>LAZR01000204.1_pt1 | contig 60985 bp, 77 predicted proteins | sample 329461 | NCBI WGS metagenome assembly LAZR01 (sample SAMN03002196, study PRJNA259156) | marine sediment metagenome | biome: sea floor; feature: Hydrothermal impacted sediments; material: marine sediment; isolation source: Loki non-amplified sample from Loki's castle hydrothermal vent sediment ... | reverse complement strand
GCCATGGAAGATGGTCTGCGCTTCGCGATTCGCGAAGGCGGCCGTACCGTTGGTGCCGGCGTGGTTGCCAAGATTATCGCCTGATAATCTGAAGCCATAAGCAAAAGCCCTCGTTCAACGAGGGCTTTTGTATTTTGGTTGACACTGGGTAGTCGCATCAGTAGAATTGCGCCTCCCTTGGATGGGCCTACCCGCAGTTTCGGGTGAGCTCTGAAGAATTGAAGCTTGGAGTTTCTGGTCAAATGCAGAACCAACAGATTCGTATTCGGTTGAAGGCTTTTGACCATCGCCTGATAGATCAATCAACCCAGGAAATCGTGGATACCGCGAAACGTACTGGGGCTCAGGTGCGTGGTCCAATACCTTTGCCGACACGCAAAGAGCGTTTTACAGTGCTGGTTTCACCGCACGTCAATAAAGATGCCCGTGATCAGTATGAGATCCGTACCCATAAAAGGGTTCTGGATATCGTTCAGCCCACCGACAAAACTGTCGATGCGCTGATGAAACTGGATCTGGCAGCAGGCGTTGAGGTTCAAATCAGCCTCGGCTGATAGCCCCACACGACGGGGGCTATAAGTCGTGCAACGCCCTGAAATGGGCGGCCATAGCGGGTAATAGCCCCGTGCACTCATGAGGTTTAAAAGATGACTATTGGTTTAGTCGGCCGGAAATGCGGTATGACCCGCGTTTTCACTGAAGATGGCGTTTCCATTCCGGTTACGGTTGTTGAAGTTGAACCGAACCGTATCACCCAGGTTAAATCCCTTGATACGGATGGCTATAAAGCCATTCAGATCACCGTGGGCGAGCGTCGCGCCAAGCGCGTAAGCAAGCCGATGGCCGGGCATTTTGCCAAGGCAAATACTGCAGCAGGTCGGCAGGTATCCGAGTTCCGTTTGGAAGATGGTACCGAGTACGAAGCTGGTGCAGAAATCACCGTCAGCATTTTCGAAGCGGGCCAGAAAGTTGATGTCACCGGACAGTCCAAAGGTAAGGGCTTCGCCGGTACTATCAAGCGCTGGAACTTCCGCGGGCAGGATGCTACCCACGGCAACTCCGTATCCCACCGCGTACCAGGTTCCATTGGCCAGTGCCAAACACCAGGTCGCGTATTCAAGGGTAAGAAGATGGCCGGTCACATGGGCGCTGAGCAAGTGACTGTGCAGACCCTGGAGATCGTACGCGTTGACGCCGAACGTAACCTGCTGCTCATCAAGGGCGCGGTACCTGGCGCACCCGGTAGCGACGTTATCGTCCGCCCGGCTGTCAAGGCCAAGGGTTAAGGGGGAGTTACCATGAATCTGAATGTAGCTGGTGCAAACGCGATCGAAGTTTCTGATCTGACCTTTGCCACAGAGTTTAATGAGACCCTGGTTCACCAAGCCGTCGTTGCTTATATGGCAGGTGGCCGTCAGGGAACCAAGCAGCAAAAGAATCGTTCCGACGTTTCCGGTGGCGGCAAGAAGCCATGGCGTCAGAAGGGTACTGGTCGTGCCCGTGCTGGTACAATCCGCAGCCCGATCTGGCGTGGAGGCGGGACGACGTTTGCTGCTCGTCCTCAGAATCACGAGCAGAAGCTTAACCGGAAAATGTATCGCGGTGCTTTGCGTTCGATTCTTTCCGAGCTTATTCGCCTGGACCGTCTGGTAGTGGTTGAAGACTTCGCTATGGAAGCTCCCAAGACCAAGGCGCTGATGGGCAAGCTCAAGGAATTGAATCTGGATAACGTGTTGATCGTTACTGACAATCTTGATTCCAATCTGTACCTCGCAGCGCGCAACTTGCCGCATGTCGATGTACGTGATGTGCAGGGTTCGGATCCGGTCAGCCTGATCGCTTACGACAAGGTACTGATTACCGTACCTGCTGTTAAGAAGTTCGAGGAGATGCTGGGATGAACCAAGAGCGCATTTTCAAAGTACTGCTTGGCCCGCATGTATCCGAGAAGGCTACCGTGCTGGCTGACAGCAAAAACCAGTTCGTGTTCAAGGTAGAAACTACCGCGACCAAGCTGGAAATCAAGAAAGCCGTTGAACAGCTGTTCAACGTCAAGGTCAAGACTGTCGCGACCTTGAATGTTAAAGGCAAGACCAAGCGAACCGTTCGCGGCCTGGGCAAGCGTAATGACTGGAAGAAGGCCTATGTAAGCCTGCAGCCCGGTCAAGACATCGACTTTGCCAGCGCTGAATAAGTAAAGGGGTACATCATGGCACTTGTAAAATGTAAACCTACTTCCCCAGGCCGCCGCTTCGTTGTCAAGGTCGTAAACACTGACCTGCACAAGGGTGCACCGTTTGCAGCCCTGGTCGAGAAGCAAGGCAAATCTGGTGGTCGTAACAACAATGGCCGCATTACCACGCGTCATCGTGGGGGCGGACATAAGCAGCACTATCGTCTGGTCGATTTTCGTCGCAACAAGGATGGCATTCCAGCCGTTGTTGAGCGTATTGAATACGATCCGAACCGTACCGCTCATATTGCTCTGCTCAAGTACGCCGACGGCGAGCGTCGCTACATCATTGCGCCCAAGGGCGTGACTGCTGGCGACCAACTGGTCTCGGGTGCCGAGGCGCCGATCAAGCCGGGTAACACCCTGCCGCTGCGCAATATTCCGGTTGGTAGCACTATTCATGCGATCGAACTGAAGCCAGGCAAAGGTGCGCAAGTTGCACGCAGTGCCGGTGCTTCCGTACAGCTGGTAGCGCGTGAAGGTGCCTATGTAACCGTGCGTTTGCGCTCTGGCGAAATGCGCAAGGTGCTTGGCGAGTGCCGTGCCACCATGGGCGAAGTGTCCAATGGCGAGCACAGTCTGCGTTCGTTGGGTAAGGCCGGTGCCAAACGCTGGCGTGGAGTTCGTCCGACCGTTCGTGGTGTTGCCATGAACCCGGTTGATCACCCGCACGGTGGTGGTGAAGGTCGTACATCTGGTGGTCGTCACCCGGTGTCGCCATGGGGCTTCCCGACCAAGGGCGCCAAGACTCGGTCAAACAAGCGCACTGACAAGATGATTGTCCGTCGTCGCAGCAAATAAGAGGGGATACGACAGTGCCGCGTTCTCTGAAGAAAGGACCTTTTATCGATCTTCACCTGTTAAAGAAGATCGAAGTTGCAGTAGAAAAGAACGAGCGCAAGCCGGTCAAAACCTGGTCGCGTCGTTCGATGATTCTGCCACAGATGGTTGGTTTGACCATCGCAGTACATAACGGCCGTCAACATGTACCGGTAATCATCTCCGAAGACATGGTCGGTCACAAGTTAGGCGAATTCTCTGCTACGCGTACCTATCGTGGTCACGCAGCAGACAAGAAAGCCAAGCGCTAAGGGGTTAGGAAGATGGAAGTAGCCGCTAGTCATAAAGGCGCCCGCCTCTCTGCCCAGAAAGCGCGCTTGGTCGCTGACCAGATCCGCGGGAAGAAGGTCGATGAGGCCCTGAGCCTGCTGAAATTCAGCAACAAGAAGGCCGCTGAAATCATCAAGAAAGTTCTCGAGTCGGCAATTGCCAACGCGGAACATAATGATGGCGCGGACGTGGATGACCTGAAGGTCTCCACCGTGTTTGTCAACGAAGGTCGCTCTTTGAAGCGCATCATGCCGCGTGCCAAAGGCCGTGCTGATCGCATCGTTAAGCGGTCTTGCCATATCACGGTCAAGGTTGCTGACAAGTAGGAGTCGATCACATGGGTCAGAAAGTACATCCGATAGGCATGCGCCTCGGAATCGTTAAACAGCACACTTCGGTGTGGTATGCAGATGGCCGCACCTATGCGGACTACCTGTTCACTGATCTGAAGGTGCGTGAGTACATTCAGAAGAAATTGAAGAGCGCTTCGGTCAGTCGCGTTGAGATTCAGCGTCCGGCACAAACCGCCAAGATCACCATTCACACTGCCCGTCCAGGCATCGTGATCGGCAAGAAAGGCGAAGATGTCGAGAAGCTGCGCCAGGAGCTGACTCAGCAGATGGGCGTGCCTGTGCATATCAACATTGAAGAGATCCGCAAGCCGGAGCTCGACGGTGCCCTGGTTGCACAAAGCGTTGCTCAGCAGCTGGAGCGTCGCGTGATGTTCCGCCGCGCCATGAAGCGCGCAGTACAGAACGCCATGCGTATCGGTGCCAAGGGTATCAAGATTCAGGTTGGCGGCCGTCTTGGCGGTGCCGAGATCGCACGTACCGAATGGTACCGTGAAGGTCGTGTGCCATTGCACACCCTGCGTGCCGATATCGACTACGCAACGGCTGAAGCCCACACCACTTACGGTGTGATCGGTGTGAAGGTTTGGATTTTCAAGGGTGAGATCATTGGTGGTCAGCCTGAAGAAACCAAAACCGTCGCGACCAAGAAAAAAGCTGCTAAGTAAGGGGTACGCACATGTTACAACCCAAGCGTACGAAGTTCCGCAAGCAGATGACCGGTCACAATCGTGGCCTGGCACATCGCGGCAGTAAAGTGAGCTTTGGCGAATATGCACTTAAAGCCGTAGGCCGCGGTCGTCTGACTGCCCGTCAGATCGAAGCTGCCCGTCGTGCTTTGACTCGTCACGTTAAGCGTGGCGGTAAAATCTGGATCCGTGTCTTCCCGGATAAGCCAATTTCCAAGAAGCCTTTGGAAGTGCGGATGGGTAAAGGTAAGGGTAACGTCGAGTACTGGGTTGCCCAGATCAAGCCTGGCAAGGTCCTGTATGAGATTGAAGGTGTTTCCGAAGAGCTGGCGCGCGAGGCTTTCGCCTTGGCCGCTGCCAAGCTGCCTCTCGCTACCACCTTTGTTAAGCGGACGGTGATGTAATGAAAGCGACAGAACTTCGTGAAAAATCTGGCGAGCAGCTCAATGAGCAGCTGCTTACCCTGCTGCGTGATCAGTTCAATCTGCGCATGCAGAAGGCAACCGGTCAGCTCGGTCAGAGCCACCTGCTGAAGCAGGCTAAGCGTGATATCGCCCGAGTCAAGACCGTGCTTAATCAGAAAGGTGGTAACTGATCATGGCCGAGAACAATACAGTTCGTACCGTTACTGGCCGTGTGGTCAGTGACAAGATGGAAAAAACCGTCACTGTGCTCATCGAGCGTCAGGTAAAGCATCCGCTGTACGGCAAGTACGTGCGGCGCTCTACCAAGCTACATGCGCATGACGAGAACAACGAATGCCGCATCGGCGATCTGGTCACCATCCGGGAAACCCGTCCCTTGGCTAAAACCAAGAACTGGACCCTGGTACAGGTTGACGAGCGCGCGGCGCAAGTTTAAGTCCCGCGCTGTTTAGCGGATTTTTTAAGGGTCGGAGAAAGTTATGATTCAGACTCAATCCATGCTGGATGTGGCTGACAACAGTGGTGCACGTCGCGTTATGTGTATCAAGGTTTTGGGCGGTTCTCACCGCCGCTACGCTGGCATTGGCGATATCATCAAAGTGACCGTGAAGGAAGCGATTCCCCGCGGCAAAGTAAAGAAAGGCCAGGTGCTCAATGCGGTCATCGTGCGTACCCGTCACGGTGTACGCCGTACAGACGGTTCGCTGATCCGTTTTGATGGCAACGCAGCCGTTCTGCTCAATAACAAAAATGAGCCGATCGGTACCCGCATCTTTGGGCCAGTGACGCGTGAACTGCGTAATGAGCAATTCATGAAGATCGTTTCCCTCGCGCCCGAAGTGCTGTAAGGAGCCCGGTCATGCAAAAGATCAAACGTGACGACGACGTAATCGTCATCGCCGGTAAAGACAAAGGCAAGCGCGGCAAGGTCCTCAAGGTCCTGGTCGACTCTCGCCTGATGATTTCCGGCGTCAACATTATCAAACGCCATACCAAGCCTAATCCCATGGCTGGTTCGCAGGGCGGTATTGTTGAGAAGGAGGCGCCAATCCACGTCTCCAACGTGGCTATCTTCAACCCTGAGACCAGCAAGGCTGATCGTATCGGCTTCAAGGTCGAAGAAGGTAAGAAGGTTCGTATTTTCAAGTCGACGCAAAAAGCCGTCGACGCTTGAGAATCTAGGTGCTTACCATGGCAAGATTGAAAGAACACTATCGGACTACTCTCGTTCCCAAGCTCCAGGAAGAACTGGGCTTGTCGAACGTGATGGAAGTTCCGAGGCTGACCAAAATTACCCTCAACATGGGTCTTGGCGAAGCTGTCGGTGACAAGAAAGTCATCGAGAACGCAATGGCGGACCTCGAGAAGATCACTGGCCGTAAAGGCATTGTGACCTACGCGCGCAAATCTATTGCTGGTTTTAAAATTCGTGATGGCTGGCCGATCGGTATCAAGGTAACCTTGCGCCGGGAACAGATGTATGAATTCCTGGATCGTCTGCTGGCTATTTCTCTGCCCCGCGTACGTGACTTCCGTGGCTTGAACGCAAAATCGTTCGATGGCCGTGGTAATTACAGCATGGGCGTCAAAGAACAGATCATTTTCCCGGAAATCGACTACGACAAGATCGATGCCCTGCGTGGTCTGGATATTACTTTGACGACCACTGCGCGGACTGACGACGAAGGTCGTGCGCTACTGCGTGCGTTCAACTTCCCGTTCCGTAACTAGGAGTCAGGTAATGGCGAAAGTCAGCATGAAAAACCGTGAGCTTAAGCGTACCCTCACGGTTGCCAAGTACGCCAAGAAGCGTGCCGAGCTAAAAGCCACCATTGGCAACGTCAATGCGTCTGTTGAAGACCGTTGGAATGCCCAGGTAGCTCTGCAGAAATTGCCGCGTGATGCGAGCCCTGTGCGTCAGCGTAACCGCTGCCGTATGACTGGCCGTCCACACGGTGTATACCGCAAATTTGGTCTTTCGCGCATTAAGTTGCGTGAAGCAGCAATGCGTGGTGATGTACCCGGTCTGGTTAAAGCCAGCTGGTAATCCAGACCTTAATTACTCAGTTTCAGGAGCAGAAAGCCCATGAGTATGCAGGACCCGTTAGCAGATATGCTGACCCGTATCCGTAATGCCCAGATGGCTGAAAAGTCCAGTGTCAGCATGCCTTCGGCAAAGCTGAAGGTGGCTGTCGCCAAAGTACTTAAAGAAGAAGGCTATGTTGCCGGTTATGAAGTGCAGGGCGACGCAAAGCCTGTTCTTTCTATCGACCTCAAGTACTTCGAGGGCAAGCCGGTAATTGAAGATATTAAGCGCATCAGCCGTCCAGGCCTGCGGCAGTACAAGTCCGTTGATCAGATTCCAAAGGTCAAGGGTGGATTGGGTGTCTCGATTGTCTCCACCAACAAGGGTGTGATGACTGATCGTGCTGCTCGCGCTGCCGGCATCGGCGGCGAAGTGCTTTGTACCGTATTCTGATAGGGGGTTACGATGTCTCGCGTCGCTAAAGACCCTGTCAAATTGCCACAGGGCGTTGAAGTAAAGCTGAACGGTCAGGAACTGTCAGTCAAGGGCGCCAAGGGCTCCCTGGATCTGAATCTGCACTCAACAGTTGAAGTTGTTCAGGAAGATGGGGTGCTGAAGTTTGCCGCCCGTCCTGGCAGCGTAAACATGGCCATGGCCGGCACTACACGTGCGCTGGTACAGAACATGGTTACAGGTGTCACTCAAGGTTTCGAGCGTAAGCTGCAGCTCGTTGGCGTAGGTTATAAGGCGCAGGCCAAGGGACAGATTCTGTCACTGGCTCTGGGTTTTTCCCACCCCATCGACTATCAGCTGCCTGAAGGTGTTTCTGCGGAAACCCCAAGTCAGACTGACATCATCATCAAAGGTATCGACAAGCAGCTGGTCGGTCAGGTAGCCGCGGAAATTCGTGATTTCCGTCGTCCAGAACCCTACAAGGGCAAGGGCGTTCGCTACTCTGATGAAGTTGTGCGTCGTAAAGAAGCCAAGAAGAAGTAGGGCATAGCAAATGAGCGATAAAAAAGTTATTCGTCTCCGTCGCGCTCGCCGTTCGCGTCTCAAGCAGCGCGAGCTGGAAGCCGTACGTCTGTGCGTGTACCGTTCTTCGCAGCACATGTACGCACAAGTGATCTCGGCTGATGGCGCAACGGTTCTGGCCAGCGCTTCGACGCTGGACTCCGATCTGCGCAGGGGCAGCACTGGCAATATCGAAGCCGCCAAGAAAGTCGGTCTTCTGGTTGCTGAGCGCGCCAAGGCCGCCGGTGTAACTCAGGTCTCCTTCGACCGTTCCGGCTTCAAGTATCATGGCCGCGTGAAAGCGCTTGCCGACGCCGCTCGTGAAGGCGGGCTGGAATTCTAAGGGTAGAGCTATGGCTAATTTCGAGCAAAAGCGCGACGAAGGTTACATCGAGAAACTGGTTCAGGTTAACCGAGTTGCCAAAGTAGTTAAGGGCGGCCGTATTTTCGCTTTCACCGCACTGACTGTTGTCGGTGACGGCAAAGGTCGTGTGGGTTTCGGTCGTGGCAAGGCGCGTGAAGTGCCTGCTGCGATCCAGAAAGCCATGGAAGCCGCGCGTCGTAACATGATCCAGGTGGACCTTAACGGTTCAACGTTGCAGTATCCGGTTCGGGCTGCCCATGGTGCCTCCAAGGTATTCATGATGCCCGCTTCTGAAGGTACCGGTGTTATTGCCGGTGGCGCGATGCGTGCAGTCCTGGAAGCTGCCGGTGTACATAACGTACTGGCCAAGTGTTACGGTTCCACCAATCCGGTCAACGTCGTTCAGGCCACATACAAGGGTCTGAAGTCTATGCAGTCGCCCGAGTCTGTAGCAGCCAAGCGCGGCAAGACCGTTGAAGATATCGTGGGGTAACCTGTAATGGCTAATGCAAAAATCAAAGTGACCCTGTTTAAGAGTGTTGTTGGTCGTCTGCCGAACCACAAAGCCTGTGTTAAAGGCTTGGGTCTGCGCCGTATCAATCACACAGTCGAGGTCGAAGACACCCCGTCTGTACGTGGGATGATCAATCAGGTCGCCTACATGGTCCGGGTAGAGGGTTAAGACATGAAACTGAATGATCTGCGTTCTGCGCCAGGTGCACGCCGTGAAAAGCTGCGCGTTGGTCGTGGTATCGGTAGCGGTCTGGGTAAAACCGCTGGCCGTGGCCACAAGGGTTTGAGCTCGCGTTCGGGCGGTACAGTCGCACCGGGTTTTGAGGGTGGTCAGCAGCCGTTGCACCGCCGCTTGCCGAAGTTTGGTTTTACTTCAAAAATTGCTATGGTCACCGCCGAAATTCGTACCAGTGAGCTTAACAAGCTGGACGTTGATGTCGTTGATCTGCAGGCTTTGAAAGACGCCAATATCATCGGTAACAAGTTTGTACGTGCCAAGGTCGTTCTGTCTGGTGATGTGACCAAAGCGGTCAACATCAAAGGGCTGATGGCCACCAAAGGTGCGCGTGCAGCGATCGAAGCAGCTGGCGGCAAGATCGAGGACTAAATGGCTAAGCAAGGCGCTCTCTCTGGGATGAAGCAAGGCGGCCTGACGGAACTGTGGGGGCGCTTGCGCTTCCTGTTCCTGGCGATCATCGTATACCGCATCGGGGCCCATATTCCGGTGCCTGGTATCAATCCTGATCGACTGGCTGACTTGTTCAGGCAGAACGAGGGGACCATTCTTAGTCTGTTCAATATGTTTTCGGGCGGTGCCCTGGAGCGAATGAGTATTTTTGCTCTGGGCATCATGCCGTACATTTCTGCATCGATCATCATGCAGTTGATGACGGCGGTGAGCCCCTCCCTTGAGCAGTTGAAGAAGGAGGGCGAGTCCGGACGTCGCAAGATAAGTCAGTACACTCGCTACCTTACCTTGGTCCTGGCGTTTATCCAGGCAATAGGTATGTCGGTGGGCCTGGCGAGTCAAGGCGTGGCTTTCAATACGGGGTTTGGCTTCTATTTCATTGCAGTCACCACCTTTGTAGCGGGCGCCATGTTCATGATGTGGCTGGGTGAGCAAATAACCGAGCGCGGCGTTGGCAACGGCATTTCCATGCTGATTTTCGCCGGTATCGTTGCTGGATTGCCCAGTGCTATTGGTCAGTCGTTTGAGGCGGCTCGGCAAGGTGATATCAATATCTTCGCCTTGATCGCTATCGCGCTTCTAGCTGTTGCGTTGATCGCCTTCGTGGTTTTCATGGAGCGTGGCCAGCGGCGAATAACCGTTAATTACGCCAAGCGTCAGCAAGGCCGTAAGGTGTTTGCCGCTCAGACCAGTCATTTGCCCCTCAAGGTCAATATGGCTGGCGTGATCCCGGCGATCTTCGCAAGCAGTATCTTGCTTTTCCCTGCTTCACTCGGTACCTGGTTTGGGCAAGGTGAAGGTATGGGTTGGTTGCAGAGTCTGTCGCAAGCAATTGCGCCGGGTCAGCCTTTGAACATCATTCTGTTTAGTGCGGGGATTATATTCTTCTGCTTCTTCTACACAGCGTTGATGTTCAATCCCAAGGATGTGGCTGAGAATCTCAAGAAGTCGGGTGCCTTCATTCCGGGCATCCGCCCAGGTGAGCAGTCCGCCCGTTACATTGATGGCGTACTGACGCGCTTGACCATGTTTGGCGCGCTGTACATAACCGCGGTGTGCTTGATACCGCAGTTCTTGGTTGTGTCGGCTAATGTGCCCTTCTATCTGGGTGGGACTTCGCTGTTGATCGTCGTAGTGGTTGTGATGGACTTCATGTCGCAAGTACAATCGCACCTCGTTTCTCAGCAGTACGAGTCTCTTATGAAGAAATCGAACCTGAAAGGCTACGGCAGCGGCATGCTGCGCTGAACACTCAGGTTTTTAGGAGTCGGTTATGAAAGTTGCAGCATCAGTTAAGAAGCTTTGCCGTAACTGCAAGTTGGTCCGTCGCAATGGTAGCGTTCGGGTTATTTGCAGTGCTGAGCCCCGTCACAAGCAGCGTCAAGGTTAATCCCTTTCCAGCTGATTGAAGACTACGTCTCAGGATAACCGCCACCCGGCCAATTAAATGGCTGGGTGGTTGATTTTTATTTTTGTTAGCGCTACCCTACTGCACCCTTTTTCACGCAACTCAGTTACGTTTGGGTTGAGTCAGGTAGCTGTCAGACGGAGTAAATTTGGATGGCCCGTATTGCAGGCGTCAACATCCCGGATAACAAGCACACTGTTATCTCTTTGACCTATATCTTTGGTATCGGTCAAACAAAAGCACAGCAAATCTGTGCTGCCACTGGCATTGCGCCCAGTGCAAAAATCAAGGATCTAAGCGAGGAGCAGGTTGATCTGCTGCGCACCGAAGTGGGCAAGAGTAACACTGAAGGTGACCTGCGTCGTGCGATCAACATGAACGTCAAGCGTCTCATGGATCTCGGCTGCTATCGTGGTCTGCGTCACCGTAAGGGCCTTCCGGTCCGCGGTCAGCGTACCAAGACCAACGCACGTACCCGTAAGGGTCCGCGCAAGCCGATCCGTAAGTAATCGCGAAGGAATATACAGATATGGCTAAGCCTGCTGCTCGTGTACGTAAGAAAGTAAAGAAGACGGTGGTCGATGGGATTGCCCACATCCACGCGTCTTTCAATAACACCATCATCACCATCACCGATCGTCAGGGCAACGCCCTGAGTTGGGCCACCTCTGGTGGTTCCGGTTTCCGTGGTTCGCGTAAAAGCACTCCCTTTGCTGCTCAGGTAGCAGCCGAGCGTGCTGGTCAGGCAGCTCTGGAGTATGGTCTGAAAAATCTCGACGTTAATGTGAAGGGCCCTGGCCCGGGTCGTGAATCGGCAGTTCGTGCGCTGAACTCTTGTGGCTACAAGATCAGCGGCATCACCGATGTCACCCCCATCCCACATAACGGCTGTCGCCCGCCCAAGAAGCGCCGCGTGTAACCAGGAGACGGAAATGGCTAGATATATTGGTCCCAAATGTAAGCTGTCTCGTCGCGAAGGCACTGACCTGTTCCTCAAGAGTGGCGCTCGCGCTCTGGAATCCAAGTGCAAGCTGGAGAGCCCTCCAGGTGTGCACGGTCAGCGTCGCGGTCGTCTCTCTGAGTACGGCACGCAGCTTCGTGAAAAGCAGAAAGTTCGTCGTATCTACGGCATCCTTGAGCGTCAGTTCGCCAATTACTACAAGGAAGCTGCCCGTCTTAAGGGCGCTACCGGCGAGAACCTGTTGCAGTTGCTCGAGCGTCGTCTGGACAACGTTGTGTACCGTATGGGCTTTGGCTCAACGCGTGCAGAATCGCGTCAGCTGGTTTCCCACAAGGCAATCAGTGTTAATGGCAAAACCGTAAACATCGCTTCTTTCCTGGTATCCCCAGGCGACGTTGTAGCTGTTCGCGAGAAAGCCAAAAACCAGTTGCGCATTGGTGGTTCGCTGGATCTGGCAGCTCAACGCGGTCAATCGGAGTGGTTGGAAGTGGATGCTGCCAAGAAGGAAGGTGTCTTCAAAAGCCTGCCCTCACGGAGTGATCTATACGCCGACATCAACGAAAACCTGATCGTCGAGCTTTACTCCAAGTAAGTGACAGACAGCAAAAGGTGCCCCCATGCAGAGTTCGGTTACCGAGTTTCTAACACCGCGTCACATTGACGTACAAGAAAGTTCGCCCACGCGGGCCAAGATTACTCTTGAGCCGCTTGAGCGTGGTTTCGGCCATACCCTGGGCAATGCGCTGCGGCGCATCCTGCTTTCCTCCATGCCCGGTTGTGCCGTGGTAGAGGCGGAAATCGACGGCGTTTTGCATGAGTACAGCGCCATTGAGGGCGTCCAGGAAGATGTCATCGAGATCTTGCTGAACCTGAAAGGGTTGGCGATCAAGATGCACGGTCGGGATCACGTCACCCTGACCCTTTCCAAGAAAGGCCAGGGAGCGGTCACTGGTGCGGATATTCAGTTGGATCATGATGTCGAGATCGTCAATCCCGATCACGTCATCGCCAACCTGTCCGACAATGGTATGCTGAACATGAAGCTGACTGTGGCACGCGGTCGTGGCTACGAGCCAGCCGATGCCCGTCAGTCTGATGATGACGAAAGCCGCTCCATTGGCCGTTTGCAGCTTGATGCTACCTATACCCCGGTTCGCCGCGTGGCTTATGTAGTCGAGAGCGCCCGAGTTGAGCAGCGTACCAACCTGGACAAACTGGTCATTGACCTGGAGACCAACGGCACTCTGGATCCGGAAGAGGCAATCCGCCGCGCTGCAACTATTTTGCAGCAGCAGTTGGCAGCCTTCGTTGACCTGAAGGGCGACCACGAGCCAGTGGTTGAGCATCAGGAAGACGAGATCGATCCGATCCTGTTGCGCCCGGTAGACGATCTGGAGCTGACTGTACGTTCGGCCAACTGTCTTAAGGCTGAAAATATTTACTATATTGGCGATCTGATCCAGCGTACCGAAGTTGAACTGCTGAAGACCCCAAACCTGGGTAAGAAATCCCTGACCGAGATCAAGGATGTTCTAGCTTCACGTGGTCTGTCACTGGGTATGCGTCTGGACAACTGGCCGCCTGCAAGCTTGAAGAAGGACGATAAGGTTTCGGCCTGATCGTCTCGACACCGAGGAATTGAGAGATGCGTCATCGTAAAAGTGGTCGTCACCTGAATCGGACCAGCTCACACCGTAAGGCCATGTTTCAAAACATGGCGGTGTCGCTGTTCGAAAATGAACTGATCAAAACCACTCTGCCCAAGGCCAAGGAATTGCGCCGTGTTGCCGAGCCTTTGATTACCCTGGCCAAGGACGATACCGTAGCCAATCGTCGTCTGGCATTTGACCGCACCCGCAGCAAAGAAGCTGTCGGCAAGCTGTTTAATGACCTGGGCAAGCGGTACGCCGAGCGTCCCGGTGGCTATGTCCGTATTCTGAAGTGCGGTTTCCGTGCTGGTGATTCGGCGCCTATGGCCTATGTGGAACTGGTTGATCGTCCTGACGTAGCAGTTGCTACTGAAGAATAAGCCAGGCTAGTAGTAGTCAAAGAACCGGTCCTTTTGGGCCGGTTTTTTTGTGCCCGCATAGTCTGCCTGCTTTCTGCAATGGCGCCTGTGTATTCAGGTGATGACTGAAAATTCCGGGTGTTGGGTTTTCCCCCGACAAGATGCTCCAGGGGCGTATCTTCGCCTACGCGGACGCCCATCGCTACCGGTTGGGAACGCATTACGAGTCTTTGCCGGTTAATGCTCCAAAGTGTCCGGCAAATCACTACCACAAGGACGGGGCATTCCACTTGCCCGGCTTTCTCATTCGTATGGTCTGCTCGACCCTTCGCTTCCTGCGATTTAGCTGTCCCGCTTTAATAGCGGCCCAAGAAAGTGCCCAGTGTGCGACTGTTTCATCGCAGCAACCTCCTCGGGTGTTCCCACAGCAATGATCTGCCCGCCTTTTGAGCCGCCCTCAGGGCCCAGGTCGACCAACCAGTCGGCTGTTTTGATTACATCCAGATTGTGCTCGATCACTACCACCGTGTTGCCGTGGTCGCGCAGTCTGTGCAGCACATCGAGTAACTGCTGAATATCAGCGAAATGCAGACCCGTTGTAGGTTCGTCGAGTATGTAGAGAGTTTTCCCTGTGTCCCGCTTGGACAATTCCCGGGCCAGTTTGACCCGCTGAGCTTCACCGCCGGACAGGGTCGTGGCCGATTGACCAAGGCGGATGTAGGACAGCCCGACGTCCATCAAGGTCTGCAGCTTACGCGCCAGCGCCGGAACAGCATCAAAGAATTCGCGAGCCTCTTCGATGGTCATTTCCAGCACTTCATGAATGCTTTTGCCCTTGTAGCGGATCTCAAGTGTCTCGCGATTGTAGCGTTTGCTTTTACATACATCGCAGGGGACATAGATATCAGGCAGGAAATGCATTTCCACCTTGATCAGGCCATCCCCCTGACAGGCTTCACAGCGCCCACCCTTCACGTTAAACGAGAACCGCCCGGCTTTATAACCTCTTGATCTGGCTTCCTGTGTGCCAGCGAAGAGATCCCGGATAGGCGTAAACAGGCCAGTGTAGGTTGCCGGGTTGGAGCGAGGGGTGCGCCCAATGGGGCTTTGGTCTATGTCGACGACCTTGTCCAGATGCTGCAAGCCATCGAAGCTATCGTAGGGGGCAGCTTCAAGCGTTGTTGCGCCATTCAGAGCCGTTGCCGTGATGGGAAACAGAGTGTTATTGATGAGCGTCGACTTTCCTGACCCTGAAACGCCGGTGACGCAGGTCATCAGGCCAACCGGAATTTCCAGATCGACATTCTGCAGGTTGTTGCCGCAGGCGCCCTTGAGACGCAGCCATTGGTCCTTGCGAGTCGGAGTGCGCTTCGGCGGAACGGGGATTTTGACCCGCCCCGACAGGTACTTGCCGGTTAGCGAGTCAGGATGGTTCATGACCTCATCGGGAGTGCCATGGGCAACGATTTCGCCGCCATGCACGCCGGCCCCCGGACCTATATCCACGACGTAATCCGCTAGCCGGATGGCATCTTCGTCGTGCTCAACAACTATCACGGTGTTGCCCAGGTCCCGCAGGTGGACCAGGGTGCCGAGTAGTCGCTCGTTATCGCGCTGGTGCAGGCCGATCGAGGGTTCATCGAGAATGTACATCACCCCGACCAGGCCTGCGCCTATCTGGCTAGCTAGGCGGATTCGTTGTGCTTCGCCGCCGGACAAAGTGTCTGCACTGCGATCCAGAGTCAGATAGTCCAGGCCGACATTAACCAGAAACATCAGGCGGGCACGGATTTCCTTGAGGATCTTTTCGGCGATTTCACCGCGGTTGCCGGTCAGCGTAAGCTGGCCGAAGTATTCTGCCGCCGCGCCGATGGGTAGGGTGGTAATGCCGGGAAGATTGCGTTCGTCAATAAATACATGGCGAGCTTCGCGGCGCAAACGTGTGCCGCGACAGTCCGGGCACGGCTGAGTGTTGAGATACTTTGCCAGTTCTTCACGTACGCTCTGCGACTCTGTCTCGCGGTAGCGACGTTCCAGATTGGGCAAAATGCCTTCGAAGGGGTGTTCCCGCTTGACGATATCACCGCGGTCGTTGAGGTATCTAAACGGAACCTTTTCGTTGCCGGTGCCTTCCAGTACCAGTTTGCGGTGTTTGTCGCCGAGATCGGCAAAGGCGGTATCTAGATTGATGCCATAGTGCCCAGCGAGGGAGCTGAGCATCTGGAAATAATAAACGTTGCGCCGATCCCAGCCACGAATCGCGCCCTCGGCAAGTGTCAGCTCGCCATTGACCAGGCGTTTGCTGTCGAAAAACTGTTTTACGCCCAGACCGTCGCAGGTCGTGCAGGCGCCTGCCGGATTGTTGAAAGAGAACAGCCGGGGCTCGAGTTCACTGATCGAATGGCCGCAGACAGGGCAGGCGAAGCGCGCGCTGAAGGTCAGCTCTTCGCCTTCTTCTCCGTCCATGGGCGCGACGATGGCCACCCCATCCGCCAGTTTCAGGGCCGTTTCGAAGGACTCGGCCAGACGCAGCTGCAAGTCCTCGCGCACCTTGAAACGATCTACCACAACTTCAATAGTGTGCTTGCGGTTCTTTTCCAGGGCAGGCGCTTCGTCGAGATCGTGAATTCGACCATTGATACGAGCGCGCACGAAGCCCTGGGCGCGCAACTCGTCAATCAGCGCCAGATGTTCACCCTTGCGGTCACGCATCACCGGCGCCAGCAGCATCAGCTTGCTCCCTTCTGGGCGGGCAAGTATCTGGTCGACCATCTGGCTGACCGTCTGCGCCGCTAGCGGCAGATCATGGTCGGGGCAGCGGGGAATGCCCACCCGGGCATAGAGCAGGCGAAGGTAGTCATAGATCTCAGTAATGGTACCTACGGTGGACCGCGGGTTATGCGATGTGGATTTCTGTTCTATCGAAATCGCCGGGGACAAACCCTCGATATGGTCCACATCGGGTTTTTCCATAATCGACAAGAACTGGCGGGCGTAGGCAGAAAGTGATTCAACGTACCGCCGTTGGCCCTCGGCATACAGGGTGTCAAACGCCAGGGATGATTTTCCAGAACCGGACAGGCCGGTGATCACGATAAGCTTGTCACGGGGCAGATCGAGGTCAATGTTCTTCAGGTTGTGAGTACGAGCCCCACGAATAACGATTGTATCCACAGTACATTCACCCTACGGCCAGCAAAGCTGCCTAGTATACGTTGCTCACGGGTAACCCGGCAAAATCCGGGACCTCTGATGTCGGGTCGCAGCGGCTGGCTTTGCAACCAAAGGTGTCCGTGCAAAATCATTTGGCCAGTGCTACAGCTGAGCCCAGGCGTGCTAACATCCGCGCTTTTGTCCAACCGGAGGGTCCATGCACGAGGCTGATGCGATGTTGCCTGCCGAGCGCCGAGCGGCGGTGTCTCTGGCGGCGGTGTTTGCCTTCAGAATGCTCGGGCTGTTCATGGTCTTGCCGGTCCTGGCTACCTATGGTCGGGCGCTTCAAGGTGCGACCCCTCTGCTGATAGGAGTGGCAATCGGCGCCTATGGTTTCACCCAGGCGTTTTTGCAAATTCCCTTTGGCATGCTGTCCGACCGAGTGGGCCGCAAACCAGTGATCGTCGGGGGGCTGATCCTGTTCGCCATCGGCGGGCTGGTGGCCGCCCAGGCAGACAGCATTGCCGGCGTTATTGGCGGACGCGTGTTGCAAGGGGCAGGTGCGATTGCGGCAGCGGTCATGGCGCTGGTTGCTGATCTTACTCGCGATCAGCATCGTACCAAGGCCATGGCCATGATTGGCATGAGCATCGGGGTCTCCTTTGGTGTAGCGATGGTAGCAGGACCGGTGATAGCGGGAATCGCCGGGTTACAGGGCGTTTTCTACATAACGGCGCTGCTGGCGTTGATAGGCATGGTTCTGGTTATATGGGTCGTCCCGGCACCCATAGCCGCGCTGACTCATCGAGAGGCCGGGGTGGTCTTTTCGGCATTTCTCCCAACGCTGCGCAACCCAGAATTGTTGCGTCTTTATTATGGAATAGCGGTGTTGCACGCCATCCTCATGGCGAGTTTTGTAGCGATTCCCCTGGCACTGCAGGAGCAGGCCGGCTTGCCAAGCGAACAGCACTGGTGGGTCTATTTGACCGCACTGTTGCTGTCCTTCGTGGCGATGGTGCCTTGCATTATCTACGCGGAGCGCCAGCGCCGGGTAAAGCAGATTCTGCTTGGCGCAGTATTGCTGTTGGCGTTGGTGCAGCCGATGCTGTGGGCCAGTATGTCGTCGCTGGGCTGGCTGGTAACTGCCATCGTGCTCTATTTCGTGGGCTTCAATCTGCTTGAGGCGACGCTGCCTTCGCTGCTCAGCAAAATCGCACCGGCAGGGGCCAAAGGCACTGCGATGGGTGTTTATTCCACCAGTCAGTTTGCCGGGGCTGCGCTTGGCGGCGTGCTAGGTGGTGCGGTTTATGGGAGCGTCGGCCTGGGCGGCGTATTCCTGTGCTGCGCGGTGCTCGCGCTTTCCTGGTTCCTGATTGGTGTTAAGATGCGCCAACCAGCCTATGTTACTAGCTACCGCCTGCCGTTGCCCTGGGAGCTTTTGCGGGATGAGGCGTTACTCCGGCGTATTCTTGCCGTACCGGGAGTGGCCGAGGCGGTTATTGTGGCTGAGGAAGCAGCCGCTTATATCAAAGTCGACACGCAGGTGCTGGACCGTGAAGAACTGGACCGGGTATTACAGCCCGTTTGAAACACGCCGCACACAGGAGATAAAGAAATGGCCAGAGGCGTCAACAAAGTAATTCTCATCGGAAACGTTGGTGGAGATCCTGAAGTACGTTATCTGCCTAACGGCAATGCCGTTGCCAATGTCACCCTTGCCACCAGCGACAGCTGGAAGGACAAGCAGACCGGCCAGCAGCAGGAGCGTACCGAGTGGCACCGCGTGGTGTTCTTTGGCCGTATCGCCGAGGTAGTGGGTGAGTACGTACGCAAGGGATCCAAGATGTATATCGAAGGCCGCCTGCAAACCCGTGAATGGGAAAAAGATGGGGTTAAGCGCTACACCACTGAAATTGTCGTCGACATCGGTGGACAAATGCAGCTGCTCGATGGCAAGCCGCAGGGTGGCGAGCAAGGTATGGCGCCGCGCCCGCAGCAGCAGAGGCAGGCACCGCAGCAGTCGAACCAGCAGCAGCGGCCCGCGCAGCAGCCGCCACAACAATCCGCACCGCAGCAGCCCACGCCGGATTACGACAGCTTTGATGACGACATTCCGTTCTAGAATGTAGCTGGTCCTGAAGCCCGGTATGGCCGAGGATGGATATCCCCGGTCAGCCGGGTTTTCTTTTGCCCATCGAACACGGATTCCTGATGTCTGAAATCTACTTTGTACGCCACGGCCAAGCTTCCTTTGGATCCAGCAACTATGACCAGCTTTCCCCGGTGGGGCATCAGCAGGCGAGGCTGCTCGGCGAGTATTTTCGTGAGCGGAATATGGCATTTGATCATATCCTGACCGGCGACATGGTTCGTCATCGCGAGACGGCCGAAGGTATTTGTGTGGGGCTAGGCCTCCCGGCGCAGGCCTTTGAGGTCTTCAGAGAACTCAACGAGTTTGATTTTCATGCCATTCTGGGGGCCTACACGACGCAGTTCCCGGAACATCAACTGCCGGAAAAGCCAGTGGTTGCCGATTTTTTCAAGCGGCTGCGGCAGGGCATATTGCTGTGGTCCCGCGCTGAACTGGACGGTGAGCTTCCGGAAACCTGGGCCAGCTTCGAGGCGCGGGTACAGCAGATGAAAGAAGACGTCATGCAGCGCTGTGCAGGTAAGCGCGTCCTTGCCGTCAGCTCCGGCGGGGCGATTGCCATGCTGGTTCGCCAGTTGCTCCAGGCGCCCTGTGAGACCATGGTTGAGCTCAACCTGCAGACCCGCAACACCGCGCTTATCCATTGTATATTCAATGCCAGATCCATGCGGCTCAGCAGTTTCAACAGCGTGCCGCACCTGGATCATCCGGACCGGCAGCAATTGATTACCTATGCCTGATGGGGCTGGGCCTGGTGCGGTGGTGACGAGTTGGCGGGAACACTGCACAATGGGCTTCATCAGATCAAAGACAAGGGTTATTGAATGCGAATGCGGGTATTGCTGCTTGGAGGAGAGTCGCTGCTAGGGCGAGCTTTGGTGTCCCAGGCGGCAGCGGAGTCCATCCAGATCGAATCAGTAGGTTGCCCCGCAGGCGGGTGGCATCCGGCAGGCATAGATGAGGTCCTAAGCAATTGCCAGCCGGATGCGGTGATCAATCTGGCGTTCTATCATGAGCAGTTTCAGCTTGGAATGCAGGACGCCAGCGAGTTGGCCCGCCAGTATGCCTTCAGCGAACGCTTGATTGCTGCCTGCGCAACGCGTCGGGCAATGCTCTTCATGCTTTCCAGCGCCCGCGTCTTTGATGGTCTGAAGAGCACTCCCTATACGGAAAAGGATGAGATGGCGCCCGCCGACCCGCTGGGTCAGCTCCAGGCCGTTCTGGAAAAGATGCTCCAGCAGGCGAGCGATCAGCACCTGATTTTACGATTCAGCTGGTTGCTGGATGAATCCTCCGATGGCTTGCTGGGTCGGCTACTGACGCAATTGAGCAGTCAGCGCCCCGTCCAGTTGGCGGAAGAATGGCGAGGCAATCCCACCCCTATCAATGACGCTGCACGGGTTATGCTCGCGCTACTCAAACAGGTTGACTGCGACGCGCCTTTGTATGGGGTTTACCACTACGGTAGTAGCGAGATATCGAGCTGGATAAGTTTTGCCAAAAGTCTGATTCAAGAGCTGTTGGCCAGCCGCCAGTTGGAAGCCGATCCCGTCGTGCAGCCGGTCCCCTTTGTTCCCCAGCCCGCCACTGGCGGCGAACCACAAAATGCAGCACTGGCCTGTCGCAGAATTCTGATGGCCTGTGGCGTCAAACCCCGACCTTGGCGTAGCCAATTGCCCGAGCTGCTTGGAGCCTTCGCCAAAGCATAGCTAGGCCGCCTGTCGCGGCATCGTTTTGGCCAAAGAATATCGCCTTACAGCAAAGCAAGCGCAGACCGCTGTTGAACTATCTCGCCCCGCAGATGATAATGCTTCTCTTTTGTGGTCGGATCGAGCGACCTCGATACCGGGTGGAGACGATTGATGAAAGCGGTTTGGTTGTTCCTGTTAATGGTTTGTACGTCTGCCGGGGTGCTGGCGCAAGACGCCGGTGATAGCGCGTTGGCTGAAAGCGAGGCGTTGGTGAACGACGCGCAGGCCTCCCAGCAACGTATTGATCAGCTGGATGATACGACGCGCGAAGCACTGCTGCGCTACCGCCAGGCCATTGTGCAGCGCGAACAGATGCTCGCCTACACTCAGCAGCTTGACGAGATGGTAGGCGCCCAGCGCGAGGAGCTGGAAAGTCTGCAAACACAGCTTGCCAGCCTCGAAGAGACGCAACGTGAAGTCCTGCCCATGTTGCAGCGCATGCTCGATTCCCTTGAACAATTTGTGCGACTGGACTTGCCCTTCCAGAGCGAAGAGCGAGCCGAGCGCCTGGCCCAACTGCGTGCATTGATGGCGCGGGCCGATGTCAGCGTGGCTGAAAAATATCGGCGGGTCCTGGAGGCCTATCAGATCGAGAGCGAATACGGACGCACCCTCGAAGCCTGGCGCGGCACGCTCGAAGCAGACGACGACACCCGGGTAGTCAATTTCCTGCGTCTGGGCCGGGTAATGCTGTTCTATCAATCCCTCGACGGGCAGGAACAGGGCTATTGGAATGCTGACCAGGGTCAGTGGAGTGAATTGTCCGACGAGTATCGCCGCAGCCTGGAGCAAGGTTTGAGCATCGCCCGACAGCAACAGACGCCGGTCATGGTGAAACTACCGCTCCCTGCGGTCACCGAGCGGGGAGATAGCCAATGAGACGTCTGATAGCAGGATGCATGATTGTTCTGTTGGCACCCGTTGCCCAGGCGCAAACCGAAAGCCTGGACAATCTGCTGCGCAGCATTCGTGAGGTGCGTAGTACCGAGCAAGCCGCCATGCGGGAGCGGGAGTCGCAGTTTATAGCCGAGCGTGATCAGCAGCAGCGCCGTCTGGAGGGCGCTGAGCAGGCGCTGGCGCAGACCAAGGCGCAGGCGGATCGGCTGCAGGCCGAGTTTGACCAATTGGAAGCGGCTTTGGCCGAGGCGGACCTGGCGCTGACTCAGCGCAGCGGCAATCTGGGGGAACTGTTTGGAATCGTTCGTCAGATCGCCGGTGATACTCAAAGCCAATGGCAGGATTCGGTTCTCAATCTGCAGTTTCCGGGGCGTATGGAGGCCCTTGAGCAGTTGGCGCAAAGCCGTCGAATTCCCACGGTGGATGCCCTGGAACAATTCTGGTTCTTGCTCCAGGAAGACATGACCGCCAGTGGCAAGGTCAGCCGCTACGAGGCCCCCGTCGTCGGGAACGATGGTCAGCAACGCGAGCTTGATGTGGTCAGCGTCGGGCCTTTCGTAACGCTGCAGGGAGGTGATTACCTGCTTTACCAGCCAGAGGAAGACCGCCTGGCTGTGGCTGCGCGTCAGCCGGACGGGCGCGGCATGATCGATGACTTCATGGAGCCCCGCGATGGGCTGGCGGGGCTGCCTGTTGATCCAACTCGAGGGACGGTCATCGCGCAGCTACAGCTGACTCCTACGCTAATGGAGCGGGTTCGTCAGGGCGGAATAGTGGGCTATGTGATTCTGGTGCTGGGCTCGATTGGCCTGTTGCTGGGGCTTGCACGTTTGGTCTGGTTGCAGCGCACCAGCTCCAGGGTCGACAAACAGGTGGACGACCTGGATAACCTGACCAACAGCAATCCGCTGGGTCGGGTTCTGGGAGTCATCGGCAGTCGGCCCAAACTGGAGGAGCTGGACACTCTGGAGCTCAAGCTGGATGAGGCGATTCTCAAGGAAACGCCCGCTCTAGAGCGCTGGCAGGGTCTGATCAAGTTGCTCGCTGCGGTCGCGCCTCTGCTGGGTTTGCTAGGCACGGTTACCGGCATGATTGCTACTTTCCAGGCCATTACCCTGTTTGGGACTGGCGACCCGAAAATGATGGCAGGCGGGATTTCCCAAGCGCTTGTAACCACCGTGCTGGGGTTGGTGGTAGCCATTCCACTGCTATTTCTGCACAGCGTAGTGGCCGCACGTAGCAAGGCGCTGATCCAGTTGCTGGAGCAGCAAAGCGCCGGTTTGATCGCCATGCACCTCGGTGGTGGGGAGGAGCGCAGGGGTGAGTGAGGGCCTGCTGCTGCTCAGGAATTTTCTCGACAGCGGGGGCTGGGTCCTCTGGGCGATTCTGCTGGCAACCGTGTTGCTCTGGACGCTGATGCTGGAGCGGTTATGGTTTCTGGGAAAAGTGTTTCCCCATGAAGCCAGAACGTTGCAGTCCGACTGGCTGGCGCGTTCGGAGCGTCGTAGCTCGGTGGCTCGACATATCCGCGGCGCCTGGCTATCCCGTGCCCAGCTGCGCTTGACCCGCACGCTGCCAATGGTTCGAGTGTTGATCGCGATGTGTCCCTTGCTGGGGTTGCTGGGTACGGTGACGGGCATGATCCAGGTCTTCGACGTGATGGCCATGAGCGGAAACGGCAACCCTCGAGCCATGGCTGCCGGCGTATCTCGGGCCACCGTACCGACCATGGCTGGCATGGTAATCGCCATCAGTGGTCTGTTTTGCCTGGCACGGCTCGATCAGCAGTCGCGTCGGGCGTTCCAGCGGCTGACCGACAAATTGCGACACGATTAGGAATTCAATTCATATGCGCATGCGCAGGCACCACGCAACCAGTGAAGACGAGGCCGGCATCGATCTGACGCCGATGCTCGATATCGTCTTCATCATGCTTATTTTCTTCATTGTCACCAGCTCCTTTATAAAGGAGTCCGGCATTACCGTGCAGACGCCCTCTGCGGCCAGTGCCAGCGAGCAGCCACAGGGCAACATTCTGATCGCCGTCAGTCCCAACGGCGAAATCTGGATCGACCGAGAGCAGGTGGACATTCGCGCCGTGCGCGCTGCGGTCGAGCGGATGCGTGTAGACCAGCCCGATAGCAGCGTAGTGGTTCAGGCTGACAAGGAGTCACGTAGCGGCTTGGTAATCCAGGTAATGGATCAGGTGCGCTTGGCTGGCGTGCAGGATGTGGCGCTGGCGGCCACGGCAGCAGAGAACCGCTGATGAGGTTGTTGTTGAGTTTTTGTGGCGCGGTGATTGTTGCCCTGGCGTTGTTCGCGCTTATGCTGATGCTGGTAATGCCGCCTGCCGGCGACGCCCCGCCGCCCGAGGAGCTGACGCGAGTGAATTTCGTTCGCAGCATTGGCGATACCGTCAGTGAAAGTCGGGATCGCACGCCCCGTGAAGCACCGGAGCGTCCGCAGCCCCCAGAACCGCCCCCGCAGCCTCAGGTTCCTCAGCAACCGCAGGTTAGCGCGAACCTGGACCTGAACATCGATATTCCGATGATCTCGGCGGACGTAGCTCTTAGCCCGGCTCCGTCGCTTGAGGGTTTGTCTGCTTCGGCTCCGTCTGTTGTGGCCGAAGCGCCAGCGGCGCCGGCCATGGATTCGGCTCCCTCGATATCCGAGGAAGTAACGCCCCTGGTTGACGTGCCGCCCAATTATCCCCAGCGGGCTCTGGCTTCGGGGATAGAAGGGGAAGTGACACTCGCCTTCACTATCACCCCGGATGGACGGGTGGAAGACCTGCAAGTTACCCACGCCGAACCGGTTGGTGTCTTTGAGCGGGAGGCCAGACGTGCTGCGGCCCGTTGGCGCTTTGCACCCCGGCGTGAGAATGGACAGCCGGTCTCCCGCCAGGCCACCAAGACGCTGTATTTCAGGTTGGAGGACGGGCGCTGATGCTGACCGGAACTCGTCGATATTTGAACATTTTGCTGCTGGGCCTGGTGAGTGGGGCGGCGTCGGCGCAACAGCCTATCGACCCTGGTGTGTTCGCTGCTCTCAATTCAGCTAACCAGGCCCAGCAGGCGGAGGACTATCAGCGCGCCCGAACAAGCCTGGAAGCAGCGCTGGAAACATCGCGCGAAGGCAGCATTGAGCGCGCTCTGGTCGAGCAGCGGCTAGGCTACCTGGCCATTGCTCGTGATCGTAATGACGAGGCGATCAGATGGTTGACCAGCGCGTTGACGCATGGACAGCTGGAACGCGACGCGGCCAGACAGGATCGCCTCAACCTGGCACAGCTGAATGCTATCGAGGGGCATTACCAGGAAGCCGCCAGTCTGCTTGAGCAGGAACGGGCCCAGGCGCCGCTCGACATGGCATTCAAGCGACTTCTGGTGCAGTCCTATAACCGTCTGGAGCAGTATGAAAAAGCAGTTCCCCTGGCAGAGCAGGTGGTGAACGAAACAGCGCGCGCCGATTCGGTCTGGTATCAGTTGCTGGTAGGCATGAACTATCAGTTGGAGCGCTTCGCCCAGGCTGAACGGTGGCTGAAGGTGTTGCTCAAGCGCGAGCCGGGCAACGCGGAGCACTGGCGTCAGTTGGCGGGAATTCAGAGCGCGGATGGCCGGCAGAAGGCCGCAGCGGGTACCCTGCGGCTGGCGCATGAAGCGGGAATCGACTTCAGCGCCGCCGACCTGGAGCGTATGGTCGCGTTGCAGTTGCAGGCTGGCGCGCCCTGGCAGGCCGCGCGGCTGCTGGAAGCGCTCCTGCAGCAGCAGCTTCTTTCGGCCAGCAACACCCGGAACGAGTATCTGGCGCAGCTCTGGCAGCAAGCACGTGACCACACCAGAGCCCAGGCCGCCTGGACAGCGCTGGCAGCGCAAAGCGGGGAGGCTGAGCATTGGCTGCGCCTGGCCGGAATACAGCTGGAACAAGGGCAATGGACTGATCTGCTGAGCACGCTGGCGCAGGCTGAAGCCGCAGCCAGTACGCAGCAGCAGCGTCAGATCGCGCAGTGGCGAGCCTACGCCAACAACGCTCTGGAGAGCATGGATGATCAATAGGTATAGGGTTCGATCTGCGAGGCCTTGATTTTGTAGCCCGCGTTGGCCAGATCGCTTTCCACATGCTCGACCTGCATCGGCCCGGTTACCCAGAAAGGCTGGTAGAGATCTTCAAGCTTGACGCCCTGCACACTCTGTACGTGAACAATCTGATTGGATGGCGGTGGCGGCACGTGGACGCAGGCCCCGAAGTAGGGCACCAGCAGAAATTCATTCACTTCACCCTGTTCGCTGATGGCCAGCGGCACTATATAGCCGGGCAATTTGACCTCGCGTCCGTTCAGTTCCGCCACGACCGGCGCAGCGGGCTCAACCTGAACGGCGGGATCTCCAAATTCCTGCTCGCTCAACGTATCGGCCAGGGCCGACAGATCATGTACCGGCTCCGGGGCGCCCATGAAGTCCCGCGCATCTGGCGGCACCAGGTCGCCCCAGGCCAGTTCTTCGGCGGCGTGTACGGTCGATACACAGGCACCGAGCATAAGACTCAGCAGCACAGCACTTATACGCATTGATTCACCTCAGGTTCGAATCGACAAGCCGTCTGCCAACGACTGGCGGTAGGCGCGCCATGCCGGGACACTGCCCATGAGAATACTCGCAAGCAGGATAGCGCCCAGCAGGGACCATTCATATAGCCCCGGCGGGGTGATGGGAACAAACAGTCCATATTGGGAAAGGATTAAAGGTTGCGCCAGCCATAACCCCGCATACATCAAGCCAAGCCCAAGTAGAATGCCGGCCAGCGCCAGACTGGCTGCTTCAAGCAGCAGCAGGCCGAATATATGCCTGGGTTTTGCACCGACCGAGCGAAGGATGGCCATCTCCCGACGGCGTTCGTTAAGGCTGCTGAGAATGGCCGTCAGCATGCCTACCAGTCCCGTCAGTACGACGAACCCGGAAACGATGAACAGGGCTCGTTCAGCTACACCAAGTAGGCTCCACAGCTCCTGTAGAGCCACGCCAGGCAGGATCGCCAGCAACGGTTCGCCAGCGTACTGGTTGATGTCGCGCTGAACGGCGAAGGTGCTGATTCGGTTGGTTAGTCCCAGCAACATGGCGGTTATCGCTTTTGGCCTCAGATCAAGGCTGCGCGCTTGTTCCGCATCGACTCGCGCTGTGCCTCGGGCGGGCATTCCCTGTTGCCAGTCCACATGGATTGCCTGCATGCCCTCCAGGCTGATGTGGATGGTGCGATCAACCGGCGTGCCGGTCTTTTCAAGAATCCCGCTTACCCGGAAAGGCTTGTCGGCATGATCAACGAAACTCACCGCGCCAGTTCCGTGGGCCAGCACCAGCTCCTTATCCAGGCGATAGCCCAGTTCCCGCGCCACATCGGCGCCCAGCACCGCGTCGTAGAGATCGTTGAAAGGCTCGCCAGTACGCAACTGAAGTTTCTGACTACGGCCGTAACGGAAGTGATCGAAGTAATCCAGATTGGTGCCCAGGACCATGAAGCCGCGGTGCGAGTCGCCTAATGATAGCGGTATCGCCCAGTCAACCCGAGGATGCTCGGCAAAATGCTCGAAGCTTTCCCAGCGCACGTTGTTGGTGGCGTTGCCGATGCGGAACACTGAGTAAAGCAGTAGCTGTACCGAGCCGGACCGCGCTCCGACGATCAGGTCAGTGCCCGAGATGGTGCTGGCAAAACTGGCCCGCGCCTCTGTACGGACTTTCTCCACGCCCAGCAGTAGCGTGACGCTCAGGCCTATCGCCACGATCGTCAGCAACGCGGAAAAACGCCTGTTGCCCAGGCTTTTCAGGGCAAGCCGCAGCAGATACATCAGATGCTCTCCTGCATGGCCGCTGCGCGGTTGATGTCGCGCAGGGACAAGGCTCGATCAAACAAGGGTTCCAATGAGGAGTCGTGGCTGACAAACAGCAGGCTGCTGCCGGCCAGATCACACTCGGCAAAAAGCAGACGCAGGAAGGCCTCTCGGCTATCGGCGTCGAGCGCCGATGTGGGTTCGTCCGCTATAACCAGTTCAGGGTTGCCGATCAGGGCCCTGGCTGCCGCGACACGTTGTTGTTGCCCGATGGACAAGGCAGTAACTGATCGATTCAGCAGAGACTCTTCCGACAGGCCCAATCGGCTCAGCAGATCCAGCGCCGCTATGGCCAGGTCGGCATGACGTGCCAGGGCACGCTCCCGGCGCACGCGTGAAAAGTGGCAGGGCAGCGTCACGTTGTCGACCACAGAGAGGTAAGGCAGGAGATTGAACATCTGGAATATGTAGCCGGTATGATCAGCGCGGAACCGATCGCGCTTTACCGATGAAAGCCTTGCCAGATTCTGGCCAAGAAGCTGTATTGCTCCCCTATCAGGCAGATATACGCCGCCCAGCAACCCAAGCAGCGTGGTCTTGCCGCTCCCAGACGGGCCCTTCAAAAATACCTTCTCGCCGGCCTGGAGAGAAAACGCGGGAATATCCAGCAACACGGGCTGACCTGGCCAGGAGTACGTAATGGCATCAAGGTGGATGAGGGCTTGCGACATGGTGGTTCGCGGCTCTGGTAGATAAAACGAAAGCCTATCAGCGATAGGCTTGTGCGCCTACCGGAACCGAGCTTCCGGACAGCCGATGTCAGAAACGGATGATGTTGTTCTCGGCGGTCAACTCGCCGCCCTGCTGGCCTCGCTCACCGATGGCCTGCAGTATCAGTTTCTCGGTTGCTGGAAAAACCGCGAACACAGCCACTTCGATCTGATCCAGGGCGGCGGGTTCGCTGCAAGTGAAACGGTAGTGGGCCTGGATATCACTATGTGTCGCGCCGTCTGCTGATGCATCAACATGGCCTTGGTGCTCGTGTGTCGAGTCATCGACATGACCTTCATCGGCTACTGCCTGGAACAACGGACTTTCTAGCTCCACCGCTTCTGCGGTGCAGTCGGCGGCTGCGGGCAACAGGAATAAGTCGTTCGCTTGCTTCAGGGCGGACATCGCGTCCTTGACCCTGGCGATGTCTGCCTCACTGGAGGGGGTGTGCTCGAACCCGATCAGGTTGTTCGCGGGGCTGTTCAGTTCGATTTCTATAGTGGCTCCGTCCACTATCAAATTCAGGCTACCGACTCCGTGCTGGTGAGCGGCGAGTGAGTCGCCAGGCTCATTTGCGTGGTCATGATGGTCCTTCGATCCATGGCCATGTTCCTGGGCATGGGCCGTAGCCACGCACAAGGTCAGTAATCCGGCAAGTAGCAGGCGAGGTTGACGCATGGAATTCTCCGAGGCAGTAGCGATTGCGATAGAATGTTATCTTATAACGCAATGCTGTCTATCCGCCAGGGTTTTTGTATGGGCGTCGAAGGGCCCGCGGGCCCTCGCCTAGTAAAGAGCCTGATACATCTTGCGGCGGTATTGGATCGTCAACGGATGGTCTCCGCCCAATAAATCGAAAACCTGGAGTAGCGTCCGTTGCGGGCTGTTGTCGGCGTAGCCTCGGTCGCGTTGGAACAGGTCAAGCAGCCCGGCTAGTGCCGACTCATGGTGCTGGCGCGCAAGATCGAGGACCGCAATCTGGTAGACGGCTTCACTGTCGTCAGCACTGGTGGCTAGCCGCTCATCAAGAACCGCCCGCTCGGGAAAATCGAGAGCCTGACGGGTAAACGTTACCTGAGCACGCACCCCCGCGATCGCCTGTTTCTGCGCTTCGGCGTCTTGTATGGCGCCAAGCACGCTCTCAGCCTCATCAAGCTGGTGGGTTCCGGCCAATGCCCGAGCCAGGAGGATCAGCAGGGTGTCGTCAGGTTGTGCGGTAATTGCTTGCTGAAGTAGCGGAATGGCGTCCTCGTAGGCGCCGGTTTCGATTAGCGCCGACACCTGCTCAACAACGCTCATTTCCTTCCCTCCGGTTTCGGCTGCCTCACCCGCCGTGCCCAGATAGGGTTCGAGCATGGCGCGGATAGCGCTCTCGGGCTGCACCCCAGCAAAGCCATCCACCGGCTGACCATCTTTGAACAGCACAATGGTAGGCAGACTGCGAATGCCGAAACGTTCGGTCAGGACCGCCTGTTCGTCACAGTTCACCTTGGCCAGCAGCAGGTCGCCGCCGAGGCTCTCGGTAATGGTGGCGAGCATGGGCATCAATGCTTTGCACGGTGCGCACCATTCAGCCCAGAAATCGACCAGGACCGGCTTATGGAATGAGTTTTCCAACACGTAGCGGTCAAAGTCGTCAGCAGTCACGTCAAAGATATAAGGCGATTGGCTCATGGCGGATCCGTTCAGGAATGGCTATCAAAAGTTTTATATGGTGGTGCCGGGGTAATTATCAAGGTGTTTGCGGTAAAGAGCGACCTGGCGAAACTCATGCGGCTCCCCGAGATCGGGCATGGTTTGTCCCGCCAGCGTCGCGATGCGCTGGTAATCGGGGTGGGCGAGGCTGCGCACCCGCGAGTCGGCAATCAGCACCTGGTCGGCACGTTTCGCGAAATGGTCAAGAAACACCCGGTTTTCGGCGTCATACAAGACGTCCGCGGCGACGATGAGATCGAGCTTGCCCTGTACCGTGAAAAAATCATCGGCCTGTTCTATGTCAAGTTCGTTGAGCTCAGCATTAATCATGCTTGCCCAGCGCGCGGGCTGATCCAGATCGCATGCAATGCTGGTGGTTGCGCCTGCAGCACGGCAAGCCAGCGCAACCACGCCGGAGCCTGCGCCAAAGTCCAGTACCCGTTTACCACGTACCTGGCTGGGGTTGTCGAGGATCCACCGTGCCAGAGCCAGGCCGCTGCCCCAACAGAAGCCCCAATAGGGCGGCTGATCCAACAGGCGCCGAGTCTCCTCACTGGCGAAAACGCGATCCAGATTATCGGGGTCGAGAAGCCACAGCGCTAGCTCAGGCAGCTCAGGCAGGACGGTGCGAGCCAGTCTGGCATCGGGCAACAAGTCATGCAGACAGGCAGTGAGTCGAGCGAGGGTCATTGACAGGCACCGGCGTTCAAGTGAGGCGCTATTGTAGCCGGGAGGAGCTTATCGCCAGAACCGTTTTTGGAAAGCAGCGCGCCGCTTACCGTCGATTATCAGAACAGTTCAGGTCGCGGAGTTGAGATTGTGGATTGCCAGATCAACTCTTATAGTCGTCATCACCTTTTGCCCTAGGAGAGCGATCCATGAGCCTGCCGGCCATATTACAGAACACGCTTCGGTTGCCCGTCATCTGTTCCCCGCTGTTTATTATTTCGAGCCCGGAACTGGTGATAGCGCAGTGCAAGTCTGGCGTAGTGGGTTCCTTTCCGGCGTTGAACGCACGCCCTGCCGAAGAGCTTGAAGTCTGGTTGCAGCGCATTACGTCCGAGTTGAAAAGCTTCAAGTCAGCCAACCCCGAGGCCATGGTCGCACCCTTCGCGGTAAACCAGATTGTGCATGCCAGCAATGATCGGCTGCAGCACGACGTTCAGATGTGCGTCAAATACAAAGTGCCAATTGTCATCACCAGTCTGCGTCCGCCGAACGATGTCGTGGGCCCGGTTCACAGCTATGGCGGTCTGGTGTTTCATGACGTCATCAACGTCAAGCATGCCCGCAAGGCAATCGAGGCGGGGGTCGACGGGTTGATTCTGGTCTGCGCTGGCGCTGGCGGTCATGCGGGCCAGTTAAGCCCTTTCGCCTTGGTTTCGGAAATCCGCAGCTTTTATGACGGCCCGATCATTCTGTCTGGCTCGATTAGCAAAGGCGAGCAGATCCTGTCTGCGCAGGCGATGGGTGCTGATCTTGCCTACATTGGCACACGCTTTATTGCGACCCACGAGGCCAATGCGGAGAGCAGCTATAAGCAAATGCTGGTCGATACCAGCGCCGACGATATCGTTTACAGCAACCTGTTTACCGGCGTGCATGGCAATTATCTCAAACCGAGTATTGCCAATGCCGGCATGGACCCAGACAACCTGCCCCAAGGGGACAAGAGCGCTATGAAATTCGGCTCGGGGGGCAGCAACAAGAGCAAGGCTTGGCGCGATATCTGGGGAGCTGGCCAAGGCGTGGGTAGTATTGCTGCAGTCACCTCCACTGCCGACGCCGTGTTGCAGCTGGAGCAGGAGTACAAGCTTGCGGTTACGCGCCTGAATCGGCTGGCACAGCCCTACGGCGTGGAATGACCAAGGCAAGATGGGCGACCGAAGATAGAGAGTCGGTTGGTGGATTAAAAATAATCAGGATACGTTTTATCCGGGGGCGACAAGAGAGTAACATCTAGCCCGATTTTGTCTCCCCGGGAACCTTCGCATGCATTGTCCGTTCTGTGGCGCCAACGACACCAAGGTCATTGACTCAAGGTTGGTGACAGACGGCGACCAAGTTCGCCGCCGCCGCGAGTGCCTGGCTTGCCAGGAACGATTCACTACCTTCGAAACCGCTGAGCTGGTGATGCCGCGGCTGGTCAAGCAGGACGGTCGCCGGCAACCCTTTGATGAAGACAAGCTGCGGGCAGGCCTTCTGCGTGCGCTGGAAAAACGTCCTGTAAGTGTCGAGCAGATCGAGGCGGCTATCAGCCACATCAAGCATCGGTTGCGGGCTACCGGCGAGCGAGAGATCAAGGCGATGGTGGTAGGCGAAATGGTCATGAGCGAGCTCAAGCAGCTGGATGAGGTTGCCTACATTCGCTTCGCTTCAGTCTATCGACGGTTTCAGGATCTGAATCAGTTTCGCGAAGAGATCGAACGGCTATCGCGCAGCGGACAGGACGAGTCGGATGCCTGAGCAACCCCTTGATCGCGCAATGATGGCTCGCGCCGTTGAGTTGGCCGCGCGCGGTCTGTATACCACCGAGCCCAACCCGCGGGTTGGCTGCGTGCTGGTTCGTGACGGCGTGATCGTGGGGGAAGGGTGGCATGTACGTGCCGGCGAAGGCCATGCGGAGGTCAATGCGCTGGCCATGGCGGGAGATCAGGCGCGGGGCGCAACGGCTTATGTCACGCTTGAGCCCTGCAGCCATTTTGGCAGGACTCCGCCCTGCGCCGATGCACTGGCAAAAGCTGGGGTCAGCCGGGTCGTGGCGGCGATGAAAGATCCCAACCCGCTGGTAGCTGGCCGTGGGCTGGCACGCTTGTGTGATGACGGCATTGAGGTTACCTGCGGCTTGCTTGGAGACGAGGCGCGGGCACTGAATCCTGGCTTTATCAAACGTATGCAAACGGGGTTGCCCTGGGTTCGCGTCAAGCTGGCGATGAGTCTGGACGGTCGCACCGCCATGGCCAGCGGTGAAAGCCAATGGATAACTGGCCCGGACGCGCGCGCTGATGTGCAGCGCTTGCGCGCGCGCAGCGGTGCGGTGATCAGCGGTGCGGACAGCGTGCTGCTGGATGATTCTGCCCTGACGGTTCGGGCGGCCGAGCTTGGGCTGCCAGAAGATCAGGCGGCCGCTGCTGCTTCACGTCAGCCCTTGCGCGTTCTGGTGGACGGGCGGTTGCGCGTACCTCTGGAAAGCCGTCTGTTCCACGAGCCTGGTCCGATATTGGTCGCTTGCCGCATGTTGCGCGGCCGGGTGCAGGATTATGGTTTCGCTGGCGCTGAACTGCTGACCCTTCCCGATGAATCCGCTGAGTACGTCGATTTGCAGGCGCTGCTCCATGAGTTGGGCAAGCGTGGGTGCAATGAAGTGTTGGTCGAGTCCGGAGCCGGGCTGGCAGGTGCCTTCTATAACGCCGGGCTGGTGGATGAGTTGATTGTATATATGGCGCCTAGACTGCTGGGCAGTCAGGCGCGACCGCTGCTGGAGCTGCCTTTTGACACAATGGCTGACGCCATGGACCTCGAGATCTCCGATATGCGGGCTATCGGCCGTGACTGGCGAATCACGGCGCGACCAGTTTTCCCTTCCTGAGAGTATTAATCATGCAAAGCGGTATACAGGTTCTGCTGATCCTGATGGCGGTCGCAGCATTTTTGGGTGTGGTGTTCGAAGAATTGATCCACGTCAATAAGGCCAAGGTCGTGCTGTTTTTCGGAGCGTTGTCGTGGGTAGCGTTATTCGTGGCTGCTCCGGACGAAGCGTTCAGGCTACAGGTCCAGGCAGCGCTGAACCACAACATCACCGACATCGCCAGCCTTTGGCTGTTCCTGCTTGCGACGATGACCTTCGTCGCTTATTTGAATAAAAAAGGGCTTATCGAGAATATTATCTACTCGATCTTGCCTGCGCGTATTACGGAACGAAAACTGCTATTTCTTACCGGGCTCTTCTGTTTCGTTTTCTCGTCGATTGCTGACAACATCACTGCCACGCTAGTTTCGGTTGCGCTGGTACTCAGTTTGAAGCTGGAAATTCGCAAAACGCTCAGGTTCGTTACGCTGGTAGTTTTCGCGGTGAATTCCGGCGGTGTTGCGATGATTACCGGCGACGTGACGACGCTGATGATCTTCCTGGCGGGCAAGGTGGAAATCACTCATCTGCTGCTGCTCAGCCTGCCGGCACTGATGGCGGTGATGCTGCTTGCCGGTCTGCTCTCTGTAGGACTGAGCGGCGAGGTGATGATCGAAAAGAGCGGTATGAAAACCATTCGTGGAGTGGACGAGGTCATTGGAATCATCTTCCTGCTGACGATTGTCGCCACGATTCTGGGCAGTCTGTTGTTCGGCATTCCTCCGGTACTGACTTTCCTGACCGGGTTGGCTGTAATGTTTCTTATTGCCCGTTTTTTCAATGAGGACATCGAAAACGACCCCATCCTGGAATATATCCGCGCCATCGAGTTCGAGACGCTGTTGTTCTTTCTGGGCGTACTTTTGCTGGTTGGCATGCTCCAATTCATCGGGGTTCTGCAAGGTTTTACAGCGCTTTATGAACTGGTGCCGGTGCCCGTAGCCAATTTTCTTATGGGCTTGCTGTCGGCGCTGATCGATAACGTGCCGCTGACCGCCGCCTTGCTGAAATCCGATCTGGAAATGAGTATCGCCGAGTGGATGGGGCTGACTTATGCTGTCGGAGTGGGCGGTTCATTGCTTATAATCGGCTCGGCGGCTGGCATTGTCGCGATGAGCAAGGTGCCAGGCCTGACCTTCATGACATACATGCGCAGCTTTGGATTGCTGCTGGCAGCTTTTGCCTTCGGATTCCTGGCGGTATACGGCCTGGGCCTGTTGGTTCAAGGCTAAGCGCGCATCAGAGGTTATTTATGTTTACTGGCATCATCGAAGCGGTTGGCCAAATCCAGACACTGCAACCCAGGGGCGGTGACGTGCGGTTGTACGTCAGAACCGGCAAGCTGGACCTTGGCGACGTAAAGCTGGGTGACAGCATTGCGGTAAACGGCGTGTGCTTGACGGCCGTCGAGTTGCCCGGCGATGGCTTCTGGGCTGACGTCAGCCAGGAAACCATCCGTCGCTCGGCGCTGGCGGGCCTGAAGGCCGGCAGTCGGGTGAATCTGGAAAAAGCCCTGACGCCGGCCTCGAGGCTGGGCGGGCATCTGGTCAGCGGGCATGTGGATGGTGTGGGTACAGTGCTGTCCCTGGAGCAGGACGCCCGGTCCTGGCATTTCCGGATTGAAGCGCCTGCCGGTCTGGCCAGATATATCGCAGAAAAAGGCTCTATCACCGTGGACGGTACCAGCCTCACGGTAAACGCCGTCGACGGCGCGGTATTTCATTTGAATATCGTGCCACACACGATGCAGGAGACTGTGATGGGTCACTACCAGGCCGGCACTGCGGTTAATCTGGAAGTCGATGTTATTGCCCGCTATCTGGAGCGCTTGCTGTTGGGCGATAAAGCTGCCGAACCGGTTGCATCAACCGACATAAGCCTGTCATTCCTGGCTCAGAACGGCTATCTCAAGCCCTGATCAACGAGCCCGGGAGGGCCGGATGAAACTGAACACTATTGAAGAACTGCTGGAAGACATTCGCGCCGGCAAGATGGTCGTCCTGATGGATGATGAAGACCGTGAAAATGAAGGCGATCTGATCATGGCGGCTGAATCATGCCGCTCGGAGCACATCAATTTCATGGCGCGCTATGGTCGCGGTCTGATTTGCATGCCGATGAGCCTGGAGCGTTGCGAGCGCTTGAAGCTGCCGCTGATGGTGCAGCGCAACGGGTCGGGATTCGGTACCAAGTTCACCGTATCCATCGAGGCGGCTGAAGGAGTCACCACGGGAATCTCCGCAGCAGACCGCGCCAGAACGGTGCAAGCCGCAGCGGCGCCGAGCGCGGTAGCTGAGGATATAGTGAGTCCAGGTCATATTTTTCCGCTCATGGCGCAGCCTGGCGGAGTGCTGGCGCGGGCGGGCCACACTGAAGCGGCCTGCGATCTGTCGCGCATGGCTGGCTTTGGCGAGGCAGGGGTGATCTGCGAGATCATGAACGAGGATGGCAGCATGTCGCGCCGCCCAGAGCTGGAAACCTTTGCAGAGGAGCACGGCCTCAAGATCGGAACCATAGCCGACTTGATCCACTATCGCTTGCTCAATGAGCGCACCGTGCAGCGGCTGTCTGAACAGCCATTGGACACGGAACTAGGCAGTTTCAACCTGGTGACCTATCGCGACAGCCTGGACGGATCAGTGCACCTGGCGCTGACGCTGGGCGAGATCGAGCCCGAGGAGCCAACGCTGGTGCGTGTGCACAATATGGATCCATTACGCGACCTGTTTATGGTCAAGCAGCCAGGTCGGTGGAGCTTGCGCGCGGCCATGGCTCGGCTTGCCGAGCAGGGCAACGGCGTGGTGCTGCTGCTGGGCAACCAGATGGGGGGCGAAGAGCTCCTGCATCACGTCAAACAGTTAGCGGGTGATGAAAGCCCGATACGCCGTCCGGCGACCTATAACACAGTAGGGGCGGGCTCGCAGATTCTGCGGGATTTGGGGGTCCGCAAAATGCGGCTGCTTTCGTCGCCGATGAAATTTAATGCCATATCCGGTTTTGATCTGGAAGTAGTAGAATACCTGCCCTGCGAATAACCGCGACGATTTGCGGCTGTGCCGACGAGCGCAGCCGGTTCTTTAAGAGAGAGAGAATATGACTGCTATCCGTACCATCGAAGGCGATTTCATTGGTGTTCAAGGCCGCTACGCTCTGGTTGTAGGGCGCTTCAACAGCTTTGTCGTGGAAAGCCTGGTGGCTGGCGCCGTGGATACCCTCAAGCGTCATGGCATCCAGGAAGGCGATATCACCATTATCCGCGTTCCCGGTGCCTTCGAAATTCCTCTGATGGTTCAGAAGGTTGCCGAACTCAAGGACTACGATGCGATCATCACCTTGGGCGCGGTGATTCGCGGCGGTACGCCGCATTTCGAGTACGTCGCTGGTGAGTGCATCAAAGGTGTCGGGTCGGTCTCTCTGGACTTTGGTGTGCCGGTTGCATTTGGCGTTCTCACCGTGGACAGCATTGAGCAGGCCATCGAGCGTTCCGGCACCAAAGCTGGTAACAAGGGTGCTGAGGCGGCAATGTCGGCCATCGAGATGGTCAGTGTGATCAAGCAGTTGGGGGCATAAGTGACTGACTCCGACCAGCAATCCGTACCGCCTGCGCGACCCAAGGCGTCTGCGCGTCGCAAGGCACGCAGCATGTCCGTCCAGGCGCTTTACTCCTGGCAGATCGCTGATCTCCCGTTATCTGACATCGAAGCGCAATTTCGCACGGACAATGATTTCGCCAAGGTTGATGGTGACTATTTTCACGAATTGCTGACCGGGGTGCCGCGCAATCTGACGGAGCTGGACGAACAACTGGTGACTGTGCTCGATCGACCGGTCAAGGATGTCGACCCTATTGAGCTGGCTATCCTGCGTATCGGCGTTTATGAACTGCTCAAGCGCATCGACGTGCCATACAAGGTAGTCATTAATGAAGGTATCGAGATGGCGAAGATTTTTGGCGCCACCGACGGCCATAAATATGTGAATGGCATCCTCGACAAGCTGGCGCCACGCCTGCGCAGTGTCGAGGTCAACGCAGCTCGCCGAGGCCGTTGAATGTCAGCGGCAGCGGGCTCTAGCCATGCCGTTGGGTGAATTCGAGCTGATCGACCGCTTTTTCCGGGGCGTTGCCCTGGAAGGTGCAGGCGAGCCGTCGGCTGTCATCCTGGGTATTGGCGATGACGCTGCGTTGTTGAATATCAAGCCTGGCCAGCAATTGGTGATCTCAACTGATTCGCTGGTGCAGGGTACGCACTTCCCTGACGAATATTCTCCGGATGATCTGGCCTATCGCGCAGTCGCCGTCGCAGTCAGCGATATCGCCGCCATGGCTGGTCGTCCTCTGGCTTTTACCCTCGCCCTGACATTGCCCGAAGTGAACGAAAGCTGGCTCGCCCGGTTTGCTGCCGGCTTGACGGCGGCAGCGCGGGATTTCGAGATTTCGCTGGTTGGGGGCGATACCACCCGCGGCCCGTTGAATATTGGCGTGACGGTTCTTGGTCGGATTCGCCGGGGTCAGGAGATGCGCCGGCAGGGTGCCAGGCCGGGTGATCTGCTGTGTGTCGGCGGGCCACTTGGGGATGGGGCCGCCGGATTGTCTGTGGTGTTGGGAGAGTCGCTTCCATCCTCATTGGACGAAGCGGACAGGGCGTATCTGGTGAAGCGTTTCTGGCGACCGCAGGCGCAATGTGGATTGGGCCTGGAGCTGGCCCGTGTTGCCAGCGCCGGCCTGGATGTATCGGATGGGCTGCTGGCAGACGCCGGTCATCTAGCTCGTGAAAGCGCCGTGGCCTTGCATATAGTTGGTGCCGCTCTACCCTGTTCCCCCGCATTGAAACGCTGGCCAGAGGCTCAGCGCCTCGAATGGATGCTCACTGGCGGCGACGATTACGTGCTGCTTTTCACCCTGCCGCCGGCAAGTTATGAGCGCCTGGATGTTTGGCGTTCCGCAGGCTGGCCGGTATCAGTAATAGGCAAGGCCATGCCGGGAGAGGGAGTCTGGCTTGATGCCGGGAAAGGCCCGGAGCGTTTTGATCGCCGTGCAGGCTATCAACATTTTCAAGGAACCAAGGATGTCTGAATCTTTACAAGTTACACCGGATTCGGTCTGGAGCAATCCGGTCCACTTCCTTGCGTTCGGATTCGGCAGCGGCGCGATGCCCAAGGCACCTGGCACCTTTGGCACTCTGGCGGGAATGCCATTTGTATTGCTATGGCAACAGCTGTCGACTATTGGCTATGCCGCCGTTCTGGTCATCAGTGGGTTGTTCGGTATCTGGCTGTGCCACCGTACTGCTGCGGATATGGGCGTGCATGACCACGGCGGTATTGTCTGGGATGAATTTGTCGGCGTGTGGATTGCACTCTGGCTGGCCCCCACTGGCTGGGCCTGGCTGGTGGCAGGGTTTCTGGTGTTTCGCCTGATCGATATCTGGAAACCCTGGCCTATCAGCTGGGTGGATAGGCATATCCATGGTGGTGTGGGTATCATGCTGGATGACATCCTGGCAGGGGTGGTGTCGTTGCTGATCTTGCTTGCCGCCGAGTGGGCGCTGCTCTTCATCTGATATCCAATGGGCTGGACACAGGGTTTGCCGGGTTTTAACGTGTTCCTGCCCCGCCCCGACAAGGAAGCCGCACTATGAATTCAACCAAGCAATTCGCCATATTCCTGGCCACCATTCTTGCTTCTGCGCTGGTCGTGGCTGATCCGGCGGTGCGTGTCGTAGGGCTTTTCACTGATGCTGCACTGGTAACCATTGATGGGCAGCGGCACATGCTCAAGGTGGGGCTGCCGGGCCGCGATGGTGTCGAATTGCTGTCCTCCGATAGCCGCGGCGCGACTTTACGCGTCAACGGAGAAATACGTGATTTTGGACTGCAACCGGACTACAGCGTCGATAATGCCGAGCCTACCCGGCAACGGGTTGTTATTCCCAAGGGTGCAGGCGGGCATTACCGGATCAGTGGTTCTATCAATGGGCAAGGCGTTCCGTTCATGCTGGATACCGGCGCTACCAGCGTAGCGATGAACTCGAATCAGGCGCGCCGGCTAGGCATCGATTACAAGGTGGTGGGCACCAGAGTCAGCGCGACCACTGCCAGTGGGCAGGTGTCTGCCTACAAGGTGCGGCTCGACCGGGTAAAGGTTGGCGATATCGAGCTGACGAATATCGAGGGTCTGGTGCTGGACGGAGGTTTTCCTACCGAAGTGTTGCTTGGCATGAGCTATCTCAGTCGGGTGCGGATGGATGACCAGCGTACGTCGCTTATCCTTGAACGCCGATTCTAGCGGTCTGGCTAATTGTAATAAGGTTACATTCAGTGCGGTCTGAAGATCGCGGTGCGCTGGTTCTGCTGCTAATATAGGCACCCCTTATCGAAGTGGTCAGACAGGAGACCGGAGTGCCAGTCACCTTTGTTGCGTCATCCCAATTACCCACTCAATGGGGCACCTTTACCATGCACGGTTTCCTTGAGCCAGGAACCGGCAAGGAGCACGTGGTGCTCACCATGGGGGATGTCGCTGACGGAAACCCGGTGCTGGGTCGGTTGCACTCGGAATGTTTGACTGGCGACGCGCTTTTCAGTCTGCGCTGCGATTGCGGCTTTCAGCTGGAAGCTGCGCTCAAGGCTATCGCCGAAGAAGGTCGTGGTGCGCTTCTATACCTGCGACAGGAAGGTCGTGGCATTGGGCTGATGAACAAGATACGCGCCTACCATCTTCAGGATGGCGGTGCGGATACCGTAGAGGCCAATGTACAACTGGGCTTCGGTGCGGACCAGCGCGATTACACAATCTGCCAACCGATGCTCGCCCACCTGGGTATAAGCAGCCTGCGGCTTTTGACCAACAATCCACGCAAGGTCAAGGCGCTTGAAGGTTTCGGAATAGAAATCGCCGAGCGGCTGCCGCTGCAGTTCGGTGAGAATCCGCACAACAGCAAATATCTCGCCACCAAGGCCGGCAAGCTGGGACATATGCTTGGAAAGCTCCATCAAGCCGAGGTTGATTGATGTTCGATACCACTCCCCATTGGAAAGCTCTGCAGCGCAACTGGCGCATGCAGTGTGCTGCATCGCTGTTGCTCCCCATTGCACTGGTCTGGTTGCTCGGTGGCTGGCAGGCAGCTTGGGCCGGTGGGGCTATCCCACTGTTCATTCTGGGCCTGGCCACACTGTTCCTGTCGGTGTGGCGTTTCCGACATTATAAATTCGCGTTGATAGAAGCCGAGTCGCTGGACGATACACCCGCTGCCGAGCAGGCCTGGGCGCGGCTGCATCATCAGCAGCTGCTGGGGTTGCTCAATGCGAAACTGCCAGGCTGGATTGGCATGCTGCATTATGTGGCGACCGCTGAAATCGTACCCCTGGTTCTGCTGGTACTGACCAGTCAGGGCGTTATATTGCTGTATCGTCCGCCGAGCGCCTGGGTGAAGTGATGCGCGGCTGGCTGATTGCTGGCCTGTTGCTGCTGACCTGTCTACCTGGCATGGCATCGAGCCGGGTGGTCAGCCTGGCACCCTTTCTCACCGACATCGTCATCATGCTGGACGCTACCGACCAACTGGTCGGCGTGCTGGATGGAGATAATGTTGCCCCTGAGCTGGACGATGTTCCCCGCATCGGTGGTTACCAGACCCTGTCCCTGGAATTGATCGCCGCGCAGAAGCCTGAGGTGGTACTAGCCTGGACGTCCGGTAATCCAGAAGAACTACTGCGTCGCCTGGAAAGCTGGGGAATAACAGTTCTGCGCTTCGATCCCAAGCGGCTGGAAGATATTACTGTGATGGTCAATCAATTGGGGGCTGTGCTGGGCAAAAACGCACACGCAGCCGAACTCAATCGCCGCTACCTAGCCAGCTTGCAGCAGCTCGCACGACCCTTGGACAAGGATTCGCCCCGGGTTTTCATTCAGTTGTGGGACGACCCGCTGTATACCGTAAGCGGAGCTCAGTTGATCGGTGACGCGCTGAATCACTGCGGCGCCCACAATGTTTTTCAGGGCTTGCCGGGCCTGGCGCCGCAGGTAGGTCGCGAAGGGGTGTTGGCTGTCGATCCGGATCTGATAATCGTACTGGCGGATGACCAAAAGATGGCGGGTCAGTGGCTGGAGCGCTGGCGTCAGTTCCCACGATTGAAAGCGGTAGAGCAGAATGGCCTGAAAATGCTTGAGAGCGATAGCCTGGTCAAGCCCACGCCAGTGGTGGTGGAAGGGCTCGAGCGGCTCTGCGCACTGGTGCAGCAGAGCCGTTAAAACAAGGGCGGCTAGATTTTCGGGGTCCAGGTGACGGACAGCAGGGCTATCCTGCCTCCCTCGCGATAGCGGAAGGGAACCTCGTCGAATGTCTCCGCGTCAAAGGCGGTTCCCCTTGCTTGGTAATAATCCCGGGCCAGCAGATTCTCTACACTTAAATTCAATTTGACGTCGTCCTGCACCTGCCAACTAGCGCGCACGTCTACCACGCCATAACCGGGTATCCGATTTTCATTGTTGAGATCGTCATAGGTCTGGCCGACTACCAGCCAACTGGCGCCCACGCTGAACGCGTCGAAGCTGCGGTCGATATCCAGGTTCAAGCGATTCGCTGGCCGACGTGCCAGGCGATTGCCGTCATTAGCTCCGCCGCTGCGATTGCGAGCATCGGTATGGCTGTAACTCACGCTGGCGTCCCAGCTCATCAGCCGCTGATGAACCGCAGCCTCAAATCCGTAGATACGTGCCCGATCAATATTTTCCGGCCGGAACGGATTCAGATTTCCGGCCTGATTACCGTCCAGCGCGTTATTGGTCACAATGGCGTCGCGCAGGTCTGTGCGATAGAGCGCAGTTTCCAAGCGGGTGGTGTCGGTCAGGTTTGAGCGCCATTGCAGCTCATAGCTGCGAGCGGTTTCCGGGCTCAGGTCCGGATTGGCATAGATAGTACAGCCGAAGCCGGGGAAGCAGCTGTCAGGATAATACAAGTCGTTGAAGGTAGGAGCCCGGAACGCCTCGCTGTAAGATAAAATGATGTCGTTGCGCGAGTCGAAGTGCCATTTGAAGGCAGCATTCCAGGAGTTCTGGTTACCAAACTGCTGGTTGCTGTCATGACGCAGGCCCAGCTCTGTACCGAATTGTTCGTTGTCGTATTGGTGCTGCGCAAAGACGGCACGGTTCCAGCGAGAGGTGCGGGTGAAGTCCTCTGAGCTGTTGAGATGGTCTTCATACCAATCCGCTCCGGCAGTCAGCTCGTGCCCGTTGCCCATCGTCAGATGGTTGGTCCAGTTGAGCTGGTCCCGGTAGGTATTGAATACCGACCCACCGAAGGGATCGGCGGTGGTCTGGCGGTCTTCGCTATGACCCGCTTCCAATCGGCTGCTCCATATTTCGTTCAGCTTCGCGTGAGCGAAAACGCTGGCGGTGGACACCTCGAAGTCAGTCGAAGCAAAGGCTGCAGGAGAAAGACTGAAATCATATTCGGTCTCGCCGCTCTGGCGCAGCAATGCCACGCCGCCTTGCAGGGTTTCATTGAAACGGTGCGTGATGCTGAGATTAACCGCCTTGTTGCGGTAAGCGCTGTCGTCACTGTCCGGCAAGGTGGTGCGTGAAAAACCTTCGGTTTCGTCAAGGGAAGCGCCAAGATCGAAGCGTGTATTTTCATTTCCGCCTGCTACGCCAATGCTGCGCTGCCAGTTCCCATGGCTGCCCACGCCCAGGGTAACCCGGGGTGCCAGGCCTTCGGTTGTTGTTCTGCGGGTGAAAATCTGGATGACTCCGCCGATAGCGTCAGAACCATATAACGCCGACCGCCCCCCGCGAATCACTTCTACTTTTTCAATATGGTCCAGATGCAAATGTTCAAGTCGTGCCAGGCCGCTCGATGCATCCGCGATACGCTGGCCGTCGACGAGAATGAGGGTCTGCGAGCTGGCTGTGCCGCGGATGAATAGGCTGCTCAGGGTGCCGGGGCCGCCATTTCGAGCAATATGTACTCCAGGCGCTCTGGCCAGCAGGTCGGGTAGATCCAGTGGTTGCAGGCGCTCGATATCCGCCCGCGTGAACACCGTATTGGCAGCAGTAGCCTGCTGGCGCGGCTCGGGATGGCGGGCGGAAGTGACGAGCATGTCTGGCAGGGCGTGGCTTGTTGGGCCAGCAGTGCTATTCGCTACGGCGGGCAAGCTGGTGGTTATGGCTATGGCTAGTGCGAAACGGGAAACCTGCATTGATAATCCTCAAAAATCCGATTTTTGAGGAGGGCGAGAGCCAGCGAAATGGAGCCTTCACGCGGAGGGCAGCATGCACCGACCGGGTGACGCCCTCCGCGACACCTCAGCTACGAACATGCCGCTGGCGCTGCGTAGAAACGCAGGGGGCAGGGCAGGTCCTTTACGCACAGGGCCGGTCTCCGGGCTCAGGATACAAACAGTGTCGCCTTCCCATGCACAAGACATAGTGGCGGATGACATTGCCGGCAGGTCAGACCTGCGATCCTTTACCGTTGCGGGGGCAGCGTCGGGGTTTCACCGACTTCCCGTTTCACCCGGCAGTTTTATCTGCCAGGCACCCAGTGCGACTGGAAGCGGGTGGGACTCTAGGTGTTAATGGCGCGCAGGTCAAGCCTGCTTGATGGCAGGTTGAATCGGCAGCCGCTGGCGGATGGACTTTTCGATGCCAGCGGCATCCAGTCCACACTCGTGGATCATCTCGGAAGGTTTCGCATGCTCGACATAGACGTCAGGCAGTCCCAGGTTAAGGACGGGCTTGGCGATGCCTTGCGCCATCAGCCATTCATTAACCGCGCTGCCCGCACCGCCCATGACGGTGTTCTCCTCAAGGGTAACCAGCAGGTCGTGCCCTTCGGCCAGGCTGTTGATCAACTCGGTATCGAGTGGCTTCACAAAACGCATGTTCGCTACCGTTGCGTCCAGTGCTTCGGCCGCCACCAGTGCGCTGGAGTGCAAGGTGCCGAAGCACAGGATGGCCACCGTTTTGCCCTCGCGGGTAATCTGGCCTTTGCCTATGGGCAACGAGCTCAATGACGCCTCGACCGGCACACCGGGGCCGGTGCCGCGAGGATAGCGCACGGCGGCAGGTCCGGTGTGCAGAAAGCCGGTCGTGAGCATCTGGCGGGTCTCGTTCTCGTCCGCGGGCGCCATGATAATCATGTTGGGCAGGCAGCGGAGAAAGGACAGGTCGAAGCTGCCGGCATGGGTCGGACCGTCCTCGCCGACCAGGCCGGCGCGGTCAATGGCAAACAGGACGTCCAGATTCTGTACCGCTACGTCATGCACCACCTGATCATAGGCACGCTGTAGGAAAGTCGAATAAATTGCCACCACCGGCTTTGCACCTTCACAGGCCATCCCCGCCGCCAGGGTCACGGCATGCTGCTCGGCGATGGCTACGTCAAAGTAGCGGTCGGGATATTTTTCGCTGAAGGCGATCAGATCCGAGCCTTCTTTCATCGCTGGAGTGATGCCGATGAGTCGCTTGTCTTTCTCGGCCATGTCGCACAGCCATTGGCCGAAGACGGAGGAGAACTTGGGCTTGCTTTGCCCGGACGCGGCAACCGGCTTGGGTTCCAGTTTGCTGATGGCGTGGTAGCCAATCGGATCGGCCTCGGCGGGCGAGAAGCCCTTGCCCTTTTGCGTCACTACATGAAGAATCTGCGGCCCTTTGCGGTCACGCATGTTGCGCAAGGTAGTGACTAGCGTCGGCAAGTCGTGACCATTGATCGGGCCGATATAGTTCCAGCCCAGTTCTTCGAACAAGGTGCCGGGTACCAGCATGCCTTTGGCATGCTCCTCCGTACGGCGCGCCAGCTCCCACGCCTGGGGTATCTTGGACAGGACTTTCTTGCTGCCTTCGCGCATGTGCGAGTAGGTGCGGCTGGAGAGAATCTTGGCCAGATAGTTGGATAACCCGCCAACATTACGCGAGATGGACATGTCGTTGTCGTTCAAAACGACCAACATGTCGGCTTCTACGTCCGAGGCATGATTAAGCGCCTCGAAGGCCATGCCTGCAGTGAGCGCGCCGTCGCCGATTACCGCAACCGTGCGGCGCTCGAGCCCCTGCAGGCGTGAAGCGATGGCCATCCCCAGAGCCGCGCTGATCGAGGTGCTGGAATGACCCACGCCAAAGGTGTCATAGGGGCTTTCGATGCGGCGTGGGAAGGCGGCTAAGCCATCCTTCTGACGCAAAGTGTGCATCATTTCCCTGCGACCGGTGAGAATCTTGTGCGGATACGCCTGATGGCCAACATCCCATACCAGGCGGTCGTCAGGTGTTTGATAGATGTAATGCAGAGCGATTGTCAGCTCGATAACACCAAGGCCTGCCCCAAAATGTCCGCCGGTCTGACTGACCGACCACAACAGGAACGCGCGCAGCTCGTCCGCCAGCATGGGCAGGAAATCTTCGTCTATTCCGCGTAGCACGGCGGTATTGTCGATGCTGTCTAGCAACGGCGTGCTAGGGCGCTCAAGTGGTATTTCGTGAAAAGTGCTTGGCATCAAACAAGGCTCTGGAGCCACAGCGTGGCGGGAAAACAAGCGAGCAGTTTAACCGATTGGAACGCATAGCCCAACATTGCTGCTGTGGCCGTTGTGCCCGCCCCGGCTATCACGTCGCTGCGAGGGGTTCGGCGCCAGCTAAAACCGGCGCTCTACTATATAGTTCGCTAATTGGCGCAGACGGTCCGCACGCTGATCAAACCCCTCGAGCGCAATAATGGCTTTGTCGCGCAGGCTCAGAGCCAGCGTCTGGGAGCCGGCCAGGCCTAGCAAAGCGGGGTAAGTCGGCTTGCCGCGAGCTATATCGGCGCCTTGCCGTTTGCCGAGTACGCTTGTATCACTTTCAATATCGAGAATGTCGTCCTGGACCTGAAACGCCAGACCTACGCTTTCAGCGTAATTGACCAGGGCCTCGAGCTGCTGCCTTGTGGCCTGTTCGCTAGCCAAGGCGCCTAGTTGCACGCTGGCGCGGATCAAGGCTCCGGTCTTGTGCAAGTGCATGTCTTCGAGCGTGGCCAGGTCGAGCCGTTCCCCCACGGCTTCAAGGTCAATCGCCTGACCGCCGACCATGCCTTGTGGTCCGGCGGCTGCGGCGAGCGTGCAGACCATCTGCAGTCGCGTTTGCATAGCGAGATTGTCTGCCGAACTCAGCCATTCGAAAGCCTGGGCTTGCAGCGCATCACCCGCCAGTATTGCTGTGGCTTCGTCAAATGCCTTGTGACAGGTGGGCTGGCCCCTTCGCAGATCGTCATCATCCATGGCCGGTAAATCATCGTGTATGAGCGAATAGGCATGGATCAGCTCTACTGCCGCGGCGGCGGGGTCAGCCTTGTCAGCCCGTCCGCCCAGTGCTTCGCAGCTGGCGTAGACCAGCAGCGGCCTTATGCGCTTTCCGCCCATGGTGACGCTGTAGTGCATGGCCGCAAATAACCGGTTCAGCCGGGGATGCTGGTTGACCAGATGGATGTCGAGATATTGATTGATGCGAGTCTGACAGTTGTGCAGGTAGGTATTGAAGTCGGTCATTCAATATTGCCGTCGAAAGGCTGGGTTGTCAGCGTGCCGTTTTGTTCTACCAGTTGCTGAACCTTCTGTTCGGCCTGGGTCAAGGCTGACTGGCACTCCCGGGTCAGCGCGACGCCTTGTTCGAAGGCAGTCAATGAATCCTCAAGGCTCAACTCGCCACTTTCCAGCCGCTCGACCAGCACCTGCAGCGCGCCGAGAGATTGCTCGAAATCCACGGGTTTTTTCCGGGCCATGCGGGTACCTCGATTGTTAGCTGGTTGTTAGCTGGTTATGGCTGGCTGTCGCTTGGGCAGAACATTACCCAAGCCTGCGAAGTCGGTCAATCAGCCATAAACGCTATAGAAGTAGAACAGACTCAGGCCCCAGCCGATAGCAACTACCAGCCAGCGCAGCCATAGATCAGGCAGTGCCCGTGCAAACAATCCGCCGCAGTATCCGCCACTGATGGTTCCGATCAGCATGATCCACATGGCCGGCCAATGGATGGCACCGGCGATGATAAAGGTCACCGCCGCCACGCTATAGATCACCGAGGAAAGCAGACTCTTGATCGCATTGATTTCCAGTACCTGGGTTCGGCCGGATATTGCCAGGCTGGCGATCATCATGATGCCCATTCCCGCGCCGAAGAATCCGCCATACAAGGACACCAGTATCTGGCAGAAAAATCCCACAGGGCTCAATCGTTCATGGTCTGGCTGGCCCTTGCTCAAGCGCATGACGGCCAGATTGATTGATTTGCTGAAGGTGAATAACAGGGTTGCCAATAGCAGCAGCCAGGGAATCAGGCGGTAGAACGCCTGATCGCTGGTCACCAGCAGCAACAGTCCGCCCATCAAACCGCCAACCGCCGCAGCGATGGCAATAGGGACCAGGAAGGTGCGCATAGGCAGAGTACGTAGTTCCCGTCGTAAAGCGACAGCGGTTGACAGGCTCGCCGGCCACAGGGCCACGGCATTGGTGGCATTCGCCGTCACCGGCGGGATGCCGACAGCCAATAACGCAGGAAACGAGAAGAAAGTGCCGCCGCCCGCCAGTGCGTTCATGGCGCCAGCAGCAAAACCGCCAACCGCAATAAGTGTTATGTGCCACATGTCCATAGCGATCCGTTCTCAACTGCCGGACATAATGCCGAGGTGAGTAGTTTGGCCCCTAAGCTGGCGTATTCTCTTGCCTTGTCGCCAAGCGTTCTGCGGGTTAGAAGTCGCCCCACAATTGCTGCGTCACGCTCAGGGCGACAACTGGCGCTGTTTCGGTGCGCAATACACGCGGGCCAAACCGTGCGGCTTTGAATCCGGCGCGCTCGGCCTGACTTATCTCGGCGTCGCTCAAACCGCCTTCCGGGCCAATCAGCAAGCCCAGACTCTCGGGCCGGGACAAGGTGGCCAGGCTTTGCTCGGTCCGATGATGCAGGACCAGCTTCAAATCCGCATTCAGAGCAGCCAGCCAGTCGGCGAGCGAGGCGGGAGAGTTGACTGGGGGAACCACGCTCCGGCCACATTGCTCACAGGCGCTTATTGCAATCTGTTGCCAGTGTGCCTGGCGTTTGTCCGCCCGCTCACCCTGAAGTTTTACCTCGCAGCGTTCGGTATGCAGAGGTGTAATCTCGCTGGCGCCCAGTTCCACCGCCTTTTGTATCGCCCAGTCCATCCGTTCTCCGCGCGACATGGCCTGGCCAAGGTGAACCTTCAGCGGCGATTCGGCGACGCCGGACCGTGGAGCATCCAGACGCACCATGACCTCTCGCTTCCCCACGCTGAGTACTTCACCTGGCCATTCCCGGCCGGTGCCGTTGAATATCTGGACAGGTGCTCCAGGGGTCAGCCGCAACACACGCCCGATGTAGTGGGCTACATCGGGCTCGAGCCGGAGCTCGCCTTCGCTCAGGGCAGTGTTCAGGTAAAAACGGGAGATACGCATCGCGCTAATCTCTCGTCGCTAGCTGAATCCCCTCCCAGGCAACGCTGGCCAGGTGGTCTATCTGATCGGGGGTGATGACGTAGGGCGGCATGAAATAAACCACGCTGCCTAACGGACGGAGCAGCGCCTCGTTCTTCAACCCATGCTGATAGACCCGGATTCCCCGGCGCTCCTGCCAAGGATAGGGTGTGCGGTCGCTTTTGTTTTTGACCATTTCTATCGCGAGCACCATCCCGGTCTGGCGTACCTCGGCCACATGCGGGTGATCTGCAAAATGCGCAGTGGCCTTGTTCATGTGCGCAGACAGTGTCCTGTTAGCTTCGATGACATTGTTCTGTTCGAACAGGTCCAATGTCGCCAGCGCCGCCGAGCAGGCTAATGGATTACCGGTGTAGCTATGCGAATGTAAGAACGCTCGCATGCTTTGGTAATCGTCATAAAAGGCGTCATAGACTTTATCTGTCGTCAGGCAGACCGACATCGGCAAATAGCCGCCGGTCAATGCTTTTGAGAGGCAGAGGAAGTCCGGGCTGATATCGGCCTGTTCGCAGGCGAACATGCTACCTGTGCGGCCAAATCCGACGGCTATTTCGTCGTGAATCAGATGCACCCCGTAACGATCGCAGGCTTCGCGCAGCAGCTTTAGATAAACCGGGTGATACATGCGCATTCCGGCTGCACATTGAATCAGTGGTTCGACGATTACTGCCGCCACTTCTTCATGATTGTCCGCCAGGGCACGCTCCATATGCTCGAACATCTGCCGGCTATGCTCTTCCCAGCTCACCCCTGGCTCGCGCTCATAGCAATCGGGGGAGGGTACCGTGATGACGCTCATCAGCAGCGGATCATAGGTTTCCTTGTAGAGCGCTACGTCACCTACCGCCAGCGCCGCCAGGGTTTCGCCGTGATAACTGTTGGACAGGGAGATGAAGCGCTTCTTCTTGGGCTTGCCGCTGTTGAGCCAGTAGTGAAAGCTCATTTTCAGTGCCACTTCGATACACGACGAGCCATTGTCGGCATAGAAGCACCGGGTCAGCGGGGCCGGGGTCATTTTTACCAGGCGCTCGGACAACTCGATAACCGGTGGATGGCTGAATCCGCCCAGGATCACGTGTTCGAGGGTGTCGAGCTGGTCCTTGATACGCTGATTTATATAGGGATTGGCGTGGCCGAAAATGTTGACCCACCAGGAGCTGACGGCGTCGAGATAACGGTTGCCTTCGAAGTCATGCAGCCAAACGCCATCGCCCCGCTGAATCGGGATGATCGGCATATGCTCGTGATCTTTCATCTGGGTGCAAGGGTGCCATAACACCGAAATATCCCGCTGCATCCACTGATTGTTCAAGCCCATGTTTGCCTCGCCAAGCTGAAGTGAAGGGGCGATTGTACATGAGCGAAAGCGGGGCTGCAGACCTCAGCGAGTGCCGAAGACCACCATCGTTTTGCCCTTGACCGCAATCAGACCCTGCTCCTCCAGGCTTTTCAGTACGCGTCCGACCATCTCCCGGGAGCAGCCGACGATCCGGCCGATTTCCTGACGGGTGACTTTAATCTGCATTCCGTCCGGATGAGTCATCGCATCGGGCTGTTTGCACAGGTCGAGCAGGCTGCCAGCCACTCTGCCGGTGACGTCAAGAAACGCCAGATTGCCGACCTTGCGCGTGGTGTTGCGCAGCCGTTCCGCCATCTGCCGTCCGACCGCGTATAACAATTCTGGATCTCGATGGCTGAGCTCCCGGAATTGGCAGTAGCTCATTTCAGCCACCTCGCATTCGGATTTGGCACGGACCCAGGCGCTTCGATCCTGCTGCGCCAGATGCTGGTCGAAAAGGCCCATCTCGCCAAAGAAGTCGCCCTGATTCAGGTAGGCGATGATCATTTCCCTTCCCTGCTCATCCTCGATGAGAATGGTTACGGAGCCTTTGATGATATAGAAAAGTGTTTCCGACGCGTCCCCAGCGTGGATGATCGTGCTGCGCGCAGTGAAGCGACGACGGTGGCAATGGGCTAGGTAAGCTTCGAGATTTTTTATTTTCGGTGTCAGGGTAATTGCAACCATGTAGACGATATCCTGGCAGTTGGAGCTATGAATGAGTCCTGCGATATTGGTTTGATAGGACTGACTTCAGTGCTCCTTTTTTTGTAGTCCAATCCCTGGATGTGAGGCATCCTCGTAAGCCTCAGGCTGAGACCAATTCGGATTATGTCCAGTTTTTTCCTTATTGGCCATAGCGGCACTCTGCCTAATTGGCCTGTGCTATTCTGCGCAACCTTCAAGGTCCAGATAATACCGGCGGGAGAGAAACATGAAAGCGCTTATCAAATGGGTCGACGGAGCGATGTTCCTGGGGGAGTCGGGAAGCGGCCATACGCTGGTAATGGACGGGCCGCCTGAGGCCGGCGGTCGTAACATGGGCGTGCGCCCCATGGAGACTGTATTGATAGGTCTGGGCGGTTGCGCCAGCTACGATGTAGTCAGCATCCTGAAAAAAGCCCGGCAGGACATACGCGATGTCCATACCGTACTTGAGGCAGAGCGTGCCCCGGCCGAGCCTAAGGTGTTTACTGCGGTGCATGTGCATTTTGTGGTCAGCGGAAAGAATCTCAAGGAGGCTCACGTCAAGCGTGCCGTCGAGTTGTCGGCGGAAAAATACTGCTCGGCTTCAATCATGTTCGGGCGTGCGGGCGTCAACATGACCCATGGATATGAGATCGTGGAAATTGACTGAGGCATAACGCCCTGCTACGCCTGCTCAGATTTTGTAGGTGGCCAGAGTCATTACTCTGGACATCAGCGTCATTGCTGCCTTGATCGGAGCAGGAAAGATCAAGCCGCCCGCATCGAGGGCCTGAGCGCCGTGTTCGATTTCGTCCTCGCGCATCTGCTCCAGTATCGCTCGTGACTTAATGTCTTCCTGCGGCAATTGCATCAGGTGATCGTCGAGGTGGCGCTCTACCAGGTGCTCTGTCGCTGCAACGAAGCCCAGGCTGACTTTGTCGCTTATCAGTCCAGCGACCGCACCCATGCCGAACGACAATCCGTAAAACAGGGGATTGAAGACGCTTGGGTGACTGTTCAACTCGCCCAGCCGCTGTTCGCACCAGGCAAGATGATCTATCTCCTCTGCAGCAGCATGCTCCATGCTGGCTCGCACATCCGGTAGTTTGGCGGTCAACGCCTGACCCTGGTAAAGCGCCTGGGCACAAACTTCTCCAGTATGGTTGATGCGCATTAATCCGGCGATATGCTTGCGTTCATCGTCATGCATCGGAACATTGGCAAGATGCTGGGCAGGTGAGGGACGGTTTGGTTGCGCTGCGCCGGGCACCAATGTTCGCAGGGACTGGTCTGCCTGGACCAGCAGCCGGTCAAGCAGGCTGTAACGTCTTGGGGTGTTCACGGTCTTGGCTCCTGGGTTGAGGTTCATTAGCTGGCGTAGCCGTCGTCTTAGCCTGGGGGCCAGCCCATCTGACGCTGCCCGAGTACATGCAGGTGGATATGATAGACGGTCTGGCTGCCCATTTCCCTGCAGTTGAATACCGTACGAAAGCCGTTTTCGCAGCCCAGTTCAATCGCTACCTTCTGGCCGACGTAGGTCATGTGACCTACCAGCTGCCGGTCATCTTCGGTCATCGCATCCAGCGTCGCGATATGTTTTTTCGGGATCACCAGAAAATGCACTGGCGCTTGCGGATTGATGTCATTGAAGGCAATGACCTGATCATCCTCATACACTTTCTTGGCAGGAATTTTGCCCTCGACGATTTTGCAAAATAGGCAGTCCACTAGTGCTCCTTGGTATCGGAAAATGCTTTTCAGTCCATCAGCTAGAATGGTTTGACCACTACGAGTATGACGATTGCTACCAAAACCAGAACCGGCGCCTCATTAAACCAACGGTAAAACACATGAGAACGGGTATTGGTGCCCTTCGCAAATCTTTTCACAAAGGCTCCGCAAACATGATGGTAGCCGATCAGCACAACTACCAGCGCTAGTTTTGCATGCATCCAGCCTTGCTGCATCCACCCAGGGGAAAGCGCCAGCAGCCAGATACCCAACACCAGTACCGCCACCATGGACGGCATCATAATGCCCCGATAAAGCTTACGTTCCATGATCATGAAGCGCTCGCTGCTTGCGGTATCGCTGGCACTGGCATGGTAAACGAACAGCCGCGGCAGATAGAACAGTCCAGCGAACCAGGTAACGATGGCGATGATATGAAACGCTTTTATCCAGAGATACACGTTGTTTCCCTTTGCTTTTCAGTTGTTTCGGTGAGAGAGGGCGGGATTGCTGGTAATTTCCGCCAGCGCTTTTATGATAGGGGCCTGTTATCTATCTTCAACCGTTTTAGGACGTAATTATGATCAAAGTCGGCATTGTAGGCGGAACCGGTTACACCGGTGTGGAATTGCTGCGGTTATTAGCTCAGCATCCTGAGGCGCATGTCGAGATCATTACTTCCCGATCCGAGGAGGGGGTGCGGATCAGTGATATGTACCCCAATTTGCGCGGCCATTACGACCAGCTTCAGTTCAGCGTGCCCGATGCGCAGAAACTGGGCGCCTGCGATGTTGTTTTTTTCGCGACACCACATGGGGTTGCCCATGCCATGGCGGCGGAACTGCTGGCAACCGGTACCCGCATCATCGATCTGTCAGCGGATTTCCGCTTGCGCGACGCTGAGGAGTGGAGTGAGTGGTATGGCCAGCCCCACGGAGCTCCAGAATTGCTCGGGCAAGCTGTTTACGGCTTGCCTGAGGTAAACCGGGAGGCTATCCGCAGCGCGCAGTTGATCGCGGTGCCCGGCTGTTATCCCACCGCTACCCAGTTGGGTTTCATACCTCTTCTTGAGGCCGGGCTGGCAGATGCATCGCGGCTCATAGCCGATTGTAAGTCAGGCGTCAGCGGCGCGGGCCGAGGCGCAAGTGTTGGCGCCTTGCTGGGCGAGTCGTCCGAAAACATGAAAGCCTATACGGTGAAAGGCCATCGCCATCTTCCGGAAATAACTCAAGGCTTGCGTCTTGCTGCGGGCGGGCCGGTAGGTCTTACCTTTGTACCCCATCTCACGCCGATGATACGCGGCATTCATGCCACGCTTTATGCGACGGTTACTGATCGTTCGGTTGATCTGCAGAAGCTGTTTGCTGACCGTTACGCCAACGAGCCGTTCGTCGATGTCATGCCTGTCGGCAGTCATCCTGAAACGCGGAGTGTACGCGGTGCCAACGTGTGCAGGCTGGCTGTTCATCGACCCCAGGGAGGCGACTTGGTGGTGGTTCTCTCGGTAATTGACAACCTGGTCAAGGGCGCATCAGGCCAGGCCGTTCAGAATATGAATATCGCTATGGGGCTTGAGGAAACATTAGGCTTGTCTCACCCGGCGTTGATGCCTTGATGAGAGAAAGGCGGCGCCGCGTCCCTCTTCGGGGCGGCCACAGCCTTGTTGTCGTTCCACACGAGACCAAAGCCAGGCGCCTGCGCAAGCAGGGCATGACGTTCATGTTGCTGCTGGCGATCCCTGCGGCCGGCTGGCTCGGCTGGGATGCTGCCTTGAGATCCCAGCAACAGATGGTAGAGGAATACGAGCAGATGCTGGAAAGCCGGCAAGGGTTGGAGGCAGAGCTGGCATCGACGCTGGAGCGCTACCATCAACTGGAGGTTGATCTTTTGGTCGCCCGCGAGTCGGTAAATGACGGACGATCGGTGATCAGCCAGCTGGAGCAGCAACTTTTCCGATTGCAACAGGATCTGGCTGCTTATCAGGGGGCATTGGCACCCACGGCGATGATTCCCGGGCTGCGAATTCAAGCCTTTGAGCTACAGGCCACAGAAACCGCTGGGGTTTTCCGCTACAAAGTCATGGTGAGCAGAGTGGGTAGCGAGGCTGAGACCACACAAGCCAAGTTGTTTATCGATGTACTGGGAACCCAGAACGGGAAGAAAGCCAAAAAGTCTCTCTCAAGCATGACGCGGGCAGATGACGATCAGGGACTGGATCTGGATTTTCGTTACTTCCAGGTAGTGCCGCCTAACAGCGCGCAAGCCGAATTATCTTTGCCGGATGGTTTTAAGCCGGAGAGTGTGCACCTGCGAGCCGAGCATGACGGCAAAAAGCTGGTTGAGCAGGTGTTTGACTGGACTATTACAGGAGTGAAGCCCTGATGTGGGGAGCAGACAAGCATAGAAAAGCTGACATCAGTCAGTTCAGCGGGAAAACCACGATCATCGCGCAGGACGCTGAAATACGCGGAGACCTGACTTTCAATGGTGCGGTTCAGATTGACGGCCGGGTTGTGGGAAACATCGAGGCCGAAGAAGGGCTTGTCAGGGTGAGTGAGCACGGCTATGTCGAAGGCATAATCAAAGCCCCCAGCGTGTTGGTTAACGGGCAGGTAGTGGGCGATGTGCACGCTTTCGAGCATTTGGAGCTGGACACCAAGGCCCGCATAAATGGCGATTTGCACTACCGTTTTTTGGAAATGGTCATGGGCGCACAGATCAGCGGTCAGCTACACTATCTGGGTGGAGGGGAGATGTTGACCAGCCCACTGCCCCTGACACAGGTCACGGAAGAATAGTTGACCAAAAGACTCGGGATAATGATAATGCCTGGTCTGCTGTGTTGTAGTGCCTGCTGCTGGAGGTTGAATGTCGACTGCTGAAATGTATATTCCTACGCCTTTGCTTTTTACCGATAATGCTGTTGGTAAAGTGAAAGCGCTTATTGATGAAGAAGGCAACGAGCGTTTGAGCCTGCGCGTCTTTGTTACGGGAGGCGGATGCTCCGGTTTTCAATACGGCTTCACTTTTGACGACGAAATGGCCGAAGACGATACCGTCGTCGAGCGGGAGGGTGTCCGCTTGATAGTTGACCCCATGAGCTTCCAATACCTTGCAGGATCGGAGGTGGATTACCAGGAGGGCTTGGAAGGGTCGCGTTTCGTTATCAATAATCCGAATGCTGCAACGACATGTGGCTGTGGTTCGTCCTTCTCGATATGAACTCTCTGCATCAAGCCGGATAGATTGCGCCCAGAATCCTTTCTCCTAGCGCTCCGGTTACAGCGGGCAGATTGCCGGGTTGGCGGGTGTTACAACGCCACGCTAACCAGGCGAAAGCCATGGCTTCCATCCAGTCAGGATCAACCCCCAGGGCTGCAGTAGATTCGACGGGCATCGGTTTCAGCAACTTTTGTAGCCTTTCCATCAGGAAACTGTTTCTCGCTCCACCGCCACAAACGTAAAGCTGCGTTGGGCCATTGGTTTGGCTTTGAGCAGCGGATGCGATAGAACGCGCAGTCAGTTCAAGCAACGTGGCTTGGATATCGCAGGGATCTCCAGACCAATTCAGCAGCCTGAGCTGATTGTCCAGCCAGTTTTCATTGAAATATTCGCGGCCGGTACTTTTCGGGGCAGTACGAGCGAAATATGGATCCGAAAGCATCTGATCGAGCAGTCCAGGCGCGACTTTTCCGGTCCGAGCCCAATTTCCATCAGCGTCAAAAGCCGCTCCCTTATGTCGCTGAATCCAGGCGTCCAGCAGAACGTTGCCCGGACCGCTATCGAAACCGGTGACCGTCTGACTTGGGCGGAGGAGGGTGAGGTTGGCGAAGCCTCCAATATTGATCAGCGTTCTGTTTTGGTCGGGTGTGCTCAGAAGCCAAGTATGAAAAGCCGGTACCAGTGGCGCACCTTCACCTTGGGCGGCCAAATCGCGGCTACGAAAGTCGCTGATAACCGTAATGTTGCACAGCTCCGCTAGCAGGGCAGGAGCTCCTATCTGAAGACTGAAACCGTTTTCAGGATGGTGCCTTACTGTTTGGCCATGGCTTCCAATTGCTTTGATCTCGGCAGCCTTGACTCCGCATTTGCCGAGCAGTGCGTTGACCCCATTCGCTGCAAGCCTTGCCCAAGCCTGGCCAGCTACTCCAGCGCGAAAAATCTCGTCCGGGCCGGGTTGGCATAGATGTAATAGATCGCTGCGCAGAGAATCTGGGAAGGGGAGGCATACAGCACCGAGCAGTCTGGCGCGCTTGGCTGGATGAATTGACAGCAAAGCAATGTCGATACCATCCAGACTAGTGCCTGACATGATACCGACATAGAGCCCTTCCATTACTGTCCCAGCAGAGCCAGTTGGGTATTGCGTTGCTGATCCAGGCTCGCCATCAGTTTGGTACTTATGGCCAAAAACGCACTGCGTTCGTTCTGTGGTACAGGATCGGAGGCGGGAAGCTTCACTCCCAGCGGATCGACATGGGTGCCATTGATCCGAAACTCATAGTGCAAGTGAGGACCAGTCGCTAATCCAGTAGCTCCGACATAACCGATTATCTGACCTTGGGATACGTTGCTGCCTGACTTTAGTCCGTTCGCGTAGCGACTCATATGTGCATACAAGGTCTGATATTTCTGCCCGTGCTTGATTACCACCGCGTTGCCATAGCCGCCCTTGCGGCCCAGATGTATGACTCGGCCATCACCGGTGGCTTTGATCGGCGTGCCCGTGGCTGCCGCATAGTCGACACCTTTGTGCGCGCGAATCTTGTTCAGCACTGGATGTCTGCGGCCAGGATTGAAGCGCGAGCTGATACGTGCGAATTCAACCGGTGTGCGGATAAAAGCTTTCCGCATACTGGTCCCGTCGGCACGATAATAGCTGCTGTAGCCTTTCTTGTCGGTGAACCGGACCGCAGTGTACGTTTTGCCGCGGTTAACGAAACGAGCGGCAAGAATATTATTCGAGCCCACACGTTTTTCACCAACGTGAAGCTCTTCGAACAACACTTCGAACGTATCGCCTTTGCGAATTTCTCTGGCAAAGTCGATGTCATATCCAAAAATATTGGCCATCTTCATGGTCAGGTTGTGTGACAACCCAGCACGCTGTGCGCTCAGAAATAGTGAGCTGTCGATCGCGCCATGGGCGAAGCCAGTGCTCACGTCAGGCTTGATGGTGTCTTGCTGAAACGCGAAGCTGTCTCCATCGCGCTCTAGTCTGATGGTCTCAAGATCATTTATACGCGAGCGTAATGTCTGAAGGTCACCGTTTTCATCCATCTTGAACTCGATAACCTGTCCAACCTTCAAGCGAGTAAATCGCTGTGCGTCCTTGCTGCTGGATACAGCCGAATGCAACGTGTTGGCAGAAAGGCCAACCTGGCTGAATAACACTGAGAGGGTGTTTCCCGCAGCAACTGTGATGCTTACCCAGTCGGTGGGGTTGGGAAGGGACGGCTCTTTTGCTTCCTCATCGCTAGCCGCCAGGGGAGTCAACGCTTGTATGACCTCCGTTGACGCTTCGGACTTAAGCATGGGTTCGGCTGGCTTGGCCAGTTCGATTGGCGCCGTCATTGTGACTGTTTCGCCAATCAAAACATCCAATTCTTCAGAGAGGGTGGAATGAGGAGCTGTTTCCAGCTCCAGCGATGCGAAGGTCTTCTTTGCCTCCACGTCGGTTGTTGGGATTACGAGTAGGAATATACTCAGCGCTGCTGCAATACCGCTGGCCGCAACAAGGTGGCTTTTTGGATATCGCGGCGTTTTTGTCTTGTGAGAAGCCATAAGCGCTCTTATCGTTGATTCTGTGGAATGTGAACTAACTTGCTAAATTATAACCGAAACTCTCTTTTGGCAAGTTTTACTAGTCCCCGTTTGTCATCTTTTTAACGCGAAATGGCGCCGGAATTCCGTCGTGCCGCCATCCTCTTTCTTTCTATCGGCAGCATGAGCTTGAATTTGAGCTCCAATGTTGTAAGGTTTCTTCCCTGTTGAATACAGGCCTTTAATCCCAAGGATTCCCGAACTATGAAGCCGGTCGATGAGCAGTTGGCGCTGATCAAGCGTGGCGCGGAAGAGATTCTGATCGAAAGTGAGTTGCGCGCCAAGCTTCAGCGAGGCATTCCTCTCCGGGTCAAGGCCGGTTTTGATCCCACCGCTCCTGATTTGCACTTGGGTCATACCGTTCTCATCAACAAGCTCCGCCAGTTTCAGGACTTGGGTCATCATGTCCTATTCCTGATCGGAGACTTTACCGGAATGATTGGCGATCCGACCGGCAAGAATGTCACTCGCCAGCCCCTTACTCGGGATCAGGTGCTTGAGAATGCCGAAACGTATAAAGAGCAGGTATTCAAAATCCTAGATCCGGCGCGCACTCAGGTGATGTTTAATTCTACCTGGATGGACAAGCTGGGTTCGGCGGATATGATCCAGCTCGCTGGGAAGTACACGGTGGCGCGGATGTTGGAGCGTGACGACTTTGACAAGCGCTACAAGGGTGGTCAGTCAATCGCTATTCATGAGTTTCTCTATCCTCTGGTGCAGGGCTACGACTCCGTGGCCATGCAGGCAGATGTTGAGCTTGGTGGTACCGATCAGAAGTTCAATCTGCTTATGGGGAGGGAGCTGCAACGGCAATACGGCCAGGAGCCTCAGGTAATCCTGACCATGCCCCTTTTGGAGGGCCTGGATGGCGTCAAGAAAATGTCCAAGTCGTTAGGCAATTACGTGGGGATTAATGATCTTCCTGGTGAAATGTATAACAAGATAGTTTCCATGCCTGACGAGCTGACGTGGCGCTATTTCGAGCTTTTGAGTTTTCGGAGCATGGAAGAGATAAGCCAGTTCAAAGCGGATGTCGAAAAGGGAGCGAATCCTCGGGATATCAAAATAAAACTCGCGGAAGAGCTCGTTGCCCGGTTTCATGGAGAGGCGGCCGCAGCAAACGCTCACCGCTCTGCAGGCAATCGGCTGAAGGAAGGGGAGCTTCCTGACGACATGCCTGAAGTGGTAATTGAGTCAAAGATTGATATGCCGGTTTCGGCGGTGCTGAATCGTGCCGGATTGGTCAAGAACGCCGCGGCTGCACGGGACCTGCTTTCAGCGGGTTCGGTAAAAGTGAACGGGCAGGTGGTTGAGCGTGATTTCCTGTTCGTCGTGGGTGAAGAGTACGTCTGCCAGGCAGGCAAGAAAAAGTTTGCCAGAATTGTCCTGAAAAGAGCTTGACGGCAAAACTCAGGGGCCTATAATGCGCCTCTCTCGAGTCGAGACGCTTTGGATAAAGCGTTTAGCAATCAATAAGTTAGCGATAATTTAGGGGTTGACAGATTGGAGGGAAGGCGTAGAATGCGCCGCTCTGGAGAGGTTGGCTTGAAGGCCTTTCGAGAGGCGATGGGATAGCCCATCGGGGTTTGAAAGGAAGGTGTTGACACGGGGCATTGCTCCTGTAGAATGCGCCTCCCTGGCACGGAACGGCAAGGTGGTTTCGGGTCATGCAAGCGGTTGGTGAGGTGGTTAAACGCTTCGCTAAAAGGCTTGACAGATTAGAAGGTTAGCGTAAGATACGCGGCCTTGGTCAGACGGAAACGTAGACCGAATCGCTCTTTAACAATCTGAATCAAGTAATTCGTGTGGGTGCTTGCTGAACAGGATTGATGATCGACTAGATTATCAGCCAAGCAAGTTACTCTGTGAATTCATCGAGTTTATTTGTAAAGGCTGAGCCAAGTTTAGGGTTTTCTCAAAACCCAAACAGTTATTAAACTGAAGAGTTTGATCATGGCTCAGATTGAACGCTGGCGGCAGGCCTAACACATGCAAGTCGAGCGGTAGAGAGGAGCTTGCTTCTCTTGAGAGCGGCGGACGGGTGAGTAATACCTGGGAATCTGCCTGATAGTGGGGGATAACGTCCGGAAACGGGCGCTAATACCGCATACGTCCTACGGGAGAAAGCAGGGGATCTTCGGACCTTGCGCTATCAGATGAGCCCAGGTCGGATTAGCTAGTTGGTGAGGTAATGGCCCACCAAGGCGACGATCCGTAACTGGTCTGAGAGGATGATCAGTCACACTGGAACTGAGACACGGTCCAGACTCCTAC
>LAZR01000203.1_pt1 | contig 61207 bp, 95 predicted proteins | sample 329461 | NCBI WGS metagenome assembly LAZR01 (sample SAMN03002196, study PRJNA259156) | marine sediment metagenome | biome: sea floor; feature: Hydrothermal impacted sediments; material: marine sediment; isolation source: Loki non-amplified sample from Loki's castle hydrothermal vent sediment ... | reverse complement strand
ATCATCATCATAATAGCACAGTCCCCTCCCTCTGTCAACCCCTAATCTCTGACAAGTTGCCATTAACCTCTCTCTCTACCTTATCATTAGCTCTCTATCTACCTTGCCACCAGCTAACCTCCTCCCAGTCCCAACTAGCACGTATGTTCTGACTATGTTTCAAAAATTGTCAAAACCCTGTACGTTTGTAAGAAACCCTCTACCTAGGCGCGCGATCCAGGGTCGCCCCCCTTACGCATGTGATCAACCCGGCTGCGCAGGTGTGTTCTCGCATGGGCGTATTCGCGCGCGCGGGCCTCCCGACCCTATTCATCAATAAATTAGCGGCCCACCTAGTCCGGACTAGCAAGCTAGCACACTAGCCCACTCACATGCTAGGTTGATCACCGACTAGCTAGCACGTTGCATGATTCGTGCGAAGTGAGGTCCGAGTGTGAGGTACATACATTTAGATTCAAGGCCAGCCCTTAGCCACCAACACACACAGTCGCGCTTGAATCAGTGACCAATTGCTACCGGGTTAATTGCGACTTGTTGCAGTTACATATAGTCGCAGTTAGCCTCGCTAGTCCGGGGCAAGGCGAGAGGCAGACCATCCGACTCGCGCAAGGCCCATCACGGTAGCCTAGCACGATTCCATTAAGTTTGTCCGTAAGCGAGTTCTTATACGAATCAAACCCCGGCCTACCGGGTCACTGGTCTGTAGACGAAGGACCGCATGTTGGGTAGCATTTGACAGCAACTAAGCCTAGAAAGTTAGGATGGCTACGATTCAGCCAAGCTAAACTGTCCTAGTCGGCGGCCGGGCTTTGGATCCACAGACCACAGCTACCGACAGCACCGTTGCAAAGGGCAATCGGACATGATATGATAGTTGCGTCGAATCGGTGGTCGGCCAGGGCGGTCGGCAGCCAGTCAAGTCCTAGCACATGAAGGGGGATAGGCTATGGTCAAGTGCAAATGTGGGGCTGTGGCTCTACACAACTACAGCACGTATCCCTGGGTGGGCAGCGAAAAGCTAGAGGTATGGATACCGTGTTGCGGCCAGTCGTGCTGCTGCCCGTATGCCCGCAAGGGAGGGGGTTAGGCTATGACATGTCCTGTGATGTGGGGTAGGAGGCATCAGTGCACACGCCTCAAAGCACACCTTGGAGTATGCGTGTGTAGCTGTGGGGATGAAACGCTGTAGGGTTGAACCTATACAAGCAAACAACGTAGCATAGGAGGTATTAGTGATGACTAAAGCAACAGACAAGGCAATCCTGGACGCATTAGGCGCAATACGCGAGGGACAGGATGTACTGAGCGAGCGCCTTGACACCCTCGAGGGCAACGGTAGCGCAAGCGTAGCTGCAACACGCACTCCGAAGCGGCCTAGTGGCATTACGCAAGTGCAGATACCTGAAACGCCAGAGCTGCTAGCCCTCAAGGGCCAGTGTTCGCCATCGGCGCAACGCATAGTCGAACGCCACATGCGGGTGGGAGTCGCTGACCACACCGAATACGTGGCGAAGCTGGAGACGTTCACGACTAGCGCAGGCCCTAGTGCTAGGCTGAAGTATGCGTCTCTAGGCTTGCGACTCATGGTGGCTGGCAAGTCTACGCCTGTTCGTAAGGCTAAGGCTACAGCCAAGTCGGTCGCCTCGCCCAAGGCTGGCGGACTAGGTATGCTACAGCCTGCACTTGATGCGCCTACGTCAGACTGGCGTGATTTCATCCGTGCCACTACCGACACGTCAAGCATCGGTACGTCTGCCATAGCTGGACGTGCGTGGAGGGCGAGGAACGTAGCTAACGGGCGTGACCCGAACGCTGCTGCCTCGTAAGACATAGACGACATACCCGCACGGGCCTGTGAGCTGGAAGATCGTTGTAGATCAGGGATGCGAAAATCGCCAGACGTGGGAGGCGACCCCACCAGGCCCGATTATTAGCAGGGACACAGGATTGCATCCCCCTCTGTGTTAGGTGACACTAGCACGGCGATCCTGTGTCCCTCCTACATACACGGAGGCGACCATGATGACAACCTGTAGATGTCGCAAGCCTATAATCATCCTGTCATTCGGGCGTTTCCATTGCGCTAAGTGTAAGGGTACGCTACCCATTAGTCGGAAGTAAGGAGGGGGTTGGACGATGGAAAGGTGGTTTGAATATCACTGCTACGAGGGTGAGGATTCAGCCGACGCTGAATTATGGCATCACACCCACCAGCGCGTAATAGTCATTGGCACCGTAGCCGACGTGGATCAGCCGATGTACCGCGTTAGGTTCAAGGACGGACTAGAGTACGATGTGTTCGATGACGAACTACTCCAGTCTCCAAGTGAGTTTGAACGTCCTAGCTACGAGGAGGTAACTAGCTATGACTAGCAACAGATACACGCTAAACAAAGACGCGAACGGCGATACCATGCCTCGCATAATGCCTGTCACTGGTACTACGCTAGCTGATCTATACAAGCGCATCGGTTATGAGGCTGCTAGCCAGAGGCATGATGGAGGCATGAGTAAGGCGCAGCTAGAGAAGCTGATGGAGGAGATGCGAAAGTCCGATAGGCCACGTAGGATAGGACGGAGGTAACTGATGGTTGACTGGAGCAAAGAACACACTGGCGCACTACATGGTAAGTATGGCGATAAGGGCCATGCTGGTTGTCCTGGTTGTATGAGCGCAGGCATGCACCTAGGCGGTACATGTGTGCTGGCCTACAGCTACGGACTACACCTAGTCAGCTTATGCCCGTTTCCAGACCCGAGGGCTGGATAGAGAGGTAGCTGTCATGCCTAAAATGGTCAAGCTAATCAGCCAAGCAAAGCAATCTGCCAAGGATCAAGGCCATAACATGCTACCCTTCCAGGTTGATGGAGGCTATGCCTGGGCGCTATGTAAGACGTGTGGTAGGGAGGCATACCTAGTAGCGCGACCCAAAAATCCCAATGAGACAGATGTGAGCGGCGAGGCAGTAGCAGTAAGCTGCGGAAGTATCTATCGCAGGAGGATAGCATAGTAGTCAGGAGGTAGTCATGAGCAACGAATCCTTTGAACGCACAGTGACATTCCTTATGTTCCTGATTCTGACTATGCAGTTTGCCATTTTCCTAGCCATCAAGGGAAGCTAGCTAGGAGGTAGCTAGATGGAATCTATAGGCAAGGCGGTAAAAAAGGCTGAGGCCAAGGGTATGATAGATCATGCACACTGGGACACAGCGACGTGTCAATGGGTAGCATGTCTCAGTGCCCGCTGTCCCCTTTATATAAGCATTCGGAGGTACTTACGTGTCAGCTGATACCCTAACGAACATGCTAAAGCTGATGTGCATACCTACCAGTATGTATGATGGCGTAGTTAGGACAAGTGACGGATACTACACGGCCCACATCAAGGGCGACGTTGGCTACAACGCATTCCTCGGCAAGCCTGGGCCTAGACATGGCGGGCCTGGTAGGAAGTGGATGCTTGATACTTGGAACGGGCTGTCACTAGACGAGAAGCGAGCTGTAGTCTACCTATCCGCTCATCCGGGAGACGGTAGTCCTATACGACTGAAGGATGACTTCGGTGTACCAGTTGAAGACGCAAGGTCGCTGTCAGGTGCATTGCCTGGGTAGACGTAGGCTATTATAGGATTGGAGGTAGCTGTAATGCAAGATACAAACCTGATCGACCTGAGTACCCGAGATGGATACGACATCGCTGCTGCCATAAGAGGACCAGACTTTTGGAATGATGGCGAAGCGATCAAGAGGGTCTTTACGGAGCGCATTCGCTGGCTAGCTGGCGTTAGGGGGGGATTTTCTACCAGGCGATACCTTGTTAGTCTCAGCACAGTAGCACTAATGCGGAGGGAAATTAGGCAAGCGTCTGTGTCTGGTATAATTCCGTTAATCACTCACTACATGAGGCATGTGCGTGATGCTGCATCTGCCCTGAACGACAAGAATCTAGAACACCTTGCGGCGATCGTGCTCTTAGGACGACCAGAACTAGACTCGCTTTCGGATGAACGCATCATCGAACTAGCAGGAGGTGAGTAGCTGTCACATTAGTAAGGGAGGTAGACGGATGAGGTGTCCTAAGTGTAAGAATCCATGCACTGAGTCAGACCTCGTGCCTGATATAGCCTATGACAAATCAGGTGCATTCAACGTAGTCAAGGACGAGGACGATCAGATAGTCGAGGCAGACTACTACATAAGAGAGCGACGAGGTAGCATATGCCGGGTGTGCATAGACGAGATGCGTGGCAGGCTGAGGCCTAGGCATATGAGGGAAGGAAGGAGGCTGTAGTCATGAATAGCCTAGTACCATTACTAGCCGGTATATCGCTAGGTTATAGTCTAGCACAGGCTGGTGATGTACCATACATAATAGCAGCCAACATAGGAGTGCTAGTATTTATTATTACAGCACAGCTAGAGCGTATTGCAGGTAGGAGGAAGCTGTAATGGTAGCACCTATAGCGGTAGCAGGTCAAGATGAGAAGGTCTTTGACTTGCGCTTTACGCTGCGCAAGAGTAGTAGTATTGAGTCGGCTAGCATGTTAATTGTGTTGCTAGTCAGGCTGTTTGAGGACTGGAGTATACTTGAGGATCCGACCATCGAAGACATAACAAATAGGCATGATCGTAAGCTAGATTTCGGGGATTGGAGGTAGCTGTCATGTTAGCCTGGATTGCCGGATTCATCATCGGTTTCTTAATCAGCCTATGGCTGGCTAGTAGATAGGAGGTAGCTGTCATGACTCAAGGTAAATTATCAGACATAAACTACAAGGTATGGATACAGCTCGAGAAGATCGTAACTAGTAAGGGAGGTCATAAGGATAACCCCCAAAATCGTAGCTCATATGAGAACGTTGGCCCACCAGTGGAGCTACTAGACACCAATGACTTCGAGGATGCCAACTCATTCTTAGCTGACGTTGAGCGGTTCTCAAATGAGATAGATGATAGTGAAGTCGGTAGCGTACCCGGCCTATATAACACACCATAAGTACAAGCAAACACAAGTAAGCACAAGATTGGAGGTTGGTATACTCAAGTCTTATCCAAGGGGGAAGCGGAGTATTTCCCTGGTAGACTAGGCTAATGGCTCCATGCCATATTGTCTGATAATATAAGTGGAGACGTAAGCCTTATAAGCTGCTATATGAAACGTCATCTCTTGGGTAAGGCTTGATTATACCAACCTAGTATAGTATAACAGGAGGTAGCTGTCATGCCAGTCAGTAACAAACTAATAGGAAGAGCAGCCAGTCCAGGTATAGTACAGGGAGAGGCGTTTGTTGTTGAGTTACCCAAGACTAAGGGATTCCCTAGTAATGGAGCAGTGCTAGTGTCGCATATGACGACACCTGATCTCCTACCTGCAATGTTAAAGTCAACTGCTATTGTTACTCAAGTAGGGGGTATAACCTGCCATGCTGCTATAGTAGCTAGAGAGTTTAGCATTCCCTGCGTTGTTGGAGTTAGGAAACTACTAGATAGGGTGAAGACAGGAACAAGGCTGATAGTAGACGGGAGCAAAGGCACAGTCGAAATCGTAGAAATCGTCGAGTCGTCATGACTGAGCTATTGCTAGTGCTGGCTGTCGCCTTTACGGTGGGCCACGTCATTGTAGACACCCATCGTATCAGACACATACACGAGCTGATACCTGCGGGCCTCCTAATCGGACATATCATATTTACAGGTGAACTAGCTCGGTGGCTGAGTTATATACCTTACTAACTTACTAACTTACTAACTGAGAGGAGTGGACATAATCATGACCACTAAGGTTAGAAAACCAAAGTCGGCGAAGAAGACGAAGGATGCACCTAGTGGCTCGGTAGGTGGTACATATGCTATGCCTATGACTATGCCTATGCCTGTGCTGCCCTCTTATCCTTCAATCGGGGGTAACTTCATTGATGCAGTGTTACCTAAGCCTAAGCCTAAGCCTAAGACTAAAGCTAAGACTAAGACTAAAGCTAAGACTAAGATTGATGTGACACTAACACCACCCGTTGCGTGTGACATCCCGGATTGCTCGGTGTGTAAGCAAGCAGGGGCCAAAGGTGCAAACCTCTCAATCCGATCATACCCTAAAGCTTTGAGGACTGATATCGGTCTCCTTAACGAGCTTCCACTAGCCATGCATGCTGCTGACTTCTACCTACGCATGGCAATGACAGTCCAGGGCAGGGGCGATCTTAGAGCTGGGCTAGAGTACCACGCAAACATGCTCGCGTCTGAGTTCTGTCGATACTTGAAGATAGCAACAACAGGAGAAGCGCGTCATGTATTTGGTCACGCAAATGTGAGTTCTCTAAGATATTATGGCAAGCATATGAAGGTAAAGGGCAATTATCCAGGGTTTATATCTTTCATTAGGCGTCTGGATATGATGACTTATACCGTAGCGAGAGTTGGCCGTGGTCAGGTATACAGAAACGCTGATAATATATGGGAGGGCTACGGAAAACTAGCTCCTCTATACCTTATGTTTATCTTTACGAGGCCTTCATGGAACAAAGGCTATGGAGGAGAGAAGTGGGGTCTATGTCTCAAAGTGCTTATGAACTACCTGCGAGGAAGACTCACTCCTATTGCATTTGTTGATCAGGCGTTCTCTCTTGAGCATAACGGGAGTATAGTGTACGACAAGACCGGCTGGAACCTGACTGGCCTCAAAAGAGTTCTTACCCGAGCACAGACAGGCTCATACAAATCTATAGCTGATAACTATGCTTCGAGTGATGTTGCTAAGATGTGGTATGATCACAAGGGCGGAGGTAAGAAAACATGATCCAAAGAAAGATAATGTTCGACGGTCATGCTCCTCGATGGTGGAATAAGAGGAACAGACGACTACGCAGGAAGTATGAGAAAGACGGGGATATTAGTAATGACAACAGCGGTAAGGGAGGCTTTGTTAGTAAGCTGACAGATAAAGTAACAGGTTTCATTGGAGGAGGCTACCATTATAGGTCATGTGATCACTGGCGGACTGTTGTTAAGATTGGGGACAGTCATATCTTAGCAAGTGGGTTAATGGACCGGCCTAAACACCCGTTTGTGATGCCTGGACCTAAGCCCTGGCCCGACAAGGGCTTATACCTAGACGACTTATGGTCTCGACAATTAGGGGGTATATCATCGGCTGGAGTTAAGTGCCCGATCGATCCCTGGTGGCCGTATGTCATAGTTGATTGGAGTGATCGTGCAGCCATTGATGATAAGTGGTACACGCTGATTGTAAACCTGATCATCAAGTGGATGAAGTCAGGGGATAAGGTAGAGATAGCCTGTCAGGGCGGACACGGACGTACTGGTACGCTGGTTGCAGGCGTGTTAGCTAAGGTCGAGGGCCTGTCTGCTAATGACGCTATAGAGGCTCTGCGTGATAGGTACTGTAAACAAGTTGTCGAGTCTCACTCTCAGATATGTCAAATATACCGCTTCTTAGGCGAGAAGGAGCCAGATAAGCCGCCTATTGTACCGGCTACACCCTACTATATCGCGTTCGGGTATAAGCCACCACCAAGTAAATCTTATTTCCCGACGGGAGATACCGATCGTAAAGAGAGACTAACAGGAGGGGTGAATAGGAAGGAAGGAACGTCAATCACAAAAAAACACGACCAGTATTATGGTAGTGACGATGATGATGATGAGTGTTTCTGTCGGCACGACCGATGGAACCATTGGGGAGGAGGTGATGGTGTATGTAAGATGTGTCCCGCTGCGGGTGGTCAAGCCTGTAATAAGTTTAGGCTTATAGACCGCCTGACTAATAGACCACGCTTATATTAACGTTAGTATAGGAGGAGACAAAGTGACTAGAAGAATAGATCTGTTTGTAACAGTTGACAAGACCGGAAGCAAGGGTGGAGGGGTTGCTAATTTTAGTGCCTCTATCACATCGGGCTCCTTTCCCGAAGGAGAGGTAAGTCTAGCCCGAAAGCCGGACCATTGTTTCTTTGGTCTTGCCAATCTAGAGTCCCATAAGGGTCATGCGCCCAACTTTGCAACAAAGGCAGACTTGCAGGGATACATAGACCGTGTTAAGAAGTCTGTCGATAGCCTAGTCGAAGACTATCTTGACGCTGTCAATGTTGGGCCTACCCTGCTGAGTAGCTGGGAGATTTAGTCTATAGTATAGTCTAGTATAGACTAGAGCGAGGGGTTCACCTCTCGCTTGGAGGACCGGAAGGTAATTGTTAGTCAACGCATCACCACAACCAATCTCGTAGCTCTGTCAACGCTAACGTGTGCTGAGTTAGGATATGGCGACGGGGCATACGTTAGTATAAGGGTTCCCCGACTAGCAGGTTGCTTCCGATCCTCCAAGTAAGAGGTGAATAGGTTATAAGGAGGGTGCGATGAACAGTGAGAAAGCGTGGGTAGATCTTTGTGACACCATCGACTCTGTTGGTGTCGATTATGCCCTAGCAGAAGACGATTTTAACTCGACTAAAGAAGTGTTGCGGGTCGCTGCCAACGCCTACGCCCTGACGTTACTGGACGAACTCCAGACTTACCTCACTGATGCGGCGCGTAGGAGTTCCCGCTCCGGGTCTGACTACCCTTACGGTGGCGAGTCTGGAATCGATGTGCCTTGGCTTATAAACCTCTTCCGCAAAGAGCGCATCAAAGGAGGGTAAGACTAATGACTAGTGATACGCCAAAGTGTAGCTATTACGAGGGTAAGACTTACGGACTAAGTGATTGCCTGCGCGAAGTTAGCGCGTGTCCGTGTTGCAAAGGTAATGGTACGCACACCCAGGAGTGTAGGGGATATAATACGATTGACAAAATCACAGTTGACAACATCTGTCATAGTTGTCTAGGATCGGGATGGAGCGAACTATGCGACAAGCACCAAGATAAGGAGGTAGGTGGTATTGATTAATGGCTATGCTAATATAGGATCAGTTAGACATGGTACTACAGGAGAGGCTATCAAGGATATATTCGATATACATTTTCCTAACGCTGGCGGAGTTGCTGATTTAACTTGGGGCAAGGGAGGGTTTTGGAGTAAGCTAGGTAGTAGTGGATTGCCTCCTAACTATATTCAGGTCATTGGCCTAGACATAGACGTATCAGGTAAGGCTCAGATCAAGTCTGACTACAGATTAGTCCCATTACAGACTCAGAGTGTAGACGTAGCGGTATTTGATCCTCCCTTTATATTCACGCCGGGCATACGAGGACTAGTGGGGGCTAAACGTTTCTTCCTCGGATCAGAGGCAGCTACAGATGGTCGCTTCTATAGCGGTAGCAAGTCAGACTCTCGCATACTAGCACCTCGCAACGCTGAAGACTTGCGGGTCCAGACCCTGTTAGTCATGATCGAGATGAGACGTATAGCTAGGATGGGCTGTATACTAAAGGGACAGAATCTTATTACGTCGAAGCATCCTAACTGGTGGACATACCAGGTGATCGATCACGGACATAAGCTGTGGGGTCTAGAGCCGGAGGATGAGCTAATACAGATCAGCCCGGCTGCAAGGATGGTTGATCCTCGTTGGAAGAGACAGTACCACTTTCGCAGGCATCATGCATATTATCTTGTATATAAATGGGATTGAGGTGATCTATGTTAGATCTGTGGGATTATGAGGGACTGATCGTCACTCCGCTCAATTGGATGCACGAGAAGTTTATCAAGGGTCGATTATTACTACGGTGGTGGTGCCTTCTGTTCTCACACGCAAGGAGTTGGCACTATAACGGGTGCAGGCAGCTAGCTGAAAAGCACTGGCACTGTACTGTTTGTAATGGAGTTAAATGTGATGACTAGGAAGACTTGTCCTCGCTGTAATGGTAAGCTTGATTACTTAGTTGATGAGTGGGGAAGCTATTGGAACTGTCTATATTGTGGTGGTATCTGGGATGATCTAGTTGGCCCTAGGGAATTGCCAAAGCTGCACCGAGAACAGAGAATAATAGAGAGAGAGAACGAGCGCAAGGCGAGGTTAGCAAGGGAGTTAGAAGGGAGTGACTAATGGGACTGAGCATCTATAGAGACGAGCAAGGTAGACTCAGTGGCATCGATCTCAATCTACCTGGACACCGTTTTGCGTGGATAGGCAGATCAGGGATGGGATCGGGATCAAATGTAGTCTACAACTCACACTGGTATGATCTACAACATCCTCTCCAGCGTTATAGTCGAGGGGAAACCCGATTCATGATGTTCTGGTCACAGCTAGGTAGAGGGATAAGGGAGTTCGTGCGCGGGAGTCAGTATGATTAGTCTTCTTATGATCTCTATCCCGCGTTGAGGAAACCGAAAGGGTACAGTACAATGGTACAATCACGGTACAGTCTTAGTCAGAAGGAGGTAAAACGAAATGGGTGATCGAGGTAACATTGTAATACTACAGTCAGGGATGAGAGGCAGGGACTCAGGCGATCGGATATATCTATATACACATTGGCGAGGTTCCGGTCTACCGGATATACTAGCAGCAGCTCTAGCAAGGTCAGGTAATCGTTGGAATGATGCACCCTACCTAGCTCGTGTTATCTTTAGAGAGATGATACGGGGGGATGAGGAGGGTGTAGCAGGATTTGGAATATCCACCTATGAGCAGGATAACGAGAACGCTATCCTCGAGGTGGACTGCGATAAGCAGGAGGTCAACGGAGTAGCGTTTGATAAGTTTATCAAGGCACACGAGGAAGGAGGCAACTGGTGACTAACATAGACATACTAGCCCTAGCGTTTGGGATCAACCTGATCACTATAGGGATCGGCTACTGGCGAGGTAGGGAGAGAGGATGGAGTGAGGGATACGAAGAAGCGTGGGGGGATGAGCAGAACTGCTGCTACCCGAGCGGTTGGGACGAGGGATACGCAATAGGCTACGAGACTGGTAGGCAAGACGAGTACGATGATCCTGAGCCAAGAGGAGACAGGTAATGACTGAGGCAGGACGAGTGAAGAAGATATACTTTAGCATCCATCCGAACGATCACATATATATAAAGGACGAACATCTGAAGCTAACAGAGTGCTTCGACTGTGGCGCGCTTATTAGAACCGAGCGATCGAAGAGTGTAACGCACGAGCTTTTCCGAGTAGACAATAGTAGGTCATGTCGGAAATATTGCGGACGATGTAAGCCAGCTTACGATCGGGTCGAGTACTGGTCGAATACTTATGGTGAAAATGAGCCTCTCCGCTTCTACCGTTTCGTGGCTCAGCCGGTAGCTCCTTATGTTCGCATTAACGAAGACGGTACATCTTATAGTCAGGATGATAAGGATGACTAAGCCTAACCCTCGTAATTACCAGTCTCACTTTGATAGTAGCCTGTTTGCTAGGTATCATCGTGATATATACATGCCTGATAACGTTTATGCAGGAGCGTTAGGGTTTCTACCCCCATCTAGCTCAAGCCTAATTCTCAGCAGTCATTACCTAGATGTTATGGCTGATCGGCACTTACCTAAGAAGCTCCATATGCCTTCGAGCAGCTTTGATCTAGACATTGTAGATGTAACAGTAGTCAGGACTACATGGGCTGTGTATAGGGTAATGATCCGGACTCCCTGGTTCTGGTCTAAAGGCAGACAGGCGAGGCATGACCTGTGTATAGTCTTAGAAGGAGACTACTCGGTAGTCACAGCATACTGGATCAGTCGGAACGATCAGCACGAGACACTAGACGGGGATCTATATGAGAAGGAGGTAGTAGAATGAGAGTCCAGATAGAGTTTGATGGTGTTATAGAGGTAGACGTTAACGCTAGCCCCAAAGACGATAGGGAAAAAAAAGACCAGGCTGTACATGATGCCTGGATAAAGGCTTCAATACACCGTATAGCAGACGCTGCTGAAATGATCGACTATGACGAGGTTACGGAGGATTAGTAATGTCTGACTTCTGCTGGCCGTGCGTAAGTGATGAGCTGTCTAGCTGATCAGGATCACCTAACCTGCACCCTCTGCCCACTCAAGGACCACAGGCAGAACGTTGTGCCTGGGCATGGTAACGTATTAGCTAGGATTATGCTAGTCGGTGAGGCACCTGGTGAGGATGAGGATAAGTCGAGCAAGCCGTTTGTTGGCAAGGCAGGTAGTAAGTTAGACAGATTGCTTGAGGTGGTTGGACTCAGTCGTCTAGAAATATGGCTGACCAACTTGGTGATGTGCCGACCGCCCAATAACGACCTAAGAGCCTATGCTGGTAGCACGATAACATGTCCTAGTCATTGGCTAGAACGTGAGCTGTCTATTATTAGGCCAGCATGTGTGGTAACATTAGGTGCATACTCAGGCTCCTACTTCTTTCCCGGACTCACATCGGCACATGAGATGGCAGGTACGATTAGATCAGTGGGTAAGAGAGACTGGGAGATGTATGCTATAGGTAGCTATCATCCAGCATATGTATTCAGGCCGGGCGGAGGACGTTGGGTTGAGGCGTCAATAATATCGTCGTTGAAGAAAGCAAAGGAGTTATCCTATGATTGAGGTAAAGGGCAACCTGTGGAATCATCCGGCTGATGCAAGGGTGATAACAACTAACGGCTTTGTCAAGAAGGACGGTCGAGCTGTGATGGGTAGGGGTATTGCTTATGAGGCAAAGCAACGCTACCCTGACATTGACTTATGGTTAGGAGCAATGATACGCCGGGAGGGAAATATAGTATCCCCTCTTTATTGGGGCCTTGGAGATTGGGGTAGGGAGGCTTTAGTCAGCTTTCCAGTCAAGCACAACTGGTGGGAGAAGGCTGATACGTTTCTAATTACCAGGAGCGCCTTCCAGCTAATGAGCCTTGCAGACCTCCAGCCTAGCTGGAAGATTATATGTATGCCTCGGCCCGGATGTGGGAACGGTAGGCTAGACTGGGTTGATGTCAAGATGATGATTGATCCTATACTAGACGATAGGTTCCATGTCTTTAGTTTCTAAGGAGTTAGTTAATGGCTAAAGGTAAGCAGCTTAGTTTCCCTATTACGAACGTAGAGTGGGAGATAAGGTATAACGAAGAGGTCGAACGTAGGGAGAGAGCAGAGGATACCCTTGATGATATACAGGAAGCGATTGACAGGCTGCTCTGTAAATACTATGGTCACGCGGACACTACGGATCATGGTGAGTGTAAGCGTTGTTGGGAGAAGGTATGATGGTAGAGCTAATTGTGGTGGTACATAAGCTAGGGTTTGCAGAGGAGAGGTGTGGTGCCTACTACCAACTCCTTGATCTAGTAAGAGAAATACACGAGACAATGCTTAAGTCCGTACATCCATGCTATCCTATCCTGCTACGCAAGAAGATTGAGGAAGCTCTACAGGACGCATAAGACTTGGAGGTGTCGTACTGTTAGCCAAACTAGTTGTAGTCTTAGTCGGGATGATCCTAACTAGTATGGGACAGGTAGCAGAGGAGGCAGTTAGCAATTATGGAATCCACTCATCTAGACAACCCTCGGCTACGCAGATCCAGCGTGATATCCAGGCGCTTGGATTTGCTAGAGGAGTGGGCGGAGGGAGTACAGAAGGTATTGGAGAAGCTGAATACCAAGTCCGATACTCTATCGCCCTCCTATGGCCTGAACGAGAGTGGGCCAGGGCTGTGTGCATATCATATTGGGAGACTGGTGAAAGCTTCGATCCTCTTAGAGTCGGAGCAGCCGGTGAGCGTGGGGTATTCCAGGTGCATCCTGTGCATATCAATAGGTTTATTTCCTATGGAGGCTGGGGCTCAGCCTTCATTGTCTCGGTGAACGCATCCGTTGCATACGAAATATGGCTAGACGACGGAGGGAGTTTTAAGCAATGGACAACAGCAAGTCTGTGTTAGACTGGGAAGATGAAGGAGGTTTAGTTGTGACTAGTCGAGACGAGGGTAGCAAGTGTCCCTGTTGTGGAGGATTAGGAGCACACGGCAAAGTTCCGACAGTAGAAGACCTTGAAAACGAGAGGCGTTGTAATACGTGCGAAGGCTCTGGTAAGGTAGTAACGTGCCCGTCATGCTCGGGACTGGGTCACATGTCTATGCGAGAAGCAGGACTCATCGCTTCAGCAAACACTCGTATAGAAGCACTAGAGCGCGATGAGGCCGAGCGTCCGTGGAGATATTCGTGACTACCTATAACGACCTCACGTCTCTAGGTCCTAGTCAGCCTGTAGCAGAGCTTAGGTGCAAGCTGCTCAAACTAGACGGGACTAACCTATGGGAAGACGGCAGACTGCCTATCCTAGCTAACCTATTACCTGGCGATGTTGTGCGCTGTCGTCCCTCAGCTCTACCCTTCTGGCGTGGCGCTCCCTTCGGTGTCATCGTCCAGGTAATAGAAGATCCTCCTTATGAGGATCCGATTAGATACCGCTACGGTAGCTGGCTGGTTTGGGCATTAGTCCAGGAGGGACTAGAATCATCTGTAGCTAAGGCTCTGGTGAAAAGTCCGCCCAAGTCCGATAAGCACCAGCACTGGGATGCATACCAGAGGGGCATAGGGACTGCTGTAGCGGTGTTGGATGCTCCACGTCAGGAGGCCGAGAGCGTTGCTGGACCTCCGCTCTCAAGCAAAACCTCATCAGACGTTGATGATCCGTTCTCTTGGCGTGTAGCCTCTAACAACGCTCCCAAAGGATCTATGTCGGCTAGCTATATACATGACCTGGAGCACCTGCTTAAAGATGTAAATTCCAGAGAAATAGTCGGCGTAGACGTAGAGACTGACATAGCTGGCGCTGAGCCTAACGAGGTCAAGGATACCCTAGTTGGCCTATCCCTGGTAGTCGGTAACAAGGGGGTTTACTATACTAGAGAGTTGCTTGGAGAGTTGTGGCCCCTGTTGCAACGCGCTAGACTAGTTGGTGCCAACATCAAGTATGACCTAACGGTCATGACTAGGGCTGCTGCCGAGGACGGGTACGAGCTATCATTTACTAAGGACAACGTAGCCGGGGATAGCATGGTAGCGGCCTACCTCCTGTGCCTCCCCTCGGGCAGACTAAAGGACACGGTTAAGTCAGAGTATGGTCATACTATGATGACCTATGACGACGTGACTGGTGGTGGGAAGCTGAAGATCTCTGAGGTTGATCCCAAGGTTACAGCCTCCTACTGCGTAGCCGATGCGTGGTGGGCTAAGAAGTTAGAAGCTGACCTCTGGGATAGGATGGTAGCAGAAGGAAGCCATAATGGTAGCTCACGGTCCTGTGTATTGTATAAGGATGTAGACCTACCTCTAATCCCTGTGTTAGTTGGGATGGAACTGAGAGGTATGAGGTTTGACAGGGATAAGGCAACCCTAGAGCTAAATGAGACTATAGGTAATATCGATCGCACAACCTATTACATCAATATGAGGGCAAAGGGAACAGGCTTTAGCGTACCCGATCAGCGCAACGTATGCAGATCCTGTCGCAATGGTAAGAAGAAGCGAGCTACCTGCACCGAGTGTAGTGGTGTTGGAGCGCTCTTCTCCCACACGCCTGTTAACCCAGGATCAGGTCAGCAGATCAGTCAGTGGCTTTTTGGCACAGACAAGAGCCTCGGCCATCTAGGACTACCAATACAGCGTGTCAGCCGGAAGACTAAGACTCCATCAACTGATAGTCTATCTCTACTCCGAAGCAAAGACCTACACCCTGTAGTTGGGATGCTATTGAGCTACAAACACTTAGTCAAATATAGGGGCTACCTTGAGTCTTGGCTAGAGGAGTCAGAACGTGATGGTAGGCTACACTCAGTCTTCTCCAATGCTACCGTGGTGAGTGGTCGGTTAAGCTCTAAGGAGCCTAACTTGCAGCAGGTCAGTGGGAGCTGGCGGTCCATGTTCACTGCTTCGGAGGGTAAGGTCTTACTTGCTGCCGACGAGAGTCAGTTTGAGGTGCGGATTGCTGCGTTCCAGTCACGCGATCCTCAGCTAATGAAACTTGTTAACGCCCCCTCTGGTACGTTCGAGGGTGACTTACACGCTCAGACCATGTATCACGTATTCGGTATTCCCATTAGTCAGCATAAGGAGTTTAGTCATATCCGACAGACTGCTAAGGTCTACAACTTTATGGGCCTGTTCTATGGTGCCAAGCCTCCGTCCTTGGTGGAGCGTATTGAGAAGCTTGCACTAGAGAACCCTGAACTTAACATTAAAATTCCAACTGTTAAGGAGGCAGCCAAGGCCCTGGCCGGTGTCAAAGAACTATATAAAGTCTATAGCCAGGAGTACGTGCCAACTACAATAGCACGGGCGAGGGACAGAGGTAATATATTCTACACCGCATTTGGTAGGCCGCGAGTGATCGACTACCTTACGTCAGGTTACAAGGAAGAGAGGGAGGCGGGCGAGAGGGAGGGTGTCAACCATACGATCCAAGGCACAGCCGCAGATTTAATGAGGAAGGCTATGAATCTGGCTGATACACTGGAACATGGAAGCCTGCTAGCACAGAACCATGACGAGCTAATCTTCGATGTAGATCCAGACTGGCTAGAGTGGTATACTAATAGGGTGCGGACGGTGATGGAATTAGGGCAGCCACTAGAGGGTGTGCCTTTAGTTGTTGATATAAGAAGCGGGCCGACGTGGGCCAAGTAGTTAGGACGAGGAGGTAAGCAATGTTAAAGTATATTAGTCTCAGGATTAGCGAGAACGGTCATCTTTCTCTACTAGCCTACAGTAGTACTGTTGATCTAGCTGTAGCCATCGAGAAAAAGGCGGCTGATTATGGAGGTAGTAAGGTTAGGGTTTTTAGGATCAACGTTATTGATGAAGACCAAATTGACCTTACTGAGCGGGTGAAAAGAGATAGTTATTATTATACCTCTCCAGAGAGATCCTTTATTCAGTAGGAGGTAACCGACAATGACTGACTCGTGGCATAGCTACCCATCCGTCTACGCTCTAGGACACAGCGCCTTAGTCGGACTATTAGAAGGTGATGTTGTTGTCCAGGAGAAGATAGACGGCTCACAGTTTAGCTTCGGAATCATTGACGGTGAGCTTAAGGTCAGGTCTAAGGGCAAACTCATGGAGATTGACGCTCCTGAGAAGATGTTTGCAGGAGCTGTCAAGACAGTCAAGAACATAGCTAGTGATCTAATACCTGACTGGACGTATAGGGCTGAGGTCCTATCGAAGCCTAAGCACAACGCCTTGAAGTATGATCGTGTACCAGAAGGGAACCTTATCCTCTTTGACATCAACATTGGGCTTGAAAAGTACAAGAGGCCGTCTGGACTTGCGAAAGAGGCTCATCGTCTAGGTCTTGAGTTTGTTCCAACGTTCTATAGTGATGATGGTGTTAGCATAACAATAGACGTGATCACCGAGTTCCTCCTCGAGGATTCCTGCCTCGGTGGCACGAAGATCGAAGGCATAGTCATAAAGAACTATAGCCGCTTTGGTAAGGACAAGAAGGTCCTCATGGGCAAGTACGTCAGTGAAGCCTTCAAGGAAGTCCATAGGACGGCATGGAGTAAGGCTAACCCTCACGCTAAGGACATTGTGCAGTCACTAGTCGAGACCTATCGGACAGAGTCAAGGTGGCAGAAGGCTGTGCAGCACCTGCAAGAACGGGGTGAGTTGGAAGGCAGCCCACGAGATATAGGTAAGTTGATCAAGGAGACCCAAGAAGATATATACAAAGAGAGCAGTGATGATATTAAGTTTGCGTTGTTCGTATGGGCTTGGCCTAAAGTGCAGCGAGCTGTCATTGCCGGTCTGCCTGAGTGGTACAAGGAAAGTCTGTTAGCGAAGCAGTTTGAGTCGGAGGAAGATACAGATGCCTAAGAACCATCCTATCGTAGATCGCTACCCCTTAGGGCAGGGCGGACTCCAGATCAGCTATTGGACCGAGCCTGGCGAGTACGGAATTGGGGGTATATTTGATCTTAAGTTATTCCATTCAATAGTTGGCTGGAGGCTGTCAGGTGAGGTTGGGCTACGCATTTGGACGTTTAGTTTATGGTTAAACTTCCCTACCCCACCGTAGGAGAGACTAATGCCCAACTACGTTTACAGATGCAGCAATGGTCACGTCTTTGAGAGGAGGGCAGGCTTCAATGCTAAAGAAACCTCTTGCTCGTTCTGCGGAAGTCTTGCCGTGCGAGATGAGGTCTACAAAGACCAAGGCGTCATATTCAAGGGAGGGGGGTGGGGAGGTAAGTCGGCGATCGCCTCGCCGCCGGAAAGTCCGTCACCCCCGTCGAGCGAAGGAGAGTCGCCCGATGTCAACTTCGAGAAGCTCGATCAGTTCGCGCAAGAAAACTACGACCACGACCGAAACGTTAGACCCTACGTCAAAGAGGAAGCAGATAAAGAGCGACGACGAAAGAGACGTAGACAACGACGTTCTGATCTACAGGCCGGTAGTCAGGGATGAGGATCTACCAGGCTACCAAGAGAGTCTGGAATTCTGGCAGTCTCTCAAGCCGCTGCATACAAGTGAATGTATGTGTAGCCGATGTAGTATAAGCAGGAGGTGAGTATATGACTGACTTGCTAGTACATGACTGCTCAGTTGATAGCATAGATATGGCTTATGAGCTGAGGAGGATAGAAAATCTTATAGAAAGACATTTTGAGAAGAGGGATCTCTTGCTTATTGTACTTGAGAGAATGGTTGAGAGGATGCGAACTAGCTAATGGACAACAAGCCAGCAGTCGTCCCTCCTACCTACCCGCTCGTTGACGTTACGATTGACCCGCAGTTTGCGGCGATCAGCCAGTTCCTCGGTATGCTCGAGGAGTCCGAACGGAAGCGGACCGTCAAGCGGTCCTACTCCGTCAACATACCACGCGATCTAGACGATGGTATTGATCGCATAGTACATGATACTCGCTGTGGCTATGATCACAATCTAGCTGTATTCATACTGCATGCTGTCTGGTTACTTGCTAACGCTTATAACGAGCTGGGCTACCCAGACGTTAACATAGGTGCCGAGCTAGTCCATGAGAAGCGAGTCAGGGAGGATGCTGAGCAAGCAAGGAAGCGCAATGCCTACATTGACGCCCTCCACCAGTACGATGATGAGATGAACCTAGCTAGGCGTAACGGTGATTGGCAGTCAATCGACGCGCATCTTAATATAGTTGAGTCCTACATTAGCAATGCTCCTACTGCGGCTGCTAGGCAACGGGTGCTCGGGGCATCAGCTAGTAGCTTTAGTTTGCAGCAGGCTGTCATCTTCCTAGACGAGCGTAGTCGGGACGATCCTGACATACCTGATGTAGTCAGAGAGAGAGTGGCTAGGTGGAGGGCATACTTGGAAGACGTTAGCCTGGAGAAGTATCACATTAGTTTAGCCTAGAAGGAGTATGATATGGACAACGAAGCGCAGATATGGTTGATTATAGCTGTTACTACATTTGGTTATGGGTGAGGCCTGTTCGTTGGCTGGATTATCTGGGGCCAGCTAGGGGGTTGACACCGACTTTCTAGTATGGTAGACTAGAGCTGAACTAGTCTGAATGAATCTAACTGACTAAAGGGAGGCATACCTTGTCTGAAAACGTACCCGATCTTTCTAACATCGCATCCGAACAGCAGAAGAAAGCTGCTACCGATCCGGCACTCCAGGGGGCAGCAGATCTTAGTAACCCTCTACTCGAGAAGCTTCGTAGCTTCATAACAGACATAGCACCTTACAAGCCCGTGACCGTGTTTGCTATTGCAATGACTGAGAATGGTCAGATTGTTTCGACGGGTGACGGAGTAGGAGGTCCTGTTCAAATACTCGGAATGTTACAAATAGGCGAGTACCTGGTTATGCAGAGACTTTCGAGTGCCAGACCGCCTAACATGCCCAACTAGTCAAGGATAGGATGTTACAATGAGGCTTCCAAGACTTGCTCACCGCGTTTATGCTTGGTTTTTCGGCTACTACTGGCTTCCTTGTCCTTGGTGCCACCATCATTTTGGAGGCCATGAGCGGCATGGGATTTGGTGGCAGACTACCTACAAGGATGGGTCAAAAAAGGGAGTTTCCATCTGTACGTCCTGCCAAAGTCGGGTTGAAGAACTGAGCGTCAATCTATAGTCATGCGAGTACCTGATCGTCCTAGCGAACTCGGTATCGACACAGCCGATGGCCTCGACTCGTGGCGTCCTACGCAGGTCGAGACGATCGAAGCTATCATCGACGCCTACGAGGTTGAAGGTAAACGCTTTGTTCTTGCTAACATGCCGACAGGCGCAGGCAAGACTATAGTTGCCACGGCGGTACAGAGACTACTTGACTGCTCGTCTGTTAGCCTGACTCATACGATAGCATTGGAGAAACAATATGCAGAGACTATGCCCTGGGCTACTGTGGTTACAGGCAGACGGAACCATCCGTGTGATCTACCCAACGACATACCCGGACTTGATCTTGACGGTGACACGCTCATGGCCGACCGCGCTCCGTGTGCCCACGGAGACGACTGCGAATATATACGTCCAGATGGCTGCTCGTATTATCGCATGCTTTACCGAGCATCAGACAGCCGCCAGATAATAACTAACTATGCCTACGCTACTCGAATATTCCAAGCGTACAGGCTCCGAGGCATGGGTGATCGTAACCCATTCCACCGCCAACTCCTAGTCTGTGACGAAGGTGACCTGGCCGAGGATGCGGTGGTTGCAGCAGCACAGATCAGGATCACAGCTAAGACGTGGGCTCCTCATGGGGCTCCTATGCAGAGTCGGGACGTGGGTATCTGGGCTGATTGGGCGAGGTCGCTACGACCTCGTATACAGAAAGAACTTGACGGACTCAAGGATAAGTCTCTAGGTGAGCTAGAAGCTGGTGAGATCAAGAGGCGTAGTACACTGCGCTGGATGGTTAACACAGTCTCATCTATAGCTGGCATAAACGTCGAGCAGCAGGACGAGTACATAGTAGGCCCATACGAAGGAGGTGTAGACATTAGACCACTATGGGGCTGGACTGTAGCTCAACGTCTGTTATGGGGTTACTTTCCTCGCATTCTATTCATGTCTGCTACATTGGGAGATCCGAATGTATTAGTCCGGAAGCTAGGGATCCCAACTAGCGAGGTAAAGTACATTGACGTACCGTCTACGTTTAGTCCGGCTAATAGGCCGGTGTTTTACTGGCCCTTAGTCAGTGTTAGCCGAAAGACTAGTGAGTCGGAATGGGATAGGCTAGCTGATGCTATTAACTACCTAGCTAATCAGCCCGGCTTAGTTGATAAGAAGGGAGTTATACATACAGCATCGTTCGCTGTAGCCTCTAAGCTTAACGATAGACTACAGTCTAACCCTAGATTCATGACTCATAGTCGGGCTAGTCAGGACGGATCTGAGGGGCTATCGTTTGACCAAGCGTTAATGGTGTTCGAGAATACCAACTCGCCGTCCATCCTAATATCACCTAGCATGTCACACGGTATAGACTTACCGTATGTGATTGGCTGGCAGGCTATAGCTAAGGTTCCGTTTGCTAACCTGGGCGACCCAGTAGTCAAGGCTAGGAGAGACTATCGTGAAGGCAAGGACTCGTTTGGTAGGAGGAGCTATGATGCCGATGCGCTTAACAACGTGATACAGGCTACTGGTAGGGCGGTCAGAAGCCCTACTGATCGGGGAGTTAGCTATGTACTAGATAGTAATTTCTACCCGCTCTATAAGAGAGCCTATAGTCCTAAGTCCTTTAGAGATGCGTTTAGGTGGTTAAAGAGATAAGGAGGACACAGACTATGTTGTCTAGAAAACTAGCAGGAGCGATAGCCGGTATGGTTGGGGTTAACACCATCATCGCTCTCACAGCCTACCAAGGTGTGCCGGTTGAGATAGCTCTCTCAGGCATAGCCGCAGTTGCGGGTCTAGGAGGCTTCCAGGTGTTTCGACAGGCTAGGATTGATGAAGCAGGAGGAGGTGCCAACTAGCTAATACCAACCTTACAAGCCAGATTAGTAATAGACTATAGGAGGATATAATAGTGACTGAAGAAACACAAGCCACAAACCCCGACGACTTTGGGGTAAGCATTGACCCGGCATCGTGGGAGGATCCAAAGGAGACCTTTCCTGGCGTAGTTGAGGTCAGTGAGAAGCGATGGGCTTCTGACAAGTACAAGGAGAGCAAGACATTCTGGGAGGGGTTCGATCCTGCGACTCCGATCCCTCAGTGGGACCTTAGAGTCCGTAGGCTAGATGCTGTGCTCGTACTCCCTGATGGTACGCAGGCTCCAGCAGTCCGCTATGGGACTATCGATCTGAAGAAGTGGTCGAATCGGGATCGTAAGCTAGTTCCTCTCTCAAGTGCCTATAAGAAGGAATGGCTTATTGTCAACGAGTGGAAGAGAATCTTTGGTAAGGTCGAACCGCCCGAGGTTATTGTCGGCAAGATTGCCATGTTTGACTTCTTCCGATCAAAGGCTCTACCTGGTAGTAGTATGCCAGCTACCAACGTCCTGCTTCCAGTAACTGTCCTTCCACCCGACTACACGTTCGATGGCGAGGTACGTCTATTCCAAGTGCGTGAGCGGGCGGATGATAGCACATCTGAGACGGCAGACGAATCGGGTGTAAAGGAAGCCGCTGTCATTACTACCATTGATCCCAATGCAATCCTACCCTTTATCAATGGCAAGAACCGTAAGGATGCAACAGGGATCATAACAAGTCTGCCTGAGGAGTTGCGACAGCCAACTCTCCTTTCGCAGATTGCTACAGGCGCACTCTTTGAGCAGCTCGCTTCTGACAAGAAGATTGAGATTGCCCCTGACGGAACCATTAGTCTGGTATAAAACTGAATCAACTTGAGGAGGATAAAACAATGTCACCAGGTACAGCAGAAGTAAACAGACCACCAACTGTGGAGGATCGTATTAGCCAAATCCGCACGGCTCTTATAGAAGCACACAATATTCTAGATGAGGTTGTGCCGAGAGATGACAAGCAGCCCGTCGAAGGCGAACCAAATCTCGGAATCCTAAGTGGGATTATTTCCTGCCAGGACAGACTGGACGAACTTCTGACTCGGCTACGCGATGTGGCGAACACGGTAGGGCGTGTGAAGTAGGGACTAACCTGGGGTGTCTGTAGCGTAAGCGCAGAGGTCAACATGATGTTGATGTATTACGCCCCAGGTGGTGCGGACGCGGTGGGAGGGAGCTATTTGGCATAGTAATATGGCAACCAACCCCTCCCTCCCGCCGATTAGTAGGAGACCGATTATAATGCTAATCATAATGCTTATCTTAGGTATCGCCATAGGACTTCTCGTAGGCTTTGTTGTATTAGTTGTGGCTCTGGCAAAGATAGGAGGTAGTTTTCTTAGCTGATATGAAGATATACCTTATAGGCTCTCTCCGAAACCCTGCTGTTCCTCTCCTTGGCAATGAGCTAAGGAAACTAGGGTTTGAAGTGTTCGACGAGTGGTTCGGAGCAGGTCCAGAGGCCGATGACTATTGGCAGAAGTATGAGCAGACTCGTGGGCGTCACTATAAGGAGGCCCTGTACGGCCTTGAGGCTGAGAACATATACTTGTTCGACCGACGCAATCTCGACGCATCGGATCTCGCTGTTATGCTACTCCCTGCGGGCAAGTCTGGTCATATCGAGTTTGGCTATGCGATCGGTCAAGGGAAGCCTGGTTACATTTTATTTGATGAGGAGCCGGAACGTTGGGACGTTATGTATCAGTTTGCTTCGGGTGTTTTCTTTAATCAACAGGAGTTACTTTCTTCTATAAGTTCATGGGTAAGTGTTAGCCAATGAGTGACTTCACAATAGTCCACGATGACGCCTATACTACCCGTCTCAACGAGAAGATCGTTGATAAGTATGGGCCTAAGGATGACAGGCCAGGACTACATGCAACTGACTTGATCATGTGCCTCCGAAAAGCTTGGGCTAAGAAGCATATCCCAACTGAGCAGCAGACTCAGGTATCAGAAGATACCATCTTAACATGGAGCGGTGGCCTAATATTCGAGGACCTGATCTCAACAGGTGAGAAGCAGAAGCAGGCCGCGTATTGCTTTCACTGCCTCCAAGTCAGTTCTGTTATCCAGCCAGAGCCGGTCAACTGTCCTGTATGCAACCATCCCTGGATCATCTTTACTCCTGATTACATAGATGAGGAGATTATTCACGAGGTAAAGCAAACACGCAAATCTAGTCGTAAGGGACCCGAGAACGCTCCCTGGTGGATTGACCAGCTACGCACATACCTGCTGTTTGCTAGACGTGCAGGATGGACTGATACGCAGGTTACTAGGTTAGTAGTCAACTGGCTAATGGGCGACTATGGGAGTAAGAAGAAAGGTGAGATACCTCGACCTCCACAGTCAACCCTAGACGCCTACTTGGTAATCTTCAATGATGGATTTGAGAACGACTGGGAGTTGGAGTTACAGCGACGAGCGCAGGTAGTCTTAGGTGAGGATATGCCTATGCTAAAAGGTATGGGTGAGGAGTTTGGGTCTGACGGGCTTAGTCCTCAGTACGATTGGGAGTGTGCGAGTTGTCCAGTCGGTGATATAATCGACTGCGAACTAAGGAAGCAGTGGGATGTAGTCGATGAGAAGGAGGTGGTTGGTGATGAAGAGTAAAGAGGAGGAGTGGGAAGATTGGGAGGAGCGCCAATGGTCGATTTTTATGGTAGCAAGGCGAAAGGAGAACGCTGAGGCTAGCGTCGCTCTTAGTCATGAAGCAGACTGTGATTGTGGTACGTGTAAGAGGGTGAGGAGACGTGCATTAGAGGAGGAGTTAAAGATGGAGATGCAGAAGGTGGAGGATGAAGGAGGGCATCACTTTGAGTGAGGACGTAAGATCTAAGTATGGTGCTGTAGACGGATCGAAGCTGAATGGTGCACCTCCTATCCTCCCCTTTAGTATAAGCGTAGAGGGTCAAGAAGGAACTGGCAAATCACAGTTTGGCCTACTCACCTGCCCAACACCGATCGTCCATATAAACTTCGGTGACAGAGACGCTACTGCCTTTCTCTATGATATGTCTGAGGATCGTAGATCTAAGACCACTCTCTACTCTTTCGCACCGTCTGGTCCGGATGGTTGGACCCGTGCTGAGGCAAAGCAGTCTCTTCTAGGACTCAGTGATATTGCTAAGTCAGAACTAGCTGATAACAAACTAGCTGGCGGTACGTTTATACTGGACTCTGGATCGTCATGGTGGGACTCAGTACAAGAGGTTTATGTAGCGCCTCTTGAGGAGGAACGTGACGCAGAAGGCAAGAAGAGGTCTGGCGGGCTGATCTATGGCAAGGGCAACCTGGTCGTGTCTGGTGTTGTGTCTTGGATCAAGAACCAGGGCTGTTTCTTTGTCCTGACACATCAGAAGTCTCAGTCATGGGACTCACAGGGGCCAATACCCGGACAATATAAAGCCCGTATTAACTCTAAGGTTCCCTACCTAGTAGAGATTAGACTAGACTTGCGGCTTGAATGTGTATCCTGTGCTGTTAAATCACCTATAGTTGGTGAGCAGGATTGTCGTAAGCAGGGGCATATTGGTAGGAACCACGTTGCTAGGATTATCAAGTTTGGCCGATCAACTGCACTAATAGGAGTTGAGTTTTCAAATAGCGATATATCGTTTAGCAATATATACTCCCTGTATGCGAGGGGTGATTTCCCTGGGCAAGAGAGGTTAGTATGAGTGGGCCGTTAGTTATAGTCGATGATCGAGAGCCTTCTAATGCGGTTGATAGACTACAAGCATACGGACTACAAGCAATCTCGGGCCGACTAGAGGCTGGCGACTATACATTCTATCCGCATGGGCTTACCGCAATCATAGAGCGCAAGACTATTTCTAACTTACTCCAGTCCCTATCGGACAAGCAGATGGTAGCTCAGGCACATAGGATGGTTGATATAGGAGACATCTCCTTCCTCTTACGCGAAGGAGCCTTTCGTCGATCACCAGGCGGTGCAGTAGAATACTACTCACCTAAAGACCCACGACAGGTCGATAGTTGGGTGCTGTCAGGCTGGTCGTGGGATAGCTTCCAGGGCATGATGCTAGACCTACAACTCATGGGCATTAGAATTACCGACTGCCCTGTTCTCGGTGAATACCCATCAGAAGTAGCCCGACTAGTGATAAACCTATCAAAAGATGAGCATAGATGGATTAGGGAGCGTCAGCGTCCTGATGTCACTGTGATCGATCCACAGTACAAAAACGCCCTATGGTCATTAAGTGCCTTCACAGGTATAGGTCCAGGGACAGCCGAGGCGTTGCTTAGTAGTTTAGGGTCGATTAAGGCTATCAGTGATGCAGACGTAAAGGAGTTACAGAAGGCGGATGGAGTGGGTCCTAAGCTGGCACAGTCGCTCTATGATGAGATGAGGGAAGAATGGCGGGCGTGATTATCCACGACGATAGACAGCAGCGGTGGTACGTCACTGAGGACGATCCTGCCTGGAAGCTAGTCAGTACCCTAATTCGTCTGGGGTATAGAAAGATAGAACTGCCAACCATGTCAATTAGGATTGGTAGTGTTCCCAATTTAGGTAGAATGGCAGAGGATATGGTTCCTCTGGTGGAAGCTTATGAGAAGATAGAGGCATCGTCGTCGGATCCTAAACTTCTAAATAGTATGGGTGTTGCCCTTGCACAGCTTTCGACTTTATGGGACTGTTGCCTTGCACTACAGAATGAGGTATACTAGCTTATAGTAGACTAAAGGAGGTGGCTAATTGACAGATGCTAAACGGGCAAGGCGAGTCAGACCTATTATCGACTCCTGGGCAGAGTTCTTAGGAATATCGCACACCTGGGAAATCAAGTTTGGCTTCACCGACGAGCTTGGCTCAGTAATAAGTGGTGGTGAGGCGGCTGCTACCATAGCGTTCCAACACCCTTATCGACAGGCAATTATTCAGTTCAGCCGAACGCAGGTCGATCGCTTCAGCAACGATGACCTTGAGTCTTGCATTTTACACGAGCTTATTCATATTATTGTAGAAGAAGTAAACGGACCAATAAAAGTATTGATTGGAGATGACGGTAGCGTATATAGCGAACTACATAATCACATAGAATCTCTGGTTGACGCGCTGACTAGAATTATACTGCGGATCGATACAGCTAAGGGGAGGAAGGGAGTTAAGTTTGGAAGTTACTGATTTCGTCCCACAGAAGTTTGCATCTAAACGTTTCCCGTTTGAGGAACTCCGCCTAATGCCTATTGGAGACATCCAGTTCACCGGCCTTCCCGATGATCCGTGCGACATCAAACGCTTAAAGCGTCATATTGAATGGGGAGTTGAGAACGATGTCATCTTTATTGGTATGGGAGACTATACTGACTTTGCGTCACCATCTAATCGGGCTCGCCTCAAGTCTGCTGGTCTCTACGACACGGCGCAAATAGTACTCGAACAGGCCGCTGAGACCGGCTTAGATAAACTAAAGAAGATCCTCGAGCCGACTAAGGGAAGATGGCTTGGCCTTCTCGAAGGTCATCACTTCTATGAATTCGACGATGGTACGACTACAGATATGCAGCTCGCCAGATTTCTTGATGCACCATTCCTAGGCAACTGTGCAATGATTCGTCTGACGTTTGTTCGTGGTGAATCGTCAGGAGTCAACTGTGTGATCTGGGCTCATCATGGGGTTGGTAGTGGCATTACTGCTGCTGCTCCTCTAAACAGGCTTGAGCGCGTGGCTACCCACTTCGACGCTGACATATACCTTATGGGACACCACCACAAGGCTGCTAGTGCCTTGCTGGATAGGCTGTGCCTTACGTCTAGAGGTAGGCCAAGGCTCGTTGATCGGACTAAGGCGCTCGTGGCAACCGGATCGTTTCTACGAGGCTATATGCAAGGCTCCGGGCGCAAGTATGGACGGGCTCAGGGGACATATGTAGAGCAAAAGATGCTTATGCCAGTAGCCCTTGGCGGCCCCCTAATTACTATTACTCCAAGAAGTCATCAGAGTTTCAAGGATGTAGATATAAAGGTGTCGGTCTAATGAAAACTCCACCTGAATTAAGTTTCCCAACAGTTAATTTTATACAGTTCCATAATGCAAACAGGAATATCTTTATCCACTCAACACGCTCGGGCCGGGACTGGCCTGCTATTATGGACTTTGAGCCAACGATCCAGTGGTTCCAGGGCGACAGCGGCCTCTCTAGCCACCTAGTTATAGGGGGCCGGATTGCCCGAATGGTTGACGATGACGATAGTGCTATACATGCTGGAGGTGCCAACAATCTTAAAAGCCTCGCAATAGAGATTGTGCAGCCAAAGATTGACACTCCCTTTATTCCTGCTAGTCTCGACTTAGCTGCCTGGTCGTGTGCTGTCTGGTGTCTCAAGTACGGTATCCCACCAGTCCGTATATTCAGTCAGACAGAGGTCGGTATAATCGGTCATGAGGATAGTGAGCAGGGTAGGTCTAGTGGTAAGTCTGATCCTGGTCCTCTGTTCCCCTGGAATATGTTTATTAAGAGAGTGAAGACACTGATGCTATTTGGGAGTCTTGAGCCCCATATTCTAAAGGGTGATTACCTAAAGATTCTGGGCATTTTGCGGTATGTAGGAGTGGAGGTATAGGCAGATTGAAAGTAGTTTATGTTGTAGGACCGTATACAGGCGAAACGCACGATAGTCGATCTCACTTCGAGATATCTAGACATATCCTAGATGCATCAGAGATGGCAAGGGCCTTGTGTGAGCAGGGGATTGGTTACTTCTGTCCTCATCTACATGGTGCCCACTTCGAGTCTATTGCTCCAGACGTAAAACCTAACTACTGGTACGAGTTGGATAATTTCTTTCTAGACTTCTGCCATGCTGGTCTATTCCTACCTGCTTGGGGTAAGAGTACAGGGAGTCGGGACGAACATCAGAGACTAAAGGATCAGGGCAAGCCTATATTCTTTGCTCGCCATACAGGTAAGGTTCCAGAGGATTTGCTTAAATGGGCTAAAGGAGGTAGCAATGGCTGAGACACCTGGAAAACTTGGTTATGAGGGGTACGAAACAAAGGAATCTGGTAAGCGTGAGGAGTTTGGCACAGGCTCAATTAGAGACACACGAGAGGGCAAGGGACGCTATGACCTAATCACTCCACTCGGTCTCAAGCGTGTAGCCGGTGTCTACGAACGAGGTGCCGCTAAGTACGGTGATCGTAATTGGGAGAAAGGTCAGCCGATTAGTCGCTACCTAGACTCAGCCTTACGACACATATATGAACACCTTGAGGGGCTACGAGACGAGGATCACCTAGCTCAAGCTGCCTGGAATATACTAGCTGCTACTCATACCGATGAGATGATCAAGCGGGGGCTGTTTAGTTCAAAACTAGATGACTTAGTTAGCTACCAGATCGATGACGAAGCTTCACAGAGCAAGCTTATAAAAGTGTGGGCACAGTATTTTGCAAAGCGCACGAAGGTAATTGAGGCTACCAGGCTAAAAAGAGAAGCGGCTGAGCATCTCAACAGCCCCATAAATAATACTTGCTGCGGCGGCGACAAGTGCCGTTAGTTTGACTTGCGACTTACGTCCGTGATGGTTTGTACTATGGTATGTATGAGAATCTATAAGGCTGTCAATACGCTCTTCGATCCGGTTAAGGCGATCGTCGAGGCGGTCCTCAAGCCTGTCAACCCGATCACTAACGTCTTTAACTCTCATAACATATCTCCCGCTAATTATACCACATAGAGGCTATAATGAACAGAAGACAGAGACGAGATCTGAAGTTTCACCAAAGGAGGATTTCTGTGGAAAACCGTGAAGAGAGAATCCAGAGATTACTTGAGAAGATCGATCCGACTATTAGGAAAAACAAACTGGAGGAGCAGAAGAAGCAGCTCGAGGATCGACTAATGGATGCTCAGTCCAACTTCGAGAGCCAGACTAGGCTCACCGAGCGTCACAAGCAGGCTCTCAAGACTGCGAAGAATGACGACGGCAAGATCAGGAAAGAGATAGATCTAGAGCGGGCTGAGGCGGCACTTGGTCAGACCGAAGACTTCCTGGAGTTGGTTGTCGAGCAGCTCGAAGAGACTGACGAGAAGCTAGAGGAGCTGAAGAAGGCCGGTACTACGAAGAAGGGTAAGTCCTAGTCTTCACAAACTAGTAGTCCGAAGTATGGAGCTACGTGCTTCAACGTATAGTTTAGACCACGCTGATCAGCAGACATCATAACATCTAATATGGAGATCGTCCCGTCTCCGTTGAAGTCTGCTGTGGGGCGGTTGTCTGCGCACTCAACAGCGGATACACTGGTATAGGTGGCTACTGGCAGTGCAGTGCTTACAGCCAGGATCATTGCTACAATTAGATTCGTCATTGGCTTCAATATAACATACCTTTCTACAGTATCGCAGGACTCATGCCAGCGAGCGTTCCCGCCGGTCGAGCCGCTGCTACTACTGCCGCCGAGTGGTCGATGTCGAGTTTGGGCGCGAGCGCCGCATCCTGAAAGTAGTTTAATGCTACACGCTCTCCAGTACCTGACGTGAAGATGTGCAGGAGAACGATGGTCGAGGGATCATAGCTGTCGGCGAGTTCCTGGATGATGTCCGCGATGGTGTTGACGCCGTCGCCGGTGAAGGTCTCGTCGGCACCACTAGTCCAGTTGCCAAAGTCCGTCCCGTCACCTTCACAGGTAGCGGTGGTCTGGGTCCGGTCCGTTATATTATTAACGGTCGTGGTGAACGTCGGCGGAGCTTCCGCGTCCTCTGCAAACCAGTCACCGATGAATGCTCCAGAGTCAGTTGCCGATGCACGGAAAGTAAGCGTGGCGCTGTCAATGGTGGATCCTGACAAGCCCGAAACGCCCGTAAATCTTATACCGTTGTGTTCCTCACTTAAATCACTACCAAATGCGACGGGGTCAAAGAGGTTCATGCCTCCGCTCGAAACAAACTGGACGGCATCGTCACTGTTCACCGCCACCTGTAGGTTCAGCGTCGTCACGGCCCCATGACCTCTATATCCGCCCCCACCAAGGCCCTAACCTCTGGCTTCGCCAGCACCCCCTCTGGGTCGCTCTGGTCACGATGGATGCGCGGGTCTAGCTTGCTTCCGATATCACCACGCGCCTGCGCCCTCTTCCAGTACGCCTCAATGTTGGCCTTCATCTCATCAGGGAGATCGTGGTCCACCGTCTCGCGATCGAACTGGTCATTGGGAATATCCCTAGTCGTCTCTGCTTTAGGATCAACAAAAGTGCCATCCAGGAGCTTCAGCCGCCCATCGGCCCGAGTGACAATCCGGACAGAAGTTGTATGTAGTTGCATAAGGAAGTCGTTAATCAGAATAGGTGGTTTGCCGCGCTCAAAATTCGCGCGGCCAGTCCAGAAGTCTACCAAAACGTAAGTGAGTCTACTGTCCTTCACCGTACTGATCTCCCTGATCTTATATAACACACCGGCAATGACTGGAAGAATCATGACGAGAGCGCGCTCACTGTGTATTCTAACTTCACGGCTATAAGACGGGCATCGACTCCAAGATTGTCCCCACTCACATCTCGGTGAACACGAATGAATAGCAGCTCGCCGCCAGCACCACCTGCCGCAACCGCACTGGTAGCACTGGTTATATGTACGTCTCCGGCAGTTGTTAGGGTATCGGTAACAGAAGTTGTTGCAGTCCAGGCTGCGTCAATGGCCTCACCCTCAGCGCGAGAGAGATACTGAATGTTCCACTCCACCGTACCGCTACCACTAGCTGCTGTCCAGTAGAAGACGGCGGTAATTTCGTCTCCGTCCCAGTTGTCGGGCATGGGGATGGGTCCCCAGAAGGCATACTCATCGGCACCTGTAGCAAAATCAAGCACCCAATAATCAACATCGTTGGTGCCTGCTTCTACCACTGTAGGTGCGGCGCACGGTAAGGTTGTAGACTCCTTGCCACCACCCGCAGTGAGGACAATGGTCTGCTGCATACCTGTTGTGACTATATCTTGATCATCGACCGTGCCCCAGGAAAGTGTGCCTGCCCCGTCTGTCTGGAGGAATGTACTAGCAGCACCGTCAGCAGTGGGGAGAACCCAGATTTGATTGGCTACCAGGGCCGGAGCCTCAAAGCCTACATAATTACCGTTGTCATAGAAGCGCAGCTCGTTGTTAGATCGCAGACCCACATAGCCACTAAAATCAGAGTCGCCGCCGACTGCAAGATCGTTGATTGAGAGATTCCCTTCCTTGCTCCAGCTATACTCCACAGTAACCGCTAGCTGTAGGAAGGAGCAGACCGGCTCTGTCGTCAACGAAGCCCTCTGCCGTGTAATCCTAATAAGGTAGTTACCGCCGATCTGCGTCCACACACCTAAGTCAGATATGTCGGTGTCTTCCCAAACAATGATGCCTGTGTTTCTCATCCCGTTAGTACCGTCTGTCGGCCCAAACTCCGTCCATGCAGGCCCCGCACCAGAAGAGAACTCAAACTTTGGCTTTATCCCTGCGCCCGACGATCCTGTGGACAGGATGTACTCAAGCTCCTCAAACTTGTCAGCGTTTCCAATGATCATCACATCAGTATCAGCCTCAAAGATATTTACGTTGGTGAGGGGGTTTACCAGGTCTGCTAGCTTATCTACCCCCTCCACCTCAGCACGATCAGGGTCAATAAACACACCACTCAGTTGTTCGACGGGAGCTACACCTGCACCTGCAAACAGAGCCTCCACCTTGACGCCGCCTGTGGTGGTTGTGAGTATTTCAAAAGCGCTGAACCGGCCTCCCGATGCAGCATTCTCGTCTAGGTCAACGAGGACAGCTTCGTCGTTCTGACCTGGGGCAAGAGTGCCTGTAACGTATACTATGTCTACAGACTTGATGTCATCGAATCCAGCAGCGTTCGTGTCAATTTCTAGGGTGTGACCGTCGTTTTCTGTGGCGGTATGAACAATGTCCATCTCCCCCAGAAGTTTAAGTTCTCCTGACCCGACAGCATCAGGATCGATAATCAGATCATTGCCGTCGTAGTAAATCTCCGCATCGTTTCCGGTGCCAAAGATAGCTTTAACATTGTCGGCAAGGTGTAAGTCGTTGGCGATAGTTACGCCTGCACTGCCGGTGAACTCTGCGATTGTATCTACGTTGAGGGTACCGGATATGTTTTGGTCGCCTACTAGGTCCAGCTCAATACCCCCAGCAGCAGCAGCATCGGAGCCTATTGTGACCGCCCCAACCAAGCGTGTGGGACTTGCGTTGCGAAGTCCAATATTAACGGTAGCACTAGTTAAATCGTCAATTTCTATACCAACGGCTGTATCAATAGTTGCTCCAAACTGAGCTAAGATATTGGTGATGCGGATCGCTCTTCCTAGTGTAAGAGTCAAGCTACCCGTCTGTATAACGTTCATAGCACTAACCCAGGCTGTTAGTTCGGCAACCGTTCCGTCTCCTGCTAAGGTTGCCAGTGTTACTGAGGCAGTCTCACTGCCGCTTAGAACAGCGCCACCACTGAGAATATAAACGACGCCCTGACGGTTCCATGAATGGTTGGTTGAGTTGTTGGCCGTAAAAGTAGCTTGCGATAAAGTGTCTATGTTATACCCAGTCACGCTGGCTGGATCAGTAACATCTCGCCGAATAGCCAGTTGGTTCATACTACCAGGCGTACCGTCCGGCCCAATATGCACCGGGTCGGAGATGATAACGTTACCTCTCGTCGCATGGGCCGTGGACTGGAGGGTTAGGTCTTCACCAGAGGCCGTACCACCGATAGCTGTCTGTCCACCTGAGCGACCAGCAAGTAGGAGATATATAGAGTGGTCGTCATCGGACAGTTCAGCAAGAGAACCGTGAGTGCCGTCAAAGAGTATGGTCCCTGTACCTCCACCGCCGGTGGTATTCGTAGTAACGTTGATATAGGTGTTACAGCCGGTTATAATGTTCTCGGCACTGCCAGCATCAATTCCAGTACTCCAGTTGTCAATGATGTTACCGCATACGGCTGCCCCTTCATCTGTGGCCGTAGCAGAGTGGACGAACCGAACAGCCGTACCGCCACCAGCTCCACGGATAGTGCAGTCTCCAATGACTGAGAGGTTATGTTCGCTTGCACCACTGTTGATGCGGAAGCCATGCCCTGAGGCGTTTCGCTGCTGGATGTAGCAGTCTACGAACCGCCAGGACGATTTATCTAATCCTTCATCACAAACGACAGCCGCTGTACCCGCTCCCGAGTTATTTACGTCTACCACACAATGATCGAACCGCGCTCCAACCTGAGCGGATAAGTCTAGCCAGCCCTCAAAGTAGGTATTAGAAGCAACGAGGCCCGCTGCTAGTCCCAGATCAACGGCCTTCTTCGTATTATCTGAGCCGATCTGACTGTTGTTAATTTCACACGCTGTTGTCGTACCTAATTGGAGGGCCTCGCTGCTCCCCGATGCCACGAAGCAACGATCAATCTTGAGCGAGACTCGGCTTACGTCAATTGTGATTGACCCCGAGCCATCGAAGTGCAGGCCGCGCAGTCCGATTTCACCCGTACCTGCGCCGGTCGTTGTCACGGTACCGTCAATCCTCACGGCTCCAGCGTGTGAGGAGTTCTGGCCTCCACCAAACTCGCCAATACTGAATGCGGTGGACATGACACCAGAGCAGCCATGCAAGGCATAGCGTTCTGTAGAGTCAAAGACCAGATTTTCCGTATAGGCTGCATCCTCCTGGAAGACGACTTTGATCATCCAGGGGCGATAGGGGGTACCCAGGTCGAGAGCGTCGATCGCGTCCTGAATTGTCAAGTCGGTCCCTCCACCAGACGCATCAACGACCCGATCATAGCAAAGTTCGTCTGGCGTTCCGAGGTGTATCCCAATCCACCGACCGATGTCAAAGTCAAAGACTAGAGGAAGGAACTCGTTAGGCTCCAGCCTAGCATTACGCCTCTTAGACAGAAACAGGTTAGACGACGCGAGAACCGACTCGTCCTGGAACGTTATATCATTGCTTCCCGTATTGACGATGAACATGAGCTGGCCTGCTTCACCGTCAGGGATCGTAGGCGTAGAGGTGAGGGTAATGTCCGATCCCGCGTTGATCTGTGACATTGTAGTGTCAGGGCGGATCGAGCTTCCTGCAACCATAAGGCGCGAGAAGTCGGGCGTGAACATTGTAGCCCCCGACTGCCAAAGTCCCTGAACCTCGAAGTCTTGACCGAACTCAGGCATGAGGGAGCGCCAGTCAGTCAGAAGCGTCGTCTTAAACTGGTTGACTGCTTCTCCGACTATAAACTGTTCGCGCTGATTTAGGGTCTGTCCTGGTAGTGCCATTTTAGTTTATCAGAAGCGAGGTTGTGTTGCCATAACACGCTCCTGGTCCGTGTCTACGCGATCAGGCAGCTTCTCAAACTCAGCTTTAGCAGACACTAGTGCTGGCTGAGTTGCTCTTGCAGCTATTGCTGCCTGTGTCCAGCCAAAAGCCCACCTAAAGCTATAGCCTCGCTGTGGCTGCCGGATCTCTGTGACCGCAGGGAAGCGTAAGACCTTGAGCGGAGACATATTCCACGGCTCGCCTACGTCCCAGGTGTAGTAGAAGCGACCAAGGAGGTTGGGATCAGAGTCAAGTCCAAACAGGGTAACAGACTTCAGACGTGATAGGTGTCCCTCGTTGGGAACAAAGGCAGGGAACTCCATTAGACCCACATCGTTTAGGAAGGGATGAGACATTGTACCGGGGTGTTCATCTGGAGTAATATCTATGCGCCAAACAGCAAAGCGGCCTATTGCAAGTAAGTTACGGAAGCGGTTTAGGTTTGTTCCTCCCACGTTACCGTAGATAACCGCACCAATATCATCAGGTTCTGGAATAGTTGCTATATCATGCCAGATCGATTGACCGCCCCCTCCACGCCGACCAAGGAGCAGGTGAGGAAACGCACCAGATCGGTCCAGCCCGTCCAGAGGATAGTTAGTATTATCTATACTAGGCGACCACGGCTGAATCTGGATACTAAAGATTATCACTGGGTCATTACTGAGCGTACCACTGAAGCTAATTCTGATCCAGTAGAGTCCGCTCACCGAGTTTACAGTATCCGTGAGCCAGGACTGGGTAGCAACCGGATCGGCTGTCATTATGATGTTGCCTGTCTGACCCCACGGGGTCCCAACAGGCTGTGCCGTAAAGTCACGAACTGCGATCGTATTCCAGCCAGTCGATCCATCACTAACCTCAACCGTCATCGTTCGGGCGGTCGAGTTTAGAGTGCTAAATGCAATCTGAACTCCTATAAACGGCCTAACCCAACCAATGTAGAGAAAGTCAGTAGTCTGGTCGATCGTAAAAGATGCTGTCGTAGTGAGGCTACCATCTCGGACATTGGTAGAGTGATCCGTGAAGGTAGGTCCAGAAGCATCAAAGCTAAACACACGCAAGTCGGAACCGGCTGATATCATCTTGGCATTAGCAAAGGATGCTGTGTTAACCGCCGTCGCCCCGACGATCTCATGCCGCAGCGATCCCATTGTTGCAAAGAATGATGTGGTGGTATGCAGATTGGGAGTTGACTCAGTCTCATGCGGGTCGAAGGGCTGCGTATTAACGCCATCAAAGGTAACAGCACCACCATCACCCATAGGGATTACTAGGACGTTACCTAGAGAGAAGGCCCCAATACCATTGCGAGCGTGGGGATATCTCCACCAGGCAGGAGTACGGTTGGTCCACCGTAGCCGAGACTCGTTATATGCAAAGATACCTTCCGGCTTAATGGCAATTGGAGCGTTGCCAAGTGCTATTAGGGCGTTTATATTCGTGCCTGCGTAGCCGACCACTGTACCGGCCGACCAGAGAGTCGCATCCATGCGATCGGCCCCTAGTGGGCAAACGCTTACCGATGCGTTAGCCGATCCCCCCGACGCAGTAAAGGTGCGGTATAGGCGACCATGAAGGGAGAGGAGGAGACGAGCCTGAATAGTTGTATCGGCAACTAACGTGATTGCCTGAGCAACGTTGATCCGTCGTATGACCTGTGCAGACGCTCCACCTCCAAAGCCTACATAGACGTAGGCCACACCAGAGCCGTCATCGTCAAAGGTAGCACCCGTAGCTAGAGCTGAGGCAGATGCTCCTGCACCGGAGATGAGAAGATCAACACCGCCAGCCTGGATGTTAGTATCGGCACCGAATAGGATCTTGTGGTACTGGGCTCCCGCAATGTAGAATATTGCAGGACTAATCGTGTCGGTATCAGTCCACTCGAGGGCAAATATAGGGGTATGGGGTAGGTTGGTTGTAGCGATGCTACGAACCTGGAGACCCATACGAACCTGACCAACCCACCGTGGATCGATCGAGCCGTGGATGCGGTGATAGCGGTGCTCTTTTACTTCAGTCGCATCTCCAAATCCCATATGGGATGATTCAAAGAGAGTGACCTCTGTAATAGGACTTTCGGTCTGTTCATCCTGATTTCTAGGTTGGACCATGTCTAAATTTCAAATATTGGTATGCCGATAACCCGTGCTCTTTCCTGAACAGGGAAAGGAAGTGGTCCATAGTCACGTTCTGCTGACGCAAGATCGGAAAGCGCGTGTTGGAGGACTGACTGCCAGAAGTCGGCCTGGCCTGGCTGCTTTACCATATACTGTTCTGCTAGGATGCGAACCATAGCAGGGGCCACATAGTCAGTCGGGCAAAGAGTTGTAGCGGCATCACCAACAATCCTCTGAGCGACTGTCTGATAGTTTGTAGACAGAGCAGCATAGAAGTCTCTCTCTAAATAGGAGTGAGGGAACTGACCAATAAGATCCTCAAATAACAGTCGTACAGCGTCACCAACCTGCTGTCTCCTAATACCCATACGCTCTTCTAGCGTCTCTTCGCCCCAGTGAATCTGCCCGCCTACAATCGGTATATTACTCATAAAGTATACAGGGCCGACGTGTTGTCGGCTCAATACTCTAGCAGGAACCTGGATCATCTTCATATCCTGGCCGTGAAAGTAGACTGGTCCCCACTCAACAACAGCATTAGACTCCTGGCCCCGTAGCTGGACGTTGATCTCGCCACAGGCCGCAGGAATCGTGAAAGTACCCTCGATCCCTGTCCAGCCTCGCAGAGTCGCTGTTGCCGTTCCACCCAGGCTTATGTCAGCCCCATTGGTAACATCACGGACAACGAGTTCAGCCGTACCTGTACGGACTGACACAGGAACGTAGATGTAAAAGAACTGGTTAGGCTGAACGTAGATTGACGGAGACGTGGCACCCTCGTTGCCAGCCGCATTGGTGCCTAGGATCGTATTTGTAGCAAACTCATAGGGAAAAGACAAGGTCTGTATAGCAATAGTCGCCCCACCGATCGCCGTCCAGTTAGATGCTCCTACTGCATCAACGTAGCCCGCATTGGGAACTATGCTTACCGGATGCATGGACCAGACCGAGCACAGGCGCGTGAGAGCCTCATCTCGTGCCCTATCTACATCATCAGGGTCGATCCCTTCCTTCCAAATCTCGTAAGTTGTAGCCGAGTCGTCTGTGCCTGAAAAGCTAGGAGTGACGTATAAGCGTCCAAGCGTAGTATCTAGATAGTCTACCTTAACCTGCTCGCCATCCGTATCTCCAGTGCCGTCACCACCAGAAATGCGGACGTAGCAGTCGTCAAAAGCTGAGGCAGAGAGTGAGTTAGATTGAAGACGGGTTGTGTCCACCAAGAAAGCAGCTGCCGCTCCTGCAACTGAGGTTGCCGTACCAAGCAACTCTATTAGTCCGTACCTAACTAACTCTTCTCTTATAGTTTGACCGGACGGCATTAGGTTGTTGGCATCCTCTTATTACCCTGTTCGTCAGTGACTATATTGTGGCGAATATGATCAACCGCCCGATCACCGTCCCATCCCTGAGTCTTTAGGTAGCGTCTATCGGACTCGTTCTGATACTCAGACTCGGAGTTTGGGATCGCAGCATGGTCGTTATTAACAGTCTGCACTGCATAGGCAGTTAGGCGTTGGGCATCCTTAGTACACTCGGGACATCCAATTGAATCGACACCTGAAATCATAGACCTCTGCAACTTGTCGGTCTTATGTCCCGACTCACATCTATAGGTGTAAATTGGCACAGGATACCTCTCAGGCTAATCTCTAACTGGTATCTAGGGACCCTAAGCGGCCTAGAGTCCCATACTTATGTTGTTACTCGATCGCTGAGCTGGGCAGTTCAACCCACGCAGCGGTGATAAATCCTGTTCCCGCAGTAGCGGGTGAAAACGCAGCCAACTGGGTTGCTCCTTCAAGTACTGGCACAAAGCCGTACTTATCCACAGAGAACTCAGGAACAAACTGGGCAGGATTAGTTGCAGCACCAAGAAGTTGCGTAGCAATCTGATCGAAGAAGACTCCCGTTGGCACAATAACCGTGCCGCCATCAGCACCCAAGGCCCCAATCGTACACTGACTACCGACACCGGCACTTGGACGAAGGTTGTAGGGTGTGACGGTGACGCCACCATTAATGACACCACCTGCGCCATAGAGAAGAACAAGACCCGTTTCACCTACAGCACCCATGCCGACAAATGCAGTAGCAAAGTAGACAGGGAGACAGGTCACATTCGCCGGAATAGTCTGAAGCCAATCAAACTCGTCAAGGTCAATTACACCAGCCCCAAACGTGCCGACGGCAGTTATGGTTGCGCTAGCAGAACCAACCTGGGCACCGAACATACGACCTTCTAGGCAGAGAGCCTGAAGCCAGGGCAGTGCCATATAAGAGCCATCGCGTGAAATACGCATTCCTCGCTCTGTACCATCCGACGCTCGGCTAACGCTCTGTTGCTGAACAAAGCCGTGTTGGTTTGACATATTTGCTTAACCCCTTTCTAACGCCTAAATTCTAGGATTTTGTGCGCTCAGACGCTGGAGCGTACTCCTCAATGTCGTCTTAAGAAATGGCAGAACTCGGCAACTCGGCCCACATAGAGGTTAGATACCCCGTACTGGCCTGGCCGTTTGCGTACATAGCCAACTGCACTGCGCCCTCAAGCACCGGAACATAGCCACATTTCGTTACTGAGAACTCAGGAACGTACTGCTGCGAGGTACCTGCGACACCAGTGAGCGCCGTAGTAACCTGCTCATAGATAACGCCAGCAACTACAATAATCGTACCGTCGCCATCGTCAAGTGCCGTAACCGTACAATTAGTCGAGTTGCTTGAACTGGGGCGCATGTTAAACGGCACGAGCGTAATGCTTGTGCCTGCAACGCCCCCAGATCCCCAAACGACGTGGATACCGGCCTCGGCTGCTGTACCAACAGCGAGGAACGCTACTGACATATAGACAGGAAGAATGGTCGTATTTACGGGAATAACGTGAAAGTAGTCGAACTCGACTAGCGAGACCGAACCTGCACCAAACGTACCTGCACCGACGGGGTCGGTCGTGGCATCGCCGCACTGAGCACCAAACATCCGGCCTTCCAAGCAAAGCGCCTGGAGCCACGGAACCTGGATGACGGACCCGTCACGGGTAATACGAATCCCCCGAGACGTGCCGTCTGAGTGTCGGCTAACACTCTGTTGCTGAACAAAACCAACTTGATCAGCCATTATTCAATTCTCCTTTCTAGCGCCTTAATCATACTGACCCCAACACTTACTGTGTGGGTATGCACCAGACGGGCCGCTGTCACCTAGACGCCCAGGTGTCCGCCCTCGGAGTGCCTTATCAAGATAGGGTCGCCCTTTCCTGCCAAGCTCGAATATAATCAAGCCTGACTTCGGGACCGCCCGTACCAAGCCGCTGATCGAATAGCAGCCAGATCGACAGGGCTGAGTCCCTGTTAGGTCCAGAGCGATTCGTTGCAGCCGGGATTCCATTGATCCAGAGCCGAGACTCCTGCATCTCGTTAGTTGCTACGAGAACAGTGAACTCGGTCTGTGCTGTAATAGCTTCAGCTCCTGTTGAGTCTGTAACGCTAACGCTACCACCAGATCCTTCACCCGGAGCGGCGGTGGAGGCAGCGGCAGCTAGGCCAATATTTGTGTCGTCGTCAGTGTCTCTGACGGCTACAGCAAAATTCACTCGGTTTGGGTAGACGCTTGGGGTACTCTTAATTTCAATAACACCCTGAGCGTCATGCAGATGCTCTGCGTCTATGTCAGCAAAGCCAATCTCGAACTTGCCCCGAGTGATCTCATCAACAGACAGACGGGAAACTAGAGCGCACCGCCTATCTGCATGCCAGACTTGTCGGGAGCTGATCAGCTTTAGGGTTCGGTTTTCAGGACGACCCTTTATTGCTCCACTTGCGTAGATAGAGTCGAACTGCCAACCACCCAGATCAGGATCGTCAGGGCGCTCGCCCTGAACCCACCGAGAATCCAGATCATCTGCATCAAAATCGTCATGTATAACGTATAGGGAGTCCCAAGCAATCTGCTCAAGAAGCGCCTCGAGAGGCGTTCGAGCTATTGCTGAACGCCTCAGAAGCTTTCTTGTACCGTGGTCGTTAGGAGTGATTAGAGCTGGTTCGCCCATTACACATCACTCAAGTCTGTACCAGCAGCCGCACGGTTCTGCCACGCCTTAATATAGTCAATACGCAACTCTCGAGCCGCATTAGAGCGACTCTGGACATAAACCCATATTCCCAACGAGGTAGTCGCATCAGGACCACTACGGACGACACCCTGGAACACGTTGTCAATCCACAAACGACAGTCCCTCAGTTCATCAATCGCAACCATGTAGTTGTTAAATGTGGCTGCCACCAAAGAAGCAGGCGGTACTGTCATGGTCCAAGCAACAGCATCGCCGGGGTTTCCCCCACCAGACCAGCCTGCGGAACCCGTCATTACAGTAGCAGTATTGCTCGTGACGAACAAGGTCTGACCTTCGGAGGTAATGGTAGCACCAACAAATTCGTTGACAGTAAAAGCGTGATCGGTGTCTGTTAGGGTTGTGTCGGTAGATGTCATGTTACCCGATGTTCCAACAATGGCACCAGAGTTGTTCGCAACAATACCTGGTGAGCTAGCAACCGAAGCTACTGCATCAGTACCGCCGTCTGTCTGTAGATCGACCGAAAGGTCGTCGTCTGTGTCAAAGACGGCAACCGCATAGTCAGCACCTGTTGATGTTGGAGTACCCTTGACTAAAACCTGACCTGCCACTACAGCATCCGCAAACCCTAGCTCAAACTTAGCAAGAGTAACAGCGTCCTGTAGGGTAGCACGGAAAAGAGCTACGGGTCGGCGATTACCAAGCCAGATCTCGTTGCTGGTCTGGAACATTCGAGCGTCTCGTTCGGTATTGGCTCCACCGTCTCCGCCAATAACGCCACCAACCTGGTTAGCGATACGAATAAAGTCGACCTCGGCACCACCAGAGCTATTGCTAACAGTCCAGTCATCAGTGTTTAAGACGCCCTGGAAGTCATCAAAGAGCGTGACTACATCTACTGTCTGATAGTCGAGGAGATGGAATAGGGGGTTGGAAGGACCGATTGCATCCCGCAGTCTCGATCTGCGAAACATCCTCCCATGAAACTGATTATCGGGTCTCTCTGGCATGACTTATTCTCCTTTTATACGCGCCACTATTTCAGGCGGACACTAGTCGATCAGAATGCTCCCGACTAGTTAGAGCTATATGCTAGCTTAGAAAGAAAGAGTCGGATCGCTCTGGCTAGTAAGGCCAGTATCGTCCTGGCTACAACAAACGCGAGCCGAGTTCATTACGAAGACAGTGCCTTTCTTGTCAATGTCTTCGCTGTCGCCCCAGAAGACCACAGCATTACCTTGCACAATACGTGATAGGTGTTCTTTCTCTTCATCGGTCTCTGGATGCAACTCAATCCGTTCCGGTACTCCTGCAAGTTTCATTACCAATCTCCTCCTATGTTGACTATGCACTAGCTATAAGATACCTTCAGGCTATTATAACCCTTATTCGCTCCTAGTGTCAACCTCTTCCTCAAGGATTCCCTTTAGCTCTCCCTGAGCGGCAACCTTGACAGCTCGCCCCGCAGGAGGCTTGAGACCCTGCTCGGCTATAATTGAGTTAGCTTCCTTACGGCTATAGCCGTGACTGCCATCTCGGTTAGGTCGCCTGAGGTGTCTCAGACAGACCATCGACAACTCTCGATCACCAGACATAAGGTACATCTCGAAGTCGCAGTCCTCACAGATAAATCGGCCCACCTCGTCAGTTCGATCTTCGTAGGACGGAAAAGTGAGACCTGAAATGGGAGGATCGACGTGCCACTTGTAGGCAATAACCTGAGCGAGAGGAAACTCCCTCGCACCACCATTCTCGAGCATTGGGCAGAAGTCACTGCCAGGAGGTCCCTTACCGAGAGGAATGGGAGCAACTCCATAGGCTGTCAAAGCCTTAAATCCCTTTGATCCGTAGTTAACATACGATCCTACGTCCCGCCGTCCGCTGCCAGGAGCAGCCCCACCAGGGCCAGTTGTAACCCAACCAGCCATTAAACCACGATCGGGTCGTTTGTAATACTGCCAGGGCATACCAGACTGTCCAGCTTCCTTTAACTTCTGCTCATCACCCTGTACTTTACGCAGGCTCCCTAGCTCGGCTTGAAGCTGAACGATCTGTTGCTGCATTGCAGCTAGTGCCGCTACCTCCCGGCCTTTAGTCAGGTCTGGTTTCGGAGAAACTTCAATCTTAGGCTGATTTAATTGTCTCTGCTCTGCTTCGGCAGCCTCAATTGACATTGGAGGCTCGTCAGACGTAGGTACGAAGTCAGGAAGCGCCTCGTTTGGATCATCCACTGCTGCGGCGTGTGGATCTTTTACCTTATTCTTAACTACCATTATAATATATCTCCTTCTTTTTCCTTAGCGGAATCATATAGTATGCGACCTTTGTCGATAGGAGGTCCTAATGGACCAAATACCATAGGATTGCGTGAGGCTTTTTCCTCAGCGATAATGGCGTCTCGATCCTTCAGGATCTCGATAGATGTCTTTGGACCCCAGAATATGCCTACTATGCGATACTCTACTTCGCCCTGGGAGTCCTCGAGTGAAGTCTCTCTCGTTGTGGGAAGCTCGACAATGTCAGTACCAGTTTCAGGATCGTATACTCTCCTCTCCTTTCTCTTCCGCTTACCCTCCCAATCTATAGCATACCAAGCTGTAAAGTCTCCCTGTTCATTGGTTATCCACTTAGGAGCGATGGCAAGAGTAAGTCCCTGAAGTTCCATACAACGGACAAACAGCTCCTGGTTGCTTCCTAACTCCTGTTCTAGCTCTCGCCCACGAACACCATACTCAAGAGTGAGACTGCCAACCTTGGTAACAAAGTCGTACTCAGGAGACGCATCAACCTTTATCTGAATAGGCATTCCTAATTTGACCTTATAAGCTGGAGGATCTTATGGTATAGGCTTGTTGATCCCTTTGCCGATGAAGACTGGCCGGGCTTTGTTACAATGCCCGACACGAGCAGAGCTGATACTACCTTGTCAGTCTGCCGGTTTGCAGACGGTACAATAGGCATTACGGAAGACCGCTCCATAGAACTCCCCGCACTCGGGGCGTCTCACTAACGGTAACGTTAATGAATGAGACGTTTGTGGATATTTCTAGTCCTTGATCAGCATACGCGTCTCCCTCCTCCAATAGAAGGTCTGACGTGGTTGCTGTTACGTCAAAGGCTACAGCGATCGCACCTGGTCCCTCATTGACTATAGACACAATTCGCCCCTTCTTACCAGAGGGAACTGTTACTAGGTCTTCAGCCGTTCCTGCTACAGCGAGCGTTACGTTAAATGAAGTGTCCTCGTTTGCAAACTTCTGTCGTAGTACCGGACGAGTCTTTATTACCATATTAACTTAGTCTCCTCTAAGAGGAGGGGGTCCTACTTGTATTTTTATAGCGCGGGACCCCCTGTATGTCAGAATAAATCCAACTGGTCGCGCTAATTAAAGGCTACTTGGTCTTGGTGCCAATCACCCGACCACCGGAGACGCCCTTGTTGGCAGAGCCAACTTCACGACTTCCACCGGAGCCTTTATTTTCCTTTCCAACTTGACCATGATCAGCCATATTTACTTACCTTTCCTGCCTTTCTTACCCTTGTGTCCATGTTTAGCCATCTTAGTTAGCCCTAATCAGGACTGCACCAAAGTCGCCCGGAGTGGGATCGCTGTCGGTCGGAGGCGTCTCAGCCGCCCAGATAGCCTCAGAGGCGTTATACAGATCATAGGCAACAACCCCATCAGAGAGGTTATTAAGAACAAACTGCTGACGCACCGTCGGCAGGATCTGGCGGATCAGGATAACCGCCTCGCGGTGGAGCAGAGCGCAATCGGACTGACCGCTCGCCGGAATCCGGAGCAGATTCGACCGGAAGGACGGAGCCGCGTAGAGCATGGGCAGAGTGGCCGACTCGATGACCGGCTTGTTGATAAAGTCCTTACTAGAAAACTTGTCGTTACCAAAGAGAGCGGCAACAGCGCCTGGACTCCAGATCCAGGATGTGTCGCCCTCATCAGCCGCAGCATCGGCAAGAAACTGCCACGACCGTCGCAGCACGGCGTCATCGGGCTCAGCACCCAAAGCACCAGTGATCTGCGAGAAGCTCTGGAAGAGGTTAGAAATACTGACCTCGACGCCCCTCATAAGAGCGTAACCGAGACCGTCTGCAATGTTCTTCCGTTCCTCATAGTTAGACTGAGCTGCAACTACAGCATTCAGAAGAGCAGCCGCATACTCATAAGTCGAGATCGTGATGGACTGGAAGTTAGTCCCCGAACCCGTTGTACCAGGCTGCGACTGGAAGTGAATGGTATTTGAGATACCTTCGGTCTTCGTCTGCGTGTCGTAGTTTGCACGGATCGGAATCTGTAGAGTCCGACCAATGCTCATTTCTGCTTCAAACTTGGTGTTGACGCGCTTGGAGAGCACCTCCTTAAAGGTGATCGCGTTGCGCGTGTCCTTTGACCAGATTGTAGGCAGAAAGGCAGCATGCGTAGTACTTGTCATTTCTCTAGTCGTTACTGACATTTATACACGTACCTTTCTTATTTACTAAATTATGTAGACTCGCCTAACCATCCCTGCTTGGACAGTTGGTCTACGATCGACTGGGCGCGGGTCGTATTGCCCGCTGCTACAGCCTTGTCATACTGGTCCTCAAGATTGCCAGTGATCGGACCCGAAGACTTAGGAGTCTTAGGAGGAGCCTTCTCCTTAGCTAGTTTTGCTTTCGCAGCCGCGACAGCGTTCTTACCAACTATCTTCTCACCCGCAGTCTTGGCCTTTGACGCACGAGACTTTTCAATCTCCTGACCTTCGGCACGGCCTAGTCCTACAAGGGTTCGGAACAGACTGGTGAAAAAGTATGGTTTCGCGGCTTCAGCTTGTCTGGCGTCACCCTCCATTCGACGGAAGGTTTCTACCATTTCGGCAAGCTCACCAGCTTGATCCTCCGACAGCTCAGACAGCCCTTCGTCGCCATCAAAGACAGATGCCCAAGCCTTCTCAACGGCTGAGTCAAACTGTCCAGAGACGTGAGCGGAAACGGCAGTACCGTAGTCGCTCAAGTGCCCAACTACCTTTTCAGGATCGACGATATCGGACCGGAAGTCCTCTTGTTTCGCCGCCTTAGCTAGTTCAGCACGGGCTTCAGTGGCAAAGTCCGCGACAGCTTTTGCCGCAAGCTTGCCCCGAGTGACCAGATCCCCAGAGCGCGATTCAGTCTCGACGCTTCGGACTCTCTGAGAGACCTGTCGCTCAACTTCACGGCGAACCTGCTTTGAAACTTCGTCGGCGAGAGGCTTAGACTTGAGAAAGCGATCTTTATAAGCTTCCCCAAGGGCATCAATCGTCTCGTCGTCTAGCTCGCCTGCGTCGTCTGCTTCCTCTTCCTCTTTGGTTTCTGCGTCGGGGTCCGGAGCCGTTTCAGATTCGTCTTCACTAGTCTGATCGGTATCCGGCTCTACCGAGGCTTCTTCCTCTGTGGATTCGGAAGTTGTCTTGGGCGCATCATCTTCTGCGCTGTCGTCACTAGCGGGCGTATCGCCCGTCTCGTCTGGATACAGACGTAACATTAGTTGACCTCCATTTGATCATCTGTATTATACACTATGTCTCTCCTTTGTGTCAATAGAGCTACCTCTGCTTTCGCTCTAGAATTATATCAGAGACGCTCCGATCACGGTAGCCCCACTTGATTACTAACTCGTTGATAGACGGATGTGCCTTCTGCCATCTACGGAGTTCCTGAACCATGATCTGATCAAAGCCTCGCACAATCGGGTCTCTCTTAACTAGAACTTCGGCTGGTTTAGCACCAAATCTCTTAGCTAGTTCCAGTTCACGCGATGCAACGTAGGCATTAACATCTTCAAACTGTGCAAGCTCTGGCTTCTTTGCCGTAACAATATCCCAGGCTTGATCCTTACGATCAAAGTAGCCTGACTCGCGGATGACTTGACGGTCATCCTTTAGTTCCTTATATTCGGGAATCTTTTTAAGATCAATCCCCAAATTCTCCACAATCGCGTCATTCCGCAGTGGTCCAACTTGAGCAAGAAAAGTATCCAACTCATCAAACAAAAGCTCGGCAGCATTGGGATCGGTGTCAGCGGTAGGATGCTTGTCAAAAATTTCAAAGTAGTCAAACATATCCTGTTTGAGGCCGGGTTCGTCAGGACGCTCAGCTTCCCTTAGACCAAAATTCTCGCGTAAGGAGTTGATTGCTGATCTCCCGCCCCTCGTGCGAAGAGCAACTGTATTTGCAGCCTCTCTAAACTGTCTCCCTGCATCCGGACCTCCTCGACGGAACGCTTCAGCAGCAGTAGTCAGATCTGCAACAGCCTGATCTGTCAACTCTCTTGACAACTCTCCAAGAATACGGCCCTTTACTCTCTCACCAATAGCTCCAAGCGCATCTTCGGATCGCTTCTCATATTCCTCTATAATCTCAGGGTGGCGATCCTCAAACCCATCCCGATCAAGAGGATGAAGTTCACCAATCCTCCGAGGTCCCCGCCCACCTAATTCTGGATAATCCTCTATATTGATAAGGCCCTGAAAAATATCATTGTCTAGCTCCTCAGCAACCTCGACAGATATAGGCGTGTAGGACTGCGATCCAATACCGACTGTTTCACTCAACCCAAGAGGAGTAGAGGGCCAACCACCTTCCTGGATTGCCTCAATTAGCGACTGTATTGCTAGTGGAACTATACGGTTAAAGGTTTCCGTTCGCACACTCTCCCAGCTCCCCTCAAGACGCTCTCCCAGGAAGTTCGTACCAGAATACAAGTCAGCTCCCAGACCAGGGAAAGGAGCCATTTTAGAACGAATAAAGCGTCCCATAGTTTCAATAAAGCCTATATCTCTGGCCTCGCCGAGAGGATCGATCGTTGTGTTGGTTGCGATACGACCTGCAAGACGAATCATAGGCCCAAAACCGGCAGTAAGATCAATCCGAGTTGGTCCAATCTTCAGCTTACCCCAATCAGCAGAACGAGGATCCCACTCAACCTCAGCCAGCCCAGACGCATCAAACAGAGCGAGAGTTGTCATAACCGTTCCCGCATAACCAAGAAAGTGTTTGGCCGCAACCCTACGAACATAAGGCGATGAGTGAAGTAGCTGCATGGGAGCCTGAACGCGAGAGGCCTGGAGACGAGCAGCATATAATATCTGGTTCCACAGCCGCGCCTCCTGTTCGAGAGGACCAAGAGTTCCGCGCCCAGTAAGACGGCTAATGCCACGGCCCATTGCTGTAACATCTTCGAGTGTACCAGCACCGAGACCTTTAGCTATTCCTGTTCCGCTCAAAATATCCTTACGATACATTTTATATAGATCGAGTCGGAGTTTTGCAAGGAAGAGGCTATAAGAGTCAGCAGTAGCACGGATGACTGGAGGCAGTTTGAGACCAAGAATCTCAGGCTCGAGTAGGAAGCGTCCTACGAATGAATGCTCAGCATCAGTGAGAATCGTCTCTTCAATAAGCTCGACTCCCGCACCGCGCTTAGATATTTTTTCGGCAACCTCAACTGCAACTCCATCCGCCTTGGCCGACTCATATAGAGCATCATCAACTATCCCACGCGCATAAGCAACGGTCCACTCTCTATTCCCAAGACTACTAGCCCATACCCGAACAGATCCTACAGCAGATCTTGTCCACTCTTTAGGAGCCATTAGACCCAACGCGCCCTGCCTAAGCCAAGCCGAGAAGTCCAGCGGCCCAAACCCGGATAAGAAGACACGCTGGATGTTCACAATCTGGAACAACTCACGCCCTGCCTGTTTAAGAGGACTATCAAGTGCCTTAATCATAGATCTGGAAAAGTCTTCACCGAAGACATTGCGAAGAAGAGTTCGCTCACCACTGGCAACATCGTAGCCATCGAGCAGCTTAGTTAGTGCATCAATTGCATTACCTGCTGAGAGCCTTTGTCCAGGCCCATAGTGATTTGCAATCTGAGTCTCCAGATCAACAATCTCATCGGCTGTAAAGAACTGACGTGGCGGGTCGATCGTAGGCAGCTTTCGCTTACCTTTCAATCCACCATAGAGAGCACTAGTTAGTTCACCAGGCTTACGCCCCTCTTTAGTCAGGACCGCCTCGAACTGTCGAGACGCCTTTGCAACTGCGGCCTCTAGACGCTTCTGGGCGATCGCACGTTGCTCTGAGCCAAGACGCTGAGCACCGCGAAGAACCTGCTTTAAGCGATCGACCGGACTACCAGTCTGATTGGGCTGGAGACGGTGCAAACGTCCACCAGGGAGAGCCGAAGCAGCCTCATCTTGTAGTCGTCCTAACTCCTCAGCCCCTTCGGGGGGCTCTGCCCGTGCTCGTTCACTAGTAACCTGGTCCAGATCCTTCTTGGCCTTGTCTACAGCCTTTTTCGCACGAGTAACCACCTGCTTGTTTTTCTTAGCTGCCTTTGTTCCAATACCAGGGACTCTCTTAGCCTGTGCCGCAGCGAGACGAGCTTGAGCGTTCTGAAAGCGACCTTCCGCAGTTGATACAGCTTCACGAGCCGGAGCAGCTCGTTGGAGAGGCACCTCTACGGTTTCGGTTGCCTCAGAAGCAGCAGCTCCCTGAGGGCGAGAGGGAAGAGCCTCAGCAGCAGGACGACCCTCTAGTTCTGCGAATCTAGCCTGGGCCTCTGGGGATAGTTGCTCTGCCCCTCGACCCCCCCGACTTATGGCACGACCCGTAGCAAGAGTCTCAGGATCGAAGACATCTGTGATTGGAGTCTGGGATATCAGATCTAGATCGTCGGGATTGTATTGGGTTGTTGGCCTACGCCGGGGGCCTCGAGGCTCAGTCGGAGCACCAATAACCTCACCTGATACAGATATCGGCTTGGCCTCCGGCTTGACGCGAAAGGTGAAAATAACATCATCCAGTTCGCCGGTGTTAGCAACTCCCCTAATGTCAGGAGCCGTAAAGAGACCCCTAGTTCTTGTACCTTGGATTATCTCCTCAGTTCTGTCCGCATGACCGGCCCAATAAACAATATCATCGCCTGTGTCTACATCGACACGGCTGACAACGGGAACCTCAGCCAGAGTACGGGTTTCGGGACTGACTGCCAGACGTGGAGCGGGTGGAGCCTCTTCAGCTACCTCAGCAGCAGCCCTCGCAGGAGCACCGGGTGGAAGTTCCAGCTCTCCAGGACGACCAGGCTCGACTCGGCCAGGAACCTCAACATCAACTCGTGGCGGAGCACGGCCAGGGATTTCCAGCTCCGCTGCTGTCACAGGAACACGAGGAGGGGCACCAGGGACGGTTATAGCCTCACTAATGTCAGGTCCCTTTATTAGAGGACCACTAACGTCAATCCCTTTGAAAAAATCGTCAAAAGCATCACCAAACTTAGTGGTTAAGATGCGACGGACACGAGGCGCAGACGTAAGAGCACTACGAAAGGCAGGACTTGCTACACGAAACAACTCAGGAGCGCCCGATCCAGCAATGCCACCACCAACAAATATGAGAGCCTTCTCAATATCTGAGAGGGGAGTCTCACCACGAACACGGGCACCGGCCATAGCCTGTTCGATATTAACAAAGCCTTCAATAAGAAAACGTTTTCCCATTCGTGCAATAAGTGGGCCTTTCGACACAATACCAAAAGCAGCCGATGTGGGCACCGCAAACTCAGCAATAAGCTCAGACGCACGCTCCGCAGCCGGTATTCTAAGTGCCTGAAGACCCGTCTCAATAACAGGCCTCGTAAACGGTGTAATAGCAACCTGCTCAACCTCAAACAGGGCCTCTACAACATCTTTGGCGTATTGCGGGATAATCTCAGGATTATTTATAACGTGTTGGATACCACCAAATAGCGACCACTCGTCATCAAGACCCTCTGGTACTGTCTGCCAAATGCCTTTGGCCCGCCACTCACTAGCAGGTACAGCATCAACAGAACCGTGAGTCCGAACAAGATCTTTTATTGTTTCAGTGCGACGATCTCGCTCAACTTGAAACTCCTCCTGCCGTGCTGCCAGACCAGGATCAAAGCCCTTAACACCTTCGCGTATAAAAGCTTCCGGAGCCGGTCTTAGTTCAGCTTCGCCCGGCACAGGTGGAGGAATCGTAGAAAGGACAACTCTATTGACCTTTTCAATAGTCGCGGGATCGAGACCTTTACCACCTACCTCAAGAGCTGTTGCATCACCCGATAGAATATCTAGCCCCTCAAACCCAAATCTCTTATACTGCGATACAACGCTATTAAACGTATCAATATCAAGGCCCTCTTTCTGAAGACCGGCGCTTAGACGCACTAAGCCCTCACGCCCCTCCTCAGGGAGATTCATAATAGACTTGCCAAAGTCTCTAACGCGCTGACCGCCCTCGATCATGCGAGCACGTTCTATAGCATCCTCCGGATTAACGTCCGGACGGGCCAATAATCCCTGAAGAATTGCATCATTAGGCTGGTCGGGCGAGAAATCCGACACCATATCCTTTAACTGCTCGCGTTGAACAATGTCTTGATCGGCCTCCTTTATACGATGCGCCCCCGCCTCTATAGCCTGACCTTCAGCCAATGTCTGCTCGGACTCTTCTTTAATCTTAGTTGCTTCACCTAAGAGAGCGAGTGGAGGAGTCAGAAGGGCACTTTCCTCAGACTGACGGCTCTGCATTTCAGCATCACGCTGCCGCCCTATCGCTGCGGTCCTTAGAGCGGTATCAATGACAAACTGGGAGAACTCGCCACTCCTGCGCTGAGTCTTTACCTCACGGGCAAAGTCAATAGGGATAGTCGGAGAGACAGTAGGAACTGGACGTGTCGGAGGACGAGTTGGAGTAGGCGTAGGAGTTCTTGTAGGACGAGGAGTTGGTGTTGGAGTAGTAGGAATACCTAGACCGGCCTCTTCCAGAGCCCGGCGTGTCTCCTTCTCGTTGAGGCCGGGAATTAGAAGCGCCACTTAGTTACTTTCTTGCCGGACGGCCAGTTGGCTTAAATCCGTGCTTGATTCCTCTCAATAAATTAAGCTGTCTTTGGCCCTTTATCTTGGACTCGTGAGTACCCTTTACCTGGCCTGTATCGGTGTTGACAACCTTCCACACGTCTCCCCTTTTTTGTAGCGCAAACGGCATGGCTACAATCCGGGAATACGAGTAGATTCAAAGAAGAACTGCACGTCCTCAGGTCTCATACCCATAGACTGAAATAGTCCCAGAAGCGCCCGCTGCACTGTCGGACTTGTAGTACCAAAGAACGTAGGATCAATTTCACTCAGTAGCGGCGCTCTACCTGACATAAGCCTTGCCTGACCCATCTCATTGATAAACGGATTACCACGAACGGCACCAGACAGAAGTCTAGCCGCATCTGCTGTCGGGCTTGAAGGGGCCATTCCTAGAGACTCGCCCTCTGAACCAAGTAGGCCACCAGATGCAAGGCGTAGACGGGCTCTTTCCTCAACCGGACTTAGTATACCAGGAACACCCGCTAGTCCACCAGAGTTTATCAGGTCTAGAATACCAGGCTGAGCCTGCGTTCGACGAGCAAACTCCTCAAGAGGTGATCCTAGTCCAAGTGTCGTTACTGCCGGAGGACGAGGCTGGAAGACTGGAGTAGGAAACAACGAAGCCCGCTGGTTCTTGCTTGTCTTCTGACGCGGGAACAGTTCACCAACAGCCACTATCGCGCAACCCCCAATCTACCTGGCTGCACCTTTCGCCGCCGTAGAAACTGTCCGCCTAAGAGACGAGGCACTATTTCTCGCCTAGCGTTGCGGACATTGTTACGTGGCGAGGTAAGACCAAGCAGTGATGGTGTAGGCGTTCCAGTCGCAGTTGGTGTAGGAGTAGGAGCCTCCACCTGTCCGGCTGCAAAGCCAGCCAAGTCATCAAGCAGTCGATCAACTAGACCACCAAAGGGAGACGGAGCACCTGCACCACCAGTAGCGCCAAACGCACCTACTGGAGCTTGAACACCACCACCGGCTGCGTTAAACGCCTGAAGCGCAGGCACGATCGAGAACGGATCCTGTTGCACACCAAATAGCTGCCCGAGTAGTCCGAGGCCAACACTCTTTCGACCGCCTCGTGCCAACTCAGTAGCCTGAAAGATATCAAGTAGCCGATCGGCATCTGCCGAACCACCTCCCACATTAAAGATTTGACTAAGTGGGTTAATTGGATCAAAGACATTGCCAAGCCCGGCAAAGCCACCACCACCACCAGTTTCACTTACGAGAAGATGCCTAGACATTTCTGATTCCCTCCAACATAGCGGCAATCTCCGGACTTAATGGTCCCTCCTGAGCAATAGCTCCTGGCCGAAGCTGCTTATGCTGAATGCGCACCGGATCGAACGGTAGGTCAAACTCCTCAGAGAATGAGCTGAGCAACCCTCCTGGTCCGAGTCCTGAGAAGAACTCCTGACTAGGATCAACAAGGAAGGGCAGAAGGCCCTGAGCTGTCTCTAGGGCTCCCTTTCTGCGACTTGCAATGTCTTTAGTAGCGTCAAGGTATCCAGTTAATGCAACCCTTGCTGTATCCAACGATAGCTGCCTAAGTCCGAGAGCTTCCATAGCCTTGTTATGGCGTATAGACTCTGCACTATCACCGCCTAGTGAGGGGGATTTAATAGATGTCGCCAGTGTAAACTGACCAAACACGTCCTTCTCATAGATCCCAATCCGATCAGTGCCAGGAATTACAGCCTGCCACACATCAGGAAATAGTTCTATAGCTTCAGGAGGAACTCCAGGAGGTCTCTCTCCATTACCATCCTCCTCAAGCAGAGGAATAACAGGTCTTTGTCCAGATATGCCAGCCAACTTATAACTCCTGCTCTGGTCTAATCCCTAGTATATCATTTATCGTATCCAGAGACAAGTCTAGCATCTCAAGTATCTTGATCCGCTCCTCAGGTGTCTCCATAGTTCCTAGTATAGCGATAACCTGTTGCGGAGTCATTCGTTTGATAAGGTCCTTAGTGATCGGCTCTGAAAGAGGAGCATACCCTGAGCTTAGTAAGCCTTCAAAGATAATCCGGTCCAAAAGCGAGTCTACACGATCGAGTACGTTATCTACTCTTTCGTTCACCCACTCACCACTCAAGAGGCTAGGTGCTTCGTGTGACATTATACCGTTATCGGCTGATCCCCGCCACCTTCCATCACAGGCGGGCCTTGATCAGTTACTGATGGAGCAACAGGCATATTTACTCCGGGTAATCTTATAATATCCTCAATACCTCCACCTTGACCGCCTCCCTCAGCTAGACCTGATCCCGGAGTCGGTCCCATAGCAAGTTGGAGCTTCTGCTGCGCTCGCTGTATAACCATCTTCACAATCTCAGGCATGACGCCTTCCATTGTAGCCTTTAGCATCTTACCCTCAAAGACACGAGCAATCTCATCCTCAGGGTTCTCAACATCTGACTGCTCCATCATGGTTAGATAGCCCAGAGAACCTTCAGCCTCCCGTTGTGACGTAGCCTGCCACTTAGCATACTTAGTTACAGCAGTCTCAGCACCTAACGTAACTAGAAGATCGAAGTTCAGATCAGCCATTTCGGGTGTAATAACAGCAGGTTCCGATACCCTAAGCTTCTTGCCTGATCGAGCAGAGTTTGGTAGTGTAGGAATATACACAGGCAAACCGTGCTTTCGTACCGAGTATATAATGCCCTTCATCAGTTCGGCTAGCGCATCTGCTCTGGCGTTCTGATAGGGCACTGCCTGAATGTCAGCCTGTGCAATCTGGAGCGCCAGCCTGTGACCAGATGTATCCGACGTGGCATCACCCTGTAGCGCCTCCTGGAAGGTATAGATCCCCTGTTCCTGAAGTATGCGACTAGATACCCTCTCTACAGAGGTCTTTGGAGTCTCGACTTTCTTGATATCTCCCTGAACGACAGCAATTTCTCTACCCTGCTGTACGTCAGGAGCCTTGGACTCGTCTGTTGCCGGAAGTCGTGCCTCTGGCGACACCTTAACATAGGACGGCGCAAGGGCCTCTTCAACAGCAGCCGAGAGCAGAGCTGTAGCGAGCACGTTATCCGGCTGTGCCAGGTTTAGTAATCCGAGAATAGGCGGCTGAAACTCATCAGCAGGATCGGCCTCAGTCGTAATGTCTCCATAGACGAGAGCATAGCCGGTTGTATATGGACCAAAGGGATTAGGAAATACCAGGTGTACGCCCCGATCGCTACTCTTCATATCCGGAGTAACGTCCTTAATATCAGGGTGCTCAATCAGAAGGACAATCTCATTACGAGTGCGTATCTCTGCATAGCCAACTTCCATCGACAAGTCTCTGACAATGCTGACGTAGTCCGGAGCCGTCCTGCCACTAACCACATCTGATCCTTCCCCACCTAAAATCAGCCTATTGTTCTTAACCTCGATTGGGTATCCCGCACTGTTTAGTGCCTCTAGGAGAGGATGAAGTGACTTCTTACCTGCCTCAACTATAGTAGCAATCCCATCACCGTCCCGAAAGAAAGAACACGTTAGGGGATCGACAGCCGATAGCCTGTAAGGAGGCAACTCCGCACGTAGAGCACGATCAGTTGCCTTTCCAAACGCCAACGCCTCAGGGTTATCCTTATCTTGAGCAGCCTCAAGCTCTTCCCGAAACATTCGCCGTGCCTTATTACGTTCGACAGCATCATCATCATCTTCTGGTTCATCATCTTTTTCAATGTCGTCCAGATCGAAGTGCGCTAGAGACGCCCCATGATCGGGCAGGAAGTCGATCTTAGCGATACCGAGACCGTCGCCCTGTTGATACTCAACAACCTGCCACTCGAATGCAGGATTAGAGCGAGTCATCCACTTGTAGAGAGCCTTCAGTCCGTCCTCAAGTTTCTGTCCCATCGACTGCTCGGACGTATTACCACTAGACAGAACTATCTCAAAGCGAGGTTTGTTAGCTATTAGTCGCTTGACTCGCTTGTGGCAATCCTGATTAGGCAGCTCGGTCTGCTGCACAATGAGAGCCGTGTCAGAGACTAGAGAGTTGAGAGGAAGCTTCTTCAGTTCCTGCGTCATACGCCTATAGCGTATATCACGACGACGCCGCCACTTAGTTGTGCGGTTCTCGAATTGATTGACGAGCGTATCACGCAGACGCCATAGTTCGTCAGCAGACGCAGTATCTAAAGGCATTAGACCTCATTCTTATGATAGTCACACAAAGGGGTCGGTTCTCCGTTGGTAAGAAAAGCAAGCGAAAGGTACGCTTTACGCAGGCAGTTCTCAAAAACACAAGGATCTGTTCGCTTCCGTTTCTCAAAAGCAAACGCTAGAAAGCCCGCCACAAAATGCCAGCGCCCCCAACACCAACCAACCGAAAATGGATTTATCCTAGTAGATACGCCCATAATTCCATACGTAGGACTGATCCTAAACCTTACATATACAGTTTTCATTTCTACCTCCCATGACTAGCTATCAGACCCTCTAGTGTCAAGAGCGTCTCCTCTGGAGTATACACCTTTGGCCGTCCTACGGAAAGCCCCTTTGGTCCTATGTAGTATTTTGGGGCGTCCCCAACCTGACCACTACCCTGGAATATGTGACGAACCAGGTATCGTGCTGCATCAGGAGCGTGATCCTCTAGTTTAGTATCAATGTCCTCGATGTTATGCTTATCAGATATCATAAGAGGCAGAGTACGAGCAAGGTTAGGACACGACTTCATAATATACATTCGAGGCGGCGTGAGAACCCCACCATCAGGAGCTTCCTTCCAGTCGAGGAGTTCTCTAATTAGCTTCCATCCAGGAATACGCTCATTGTTACCACGATAGACAGTTGTCGTCTTCCCAAATGTGTCATCCCAATCCTCTGCCATGCTTTTGATTCGCTCACCCTTTACATTCACCTTGCTGAACAGAGACGGATCTAAGACTACTCCCTTTAGTTTCTCAGATGAATCTGTAGTTACCTGCCAAGCCTTGAAAATCTGCTCCTGGGCAGTAACCCCTTCTCCATACTGTTCTCGATAGAACCATACGCTCTGGGTTCCTGGCGGTCTAGCTGCCCATAGAGTCGCATGAGGAGCGTTAAACCCATAGTCGTGACCAATCCAACGATCCCAGTCAGGAGGGATATCGAAAGGCTCAACGATGTGAATTTCTGAGCGCCACCTCTGGAAGAACTGCCCTGTAAATATATTCCAGTTGCCGTATAGTTTAGCCTGTTGCTCTTCGTATGGAAGACCTCGTAGCGTGTCCCTATAAGTCGGGTCGCTCTTCATCAGCGTGTAATTATCTTCAACGCTTGCAGGTATAAAGACTCTAGTATATGATCCACTCTGACGAGGCGTCCTCCAGACTGTCATAGGCGGATACTGATCAACAAAATACTCCTTGACCCAAGAGTGACCGATTCCCAGAGGTGTAGCAGCCGATCGTATTCGGCGTCCGGGCCACCAAGGTTTAGTTGATCGGCACCGCGATCGTAAGTATGTGTAGGTATATTCCGAAAAGTGAGTCAGCTCATCAAATCCCATTGCATCAAATTCTGATGTGTCGTAGGTTCTAGCTTCCTCGTCGCGCTCACAGAACCGTAAGAAGAACATTGATCCGTTGTCAAAATGCATGACGTGAGAGCCAGAGGAGTACGTTGCTATAGACGAGGGTATTTCCTGCTGAAGAGCGATGATGTGAGTATCTTCTAGTTGGCGATAAGACTGACGGAAGAGCACAACCTGAGCACCAGGATATGTCATACAGTAGGTAACAAACCATGCACGGAGAGCGTAAGACTTACCGCCTCCCGCAGCTCCCCCATAGAGGACTTCTTCAGCATCCGCTTGCATAAACGCTGTCTGCTTACCCTCATGGATCGGATAGAGCAGACCCCGCTCCTCAGACGGACCGGACTTACGAACCAGTTGCTGCTGCCGACTAAGTCTAGGACGTTGTGGCTTCGTCGGCATCTTCCTCTATCACCTTAGCCTTAACATCAATAATATCAGAGTCATCCTTAGGAATAGTAGCCCAGGGAGTTATACCTACCGGACCTCCGCCTTCACCAGTGAACTCAAACCTCTGAGGAGGCTTACCCATTCCCCTATCAATAAGGTATTCAAGAGCCTGACGATCCGGAGGAGTTGTGTATACTGTAGGCTCCCCCCTCTTGCTAGGCTTCATTATAGTAACACCCCTAGCTAGTTCCTCTAGTTTCTTGAGGTAGCGAGGGAGGTTCTTAGTAACGTATAGCTCGGCTTTGCGAATAGCCTCATGTTGCGATACCTTGACTAGCTTCCCGCCTTCACGGACAGGGACTAGTTCTGTGCTTTCGTCAGTCAATAACAGTTGCTCCTAAATGAGCGCTGTGGGAGCAGACGGGAGGCAAGCGTCCACCCCCACAGACCATCTAGCATTGCACCAGACGGCACTTCGCCAGTCCTATTATACACTAAGATGTTACTGGTGTAAAGGTTAAATCATCCGGAGGCCACGGACCATCCGTCCTGCCCTTGGGATTGTTGTCTCCATCAGCAGAGATCTTTTTCAGATCCTCAAACGAGACGTCATCTTTAGTTGCAATTTCAGCGGGTAAGCCATACCTTATTCCCCAGAAGCCTCTATATATCTGAATAAGCAGCTTGGTCCCATCCCCACCAAAACCATCAAACTCTATTGCCTGATCAATCAACCATCCTTCCATTACCGTAATATCTATATCAATCGACTTAAGATTGTCACCTTCATCAACAAACCTTAGTATAGCATCATCGATCTTATGTCGGAAGGTTTCAATATCCTCACGTCCACCAAACGGAAATGGACCAGGCGTAATCCTCTTTCTCAATGTCCACGCTAGATCATGGATTAGAGATATTTTCAGAGTGTCCTCAACATCTTTCATTTGGCCTGCCTCGTTCTCCATAATGCAAACATCACCAGGGCTAGTGTTACTACGTCCCCGGCTGAGAATATGCTACCTATTGCAACGTCTATCCCCACACATCTAGTCTGTCCCTCCTTAGTCTAAGACTACCTTACTTGTTATACTACTACAGATTCGCTAGTAAGTCAAGATCAGCAATAAGAGAGACGTACTCCCTAGCTCGCTCCTCAGCCCACGGACCAGAGAAGATTGTCACATATACTTGTCCATCTCGATCATAGTCGATCGCCTCTACTATCCACTCATCGCGTGATCTATCGCTGGGAAATATTTCGTGTTCTATCCTCATCACTCGATCAACCTCTCTATAAGCTTGTCTGCTAGCTAGTCCCCGACTACTTGACATAACGCCGTTCCCTGCCGCCTTCGGCGCTAATCTTACGACTAACGATTGTACCGTGTCCATTGTGATGGTACCATCATACTGTGAACTTTCAGAATCTCTACACATGATATAGATCATAAGAGATCGGCCTCAATGTATTTTGCCGCCGTCCGTAAAAGATCCGGATCGTCAAGAAATAGGCCCAAGCCGGAATTACATTTCCCGCAGAGTAGCCCACGAACCTTACCAGTACGGTGGTTGTGATCCACACCAAGTTTTCTCTCGTCGGGAAAGGGAGTAACGTGACAAATAGCACAGCCCCCCTCTTGTTCAACAAGCAGGTCCTCATACTCCCCCTCAACAATACCATATTGAACATACAGTCTATAGTCTCTTTCCGACAGCTTCCTTACCGGAACCCTTTCAATATCATTATCATCCATTCAACTTATACTCCTACTAACGCGGGCTAGAGATCATAAGTAGAAGACTAGCCAAGTCCGTATTGCCTTATATGCAGCCTGGAACTTGGTGTCGCCCGAACAGGTCATTCCACGAGAGCCAAAGACGAACGTGGCTTCCCAACTATCCCAGTTGCCGTAATAAACCTTACGATGATGCGGGATCCGGCTAATTTCAAGACGAGGCCAGATTAGTTTCATCCTGACTACCTCCTTTAGTATATTCCAAATGCGGCAGGTCCGACTTCTCTGCCCATCGCCCGTCCTCACTAGTCCATCGTCGGAGATAGACTTCTCCTCTTGATTTGGCTAGCTCGTCATAGAGATCGTCTACGAGTACAGCATAGACTAAACAGAGTCGTTTGGATGAGTAGTAGTCTTCCTGATCGTGCGAGGGGCACTTGCCGTCAGGCTCTGCTCGTGTGCATGTTCTTTTGGTAATGTGAGCCTTATACCGACGTTCGGCCATTGCTAGCGAACTCGGCATAGTCCTAACGAAGTGTAGTTCCGCTGCTGTTACCCTATGACGCTCAACTAGCCAGCCGCCACTAGCGTTCTGACGATGTTCGTAGAGACGGTTGTGATAGTTGTGAGCACACGTTCGATGGCAGAATTGCTTTAGCACCCCAGGGTTTAGGCTCTCCCCGACTAAATTGTTACAGCGGTCATTCTTACAGAGTATTTCGGTCCCTAGCGGCTTAACCCCTTTATAGAGAGGAGTCGTGCGCGCCGGGTGCATTGCCGCCGCTGCGTCCTCATCAGCCATAGTGTCTTCGTCTCGGGGATGAGGTGAGTTGTCTTCTTCTAGTCCGCTATCTACTTCGTATGTTTCTAGGATAGCCTCCTTCTGACTAGGGTCTATAACGACTCGCTCCCCTCCTATGTCTACCTCATATGGCTTAGTCTTATCTTCATTCATCATCGTGGCCCCTTGTGTCCCCCTTGTATTTTGGTTGGTTCTGCCACCAGTACCAGTTACTTTCGTCCATACTCAAAGCACCCTTCCATGCTTCCAATATAAACTTCCACAGACTCATCTTATGAAACGGCTTAGTCTTCGTCTCTGTCACTGGCTACCTCCTTATTACTTACTATCCTCTTTAGAGATCGCTTCCTGGTACATTACTGTATAATATACACGACACGACCTCGTC
>LAZR01000202.1_pt1 | contig 61345 bp, 56 predicted proteins | sample 329461 | NCBI WGS metagenome assembly LAZR01 (sample SAMN03002196, study PRJNA259156) | marine sediment metagenome | biome: sea floor; feature: Hydrothermal impacted sediments; material: marine sediment; isolation source: Loki non-amplified sample from Loki's castle hydrothermal vent sediment ... | reverse complement strand
TGCGGGAATAGCTCAGTTGGTAGAGCACGACCTTGCCAAGGTCGGGGTCGCGAGTTCGAGTCTCGTTTCCCGCTCCAGATTCATCAAAAAAACCGTCTGCGTGACGGTTTTTTTGTGCCTGTTTTTTGTTCAGAATATTGGCCTCCAGCGAGGCCAGGCTGTTACGGGTGCTGGATCAGTTGTCGCGCCTGCGCCCAGTCGAAGTCTTCGCCTCGCTCCTCGGCCGCTGCCTGATGTTCATCGAGAATCTGGTATTGGGCAATTTCCTCGTCGGGCATGAAATGCAGACAGTCACCGCCAAAATACCAGAGCAGGTCTCGGGGGATGAGATGAGCGATCTGCGGGTAACGGCTGATGATCTGGCAAAGAATTTCCTGTCCGGTGTGCATGGCGTCGTCTTCGCCGGCTTCCAGCTGTGTGATCAGATCATCAAAACGTTCCAGGAAAAGAATATTGCTCTCTTCAGGCACCTGTTCCATGAGTACTGACTGGGCTCTGAGCGTATCAAACAGACTTCTGAGCAGGGCGAGGTGGTACTGGTGGTAGGGCAGGGTGGTGTTCATGTGAAGGCTCCGGACTAACTCAAGCGCGGCAGTCTAGCAGACTTGGCTGGGCTTGAAGAGCGGCGGAAAATGATCGAGAGGCCTGCCGTGGTTACAGCCGGCCTCTCGATGGGGTCAAGGGTGGGTCATGCCGTGTTGCGGGTCCATTTCCTCCTGCGAGAAGTCATCCACCGCGATCACGGCGCGGCGCGCCGTATCTGCTCCACGCATCTGCTCGGCCTCCAGCGGAGTGATGATGTCGGCAGCCAGGGCAACGGTGACCATGTCCGCATCCCGGTCGTAAGCCAGGTCGCCTGACTTGACTGCCTTGTGCAGGCGCGCTTCGAGGACATCTCCCGCGATGACTTTCTCCAGGGTCGTATTGACCAGCCCAGTAACATCCTCTGGATCATTGCTGCGGTAGCAGCCGTCCAGCAGACGATCACGCGCGGCGCCCGGAGTCATGAGCCTGCGTGCTACTTCGGCGCCGGTAGCGTCCGACGGTGGCGCCAGGTGACGACCGAGTGGGAACACGACCACGCGCAGCAGCATGCCCAAAGCTCGATTTGGGAAGTTAAGCAAAATCTCGTGCATGGCCTGCTCGGTGTTGGCCAAAAGATCCTCGACACCCCAGCGCAGGAACGCCAGATCTTCTTCGGGGCAGCCCTGGTCCTGAAAGTGTTTGAGCGTAGCGCTGGCCAGATACAGGTTGCTCAGTACATCACCCAGGCGAGCCGACAGGCGCTCGCGCCGCTTCAGTTCTCCGCCCAACATCAACATGGTGGTATCGGCCAGGGTCGAGAAGGCGGCGGACAGTCTGGAGAGCTGGCGATAATAGCCCTTGGTTTCCGGATGGCTTGGCGTTTTGGCCAGATGCCCTGCGGTCAGGCCGAGCAGGAAACTGCCAGCAGCATTGCTCAGGGCAAAGCCGATGTGCTCGAAGAGCAGTTTGTCGAACTGATCGAGACCATTATTTTCGTCTTTGTCCTGGGTTGCCATCATTTCCTTTAGCACAAACGGATGGCAGCGGATGGCGCCTTGCCCGAAAATCATCATGTTGCGGGTGAGGATGTTGGCCCCTTCGACGGTGATCGAGATGGGTATGGCCTGATAGCCTCGGCCCAGGTAGTTCTTCGGCCCCATACAGATGCCCTTGCCGCCGTGCACGTCCATCGCATCATTGAGGCATTGGCGCATCCGCTCGGTAAGGTGATATTTGACGACCGCGGACAATACCGAAGGCTTCTCGCCCAGATCCACCGCTCCAGCGGTCATCCGGCGGGCCGCATCCATTACATAGGTATTGCCGCCGATACGTGCAAGCGCCTCCTGGATGCCTTCAAACTCGCCGATGGGCAGTCCGAACTGCTTGCGAATGCGCGCGTAGGCGCCGGTTGTCATGCTTGCCATCTTGGCTGCGCCGGTACTGCCGGCCGGTAGGGAAATGGAGCGTCCGACGGACAGGCAGTTCATCAGCATCACCCAGCCCTGTCCGAGCATGTCCTGCCCGCCAATCAGATACTCCATCGGAATAAAGACGTCAGTTCCCGAATTGGGACCATTCATGAATGCGGCGTTTAGTGGAAAGTGCCTACGGCCTATCTCCACACCGGGGGTTTCGGTAGGGATCAAGGCCAGCGAGATGCCTCGTTCATCCTCTTCTCCGACCAGGTGATCCGGATCGTATACCTTGAAAGCCAGGCCGAGGAGGGTAGCCATCGGCCCCAGGGTGATGTAGCGCTTCGCCCAGGTGACCCGGAGACCCGTCACTTCCTCACCTTGCCATTGACCCTTGCAGACAATGCCCTTATCCGGCATCGCTCCGGCATCCGATCCCGCCTCGGCGGAGGTAAGCGCAAAACAGGGGATTTCCTGGCCGGTGGCAAGACGCGGTAGATAGTGGTTTTTCTGCTCGTCGGTGCCGTATTGCATCAGCAGTTCGGCGGGCCCCAGGGAGTTGGGTACCATTACCGTGGAGCCCAGGTCGCCGCTGCGGCTGGCAAGCTTCATGACGATTTGCGAATGGGCAAAGGCTGAAAAGCCTTTGCCTCCATGTTCCTTGGGAATGATCAGACCGAAGAAGCCGTTGTTCTTGATGAATTCCCATGCTGGTTGCGGGAGATTCTGATAGGTAGTCGTGATCTCCCATTCATTGGTCATGCGGCACAGCTCTTCAACCGGACCATCCAGAAAGGCCTGCTCTTCCTCCGTCAGAACCGGCTTGGGAAAGCTGTGCAGCTTGTTCCAGTCTGGTCTGCCACTGAATAATTCACCGTCCCACCAGACGGTACCTGCATCCAGTGCTTCCTGTTCGGTGTCGGAGATGGGTGGCAAAACCTTCTTGAACCATTGGAAAGTGGGCTTGCTGATGTTCGCGCGGCGCCAGTCGCCGAGATTGAACGGGATCGCTATACCCAGGAAGATCACCCAGAGTATCAGCATCAAAAACCAGTGGGCTGGGCTGAGGACGGTCATTGCCAGCAAATAAACCGCGACAGCTATGCAGCTGTTCAGCAGGCCGGCGCGTACGTAAGCCAGTGCGGTAATGCAGAAAAACAGGCCGATGAGCCAAAGCAGGGTCACCATCTATTACTCCTTCCTTTCGACTATTCAGTCGTCAGCATAGTCGCTTAAGGCCGGGGTGGGTAACTTACTGTCGTAACGGGGACGGGCTGGAGGTAGCGCAGCAAGGGAGGCGGAAAGTGCCAGAGCTGCTCCCGGCGGGGAGCAGCTCTGGCACACGGTGTCAGCTAGCCAGGTTGGCAGTATCGGACTTGATGGTCCGGCCTGCGAGATAATAGTGAAGCGCGGCCCAGATGTTGATGAAGGCAGCCCCCAGCAGAGCATAGCGAAGGCTTTCATTATCGAACCACACACGCATCAGATCGCTGGCGATACCGATTGCCTGCGGCCCAAGACCCAGACCGACCAGATTCAATACAAACAGCATGATCGCCGAAGCCAGCGCACGACTGCGCAGCGGTGTGAGGCTCTGGATCATGGCAAAGCTTGGTCCAAGGTAGAAGGCGCCCAGGAAAGCCGCTGGCATGTATACCACCAAGGCCCAGAACGTGCTGTCGATGAGATAGAAGGCCACGATAAAAGGCACAGCGATGAGTTTGGCCAGGCCGACAATCCAGGCGTTCCAGGATTGATTCTTGGCTGCCAGCTTGTCTGCCAGTATGCCGCCGATATAGGCGCCAAGACCGCCGATCACACCCATCACCGGCCCCAGGAACAAGCCTACCTGGCCAGGCGTGAGACCGTGACTGCGAATAAGGAAAGCTGGACCCCAGACGATGCTGCCATAGCCGACCAGTGCGGTAAGGGTGAGTCCGATAACCACGTGACGTGTGGTGCGCACGCGCCACAGCACGGCGAAGCCGGCGCGCACATTCACCTTGCCCATCGGCGGCGGCTTGACGCCGTCAGCAAAGCCGCGAGGTGGTTCTATCATGGTGAACCGCACTAGCGCCGCGATCAGCAGGCCAGGAAGTCCGACGACAAAGAACGCGGCGCGCCAGCCCCACCACTCCGTAACGAAACCGCCGACCATGAAGCCCAGCATGATGCCGAAGTAAACGCCAAGTGCGTAGATAGACATCGCGCTGGAGCGTTGTTCCTTGGGGTAGAGATCAGAGATCATCGAGTGGGAAGGAGGGCTGGAGCCGGCTTCGCCGATACCTACGCCGACCCGCGCCGCGGCCAGTTGCCAGAAGTTCTGGGCGGTACCGCACAGCGCCGTCATTGCACTCCAGATGGCGATAGACCAGGCGATAATGTTACGGCGGTTGGAGCGGTCGGCAAAGATGGCGATGGGAATGCCAAGCGTCGCGTAAAACAGCGCAAAAGCGATGCCTGAGAGGAAGCCAAGCTGGGTATCTGAAAGCAGAAGATCGGCCTTGAGCGGCTCGATGAGAATACCGACGATATTACGATCCACGTGGCTTGAAGTATAGGCAGCCACCAGCAGGATAAGCGCGTAGCGTCGATAAGCTGGGGTGATGCGTGCGCCGACATCGTCCTCGTGGGGGTCTCGCGGATCGGCCGGCGTTTCTGGCGTAAGGGCCATTTTTATCTCCGATATTATGTTGTTTTCGTTGTGGTAAGGAGCATAAGGGGCCAGGGCGGCCCCTTCAATCGACTGGCTGGTCACATTTGTAGCAGTTTTGTAATTCACCGGCCGGCTATTTGATGGGTCTGCGCCGCTTCATCAATGCCAGAGTGCGGCACCAGGGTTGATTTAACACGCTTCGCCCCCATATCTTGCGATTCACTCAAAAGGCTGGAAGGCATCTGCATGACGTCAGCTATCAGTATCCAGGGTCTGGAAAAAACCTACGGCAACGGTTTCACCGCCCTGAAAGGCATCAACCTTGAAGTGCGTGAAGGCGATTTCTTTGCCTTGCTCGGCCCCAACGGCGCGGGAAAGTCCACCACCATCGGGATACTCTCATCGCTGGTGAACAAATCCGCAGGCAAGGTCACGGTATTCGGCCACGATATCGATACCGATCTGATGGCCGCCAAGCGTTGCATCGGCGTGGTGCCCCAGGAATTCAATTTCAGCCAGTTTGAAAAAACCATGGATATTCTGGTCAACCAGGCGGGTTATTACGGTATACCGCTGCGCGAAGCCAAGGCCCGCTCCGAAAAATACCTGAAGCGTCTCGGCTTGTGGGACAAGCGTGACGTCCCCTCACGGATGTTGTCGGGCGGGATGAAGCGTCGCCTGATGATCGCCCGGGCGCTGATCCATGAACCCAGGCTGCTCATTCTCGATGAACCCACCGCTGGCGTAGATATCGAGATACGCCGATCCATGTGGCAGTTTCTGCAGGATATAAACGCGCAAGGCATCACTATCGTTCTGACCACGCATTACCTCGAAGAAGCCGAGCAATTGTGCAAGCACATCGCGATCATCGACCAGGGCAAGATCATCTACAACACCAGCATGCGCAAGCTGCTGAAAGAGCTGCACGTGGAGACTTTCCTGCTGGACTGCCGGGAAACCCTTGCGACGGCACCGGTGCTGTCCTCCTACGCCTGCGCGCTGGTGGATGAGCACACACTAGAGGTGCAGATCGACAAGGCGCAGGGGATGAACAGTCTCTTCGCAGAGCTTGCCGCCCAGGGAATCGAGGTGCTGAGCCTGCGGAATAAAAGCAATCGGTTGGAAGAGCTGTTTCTGATGCTGGTAGATGAAAATGCGGAAAAAGGGGTAGCGTTATGAATCACTGGCGTAGCGGCTGGGTCGCCTTTGTTACCATCCTTTCCAAGGAAATCCGTCGATTTACCCGAATCTGGCCGCAGACGCTGTTGCCGCCGGGTATCACCATGGCGATGTACTTCGTCATCTTCGGCAATCTGATCGGCAGCCGCATCGGTGAAATGGACGGCTTTGCCTATATCGACTACATCGTGCCTGGCTTGATCATGATGTCGGTAATTACCAACAGTTATTCGAATGTCGTATCGAGCTTCTTCAGCACCAAGTTCCAACGTTCGATAGAGGAGCTGATGGTGGCGCCTGTGTCGCCCCATGTCATTCTGTTGGGTTACACCTTTGGCGGAGTCGCGCGTGGCCTGGCCGTGGGGTTGATCGTGACGCTGATGTCGCTGTTTTTTACCCGACTGCCGGTGGCGCACATATGGCTGACGATCAGCGTGGTCTTTCTCACCGCTCTGGTCTTTGCGCTGGGCGGGTTCATCAACGCTGTCTACGCCAAGAGCTTCGATGATATTTCGATTGTTCCTACCTTCGTACTGACTCCCCTGACGTATCTGGGCGGGGTCTTTTATTCGATAAACATGCTGCCCGAATTCTGGCAGAACGTGTCCCTGGCCAACCCGATTCTGCATATGGTCAACGCCTTCCGTTATGGCTTCCTGGGCGTTTCGGACATCCAGATCGGCGTGGCCCTGCTGCTAATGGTGATATTTACCGCAGTGCTTTACGGCTACAGCTATTGGCTGCTGGTTCGCGGTATAGGTATGCGTCAGTAACCAGGCTAGTCGGACCGGTGGGTGGCAGGTATGCTGCCGGTCTGACTGACGGAGAAAATCCCATGACGCAACATCCGGCTATAGAGTCGCCTCTTGGTAAATCAAGTGCTTACGTAAGTGTTTACACGCCGTCTCTACTATTTCCTATTGCCCGCGCACCCAAATGGCAGGAGCTCGGTATCAGTCCCGAGAACCTGCCTTTCAACGGAGCGGACGTGTGGAATTGCTACGAGTTGTCGTGGTTGACCCCTTCCGGCAAGCCGGAGGTAGCGGCGGCAGAGTTCATCTTCCCGCTCACGGCAGCCCGTATTGTCGAGTCGAAGTCGTTCAAGCTTTACCTGAATTCGTTCAATCAAACGGTGTTCAGCGACCGACGAGAAGTAATGCGTACCCTGGAATCGGATCTGACTGTAGCGGCCCAGGGCCCTGTCATGGTGAAACTGCTGAGCATGCAGAAACTACATCAGGGCGGCATGATCCAGATGCCGGGTGAATGCCTGGACGATCTGGACGTGCCGATAAGCCGTTATGACTACGATGCGGCCCTGCTGCGTGCGGATGTAAGGGGAGGAAAGGTGCGCGAGACGCTGCACAGTCACCTGTTGAAATCGAATTGTCCGGTAACCGGCCAGCCGGACTGGGCCAGTCTGATGATCAGTTACTCGGGGCTACGGTTGGATCACGCATCGCTGCTCAGGTATCTGGTTTCGTTCCGGCAGCACTCTGATTTTCATGAACAGTGTGTCGAAAGAATCTTTACCGATCTCAAGCCGCTGCTGGGTGAGGACAGTGAATTGACCGTCTATGCTCGCTACGTTCGCCGAGGTGGCCTGGATATAAACCCGTATCGTTCAACCGCGCCAGGCATTCCGGATAATCTGCGCCTGGCTCGGCAATGACAGGAACCGTTTCAGATGCCCATATCGGAAAGCGTCTGGGCTACGCTCCGCAGCGTAGCTGCTACGGTGGGATGACGAACCGAAAGCTGCCCGATCATCAGATTGACCCCATCCACCAGGGTGGGGTCCGCTTGAGCCTCTTCGCTGGCCTCCATAGCTAATAATCTAGCTTTAATATTGGTTGCAAGCGCTTGAAGAGATTCACGTTCTTCGTCCGTGAGAGGCGCTTCTGATTCGTTCAGCATCTCTTCCAGCGATTCAAGCTGAGCCTTTAATTGACGTTGCGGCATGGTCTCTCCTAGTGTGAAAAATTCATGCTCTCACTATAGCTTGTATCATCGGCAAGTTCCGCTGCTATAGCCGCTTGCCGGAAATGGCGGTCAAACTGTTGTCAGAGGTTCGTAGCCCATGGCTACTCGCACGCTGTCGGGTACGGGAACCGGTTTCTGTGTTCCAACATCGATCCAGACCATTTTTACATCGCCATGACCGACTGGCTCCGAGCGCCCCTTTACGTACATCCTGTGATCAAGTGTAAGGCTGCTTCGGCCGACCTCTCCCGGGTAAAGCTCCACTATGACGACGGCTGGGTGATCGACCGGTTTGAGGAAGTAATGGGTGCATTTCAGCAGAACCAGCCCCTGGCCAACCTGCCGGCGCTGCGCCCCCAGGCCGTCGAGCCAGGCTATACGGGCCTCTTCGAGATACTGATAATATCGGGTATTGTTGACATGCTGATTAGTATCCATGTCGCCCCAGCGGACAGGAATTTCTGCAACATAAAGTGGCTGCTTTTCGCTCTGAATCATAAGAAAATCACTAATTTGCGTTGTGGAATGCATTACACTTCGACCAGCGTAGACAGCTTCATCAGCGGGGCTGTCGAAAGGATTGCCAAAATGGAGAAGCCATATGAATGCTGCAAACATCGTCACCAGAACGCTTCTGGCCGCCGCAGTTTCAATGATGGGTATTACACCTGCGTTTGCTCAGAGTGGCTATGATGATTCTGACGCTGAATATACCAACCCCGACCCATGGGAGCCTGTAAACCGGGCGATCTTCAGTTTCAACGATACTCTGGACACCTACACCCTTAAGCCCTTGGCGAAGACCTATAACGCGGTGCTGCCAGAAATGCTGCGCGACGGTGTGAGCAATGTGTTCAGCAATCTTGGCGAGCCGAGAAATCTGGTGAATAACAGTCTGCAGGGCAAGTTCCACGACGCCAGTGTCGACATGGCGCGTTTTCTCCTGAATACCACGGTAGGGGTCGGCGGGCTGTTCGACGTCGCCACACGGGCCGGTCTGCAGCGCAACGACGAAGACCTTGGGCAAACGGTCGGCAGCTGGGGTGTGGGCAGTGGGCCCTATATCGTCCTGCCGCTGCTAGGCCCTACGACGCTGCGGGACGGCAGTGTGCGGCTGCCGGAGAATTACATTGGCTATACCTATACGGGCCAGGTGGATCACGTTCCGACCCGGAATACGGCCGTGGGGGTGGATTTGCTTGATACCCGCGCTGCGCTGCTTGAGCAAGAGCGGCTGATACGAGGCGATCGTTATCTTTTTGTGCGCAACGCCTTCCTGCAGAATAGGGAATACAAGGTCATGGACGGTGCGGTCGAAGACGACTTCTGAGGATTGTCGTTCTGGCTCAGCCCAGGCTGTCGAACTGCACACCGATAACGTAGCGGCCCGGTCCGTCCGGGCTGCAGCGAATAACCTCACCGCTGGCTTCCAGTCCTTGCAGGCCAGGGGTGGGCGAGGGAATGGATAGCTCTGTTCGGGTGCCCGGTGCGATCGACTGAGTGACTATGAGCTGTACGCCCTGGCTGGAAAGGTCGCGACATTGCACCGCCAGGCTCTCGCCCGTAGCGGGCAAACGCAGGCTGGCGGCGGTCTCTACCTGCATGCGGATGAAGTCGCGTTTCTCATTATATTGCTGGTCATGGAATGACATGAGCTGATCCCTCAATGATGGCTCGAAAGCACGTGCGCTCATTCGATGGTGCCTTGCCATCGTAGTTCCGTCGAGGTTGCCGCACAAGCTTTGGGGACACCGGCGGTAACGGTTGCCTGGAGCGCAGGATGGGAGTACTGTTTCCCCCTTGAAAACGTCAGGTTATTCCTGACTCGTCTCACACACCCTGTGGCCACGGAACCTGCCTCGTTCCTGGCATTGACGTAGGGATTCTATGCAGCTTCCTGGCACGACATTGCTGGTGATCGACGATGACAGTGTTACTCGTCAACAGATCGCCACTTTTCTTGAGCAAAGTGGTTTCGACGTACTGCAAGCCAGTCAGGCATTGCAGGGGCTCGAACTGTTTTCCCGACATCGACCTGAACTGGTGCTCTGCGATCTACACATTGCCGATATGAGTGGTGTCGAGCTGATCCGGCAGATAACCGAGGGCGCACCCGATACGCCTGTTATCGTCGTCTCGGCCGCAGGTGTAATGGCGGATGTGGTCGAGGCATTGCGCGTTGGGGCCAGCGACTACCTGATCAAGCCGCTTGTCGATCTGGCGGTGTTGGAACACGCGGTCCGCCGCTCGCTGGATCGGTCGCGCCTACGTGTCGAGAATCAGCGAATTCGCGAACGTTTGGAGCGTGCCAACAGAGAGCTGGAAAATCATCTCAAGGAACTCAAGGATGATCAGGCTGCAGGCAGGCAGGTGCAGTTGAATATGCTGCCGGCCAGTCCCTGGGTCAGCGATTCCTATCGGTTGGAGCACCGAATAATCCCTTCGCTGTATCTCTCAGGCGATTTTGTCGATTACTTCAGGGTGTCGGATACGCAATTGGCATTTTATCTCGCGGATGTGTCGGGACACGGTGCGTCGTCGGCGTTCGTTACCGTGCTGCTCAAGTTCATGACGACTCGTTTGCTGTATGAACAGCGTAAGCAGGATGTCGCTGGCCCGGTTGCTTTTAAACCATCCGACGTGCTTGGGCATATCAATCGAAGCCTGATCAGCTGCAAGCTGGGCAAGCATGTCACCATGCTCGGCGGCGTGATTGACGAAACCACCCAGACACTGACATACAGCATCGGCGGGCACCTGCCATTGCCGGTTCTTTATACGGACGGCGAGGCGCGGTATCTGCAGGGCAAGGGTAAGCCGGTTGGTCTGTTTGACGATGCCGAATATGAGAACGTCGAAATCAAGCTGCCCGAGTGTTTCAGTCTTACCTTGTGTTCGGACGGGGTGCTTGATTGCATCGAAGGGGCTACGCTTAGGGAGAAGGAGGCTCGCTTGCCGGACATGATTCAGGAAACTGGAGGAGACATGCGCGGCCTGATGGGACGGCTTGGGCTGGACTCCAGCCAGACAATGCCGGACGATATTTCCATACTGGTGTTAAGCAGGAACCCGAGATGATGACTACTGGCAAGATCCAGTTCGCTGAATCACAGGGCACCTTCGTTCTCAAATTTATCGGGGACGTGCGTCTCACCTTGTGTTCGGCTCTGGACGCATACATCGAGAAGATCTTCAGCGCGCTCAGCTTCGATTCCATCGTGATTGATCTGACTGAAACCGAAAACATAGACAGTACCTCTCTGGGTCTGCTGGCCAAGCTGTCGAATTTATCCAGACAGAAAGTCGGTTTGCTGCCCACCCTGGTATCAAATCACGATGACATGAACCGCTTGTTACAGAGCATGGGCTTTGATCAGGTATTCAATATCGTCTCTGAAGGAACCCCTTCAGCGGTCGAGCTTGAAGACCTCCCAGGCCAGCTTCTGTCCGAACAGGTGGTCAAAGACAAGGTGCTTGAAGCCCATCGTATCTTGATGGAGCTCAATGATCACAACCGCGAGGCCTTCCGTGACCTCGTCAGTACCCTTGAATCAGGCGGCTGACGTCGCCCGGTCAGCCATGACCCGCTCAAGTTTGATCTGATCTGCTGCAAACGCTCTTATTCCTTCCGCCAGTTTCTCCGTTGCCATGGCATCGTCGTTGTGTGCCCAGCGAAATGCCGGCTCGTTCAAGATGATGCGCGGCTCGCTTTCGCCCGGGTTAAGCAGGCGTGACGGCTTAAGCGTACCTTGCTCATCGGCCAATTGCTGTAACAGAGCGGGGCTGATGGTCAGCCGATCGCACCCGGCCAGCGCTTCAATCTGGCCAACATTGCGAAAGCTTGCCCCCATGACCACCGTTTCGTACAGGTGTTGCTTGTAGTAGCGATAGATACGCGCCACTGATTGTACGCCCGGATCGTCGCTTCCCTGATAGTCCTGCCCGTCGCGCTGCTTGTACCAGTCATAGATGCGCCCGACGAAGGGAGATATCAGAAATACGCCCGCATCGGCACAGGCTTGTGCCTGGGCGAAAGAGAACAGCAGTGTGAGGTTGCACTGGATGCCTTCTTTCTCCAGTTCGGCTGCTGCCTGGATGCCCTCCCAGGTCGAGGCGATCTTTATCAGAACCCTGTCGCGCGTGACCCCTGCTTCTTCGTAACGCTGAATAAGACGACGCGCTTTGGCGAGCGTAGCCTGAGTGTCAAAGGAAAGACGTGCGTCTACTTCGGTGGAGACCCGCCCCGGAACAAGCTTGACGATCTCGCAACCCAGGGCGACCGCAAAATGATCGCAGGCGTCACTGACAGGGTCGGCACTTATGGAGGAGTGCCGGATGGCCTGATCCAGCAAATCGCCGTATTCGGACTGGCTGGCAGCCTTAAGCATCAGCGACGGGTTGGTCGTTGCGTCAACCGGCTGAAGGGTGCGGATGGCATTGATGTCGCCGGTGTCGGCGACTATTTGGGTGTGTTGTTTAAGGCTGTCTAGCTTGCTGGTCATTGGGCATGTCTGTGTTTGAAAAAGATGCCCTGACCTTACCTCAAGCCTGTTCGACGGGGCAATCCCGGGGCTGCAGACGATGCGACATCTCGTCGATTAGCGTGTCGTACAATGCCAGGGGCTGGTCCGTCTGATGCAGCGCGCTGCTCAGCTGGCGGCGAAAATGCCGCGCCCCTGGCAGACCCTGGAACAACCCGAGCATATGCCGCGTGACGTGGTTCATGGCGCCACCCTGGGCCAGATGCCTGACGATGTAGGGACGCATTGCCTCCAGCACGTCGAGGCGGCTGGGCACTGGGCTTTCATTACCAAAGATTTTTTTGTCAACGTCCGCCATCATGTAGGGATTGTGGTAGGCCTCGCGGCCGACCATGACGCCATCCACCTGCCGCAGCTGTTCGGACATGCAGTCCAGAGCAGTCAGGCCGCCATTGATGATGATTTCCAGTTGCGGAAAATCTGCCTTTAACTGATGAACTACCGAATAACGCAGTGGCGGAACGTCGCGATTTTCCTTCGGTGAAAGCCCTTCGAGAATGGCGATTCGGGCATGCACTATAAAAGTATCGCAACCTGCCTCATGAACCACGCCGACAAAATCACGCAACTCTTCATAACTGTCGCGGCCGTTTATGCCGATACGGTGTTTGACGGTAATGGGCAAACCACTTGAACCCATCATGGCTCTGACACCTTCGGCCACCAACTCCGGATGCGCCATAAGACAGGCGCCGATGAGGTTGTTCTGCACACGGTCGCTAGGGCAGCCGACATTCAAATTCACTTCGGCAAAACCGGCCTCTTCAGCCAGCGCGGCGCAAGTGGCAAGCTCTTTGGCATTGCTGCCGCCTAGCTGCAATGCCAATGGCTGTTCTTCAGCGTTATAGCCAAGAAAACGTTTCCGGTCGCCGTGAATGACAGCGCCGGTGGTGACCATTTCGGTATAGAGGAGGGCGTGACGGCTGATCAGGCGCGCAAAGTACCGAAAATTTCGGTCACTCCAGTCCATCATAGGCGCAACGCAGAACCGCCGGGACGGGCCAGGGCGCTTGATCATTGGCGGGGCGGGGTGTCTTGCCTGCATCGGAGTACCCACTAGTGCAAGTCCTGCTGCGAATCGCAGACGCGTTCAAGGCTGGACTGGATGAGATTCAGTGATCGACCGCGGGGGCGGGACTGAGCCAGAAGCGGGCAAGTTTATCAGGAAAAGTGGACGAAGCTGAATACTGTCACGCTGACGTACCCGTCGGGCAAACTAGCAATATTTTCTGCCTCTGCTCGAGGGGAGGTATTGCCGCTTCGGTTTTCCCATGCCACTATCCGGCGATAGTGACCCACCAGGGCTCCAAAAGTTCATTCTCCGCTGATCCAGCGAAACAGGAGTATTCGATGGAATGCCCAGCATGTGGTTATGCTCATGGCTATACTGAAGGACAGCGTCCATCCTGTAGCGTCTGCGGTATCTACTACCACGATCAATTGGCGCGGAAGTTCGCAGAAGCAAGAGCCCCCATTGCCCAATCCCTGGCTACACAGCCTACAGCAGCGCCGCGTGCTTCGGTCAGGAGCTTCGGCCAGCGTTTCGGTTTTTACTGTGCGGCCGTGATGCTTACCGTGTTAGGTGTCAGCTCCTGCATGAAAGCGGGCAGTTCGCCCTCGGCAGCCGTTCCGGCTGCAATCGCATCTCCTGAAGCCGTCCAGAGCTAGTTCCTGCCTTCAATGTGCGCAGTGCTTGATTGCCCTTGTGACGACCCGCGAGCGCGGGTTGCCAGCGGCGTGCTTGAGTGCTTCTCCTGTGTAAAAGTCTTGCCAACTATCTATTAAGTTGCGGGCGCTTCAGCGCTACTGTTATCATTTTGACATCACATTTGGCAGAGACGTTTTATTGACGTTGGCAGGCTTTATGGAACCGGCAAGGCTTGTTTTATCCTTGCCGTCACATGCCACAGGGAGTGTCTAAATGGTTGGCAGGGTTTGTCGCCGACAGAGAAGGCGGGGCAGCCAGGCATGGGCAGCGTGGCTGATGGCGTTGTTGACGTTGCCGTTGTTTGCCCAAGCGCAGCAGGCTGGTCCTGCCAGTGTTGCGTTCTGGTATGCAGCGCATCCCCCATTGCCGGAGCTGGTCCAGTTTGACTGGGTTGTGCTGGAGCCGGCCCATCTCGATAACAAAAATCTAACCTTTCTTGTTGATCAGGGTGTTCTGCCCTTTGCATACCTGTCTGTCGGCGAACTGGGCCAGTACGAGGCGGAGGTGGAACCTTCGCTGCTCGAAAGCGCCGCCAGCGAGGTTCGCAACGAGGCGTGGGAAAGTCAGGTAATGGACCTGACCCAGCCGGCATGGCGCCGCTATGTGTTGAAGCGGGCAGAGGAGCTCCACTCCCAAGGGTACGCCGGACTGTTTCTGGATACGCTGGACAGTTTCATGCTTCTTCCTGAGGCCAGGCACGTGCAACAGCGGGATGCGTTGGTTAGCCTGTTGCGTGATCTCAACCGCCGCTATCCGGATCTGCGATTATTTTTCAACCGTGGGTTCGAGGTGATTTCCGATCTTCAAGGCATACCGGTGGCGGTCGCGGTCGAGTCCATTCATGCTGGCTGGGACCCGCTGGGTGGGGAGTATCGAGCGGTGCCGCCGGAAGATCGCGAGTGGCTGGCTGGCAAGCTCAAGCCGCTACAGGCCAGCAACATTCCTATTGTGGCCATCGAGTATCTACCACCGCAGCGCCGTGAAGAGGCCCGGCAACTGGCCAGTCGCCTGGTGGATGAAGGTTTTATTCCATTCGTCAGCACGCCTGAGTTCGACTACCTCGGCGTTGGGTCTGTTGAGGTGGTGCCCCGTCGTATCGCGTTGCTCTACGATCCCCGTGAAGGTGAATTGTGGAAAAGCCCTGGTCACGTTTCCCTAGGCGGACTGCTGGAATATCTTGGCTACCGGGTCGATTATCTGGCCGTTGACGGCAATCTGCCGCGTCAGCGAGCCGCCGGTCTCTACGCCGGGGTAATCATCTGGATGAGTAGCGGCTCGCCGCAGGACTCCTACGATTTCAACACCTGGATCGAAGCCCGGCTGGATGAGGAAGTGCCCCTCGCGTTCGTTGCCGGACTGCCGATCGATAACGCCGCGCTGTTGCGCAGGCTGGGCCTTCGTTTGAGCAGTCGCCAGGTCGCCCAGGGCGCCCAGATACTTGAGCACGACGCCAGCCTTCTGGGCAGTTTTGAAGCGCCGCTGGTGCCGCGCACACGCGGGCTTCTCCCGGTATCCATGATGGACCACGGCCCGAGCGCGGCGCTGGTGATCACTGACGGAGCCGGGGAGCAATACACACCGGTGGCGGTGGGCAAATGGGGCGGAATCGCGCTTGCGCCCTATGTCTACGAGGAAGGGGTCGATTCGCGCCGCTGGATCCTTAACCCCTTTGCGTTTCTGCAGCGGACACTGCGTCTGCAACCGTTGCCTGCCCCCGACACCACGACCGAAAACGGCAGACGAATAGCTACGGTGCATATCGACGGGGATGGCTTTCCGTCACGCGCTGAAATGCCTGGCACTCCCTATGCCGGTCGATCGGTGCTGGAAATGTTTATCCAGCCGCACCCGTTGCTGACTTCCGTCTCGGTGATCGAAGGAGAAATTGGACCCCGCGGGATGTTTCCGTATCTGGCGGCTGAACTTGAGCCCATTGCCAGACGGATATTCGCCCTGGATAAGGTCGAGGTCGCGAGTCATTCGTTCAGCCACCCCTTCTACTGGCAGCCGGACAAGGCCAGGCTGCGCGAGGATTTTCAGCCGCAATACGGGCTCAACATGGCCATACCCGGCTATGAGACCCTCGATTTCGAGCGCGAGATCATCGGTGCGCGGGATTATATCAACAGTCGTCTCACCACCCCCGAAAAGCCGGTGAAAATGATCTTCTGGTCGGGCGATGCGCTGCCGGACGCTGCGACTGTCCGCTTGGCGTACGATGCCGGGCTGCTAAATGTGAATGGAGGCGCGACCTCCATTACCAGGGCCGACCCCTCGCTCACCAAGATTTATCCCCTGTTGCGGCCAACCGACGGCGGCTTGCATGTCTATGCGCCCATCATCAACGAGAATCTTTATACCAATCTCTGGCAGGGGCCGTATTACGGTTTCCGCAATGTCATCGACACCTTTGAGCTGACCGATGCACCGCGCCGTTTGCGGGGGCTACATCTTTATTACCATTTTTATTCCGGAACCAAACAAGCGTCCATCAAGGTAATGGACGGGATTTATCAGCACATGCTGGACCAGCAACCGATTTCGTTGTGGATGAGCGATTATGTTCGCCGCGTCCACGGGCTTTATTATTCGAGCCTTGCGCGAACCACTGACGGCGCCTGGCAAGTACGATCCCTGCAGGGAATGCGTACCCTTCGTCTTGATCCTGCTTTGGGCTGGCCTGATCTGGTTGCCTCCAAGGGGGTCGCAGGGGTGCGTGAGCTTCCGCAGGGGCGATACATCCACCTGAGCGGGGACCAAGCGTTGCTGGTGCTTAGACCGGAGCGAGACCCTGCGCCAGCCCTTGAACAGGCGAATATACCGCTGACCCAATGGCGATACCTGAATGAACGGCAGGTGCGCTTCTCCTTCGCCGGTGAGTTTCCGCTGAGGTTCTCCGTGCGCTCGGCTACGCCCTGTCGTGTTGAACTGACCGCGCAACGTATCAACGGGCGGGCTGCGGATGGCCTGTGGCATTTTGAACTACCCAACAGGCGGGTGAGCGATGCGCAACTCATCTGCGAGTAAACCGGTAAGTCTGCTGAGGCCCTGGACGCTGGCGCTCTCAACCGCCGCCATGGGTGGTCTGCTGGTACTCACCTACAACAGTGAAGAAGTCTTCCTGCCGGACGGTCAGCGCCCTGATGCGGTCTCGGCAAACTATGCCGAATTGCTTCTTAGCGCCCGGCCTGGGGACGTCACGCTGCGTCTGGAACTGGTCGAACTGCTGGTCGAACTGGCCCAGTACGACCGTGCCCGGCTGCATCTGCTCAATTGGCCGGAGCCAGACCCGCTGCTGGCCGAATATTATCGTCTTACCATCGACGGCCTGGTGGCGCTACACGCCGGGGATGCGCAGAGGCTCGCCTGGACACGGACGCAGCTATTCAATTTTGATCGCAGCGGGCTACCAGCACACCGGCTACAAAAGTTGGCGGAGCTGGCGTTACGCATGGAAATGCCCTGGTTGGCGGCGGATGTCTTCCATGATCTGTCGCAACGTCTTCCGGAACAGCGTGTAGAAAACCTTAAGGCAGCCTCTCGCTGGTATCTGGCAAGCAATCAACCGGGCAAGGCCAGCATGATCTATCTGGATCTGCTGGCGACCAGCGACAAGTTGGCTGACGGGCCAGACTATCTGCGTCTGGCCTACGACGCCCTGCTGGCAGTGGGCGCCGATGATCACGCGTCACGGCTCCTGACTGACGAACTGCATCTACTTAGCGCTTCAGAGTCCGATGCAGCATGGCTGAAGCAGGGCGTGCGCGTCGCTACCAATGCGTTACGTTACGATCTGGCAGAGCAAATTCTCCGCCACTGGCAAGCGTTGCAGCCAAACAATGCCGAGGTGCTTGCGGCCGAATTTCGCATGCGCCTGGCCTCGGGAGATATTCACGACGCGTGGAGGGTCGGACAGCTGCTGCTGGCGATGCGCTCCGAAGATCTCGAATTGCTCCAAGACATGGCCCGCCTGGGTGAATGGACCGGGAATAATCCGCAAGCGCTGAGTTACTGGATTCGTTATCTCGATCTGCGTGAGGATCCCGCGGTCAGAGAGCACGCCTGGCGCCTTGCCTTTCAGGTCTACGACTTCGACCGTGGAATCGCGCTGTTGGTGGGTCAATCCCCATCCCAACGCCTAAGCGACGAAAAACTGGATGCGCTTATCTACGCGCAGGAGTCACGCGGCACGCCCGATCAATCTGAGGAGTGGTTGCGCAACTATTTGCATAGTCATCCGGGGCACCGTCTTGCGTGGCTGCGTCTGATTCAGAACCTTGAAAATACTCATCAGCACGGTGCTGAAGCCGATATCTGGCAGGCCATGGCAACCCATTTCCCATTGAGTACCGTGGAACGGATTGATTGGGCCAGCCTGCATTGGAAGTTGTACCAGCCGCAGCTGGCCTGGACGGTACTGAATGCGAATAACCACAATGAAGCCAATCCCGATTATTGGCGCACCCTGGCGGGTCTGGCCTGGGATTTGGAAAAAGACCAAGCGCTGCATGCTGCTTACGAACGGATGCTCGAAGAAGGAATAACGCTGACCTTCAGTGAAGAAACGCAACTGATGGGCTTTTACCGGGAAGTGGAACCCCGGCGTGCCCTCGAGATGCAGGTGGCAAGCTGGGAGCGAACCGGCGATGTTCGTCGGCTTGTCGACTCGCTTGATCTGGCGCAGACCTTGGCTGATAAGGACCTGTTGGGTGCGCTGTTGGAAAATGCTGGTTCCAGTCCATCGGCCATGGCCCATCCAGGCGTATTGCTTGCCCGTGGAGCCTTTGCAGAGCTTGAAAACCGCACCAGCGACGCTGAGCTGATATACAAATCGGGCCTGGAGCGCTTTCCCAACGATTCACTGATTCGTGAGCGGTTGCTGTGGTTTTACATTGACCATAGCCGTCATGCCGAGCTCCCCATGCTGTTGCATAAATGGCGCCCCTTCGCCGCGCGCAGCGGTTCGCTCTGGCTGCCGTTTGCAACAGCCAATCAGCTGCTCGGTCGTCACGATCAGGCGCTGGCATGGTTCCGCCGATACCTGCGTTCTAATCCGAACGACTGGCTGGTTCAAGCCGCTTACGTCGATGCGCTGGAGGCCTCTGGGCGGTTCGACCAGGCACAACGATTGCGCCGAGCACTTGCTGCCAACATCAAGCTGGAACCTGGCAGCGGGTCGCCGGAGCGCTATGCCGTCTGGTTACGTTTGTTTGCAGCAGCCTATTCGCCACGGCAGGCTCAGGGCATCGCGTTGCGCTGGCAGGATGGGTCTACCGCGATGCTACAGCTGTGGTTCGACAGGTTGATTTACCAGTTGGAAAGCACCAATCAGGAAACACAGAAGGATCAGTGGCTGGCCTGGGGGCGCGCGCGAGGCCTGAAAATTGATCGCTACGACCATATTCAGGAAGCATTGCGCACCTATAACCGGGCGACGTTGCAAAGCCTGTTGGCAAATTCAGACCTCGATCCTGCGCAGCGCGTAGAGGCGCTTAACCGGCTCGGGCGGTCAGGCCAGGCGCTGGGCACGGCGTTGTCGGGACTTGGCCACAACCAGCCCGGCGTAATCCGCGAGCAGCTACGGCGCCAGGCGGTCGAGCTACACCAGCGCAAGCCTCAGGGTTTGCAGCTGAGCTGGGGCAGGCAGGACTTTGGTGGACTGAAGATTCGCGGTCCGAAGATGACGCTGGCGCGCAACCTGGGCAATGACTGGTACGCCAGCCTGGTTCTGAGCCAGGTCCATTATCAGGCTGATTCCGTCGATCTGGCGGTGATCGGCCCGGAACGAAATCTGGAGCTGTTGCTGGGTCGCGAGCTTGAGAGCGGCGGGGTAAGCCTTACGGTGGACTTGAGCATCAGGAACGATCAGGACCGTCATGGTTTTGGTGTGTCCCGGAGCTGGCAGCTGACTGCGAATGATCAGTTGGCACTGGGCATCGACTGGCAGCGCGAGAGTAGGGAAAGCGGGCTGATGCGAGCCCTGGGCGCGCAGGATTCGCTGTGGCTGGCTGGCCGTCATGGTTTTACTGCGCGTGACCAGTTCTCCTGGTCGCTGGCCCACAGGCGATACGAAACACGTTACGGCGAAGCGCTGGGCAATGGCCGGGCGCTGAGCATGGAGCTGACGCAGGTGCAGGAGTTCGACAACCCCACCTGGGTGACCCGCACGGGTATCGACTATCAGCGCAACGATCTGCGTAACGGGCAATTGCTCGATTTGCTAGGCGACGCAGCCAGCCCGCTACGACTCGATCAGGCAATACCCCAGGCGCTGCTGCAAGAAGAATACGGACGGTTCTACGTCGGCAGTTCACTGCACCGGGGCTTTCCCGGCGCGCTCAACCGATCACATCCGCAATACACCTGGCTGATCGACGTGCTGGCGGGCTGGCAGTGGACCGACAGCACTTTTACCTATGGGATTAACGCGGGCGTGGGGGCTGAGTTAGTCGGAGACGACGAACTGGCTTTTACCGTCGGGTATCAGTCCGCTCCCCGAGGGGGCGAAGGCGAGCCCGGCGGCACACTCAATTTGATTTACAGCACACGTTTCGGACGCTGAACGAAGAAGACAACAGGAGATATCACCATGCAATCCATACGTAGCCTGACACTGGCGCTAGCGACAATGCTAGTGGCCAGTTGCACCAGCTTTACCGGCCCCGATAGCCCGACCTTGCCGCGCGACGCCCGCTGGGGGCTGGTGCCTTTGGTCAACTATTCACAAACCCCGCAAGCCGGAGAGCGCAGCGAACAGATACTGCTTAGTGCGCTGAGCGCCAAGGGCTTGCGGCCGCGTGTCTATCCCTTCGTCCAACAGGGCGACATGGTCTTGATGGACGACCGCGAACGCCTGGCAAGCGCAATGGATTGGGCTCGTCAGGAAGAGCTTGAGTACGTAATTAGCGGCAGCGTCGAGGAGTGGCAGTACAAGAACGGGCTTGATGGCGAGCCGGCAGTGGGTATCAGTCTTCGAATTCTGGACCCCGCTTCCGGGCAGGTCCTCTGGAGCAATAGTGGCGCCCGGGCTGGTTGGTCAAGGGAGAGCCTGGCCGGTACCGCCCAGCAGGTACTGGATCAACTGGTCGACGAGTTGCGGCTTGACTGATGATTGACTCTCCGCACAAGGACTATAGCCTGGCCCCACGAGCCAGCGGTGTGGGTTCGTGGCTTGAAACAGTCTCGCTGACGGCCCTGGCGATCGGACTGGGCTTGTGGTTGACTCCCAACGACCCATTGCAGACTGGGGGGTTTCCCTGGGCACTTCTGGCTCCCTTGCTGGTCGGCGTCCGTTACGGGTTCGTCAAGGCTCTGGCCAGTGCGGCCATTCTGGTAGCGACGCTGCTGGTGCTTCGCAATGGCGGGCTGCCTGCTTATGAAGTCATGCCGGCGAAATACATTATCGGCACGCTGGTGAGCAGCATGTTGGTCGGCGAGTTCCGCGATCTGTGGGAGCGTCGTCTTCAGCGCCTGCAAATGGCCAATGAGTATCGGCAGTATCGGTTGGACGAGTTCACCCGCGCGCATCAGATTCTGCGTATTTCCCACGACAGGCTGGAGCAGAGGGTCGCCGGCAGTGACCAGAGCCTGCGCAGCTCGCTGCTCATCTTGCGTGAGCGGATGCGGGAACTGGAAGAACACAAGGAGGCGCTGACTTCGCTTGCCGAGCCTATTCTGGCCCTGCTGGGACAATACGGCTCGCTACGGGTCGCAGCGCTTTATCTGGTGGAAAACCGCGAACGGCTGGCACCCATGCCACTGGCGGCGATGGGTGAAATGGCAGAGCTCGACAGTAATGATCCGTTGGTTCGTCTGTGTATCGAAAAAGGTGACCTGGTTAGTGTTCGCGAAGAGTTCATCGAGCGGGGAGAGCACCGCAGCTTTTCTTCACTCCAGGCCTGTGTTCCGCTAATCGATACGGAGGACAATCTGCTGGCGATACTGGCGATACGCAAAATGCCCTTCTTCGTCTTCAATGACCGCACCCTGAGTCTGCTCGCCTTGCTGGCTGGCCATGTTGCAGACCTTCTGCAAAGCGACGCGAAGGCCCTGAAGCTGGACGACGCTGACTCGCAGAGCTTTTCGCAGCAGTTGCGACGCGCGCTGATAGATGTGGAGCAGCATAACCTGTCGGGCAGCCTGATCGTGCTGGAACTGAATGAGCCGAATGAACAGCTGATGCGCGTGTTCGCTGACAGCCAGCGAGGTCTTGATCTGCAGCTGCGGGTGCGCAACGGTCGAGGCCGCGATTGCGTGCTGATCCTGATGCCCCTGACCTCCGCTGAAGGGGCGAGGGGTTATATCAAGCGCCTCGAGCAGTTGCTCGCGGAGCGGTTTGGCCAAAACCGTGGCTTTACGGAGCTGGGTCTGCACCTGATGCATTACGAGCTGGAACCGTCCGGAAACCGTGCCGGTCTCCTCCATTTTCTGTTTACCGAGTGCGCGCTGAATGACCGTCAAGTGGCTATTTAGCAGCGCGCTGGTCTTCGAGGCCAGCAGTTGGGCGGCCCTGATGAGCAACCCCACGATAGCGGAGGGGTTGATGCTGTCCGTGTTGCCCCATGCGGCGGCCTGTGTGCTGCTGACCGTTGCGCTGTGGTTGCTGTTACCGGGCCGTTATCGTCGGCCGCTGCCCTGGGCCCCACTGTTTCTGTTCAGTATCGCCTTTTTCATCCCTCTGCTGGGCGCTATCGGTGTGGTCGCCGCGGTGTTCCCGGCGCTGTACACCCAGCGCCGCCATGAAGAGCAGGTATGGCAGGCAACGGGAGTGCCGGCGTTGCCTTTCCGTCCCCTGGAGCAGCGAAAATCCCCGATGTTTCAGGATGGCGGCTTGCAGGATGTGCTGCACCTGGCCAGCGATCCGGAACAACGTCTGACGGCGCTTCTGGCAACGCGGCGCATGGCTGGCCATGAGGCCGTGCCGATTTTGAAGCTGGCGTTGCGCGACCCGGCCGATGATGTCCGCCTGCTCGCCTATTCGATGCTGGATCAGAAGGAAAGCCGTATCAACCAGCGTATTGAAAAGCTCCTGGCGCGCCTCGAAGAGGTCTCCGAAGAGGCTCGAGCCCCGCTGCACGCGGGTTTGGCGCGTTGGTACTGGGAATTGGCCTATCTTGGGCTGGCCCAGGGCAGCGTGCTGGACCATATACTGGCGCAGGCTCAGGAGCACAGCGAAAAGTCACTGTCGATAGAAGACAATCCGGAGCTCGAGTTGCTGAGCGGACGTATCGCGCTGGAGCAGGGTGACCTGGATCAGGCCCGATTATGTTTTGATCGGGCAGAAGAGGGCGGAATTGCCTTTCCCAAGGTCGCCCCGTTTTTGGCAGAAGCCGCGTTTCTGTCGGGTAATTACGCAGCGGTTCCCGCCCTGCTCGCCCGATTACCCGAAGAAATGCTCAGACGGCCGCCATTCGCGGCGCTGAAGAGGTACTGGGCGTGAGAAAGAATCAAAGTCCGAGCGTGGTGCCCGTGTCTGATGTCTGCCTGCTGCTGGAAGGCACGTGGCCCTATGTCCGCGGTGGTGTGTCCAGTTGGATCAATCAGTTGATACTGGGTCTGCCGGAGGTGACCTTTTCGGTGCTGTTCATAGGCGGGCAACGCGAGGCTTATCCTCGACGGCATTATGAGGTCCCTGCCAATGTCGTGCATATCGAAGAGGTTTTCATCGAAGAGTCATGGCAGTTCCGGTCCTCCGTCAGGGGGGGGATTGGCAAGGCACCCGCTGAGGACCTGGATAATCTATACCGCTACTTTCATCATCCTGAATATCCGGCCGAAGGAGCAGGCGAAGCAGTACTCGACGCCCTGGCCCGCGGTGATCTGAGCATTCAGGACGTTATGCGCAGCCGCTCCAGCTGGAACACCGTAAGCAAGGGTTATTTGCAGCACTGCACGGACCCGTCATTCATCAACTATTTCTGGACCCTGCGGACCATACAAGCGCCGATTCTGTTATTGGCCGAAGCTGCCAACCGCATGCCCCGGGCTCGAGTGTTGCATGCAGTGTCGACCGGCTACGCTGGCCTGATGGGTTGTATTCTCAAGCGACGCTGGCACTGCGCCTATATCCTCAGCGAACATGGCATCTATACCAAGGAACGCAAGATCGACCTCGCTCAAGCCAGCTGGATCGCCGAAAATCCGGACGAAGCGCTGAGCACGAGTCTTGATCCGGGTACAGGCTACATCCGCTTGTTATGGATCCGTTTCTTCGAGCGCGTCGGACTTATGGTGTACCGCTCTGCCGACCCGGTTATTGCCCTTTACGAAGGCAACCGCCAGCGGCAGATCCTTGACGGCGCTGACTCCGTACGCGCACAGGTCATCCCCAACGGCATTGATCTGGAGCTCTGGCGCAAGGTACTGACTGATCGACCCGAAGGCGTTGCGCCGGTTATCGGTCTGATCGGACGCGTGGTGCCGATCAAGGATGTGAAAACCTTTATTCGCGCTATCAGGGGGGTGGTGAGCGCCATGCCCGAAGCCCAGGGCTGGATCGTAGGCCCGGAGGACGAAGATGCAGAATACGCCGCTGAATGTCACAGTCTGGTCAGCAGTCTTGGCCTTGAGGGAAAGGTTCAGTTTCTAGGCTTTCAGCAGATCCGCGATATTTTGCCCCAGCTCGGCGTAATGGTGCTTACCTCCATCAGCGAGGCGCAACCGCTGGTGATTCTCGAAGCCTGGTGTGCAGGCACCCCGGTGGTCAGTAGTGATGTGGGCTCCTGCCGCGAGTTGATCGAAGGCGGTAGCGCAGAGGATCGTTCGCTGGGGCGGGCCGGTGAGGTGGTGGCGATTGCCGATCCACAGGCGACCGCACGGGCGGTGCTTGACCTGCTGCGCAACCCGGACCGCTGGAAGGCGGCACAGGCAAGTGGGTTGGCGCGGGTCAACCGATACTATGGTGAATATCTGATGCTGACCCGCTACCGGGATTTGTATCGCGCTGCGATGGAGACGGTTTGACATGGCTGGGATAGGTTTTGAGCTGCGCAAGATACTCTCCCGGGATTCCTATACGGCCACCCTGCGAGCATACGTATACGCCGGTCTGATCAGCTCGGGCCCCTGGGTACTGTCCATCATAAGTGTGATGCTGATCGGCTTTCTGAGCCTGGGGGTGGTGACGCCGGACGTGCTGGTACGGCAGTTCCTGGTGACGGTCACCTACCTGATGGCGAGCTCGTTGATTCTCACTGGCGGCCTGCAACTGTTCTTTACCCGCTTCGTCTCCGACCGGCTATTCGAGCGGCGCTACGACATGATCATGCCTAATCTGCTGGGCATTCTGCTGCTGGTTACCCTTGGCGCTGGGTTGCTGGCGTGCGTCATTCTCTGGTTTCTGTTCGATCAGCCATTCATCTATCGCTTGCTGGTGCTGTCCAATTTTGTCGTGCTGTGCAATCTGTGGCTGGTCATTATCTTTTTGTCGGGCATGAAAGCCTATAACCGTATCCTGCTGGTTATGTTTCTCGGCTATTCCCTGATGGTTGGCAGCGCCTTCGTGCTGCGCGCCTGGCAAATGGATGGTTTGCTGCTGGCCCTGCTGATTGGCCATAGCAGCCTGTTGTTCCTGTTTCTCTTCGATATTCTTCGCGAATACCAGTCCGATCGCCTGATTGCCTTCGACTTTCTCGACCGCAGCAAGGTGTTCCTCAGTCTGCTCGCCACCGGGCTCTGTTATAACCTGGGCATCTGGGTCGACAAGTTCATCTTCTGGTTTAACCCCGCCACCTCGGATCAGGTGATAGGCCCGCTACGGGCGTCGATGCTATACGATCTGCCGATTTTTCTGGCCTATCTGGCCATTATTCCAGGGATGGCGGTATTTTTGGTCCGTATCGAGACCGACTTTGCCGAATGGTATGAACGCCTGTTCAGCGCTATCCGCGATGGACAGACCCTACAGCACATCGGTCAGTTGAAAAACGAGATGACGCTGTCGATTCGCCAGGGGCTGCAGGAAATATGCAAGGTGCAGGGGATCACCGTGGTATTGATCTTCCTGTTTGCGCCCAGTCTCCTGGACTGGCTCGGCATGTCGCAGTATTACCTGCCGCTCTTCTACGTGGACGTCGTGGGCGTCAGCATTCAAGTGCTGTTCATGGCTCTGCTCAACGTATTCTTCTATCTGGACAAACGCGCCGTGGTGCTGGAGCTTTGTCTGCTGTTCGTGGTTCTGAACATCTTGCTGACCTTGCTGAGCCAATACCTTGGGCCGAGTTTTTTCGGGTACGGCTTCACCGTATCGCTGATCTGCTGCGTGCTGCTGGGCCTGATGCGTCTGAACAACGCGCTGGACGATCTGGAGTACGACACCTTTATGCTCAGTCGCTGATAGCCATGGCTAGGAGTTGACCGGGAAGGCTGCCAGCGCTGTCGGCACGTCGGCCGGCCGGCTGTACAAATGCCTGGCGGGGCGCCACCAGGCGGGTAGCAGACTGCGCACGGCCTGTTGGCCAAATCGGTCGTCCAGCAGGTAGACCACACCGCGATCCTCCGTTGAACGGATGACTCTCCCGGCAGCCTGAACGACCTTCTGAATGCCGGGAAAAAGATAGGTGTAGTCGTAGCCATCGCCGAACATCGTCTGCATTCGGGTTTTTATTTCCTCGTTGATCGGGTTGATCTGGGGCAATCCCAGGGTAGCAATAAACGCCCCGATCAAGCGGTCGCCTGGCAGGTCGATTCCCTCCCCGAAAGCCCCGCCCAACACAGCAAAGCCGATACCTTGGGAAGCCCCAGTGAACCGGTCAAGGAACTGCTGCCTGTCCGTCTCGTTCATGCTGCGAGACTGTGTCCAGCTTGGAATCGTCGGGTAGGCAGCATTGAAATGGTCAAGCACCTGCTGCAAGTAGGCATAACTGCTGAAAAACGCCAGGTAATTGCCCGGTTTGGCGCGAAACTGCTCGGCCAGCAGATCGCAGATGGGTTGGAGGCTGGAGACCCGGTGCTGGTAGCGGGTGGAGAGGTTGCCAACGATACGCACGTCCAACTGGTTGGCCTCGAAGGGCGATTCGACATCCATCCATTGCGCTTGCTTGGGTAATCCAAGCAGGTCCGCGTAATAATGTTGAGGGCTCAAGGTCGCCGAAAATAGCGTGGCGCTGTGGGCCGCGGCGAAGCGGGGCGACAGAAACGGGGCGGGTACTATGTTGCGCAGGCAGAGTGATGATAGCGTCCGCTTGCCCGCGCCCGGGTGCCGCGTGATATCGAACAGTGAATGCGGGCCATAGGCTTCGGCCAGACGGCAGAAAAGCATCGCGTCCAGATAAAACCTCAGCAGGGCACCCTCGTTGCCGGCGGGTTGATCGGTTAGATGGTCAGTGATGGCGCTGACGGCTTTCTGCAGGGCCATGATGAACAGATCTGCGATCGCAGGATAAACCTGGTAATCAACTTCCTGATCCCGATGCAGCTGGTTCCAGTGTCGGCCGACGCGCTCCAGAGCGCTCTTCAGGCCGGCCGGGGCCACCTTGCGAAGATCGTTGAACCGGGCCTGATCCAGTTCTGCGGTATACATTCCCCGGGCCCGCTCGATGAGATTGTGCGCCTCATCCACCAGCAACGTAACGCGCCAATCGTTGAGCACAGTCAGCCCGAACAGAAGGGCTGCCATGTCGAAGTAATAGTTGTAGTCGCAAACCACCACGTCGGCCCACCGGCACAGCTCCTGGCTCAGGTAGTACGGGCACACCTGATGCTCCAGTGCGACCTGTCTGACGGCTTGCTGATCCAGCCAACGCCGCTCCAGTGCGGCCTTGCGCGCCGCGGCTAGCCGATCGTAAAAGCCTTTGGCAAGGGGGCATGATTCGCCATGGCAGGCCTTGTCCGGATGCTCGCAGGCTTTATCTCGGGCCACATGCTCAAGCACACGCAGCGGCATGGCGCTTTGCTGGGAGTGTAAGGTCGCCAATGCGTCCAGGGCCAGGCGTCGCCCGGGGGTCTTGGCCGTCAGAAAGAACAGTCTGTCCAGCTGCTGGCCCGGAAACGCCTTGAGCTGGGGAAATAGCGTTGCCAGGGTCTTGCCGATTCCGGTAGTCGCCTGGGCCATGAGCGTCTGGCCGTCACGCGCCGCCCGGTAGACCGATTCGGCGAGTTGGCGCTGGCCCTTGCGAAAGGTCGGATGGGGGAACTGCAGGACCGTCAGGCTTTGATTCCGCGCCAGCCGATGGTCCTGCTCTTGCTCGGCCCACTGCAGAAACCGGCTGCAGTGGAGTTCAAAGAAATCCCGTAGCGCCTGCGCACCGAAGCGTTCCCGAAAGGTGGTTTCCTTCTGGCTGACGACATTGAAATAAACAATCGCCAGGTCTATTTCATCAAGGCCTTCCTGTTGGCAGAGCAACCAGCCATACATCTTGGCCTGCGCCCAGTGCAGCAATCGATGATTCTGTGGAATGCGCGTTACGTCACCCCGGTGTGTCTTGATCTCTTCCAGCAGGTTGAGCTGCGGATCGTATCCGTCGGCGCGACCGCTCACCGTCAGACCAGCATAGCTGCCAGCAAGCGGCATCTCGCAGAGGTAATGCTCGCCGCGTCTGGCAGCCACTGTCTTGTGTCCGGCCATACCTTCCTGCGCCGTGGGGGCGGGCGTGAACCGAAGGTCCAGATCGCCTTCCTTCGCGGTGAATTCGCACAGCGCCCGCACCGCGACCCGGTAAGTCATGTGTCCGCCCATTGCACATAGCAGACATTCACCGGCATCGCATGCTGAGCACAGAGTGCCAACCAACGTCGCTGGTTATCCTGCAGGCGGTCGCCGGGGCCCTTGACCTCAATCATGCGGTAGCGTTTTTCCTGCGGCCAGAACTGGATGAGATCGGGCATCCCAGCACGGTTAGCCTTGATATCGGTCAGCAGGCGTTCGAACCAGACTCGCAGATGAGCGGGGGGCAAACAATCCAGAGCGAGCTCCAGCAGGTTCTCATCAAGCGCGCCCCAGAATACAAAGGGCGACTGAACGCCTGTCTTGCTGCGGTAGGTATCGCGGATCCGGTGTTTGTAATCGTCCGTTTCAAGCCAGGCAAAACAACTGGCGAAATGCTCCGCCCGACGGCGGTAAAAATCCGGGGCCAGCAGATCAACCGGACCACTGTGGAACGGGTGAAAGAAAGCGCCGGGCAGGGGCGCAAAAATGGCTTCCCAGCAAAGCAGGCCAAACAGACTATTGATCAGTGTGTTTTCGACGTAATGCACCGGCGCTTCGGCCGTCGTCAAATGGTCTCGTACCACTTGCTCCACGCTGCCCGCCTGGGGATAGCACAGAGTCAGGTCTATTCTCTGCTCGGCCACTGGTCGGTTCGCTGGCTGAATAGGCAGTCTCAATTTGCGCCCGAGTCGGGCCAGGGCGCGCCCGATCAACTGTTTTTCCGCATCGCTTTCGGGGGAGTCATAAGCCAGGCTTGCAAGCGCGTAGGCCTGGTCATACCGTTCCAGCTTCTCGAGAATTCGTATTCGCCGCTGACAAGAACCGTCGTAGCTGCTGCGTTGATAGAGATCCAGAGCCTGTTCGTGGCTCCCGTCGCGCTCGAGTTGCCTGGCGATCTTGAACAATAATCTGGCATGACGGGTGACGAGATAAGGATTGACGCTGTGGAAGTCGTCAAGACGGCTCAGTATGTCGCTCAGGCTGACGTTCGCCTCAAGGTCCTTCCTGCATTGCCATAACAACTGGTATTGCTCCAGATCGCTGCGGCAGAAAAACCCCCTGGATTCGGCTGACAGTGGGACCTGCTCGTAGCGAAGGATGCCCAAGTCAGCCAGGACGAATTCCGACCAGGTTTGATGCAGATTACCGAAAAACATCAGTCGCAAACGGTCACACAGATCCCCAATCACCAGGGTATATAGCACGGTCACGTTGGCACTCCAGCGAGAAAAACTCTTCGACTCGGAATACGCTTCTACCAGGGCTGGTAGCATGTCCTGCTTTTTCAATGATCGGAGTGCCTCGACATGGGGGAAGGCCTTGATGACCTCATCCTTGCGAAGCAGGGGTATTAGTTCCTGCACAGTCAGCTGCGCTGCGCCATCAATCCATCCCGCCGCAAGCAGCGGTTCGGCTGCCTGGTCGACGTTCCCTATTTCGGGGTAGTTCAGCTTGTCCAGTCGAAAATGCGGACCCTTGCGCATGACCAATCTGACCAGCAGTGCCTGACTGGTCAATGGCAGCCTGGCGAAGCCGGCGATAAACTGCAGCTCATCGTCGTTGAGCAGATCATCATAGCGAGCCGACACCCAGCGCAAGGCCGTAACGAAATTCGTCAGATAGTAATAATCCGGAACGTCTGGTTGAAGCTTGGCGCTGGATGACTGGTTGGGCATACAGTATTTTGCTGGGGATCGGCCCGATGTTCAAGTCAAAGATGCGCTTCGCCGTTCAGTGGAAAGGTTGGTACGAAGACAATGCCAAATTGTGCGAATTGAGCCACGTAGATAAGCCTTCAAATTTCATGCTCTTGCAATTATCGTTACGCAGAGGAACTTGAGTAGCTATTTGCAGATAGGGAGTCCGATGCCCACCAAAGAGCATTTCATCAATACCTACAAGTCGTTCGGCAAGGCGGAGTTATACCGGCAGTGGCATGATGTCATTTTTTACTCGGTCTGGTTGCGTTTGCAGGATGGAATGCTGGTGCCCGCGTTGTTGGATGTGTCGGGCAATGTTGCCTTGACCGCCACGCCTGATCGAGCTGAAGCGACAGCGTTTTTGAACAGGCTAGACTCTCCTGCTGGCAGCAGGCCTGTTGTGGTCAATCGAACGCTTGAAGAACTTTCCCGCTTCTGCTCCGCCAAAGGCTTGCTTCTCAATTGGTCGAATCAGTCGCTGACGCTGGATTCCAATTTGCTTCAGTTAATGGGCTATTCCGCTGCTGCACAAACCCCCTCCCTTGGTGAGGTCTTTATCCAGGCAGAGGCTCGTAGTTACCCACTGACGCACGGCCCGTGCAGCGAAGCCGAGGCGGTAGCGGCACAGGCCTGGACGCTTACCCCGGTGGGCGGGCGGGTAGCGTCCGCCAAAGTGGAGGAAACATGGATTGTCTATGAAGACGACAACCATTTTCTGCTGCCCGATTCCGCCCTCGTAAAGAAGACCTGCCACCGGGACGAGCTCGAGCCGCAGTTGCTCGTCTTGTATGACAAATGGAAGCAGGTCCCGGAAATAGTCACTGTGCATCCGCCTCTGGTCGACTCGAATACCGGGCTGCAATCACCAGAGCAGGCGGCGCAGCAGCGGTCTGCTGAAGCACCTCCCGTCAGGAGCCTGTTCCTCTATCTTCTTGGCGCCACGGTACTGATGTTCCTAAGCGTGCATATCGGGCTGGAATAAGGTGCCAGCGTAGCCATTAAAGCTCACCGAGAAAGCCGCCTGATTGCCGGGCCCACAGCTGCGCATACAATCCACCGCGCTCGATCAACTCCCTGTGACTTCCGTCTTCAATAATCTGCCCCTGATCCATGACGATCAGGCGGTCCATGGCCGCGATGGTCGATAGGCGGTGGGCAATGGCGATCACGGTCTTGCCTTCCATCAAGGTATTCAAACTGTCCTGTATCGCTGCTTCGACCTCTGAATCGAGGGCGGACGTGGCTTCGTCGAGAATCAGAATCGGGGCGTCCTTGAGCATGACCCGGGCAATGGCAATACGCTGGCGCTGGCCACCGGACAGCTTCACGCCGCGTTCGCCCACATGAGCATCGTAGCCTTGTCGGCCCTTGGCATCGCGTAGCTCGGCGATGAATCGATCCGATCTGGCGCTATGGGCAGCTTGCAGCATCATTTGCTCAGTAGCATCGGGACGGCCATAGAGGATGTTGTCGCGCACCGAGCGATGCAGCAGCGAGGTATCCTGCGTTACCATGCCGATGTGTTCGCGTAGGGAGTCCTGATAAACGTCGCTTATATTCTGGCCGTCGATCAGGATGCGTCCGCCTTCCACGTCATAAAAGCGCAACAGCAGGTTGACCAGCGTGGACTTGCCAGCCCCGGAGCGTCCGACCAGGCCGATTTTTTCACCGGAACGGATATGCAGGTTCAGCTGCTCCATCACGCCATGTCCCTTGCCGTAATGAAACTGCACATTGTCGAAGCGTATATCGCCCCGGGTTACCCGCAACGGTTCGGCGGTGGGCGAATCCTCGACCAGTTGCGGCCGGGAGATGGAGTTGATGCCATCCTGCACGGTGCCGATATTTTCGAACAACGCTGACAGCTCCCACATGATCCATTGCGACATGCCCCACAGCCGCAGTACCAGGCCAATGGCGACGGCCACCGCGCCGATGCTGACGGCTTCGTTAAGCCACAGCCAGATGGCCAGACCGGATACACCTAGCAATAGCAGTGCATTGAGCACATACAGGGAAAAATACACCAGCGTGACCAGGCGCATCTGGCGGTATACGGTCACCATGAAGCCATCCATGCCTTCGCGGGCGAAGGTGGACTCGCGCCGCGCATGGGAGAACAACTTGACCGTCTGAATGTTGGTGTAGCTGTCGACTATCCGCCCGGTCATCATCGAGCGCGCATCGGCCTGTTCTTCAGCGACCCGGCCCATGATAGGAACGAAGTGGCGCATCAGCACTAGATAGCCGATCAGCCAGGCCAGCATCGGCAAGGCCAGACGCCAGTCGGCGATACCCACGACAATCAGGGTGCCGATGAAGTAGACGATTACGTAATTAAGCACGTCGATCAGCTTGATCACGCATTCGCGCACCGCCAGGGCAGTCTGCATAAGCTTGGTGGCAATGCGGCCGGCAAATTCGTCCTGGTAGAACGCCATGGACTGCTTCAGCAGATAGCGATGTACTAGCCAGCGTATGCGCATGGGATAGTTGCCCATGAGCGTTTGGTGGCTGATTAGCGAGTTCACCAGAATCAGCAGCGGCAACAGGCCCAGCACCACAAAGGCCATCCCGGCGAGTTTCCAGCCCTCGGTCTGCAAAAAGGTTTCGCGGTTCTGCGTCGACAGCCAGTCCACGATGTTGCCCAGGAAGCTGAACAGCCACACCTCGGCAACTGCAATGCCGGCCATCAATATGGCTGCGCCTATCAGATAGGGCCAGGCGCCCTGAGTGTAATGCAGGCAGAACGCCAACAGCGAGCGCGGCGGCTCCTGGGGCTCTTCGGCAGGAAAAGGGTCAAGGCGACGTTCGAACCAGCTAAACATAGGGGGGAGCCTGTGCGGGTAATACGAAGCTGCACATTATGGGCTGATGAGTGGATGCGCCTCAAGCGCGCCAGATCGTAACGAATGATTTGGAGGCAATTCGCCGGAAGCTTACCGGTCTGGCCAGCTCCCGACGCTTGTGGGCTCAGTCCGCTAGATGTTCGAGAATCAGATCTGCCAGTACGCGCGATCCTTCAGCGGTGGGATGGATTCCATCGTTGGCGATGTAGCGGGCTTCGTTACCCTGAAAGGCCTGGCGAACATCCACGAAGGTGATCCCCAGCCCCGGATAGGTACGGGCTTTCAGATCCATGCTGTACTCATTAATCTCACGCAGCTCCTCGGCATCGCCGACGGCGTTGTAGTAGCCGAGAAACACGATGTTTTCGATGCCGTCAGCTTGCATCTGCTGCGCAAGTTCGGCTATTTCGTCCTCCAGGTTCTGCAACAGCGGCATACATGCAGACAGAGACGGCCGACAGTTGCTGAACTGAATGTCGTTCCCGCCACCGTTGAAGATCAACGTGTTGATTCCTGTCTTGGGCGCGTTCGCGTATTGCTCAGGTACTGCGTAACGGCGGGAGCAGATAATATTGCCGCCGAGCATCTGGCAGCCAGAGCGGGCGCGGCTAGTAATGGTTTCGTTGAGATCTTCCTGCAGGTACTGATGAATATCCCCGCTTAGGGCAAACACTGAATCGCCCAGGATCAGGGTATCCGCGCTGGTAGTAACAGGGGGGTTGATAGCGTTGGCTGTGCCTGCACTCATCAGGGCGAGTGCAAGCAGTGCAAGTGCAGCATGCTTCAGCTTGTTCAGAACAGACATGGCGTATCCTCGTTGTTGTTGTGATGCCATACGAGGAACTGCTACGAAGCCTCGGTGAGACATAATGGTCTTATGGCTCACCGATATTAAGCGCCAGGCCGCCTGTGGAAAACCACCCAAACAGGTGGTGAAAGGCTCTAGCGCCTGGCTTTTTTCAAGGTCTCGGCAATCATGAACGCCAATTCCAAAGATTGGTCAGCGTTCAGCCTGGGATCGCAGTGGGTGTGATAGCGGTCGGAAAGCCCGTCTTCGGTAACCGGGGTCGCGCCGCCGATGCACTCGGTGACGTTCTGCCCGGTCATTTCGATATGGATCCCGCCAGCCCAGGTTCCCTCTGCGTGGTGAACCGCAAAAAACTGCTCCACTTCGGCCAGGATGCGTGCGAAATCCCGGGTTTTGTAACCGCTCGACGCCTTGATCGTATTGCCATGCATGGGGTCGGAACTCCAGAGCACCTGCTTGCCCTCGCGTTCAACGGCTCTGACCAGTGCGGGCATATGCGCTTCAACCTTGTCTGCGCCCATACGCACAATCAGGTTGAGACGGCCGGGATCGTTTTCCGGGTTCAACACGTCGATCAGGCGCAGCAGTTCGTCTGGATCGGTGGTGGGGCCGGTTTTCACCCCGATCGGGTTGTTGATGCCGCGCATGAACTCCACATGAGCGCCGTCGAGTTGACGCGTGCGGTCACCGATCCAGAGCATGTGCGCTGAACAGTCATACCATTCGCCGGTAAGACTGTCCTGGCGTGTAAAGGCCTGTTCGTAGTTGAGCAGCAGAGCCTCATGGGCAGTAAAAAACGCCGTTTCGCGCAGTTGCGGACTGTGAACATTGTCGAAACCGCAGGCGCGCATGAACGCCAGGCTTTCATCGATACGGTCGGCCAGGTGCTGGAAGCGCGCCGAGGTGGCAGAGCTGGCGATAAAGTCGAGATTCCATTGGTGTACCTTGTCGAGGCTGGCGAAGCCTCCCTGGGCGAATGCGCGCAGCAGATTCAAGGTAGAGGTGGCTTGATGGTAGGCCATCAACAACCGTTGCGGATCGGGGGTGCGACCGGCCGCGTCGAAGGCGATGCTGTTGACGATATCGCCGCGATAGGCTGGCAAGGTCACCCCGTTCTGCGTCTCGTCATCAGCCGAGCGGGGCTTGGCGAACTGCCCGGCCATGCGTCCAACCTTTACCACCGGGCAACTGGCGGCGAAGGTCATGATCACGGCCATCTGCAGCAGGACCTTGAAGGTGTCGCGTATCTTTGGTGCAGAAAATTCCGCGAAGCTTTCCGCGCAGTCGCCGCCTTGCAGCAAAAAGGCGCGCCCGCTGGTGACCTGGGCAAACTGGCGACGTAGCTCCCGCGCTTCCCCGGCAAAAACCAATGGTGGGTATTCCGCCAGTGTCTGTTCGACCTGGGTCAGCGCCTGCTGATCGGGGTACGAAGGCTGCTGTATTACCGGTTTGCTGCGCCAGCTATTGGGGGTCCAGTCTGCGGTCATAAATGCTCTGCCGTCGTTGCTTGTCGTGTGGAAATTGGCTCGTGATGGTACCCTGAGTGATGTCCATTAAACACCCTAACCCCCTGATCAAGCGACTCTATCGCTTTTGGAAACGCCTGTTTATGAATGACCAGGAAATTGTGCTGGAAAAACGGCGCGACGATTTCGGCCCGCTAAAGGTGACCGAGGCAGAGGGGTATCGATTTCTGTATTTCGGTGAACAGACCGAACAGAGTTGCAGTTTCATTGCCGATCCGGCCTGGCTGGAATACGACTATACGCGCTCAATGCTGCTGGGATTATTCTGGCGTAGCCGGCCCAGGGATGTGCTGCTGCTCGGGCTCGGCGGTGGTGCTCTGGCCAACTGCCTGCTGAAGTATTTTGAGCCGCAGAAGCTGACTGCGGTGGAGCTGCGCCCAGCGGTAGTGGAATTGGCCAGTCGCTGGCTGGGGCTGAGTCAGGACGAACGCTTCTATATTGGCATTGGCTGCGCCGAAGCTCATGTAAACGGTGCGCCCGCCAGCTGTGATTTGTTGTTCATGGATCTGTACATGGAGGGCGGCATATCGAAACTGCAACTGCAGAGTGACTTTTTCCGGGCTTGCCACCAAGCGCTCAGACCAGGAGGCGTGATGGTGATCAACCAGTGGCAGATGGGCGATACGGGGCAACCCTATGCTGCCCGGATGCTTGAAGAGCTGTTCGGCAGTGAGTATCTCCAACTGCCGGTGGAGGAGGGCAACATCCTGTTGTTCGTCCCGGCTTCGGGAAGTCTGCACTTGAGCAAACCCGAAATGCTGAGCTGGGCGGATGATCTGGAGTCGCGGCTTGGATATTCATTGCGTCCCTATATTGAAGCGTTGCGTCGGGCCGCAGACGCGCCTTCGCTCGCGTAACGTAGAACTGGTGGCAGGAACGCCCGGTGAAGTCGTACCTGGCTAGGCAATGTTTCGCTGGCCAGTGAACTGCAATATAGTGCCGCAGCGTCGGCACTGGTAGCGTCTGCCGCGACCCACCCAGGCGTGTCTCTGGGCCGTAAAGGGCACAGGGCCAGGGCAGCTGCATTGGTAAACGTAATTGGTTCTACGTCGCCCTTCAGGCACAGGATAGTCATGGCAGCGCTTGGCCGGAAGCCCGAATAGCTCGATCATGAGCGCCTGCCACTGCGAGCCATGAGGTCGAATCCTGCCGCCATACAGGGCATGGGCTATGAGGTGGGCTACTTCATGGGGAACCGTCTGTTTTAGAAAATCGTCGCTGTGGTCCTGGTACATCTGTCCATTGAAGCGTAAAAGATTGCGGTTCAGATAGGCAACACCCGCGCGCTGCCCCTTGAGATCCAAAGTCACAGTGGGCCGTTCAAAGCGCCGCTGAAAGCGTACTTCAGCCAGCTGATAACAGGTTTCAAGGGATGCGAGGAGTTGTTCCATCGGGCGAGTATAAGAGTGAACGGCGCGGCCCAGAAGGCTCGGTTACAGAAAAAATCAAAAAATGCTGCTGTCGAGCCCGGCGGCCATATACATTCCCAGCTCTTCTGCCTGGCGCAGAAAGTCATCGTCCCAATCGCCCTTGAAAACCACTGGGTCCTGAACCCATTGCCAGCGCAACCCGGTGACTATCGACTCGACGGCCCGGCGGGTGCCCGTACCGTCCATCCCGGCTCGAACATAGAGTGCGCAGGGCAGTCCCTGTTTTTTTTCCAGCACGGGATAGTAGCTACGATCAAAAAAATCCTTCAACGCGCCGCTCATGTAGCCGAGGTTTTCAGTGGTGCCGAGAATGATCGCGTCAGCCGTGAGTACGTCTGCGGCGGTGGCTTGGAGCGGGGGCTTCCAGTCCACCTCTACGTTGTCGATGTTAGGGTGGCGGGCGCCTTTCACAACGGCTTCAACCAGCCGGCGAGTGTTGTCTGAGGGAGCATGGGCGATCAGCAGGAGGCGTTTTGCGGTCATTGATTCTCCATGGGAGTCAGCGACTGCCCCATATCCGGGTATTGGTCTGACAAGTGTAGCCTGTAACCGGAATTCTTTGAAAACTGCCAGAATAAGTGTGTTGGGAGGCGGCAATCTAAGGTCAAGCCTGTCGATTGCCGCTTCGCGGAATTACTCGGCAGGATTAGCCAGCGAGTTGATCTGATAGATTGCCGTGGTGCCGCTTACTTCATTGCCCACGATCAGCAAGGGTTCGCCGCTTGGGGACTGATCCGACGGAACGAATACCAACCCCTCTGGACCCAAATCGCCTGCCGCTGACAGATTGGCTGACGGATCGCTGATCCATTCCTCGCGGGTGTTGAAGTAATCAACGAAGCTGGGGGCCTGCGGGTTGCTGATGTCATAGACCATTATGCTGCCCATACGCTCGAGGCCGATGAATGCAAACGTCTTCTCGCCCAGTACGCCAATGGTTATGCCTTCTGGCTCCGGACCCTTGGCATCGCTGCGACTGTCCAGGGCATCGCCTTCATCGTGACCGGAGTTGAAGTAGGCGTTGCATGGAATGTCGCGCTGGCTACCCACTTTGCAATCCGCGCTGGCGAGATAACGTTCAAAATGATCGGCGGAATCCCAAACCAGATCGCCGTTTGCATCCCAGATGGAAAACGAGCGCGCGCCATATGAAGAGAGACTGTCATACATGATTCGATCACCGGCCGGATTCTCCGTGCCGCTCGCATCGAACATGACTGGTTCACCATTGGTGTCCCTGCGGTAACCGTCCACCCAGGAAATATTCAGGCGTCCCAGTTCGCCGTCGTCGCGACAAGCACCCGGATCGCCATCCACCGCCTCGCAGTAACCGAACACTTGCGGGTTCAGCAGGGCGCCTGCAGCCAACGCGTTCAGCTGTGGCGGGAGGTCATCGCCAGCACGCCGGGCAAAGCCATCGACATGGACCAGATGCTTGACGCGGAATTCTTCCACGAAGCCCTGACTGGCATCACCTGCCCAGTAGAGCGGGTTGTCTTCGCCCCAGGCTCTGGCATCGCCTTCATTGGCGGTGACGATGTAGGTGGCACCGCCGACGCTGTAACCGGCAATGCTATCCGGATGATAGGACCCGACCACCCCCGGCCGGGAACGGATATCGATGCCACCGTCCTCGTCGCTGGCATCAATACCGTTAGCCGCATCGCCATGGTCCTTGGTGCCCAGAGGCGTGACGCCGGTAATCTGTCCGGCGACGATGTCCAGTTGTGCCAGGGCATTGTTTTCCTGCAAGGCCACCCAGGCAGTGGTGCTGTCAGGCGAAACGGTGATGTATTCCGGTTCAATATCCTGGGCCACGGTTGCGCCTGGTCCATAGATGCGAACACCGGCAGCGGTCAACGCCTGTCGCTGGTCGTTGAATGCCGTGAAATCGGCGGTGATGACGCTGCCAAGGGCTCGGTTTTGCACCGGAACGATGCTTACGGAGCCTTCAGGATCGATACTGTAGTCATCGCTGGGCTCACCTTCATTGGCGACCAGTACGAATTTTCCGTCCGGGGTGAAGGTCAGCATGTCGGGCTGGGCGCCGACCGCGACCTGGTCCAGGAGGGTGAAACTGGTGGTGTCGTATAACGCTACGAATCCGTTGTCGGTCTTGGTATCGGCTTCCACGGCAACGGCGATCATGCCGTCATGATATGCCACGCTGTTTACCACAGCGCCGGCGGCGATGTCCTCGACGGTCAAGGTACGAATCAGCGCAGGGTTAGCCAGGTCGCGCGCGTCCAGCACGTCAACAGCGCCTTTCTGGGCGTTGACGATGAAAATCTGCGAGTTCACCGGATCAAAGGCCGGAATCTCTGCGGCGCTCTGATCGAAGACGCCCGAGCTGTAACGGCCCACTAGACTCAGCGCGAGGCTTGCTGGAGTAGCTGGTTCTGCAGGTGGAGCTTCGGTAACCGGCGGTGGCGTATTGTCTGGCTGGTCGTCATTATCGCTGTCGCTGTTGCAGCCGGCTGTCGCAACGAAGAGAGCAGCCAGCGCGGTAGCGGGGATCCACTTGTGCATTGATAGTGTCCTTTCAATATGATTGAGCGGATACATTCATACGCAGTCGTTGTTACACAGTGGTTTCGTTAAGTTGTCGGTCTGATGAACAAACGAGGGACAGCGTTCGCTACAATGGCCGAATGAATGCTCCGTATCCCGACGATCTGTTACCCGACCAGTTCGACCAGCATCTGCTGGCGATACTCGAAAGCGATCCTGCAGGCATTGACGAATATGCGCTAATCAAGCGTCTCGCAGGCCTGTTCCCCGATTCGCTATTCAACGCGCCTGATGCGCTACGCGATCCGTTGCGCTTGTTCCAGGTCCATTTCCTGCTTTTTCACAGCCTGTACAGGTTATCCGACGCCCTTTGTCGTTCCGGCCGACAACTGGAAATCAATACCCTGCGCATAGTGATTGTTCCGCGACCTGGATCCAAGGCGGACCTGACTTTGCCCGATCCGCTTCGAGTTTATTATCTGGACTGGGATCAGTGGGTGAGCACCCACGCGGAGGATGTGGTCAAACTGCTGGACCAATTCTGGACGGGCAGCGGGCAGGCGGCAGATTCTGAGGTAACCGCTGCGCTGGAGCTGTTCGGCCTGCCGCAGACTGTTTCCGCGCGCGAGATCAAAGCGCGATACCGTGAACTCATCAGCGTTCACCATCCCGATCGGGGAGGCGACACCGGATTGGTGCAGGACCTCAACAATGGTTTCGTAATTCTTAAACGCTATTACGGAGCGGGTTGAAGTCGCCAATCTCTCTAAGGGGGTAGGTACTTTCCACGTCCTTTTTGACTATAGTCATGGTCATGAACTGCGACATTCCGTCGCATATTCTGCACCTGCTGCCGGCTCGCGCCAAAGACGGCGGGAATAATAATAATTAGGAGTTATTACCATGATTCATCATGTACTGGGCCTATTCACCCATCCCGACCAGGAATGGAAGGAAATCAAGGGTGAAGAACGCACTATTGGTCCAATGTATCTTTTCCACGTGTTGGTTCTCGCGGCAATTCCGGTTGTGTCTGCCTACATAGGCACCACCCAGGTAGGCTGGTCTATCGGCACCATCGACCCGGTGAGACTTACCCAGGCCAGCGCGCTGTACATGACTGTTCTGTCGTATATCGCCATGCTCGCGGGTGTTGTGGTTATGGGGGCGTTCATACACTGGATGGCCCGAACCTATGATTCGACTCCTAGTTTCACTGATTGCCTGGTGTTTGCCGCCTACACCGCAACTCCGCTGTTCATCGCTGGACTCTGCGCGCTTTATCCGAACCTGTGGCTGGCCATGGTGGTAGGTACCGCGGCGATTGCCTACACGGTTTTTCTTCTGTATCAGGGCATCCCGATCTTCATGGATATTCCTGGCGAGGAAGGTTTTCTTTTTTCCAGTTCTATCTTGGCTGTGGGCCTGGTAGTCCTGGTTGGCATGATGGCTACTGCGGTGATTTTCTGGGGTTTTGGTATCGGCCCCGTTTATCTGCGCTAGTTCCTCCGATATATCCAACACCTCCTGTCGGCCTTGCCTATTAGGAGGTGTTGTTTTTCCGGCAAGCGATAACGGTTAATATGCCGCCTTACCTTGCCCGGATCATCCTATGAGCCATCTGAGTGTTACCCAGAATAAATTGCAGAAACGCTTGCGGCGATTGACTGCCGAGGCGGTTACCGATTACGGCATGATCGAGGATGGCGACAAGGTCATGGTCTGCCTGTCAGGGGGCAAGGACAGCTACACGCTGCTGGATATGTTGCTGCATTTGCAGAAAGTGGCGCCCATCCGGTTTGAGCTGGTGGCGGTCAACCTTGACCAGAAGCAGCCTGGCTTTCCGGGAGAGGTATTGCCTGCCTACCTGGAGCGCCTTGGAGTCCCTTTCCATATCCTTGAGCGCGACACCTATTCGATCGTCAAAGACAAGATTCCCGAGGGCAAAACCACCTGCTCGCTGTGCTCGCGGCTGCGCCGTGGCAATCTTTATAACTTTGCCGACGAAATCGGCGCAACGCGGATGGCGCTTGGGCATCATCGGGATGACATCGTAGAAACGTTTTTCCTCAATATGTTCCATGGCGGCAACCTGAAAGCCATGCCCCCCAAACTGCGGTCCGATGACGGACGTAATGTGGTCATCCGGCCATTGGCCTATTGCAATGAGCGGGATATCGAAGCTTACGCGCGCCTGCAAGAATTTCCGATCATTCCCTGCAACCTGTGCGGCTCCCAGGAGAACCTGCAGCGCAAGGTAGTCAAGGAGATGCTCAATAACTGGGAACGCGAGGCCCCGGGTCGCGTCGAGAGTATTTTCCGTTCTCTGCGTCACGTGCATCCATCACAGCTGGCAGATACCCGGCTGTTCGATTTTGCCAGCCTGAAGGTCGATGACGACGCTACACCGCGTTTTCTCAAGGTGCAGAGTGTGCAATGAGACTACTGATGACCCTGTTCATGATGAACTGTGCTGCGCATGCGTAATTACGCCTGGCTTGAAGCATATTGTCTCAACCGTTTCGGTTCACGGGCCGCGATGGAGGCTCGGCTTCCAGTGCCGCGTAACGCCGCTGAACTGCTGGCGCTCGGCGACGATCGCTACCTGTCGACCCTAGCGCTGCGAGTATTTCGGGCGGGCTTGAAGCACAGCCTGGTTGATGCGAAATGGCCCGCCTTCGAGGAGGTTTTTTTCGGCTTTGATCCGGAGAAGGTCACCCTGATGGGAGCTGAGCATATTGAGCGCATGATGCAGGATACGCGCTTGATCCGTCATCTCGGCAAACTCCGCAGCGTGCCGCGCAATGCCCAGCTGATATTGGATATCCGGGAGCAGCACGGCAGTATGGGGCGCTTTATTTCCGACTGGCCGGTAACTGACATAACGGGCCTGTGGCGCCTGCTGGCCAAGCGTGGCAATCAGATGGGCGGGCTCTCGGCGCCGAGATATCTGCGCATGCTCGGCAAGGACAGCTTCGTGCCGACCGAAGACGTTGTCGCTGCGCTAAAAAGCCAGGGCGTCGTGGATAAAGCGCCGACCAGCCAGCGCGATCTGGCGGCGGTCCAAGAGGCGTTCAACCAGTTGCACTCCGAAAGTGGCCGGCCCTTCTGCCAGCTGTCAGTGATGCTTGCCCAGACAGTCAATCACTGAGCTCTCAAGGCCGGACTTGACCGGTTGGTGATGGCAAGGCAATGTGACGGCTTGACCACTTCCGAGGCTGCTCCATGCCGTTACCCGGCCTGCTGATGTTATTGATGATCACGCTGCTCTCAGGCTGCGCCAGTACACCTGAGCCGGTTTTCGAATCCCCTTCGGCCGGGAATGCAACATCGTCGCCAGCTGCCGCACAGGGCCATGAAGACGTTCTGTTTCATGCGTTCAGTCTGATTGGCACGCCCTATCGCTATGGCGGCAATTCCCCGGACACCGGTTTCGATTGCAGCGGGCTGATTCATTACGTGTACCGTGAAGCGGCGGGCTTGAAACTGCCGCGCACCACCGCTGGCTTGAGCGCACTGGATGCGGCGCCAGATGCCAGACAGCCTTTGCAGCCGGGGGATCTGGTGCTCTTTGCCATGAGCGGCAGGCGCGTTGATCACGCGGGAATCTATGTCGGCGAAGGACGTTTCCTGCACGCGCCCAGCAGCGGCGGGCGGGTCCGGGTCGACAGCCTGCATGCAGGACACTGGCAGCGTAGCTACAAGGGCTCGCGGCGAGTGCTTGACTGATAGGTGCTGTCCGGTCTGCGCGACGCGGTCTGCACGCCCCGCTCGGCGCGCCCATCCTTCTTTGAATCGTCACTGCCCCGTCACGCCTTCGTCATCTTTTCATCTTAGCGTTGCATTGTGGTTCGCAATAAAGCGGGCCACAGCATTGCGAAAGGTGATCATATGGCACCGAATCAAGGTGGCAACTCTATTCTCCGGGTCGAAGACCTCGGGGTAACCTACCCAGGTGGGGTCGTGGCGCTGCGGTCCACGTCGGTGAGTTTTGCGCGCGGCGAATTCACTGTTCTGCTTGGACTCTCTGGTGCCGGCAAATCGACATTGCTGCGTACGCTTAACCATCTGGTTAGTCCCTCTGCCGGAAAAGTAGTCTCGGCAGAATTCGGGCAGCTGGATGCACGCACCAGCCTGCGTAACCACCGGCGCAAGACCGCCATGGTCTTCCAGCATCACCAACTGATCCTGCGTCACACCGCTCTGGATAACGTGCTCACCGGTCGGCTGGCGTATCACAGCACCTGGCGCAGCCTGTTTCCGCTGCCCCGCAGAGACCTGGACCTCGCCCTGCATTGCCTCGACCGCGTTGGCCTGGCGGACAAGGCGCTGATGCGGGTGGATCAGTTATCCGGCGGCCAGCAGCAACGGGTTGGAATAGCCCGGGCGCTGGTGCAGGAACCAAGCATGATTCTGGCCGATGAACCGGTCGCCAGCCTGGACCCGGCCACCTCGGAAAAAGTGCTTTCGCTGCTGAAGCGAATCTGCCGCGAGGATGGCATTACCGCGGTGGTCTCCTTACACCAGCTTGAGTATGCCCAGCGGTTTGCCGACCGGATTATCGGGCTAGCCAATTCACACATCGTATTTGATGCCGCCCCGGCAGAGCTGAATGACGACCAACTGGCCCGCATCTACGCCGGTCACCGCCAGGCCAAACCCATCATGAATGCCGGCCAGGTCAGCCAGTCCGGCGCTGCTGTTTACCCTGAAAACGTCGCAAAACTGGAGATTGCTCGATGAAACTGCTTAATCAGATAGTACTGGCGGCAAGCCTTTTGGTCGGTGGTCTAAATTCGGCCCTGGCTGCCGATGCCAACCCGGACACTCTCAAGGTAGCCCTGCTGCCCGACGAAAACGCATCGGAGTTGATCAAGCGCAATCAGCCGCTGAAGGATTATCTGGAGGCCAAGCTGGATAAGGATGTGGAGCTCATCGTCACTACGGATTACTCCTCGATGATCGAGGCCATGCGGTTTGGACGGATTGACCTGGCTTACTTCGGTCCGTTGTCTTACGTGCTGGCCAAGACCAAAAGTGACATCGAGCCCTTTGCAGCGATGATCACCGATGGTAAGCCAACCTACCGGTCTGTATTGATCGCCAACGTCGACTCCGGCGTGGATTCCTATGCCGACATCAAGGGGCGCAAGATGGCCTATGGTGACCGGGCCTCAACGTCCAGCCATCTCATTCCCAAGACGGTGCTGGTGGGAGCGGGCTTGAAGGCAGAGGAGGATTATGAACAGCATTTTGTCGGAACCCATGACGCCGTAGCCGTCAATGTGGCCAACGGCAATGCCGATGCGGGCGGGTTGTCCGAGGTCATATTCGCCCACGTTACCGAGCGGGGACTGATCGATCCGGCAAAGGTCAAGGTGCTGGGCTACAGCGAGGAGTTTCCACAGTACCCCTGGGCCATGCGCTCGAATCTTGAAGGCGACTTGAAGGCTCGGATCAGGGATGCCTTCATCAGTCTGGATGACGAGGAGGTTCTGAAGAACTTCAAGGCGGAAGGCTTCGCTCCTATCGAAGATGCCGATTACGACGTGATACGTGACATGGGCCAGCTTCTCGGTCTCGATTTGGCCACCATGTAAGGAAGCCTGCCATGACTATTCAATCGAACGCTTCAGCGAGCCCTACCCAGGTTGATTACGAACAGGTACTGGCCAATTATGGACGTGGCTGGAAGCGCAAGTTGGCGCAGATCGCTGTGGTTCTGGGGGTAGTGCTGACCGCCAGTTGGTATGTGGAGTTGCTGGACTTTGAAACCCTTGCCCGGGGTGTGCCGGCGATCATGACACTGGCGGGGGAATCCTTTCCGCCGGATTTTCGCAACGCAGCAGACTGGTTCTTGCCATTGGTCGATACGCTGGCCATGAGTATCGCCGGAACGGCAATAGCGGTGAGTTTTTCGCTGCCGTTGGCTTTTTTGGGCGCCCGTAACACCTCGCCGCATCCCTTGGTATTCCAGGTGACGCGGGTGATTCTGAACGCGCTGCGGTCAGTTCCCGAGCTGATCATGGGTATCATCTTTGTCGCCGCGGTGGGTTTTGGCGCTTTGCCTGGCGTGTTGGCCCTGGGGTTGCACTCCATTGGCATGGTAGGCAAGTTCTTCGCCGAAGCTATCGAACATGTGGATGAAGCACCGGTCGAGGCCGCACGGGCCGCCGGCGCCACGCCGTTGCAGGTTCTCTATCACGCCGTCTTACCGCAGGTAATGCCGCAGTTCGCGGACGTTTCTATCTACCGCTGGGAATACAACTTCCGCGCCTCGACGGTGATGGGCATGGTTGGTGCCGGCGGAATCGGCTTCGAACTGATGGGGTCGCTGCGCATCATGCAGTATCAGGAAGTATTCGCAATCCTGCTTGTGATTCTGTTGATGGTGACACTGGTCGACGCCCTCAGCGGCTCGCTGCGAAAGGCATTCAAATAAGGTGTCGATGATGAAACCACGTGTAGTGATAACGCATAAAGTCCATAACGAAACACTCGATTTTCTGACTCCCCATTGCGAGCTGATAACCAATCAAGGTGATCGTACCTTGCCCCGCGATGAGGTGTTGCGTCGAGCCGCCAATGCAGAGGCGCTAATGGCGTTCATGCCTGATCGCATCGACGATGGCTTTCTCGCGGCCTGTCCCCGGCTGCAGGTCATCGGCGCCGCGCTCAAGGGCTACGACAATTTCGATGTGCAGGCCTGTACGCAGAGGGGCGTGTGGCTGACGTTCGTACCAGACCTTCTGACAGTGCCTACCGCCGAGCTGACGGTGGGGCTGACCATCGGACTGTTACGGCATCTGAGGGCCGCCGACGCCCATGTGCGCTCCGGTGAGTTTCGCGGCTGGCAACCACAGTTCTACGGGTTGGGCATCGAAGGGTCGACGCTGGGCATCATTGGCATGGGTGCGATCGGTAGAGCAGTGGCCCAGCGTTTCAAGGGCTGGGGCGCACGGATGCTGTACAGCGAGAAGCTGGCGTTGAGCGCTGCGGATGAAACGGCGCTCGAGATCGAACATCGCTCGCTCGACCAGTTGCTACGAGAGTCGGATGTAGTGATTCTTGCGTTGGGATTGAACCCGCATACCCTGCACACGATCAACGCCGAACGGCTTGCGCTGATGAAACCCGGCGCCTTTCTGATCAACCCCTGCAGAGGCTCGGTCGTGGATGAATCGGCCGTGCTGGATGCGCTTGTTGGTGGAGGGTTACGTGGCTACGCAGCGGATGTATTCGAGATGGAAGACTGGGCGAGGGATGAGCGCCCACAGACCATCGCGCCTGCTTTGCTTGCTCATCCCCAGACGTTATTCAGTGCCCATATAGGCTCGGCGGTCAGCCGCGTGCGTCTGGCAATCGAGCGGCGCGCTGCGCAAAACATATTGCAGGTTTTGCGAGGTGATCGGCCACAGGATGCTGCCAACCTGCCGTCGGCTCCGGTACGCGCGGTATGCTGAATCTGATCTGGATCAAGACGCTGGTCGCTTTGCTTCAGCATGGGTCGTTCCAGACCGCAGCCGAACAGCTTGGCATTGCCCAGCCCACCGTAAGCCAGCACATTCAGAAGCTGGAGGAACAGTTGGGTGTTGCACTGGTACGACGCGAAAGAACCGGCTGTCAGCCTACGCGTGAAGCGCTGCTGCTGATGCCCTTTGCCAAAAGCCTGTTGCTGTTAAATGACCGGGCCTTGCGTGCCATCGCGGGCGGGGAGCTGCGGATAGGGGCCAGCTCGAATATTGGTATTTATATGCTGCAACCGCACGTGCGGTCCTTTGTAGCCGAAGCGGGTACCGCCATCGACCTGAAGCTGGTGATTGACAGCAATCCCATCATCGCGCAAAAACTGAACGACGTGGAACTGGATCTGGCGGTAATGGAGTGGTGGGCGCCAACTGCGGGCTTTGAAAGCTGCAGCTGGAGAAAGGAGGCGCTGGTGCTGATAGTGCCTCCTGAGCATCCGTATGCCGAGCTGAGGGAGGTCAGTCAGGAACACCTCAGGGGCCTGAATCTGATCGGTGGCGAGACGGGAACCGGTACCGGACGCCTGATCGAGCGTTATTTTGCCGACCGGGATGCAATGCCCGGGGTGTCCATGCAATTGGGAAGCACCGAGGCTGTCAAGCAGGCAGTTAAGGCCGGACTTGGCATCTCGCTGGTGCTGGCCGCGGCAGTTACGGAGGAGGTCAGAACGGGCAGCCTTTGTGCCATTCCGTTCAGCGGTGGAGGGCTGCTCAAGGAGCTGACTGTCGTCTGGCGATCTGGCGCGGTTCGGCCTGGCGCGGCGCGATCAGCTCAGCGGCCCGACTTCGTCAGTCATTTACTGCAAGAGGCTGGCGCTCGGGCTTCTGCAGCAGCACTACATCCGCCCCGATAATGTCCAACTTGGCGGCCCACTTTTCAGCCAGCCAGTGAAAGGTTGCGCTGCTGAAAAAACTGATATGCGTCAGGTCGTTCTTGTAGTGCCAGGAGGCGAAGGCTTCCTGGCTGGTCACGCGCTTGGTCATGATGCCCAGCCAGCCGCCAGGTTTGAGGCACCGCCATAGCCTGTCCAGCTCGAGGGTAGGTTGCGACAGGTGCTCGACTACCTCTGTCGCGGTGATGAAATCCCATTGCCGATCAAAGACCTCGGGGTTTGGGTAATAGTAGATATCATGCAGACAAACCTGATGGCCCGCCTGCTCGAGCATCAGGGCTAGCGCTGGCGCAGGCCCACAGCCAAAATCAAGACCAACGCCTGATGTGCCGAGCCTTTCTTTCAGCGGCTCGGTAAGGCGCGACAGAAATTTCTGATAACCGGGGTCCTCTGCAACGTTCTGGTGCAGATCGTAGATGCTGCGCTCCGCCGCAGAGTCGAGCTGGCAATTCGCAGGCACATGCACCAGATCACACACCGGGCAGTGGAAATAGTCGCGCCGGTCTCGGTAATACCAGTGTGCAGAGGCCCCGCACAAGGGGCAGGGGGCCGATGACGTGTCGGATGGCGGCTTCATTCCAGCGCCACCATCAAAATGGTCAGGCCGTTATAGGCAGCGTGGGCGAGAACACACAGCCAGAGCTGGTCGTACTTCCAGCGCAGCCAGCCGAGAATAAGACCAAGCAGACCTATCACCAGCACCCCGCCGGGGCTATAGAAGCTGTGCACCAACGCGAAGATCACCGTTGAGGCGGGTAAGGCCACAAGCAATCCAGGTCGGGTCTGCCTGAGAGACTGGAACAGCCAGCCGCGAAATATCAGCTCTTCGGCGAAGGGCACCCACAGAATGGCGATCAGCAGTCCTGCCGCCAGCCGTGCACCTGGCAAATCGAGCAGGGGAGTGATGGCTTGGGGCGAACCTCCTGCTTCGGGTAGCAAGGTATCCGGGTCGAACCTGAAGTCCAGCCATTGCGCGAGGGGATCAGCCGCCAGGACCATGAAGGCCGCACCAGCCAAGGCAACCCAGACGCCGGACCACGATATGTTGCGGCCGATCAGCCAGCGCAGCGAGTTGGTGGGCTTGAGCAGCCAGGCGATGACCAAGCTGCCCAGAATGAGCATGCCGGCAAACAACGCATCGAGCAGCAGGAACTGGGTGTCGATATGGAACCGATTGCCGCCCTGACGCATGATCCAGGCCGCCGAGTAATGGCTAAAAACGCCGAGCAGGCCGTACAGTACCGCCAGGCGCAGCAGGATCAGGCCGTCGTCCAGGGCGGATCGGCTGGGCTGGGGCAACGCGACGAAGCGAATCATTTGGGCTCGACGGTCATAGTGGTTGAAGGCGGTCCATCAACCGGCCGGTGTCGACCAGTTCGAGGAATTCATCACCCAGCCGCTGGCTTTCGTCCATTGCCTTGCGCCAGTATTTCTCCCGCGCCTGATCGTCGCCGAGGAAGCGGGTGAAATCCTTTCGATCCGGTAGCTTGCCATAGGGTAGAGAAGCCAGATAACTGCGTGACGGGGCGAGCAGCAACACGTCCTTGAGCTGCTCCGGATTGCCACGGCGCCAGGGGAGACTCTTGTCGAACCAGCCGGGAACCACCCGGTCGACGAAATGCGGATATAGCACTACCCCGGGGGCGTTGTAGGGCAGGTCGAGATGATAGTCGAGCAAGCCGCCGTCACGATAAGCGCCAGCCGCCATGCCTGGAATATCCCGCACTGCTTCCATGACCATTGGGATCGATCCCGAGGCTAGCAGCGCCTGACGGATATTCATCGCGCTCAGATGAACATGGCTGCTGGGAAAATCGAGCAACTGTTGCAAAGGCGGAAGCAGTCTGGGGTCATGCAGAATCACTCGCTCGAAATAGCGCTTGAGATAGCGTCGGCCAAGCAGGTTGGCGCTGATAACTCCACTTAGCCCCAGCGCCAGTCGTGACCGGGTGTCGTGCTGGAGTATACCGAGGCTGCGGACCACTACCACATTCAGATGATAGAGCGGATTGCTCAGCAGGCTTTCGAAGTGGCCTTCCAGTAGTTCGTCGAGCATTGCGCCGCAGCGTTGGCTGATCTGCGCTATGGTGATTCCCTTGGGAAAGCGCTGGGTGGTGTAAAGCTCTCCCAGACGCTTAAGCCCGGCTACCGGGTCCGGCAGGCAAACACTGGCGAAGCGCCAACTGCCGATCGACGCGCCGATTAGGCTGCGCGGCTGGGGTGAGCGGGATAACCATTGACCGAACAGGGCCAGGTCCAGGCCCTGGATGCCGAGCGCTTTGGGTCCGCCCGCTGCGCCTGGAATCATGTGGATGTCCTCGGGCTGGAGTCCACTGTTGCGGATACGGTTCAGCGCCCGATGGCCCGCTCGCAAGGTAAGAGCCGATGAAGCAATATGAATGGCAACCATCAAATAACCTTGGTTTTAAGTTTCGCTTCAGGTTGCCTATATAGGATACAAGCTCAACCAAACGCCGGAGATCTATACTATGAAAAATCTTGTAACGCTGTCATGCACTGCCTTGCTGGCAATCGGTTCTGCGGCCGTCTTTGCCGATGATGTCAATATGGCCGATGCCAACCGCTTGGTAGAAGAAGGCAAAATTCAGTCCTTCAAAAGTCTGGATGAAAAGGCCATGTCTTTGCAGCAGGGCACAATTACCGAAACCGATCTGGAACAGGAAGCCGGGCGCTACGTCTATAAGGTAGAGATGCGCACTGCCGAGGGCCGCGAGTGGGACATCGAGCTGGACGCGAGCAATGCAGAAGTGCTCAAAAACAAGCAGGATGACTGATAATTCCTGTGTGTCTCAACCAGCCGCCTCGGGCGGCTGGATGCGTTGCGCCCTGCTGGGCGCGCTGTTTTGCTGGCCCGCCTTTACCTATGCCGGACGCGATATTGGGCAGGATGAAGCCCTGCGCCTGGTAGAGCAGGGCACCATAGAATCGTTGAATGTCCTTATTGCCGATGCTCTCGAGCGATTTCCCGGGCGTTTTTTGCAGGCGGAGCTCGAATTGGATGATGGCCGCTACATCTATGAAATCGAGATCGTGACCCAGGAACGCCGGGTAATGGAGCTTGAGTATGATGCCGCTACGCGGGAATTGCTGGATGTAGATGAGGACGATTGATGCGTCTCTTGCTGGTTGAGGACAATGTCGCGCTGGCAGATACGCTCTGCACGGTATTCAAGGGAGCCGGTTACGCGGTGGACTGGCGCACGGATGGCCGCGATGCCGAGATCCTGGGTGGGCAGGAACCCTATGATCTTTGCGTTCTGGATCTAGGACTGCCCGGACGTGGTGGGCTGGACGTATTGAAGAACTGGCGAGCGGTAGGCATAGACCTGCCGGTTCTGGTTCTGACCGCTAGGGGCAGTTGGTCAGAGCGCATTGATGGGCTTAGGGCGGGCGCTGATGACTATCTGCCCAAGCCGTTTCACCATGAGGAGCTGCTGCTGCGCTTGCAGGTGCTGGTCCGCCGCAGCCACGGCCGCGAACCTCAGTCGGTATTGCGAGCCGCCGGTCTAGAGCTGGACGAATCCACTCAACATGTCGTTGCAGGCGCTTCCCTTCCGATTGCGCTGTCGGCTGCGGAATTCAAGCTGCTGCGCTATTTCATGCTTAACGCCGGAAAATTGCTGTCCAAAGGCAAGCTGGCAGATCATATGTACGAATACGAAACCGAGCGTGATTCCAACGTGATAGAGGTGCAGGTGAATCACTTGCGTCGGAAGCTCGGACGTGGCGCCATCGAGACCCGACGCGGGCAAGGCTATCTTCTGGTGGGAGTCACGCCTTGAGAAGCATAGGTCAGCAGTTGGGTGCTGGTCTGATCGCCATTCTGCTGATCACCGTGGTGCTGGTAGGGCAGGGCAGCGTATGGCTGTTTGATCGTGCGCTGCGCATTTATCTGCAAGACGTGCTGCAGCGCGAAACGGACAGCCTCCTCGCCGCTTTGACGCCTGGCACCGCCGGACTCTACCTGGATTACAACCGCATCGACCCCGATTACCAGCGCCCTTTTTCGGGGCGTTATTTTGTGGTGGATGGCCATGAGCGCTGGCGCTCCCGGTCCCTCTGGGATCAGCGCCTACCGCTAAACGTGCAGGGGCTGCAAAATACCTTGATAGACGGACCGAGAGGTCAGCAGCTGCTGGTGTTGAACGGACGGTACGTCAAGCTCGGTGAACCGGTAAGAATAAGCGTCGCAATCGACTACCAGCCGCTGCTTACCTCGTTGGAACGAGCCAAGTGGTGGATATGGGGGCTGGGCGGGTTGTCTATCCTATTGAGCGTGCTGTTACAGCAATGGCTGCTCAAGCGCTCCTTGCAGCCCTTGCGTATGGCCCGCCAGGAGCTCGCCGAATGGCGCAGCGGCCAGCGCCTTGATCTCAATGAGGTGGTCCCGGAGGAACTGCAGCCACTGGTTGCGGAAATCAACCATCTTGGCAGACAGATAGAGCAGACTCTCAAACGTTCGCGTAGCGGGTTGGGCGATCTGGGTCATGCCTTGAAGACGCCGCTGGCGGTACTGGACAGCAATCTACAGCAACAACTGGAGCACATTGACCCGCTTAGGCTGGCGACTATGCAGGCTCAGGTTGCCAGCATGCAACAGCAGCTAGAGAGGGCGCTGCAGCGTGCCAGGTTGGCACCCGAGCGTCAGGCCGGTGACAGGTTCGATCCGCAACGGGACCTGCAGTGGCTGATCGCTTCCCTGCAAAGCGTCCATGGAGGCGGGTGCAACCTGGAGTGCTTGGGCGACGCCGCCAGTGAGTGGCCCTTCGAGCGCGAAGATATGCTTGAACTGCTGGGCAACCTGCTGGATAACGCCTGCAAATGGTCCGCAGGAAACGTCCTGTTGAGCTGGGAACAGACCGCCACCGGGATGTTGGTGAAGGTAGAGGATGACGGCCCGGGCATTGTTCCGGAAAATCGCGAGGCGGTATTGCGCCGTGGTTCTCGTCTGGATGAGAGCGTCAACGGTCACGGGTTGGGGCTGGCGATTGTCAGTGACATGGTCGAGGTGTACGAGGGGCGAATCTCATTGTCCCAGTCGCACCTGGGCGGCTTGCAGATTGAGGTCTTCCTGCCGCGTCAGCGCAAGCGTTTCTGAATCAGGTTTCGGGAGCCCAGCTTTTCGCCAGGGTTACGTTTTCTGATGGGCCGAGAATCATGGAAATGTTGATGTCCACCAGCAGTAGGTGGCGGCTGTTGTCAATAAACAGACCGGAGGTCATGCAGTACTGGTTGCTGGTGGCGTCGCGGTAACGATTCGACAGTATCACCCGGCTGTCTTCGCCTGCTTCAGCCAGAATCTGATAAAAATACGGCCGCCAGGACCAGTTATGGTCAAGGTAGCGGGGGTCCGATGTCCATTTGCCTGCGACCCGTTCGTAGTTGGGTGAAATCTGTGTTCCCTGAGCGTCGCACAGAAAACAACGCAGGAGCCAGGGGTAGTTCTTGGTCGAAGGCAGGTGGGCCGGCCGCGCTCCAGCATTGAGCCAGTTGCGCAGAGCCGCAAACAGGCGAGCCAGGGATTCCCTGAGGGCGGCAAGCTTGGCTCCCTCTGCCAGCTTCTGACGCACGTAGTGATCCCTTGAACTTGAAAACTGCGTCTGGAATGCATCGGCAGGCAGGAAGTTTTCCTCAGCCTTGGCGAACAGATAACCTTGCACGTACCGTGCACCACACTCCAAAGCGAAATGCAGTTCCTGCTCCGTTTCAACCCCTTCGGCTATTATCCAGCAGCCCGTTTTTTCCGCCATCATGGCCAAGGCGCGGACGAAGTCACGGTTGCTCCCGTTGCCGCTCGCGGCCTTGCGGAACGACTGAATGTCCAGCTTGAGAATGTCAGGCTCCAGTGCGAGTATCCGGTCGAGCATCGAGTAGCCCGCGCCAAAGTCATCGATGGCAATACGCACCCCGGCCTGCCGGTAACGCTGCACCACCTCCTTGAGCTGGTGGATGTCGCCTTGCAATTCGGTTATCTCGAAGACTACCTGCTCGGCTGGTAAGCCGATGTCCTCAAGTAGCTTGAGGCTGGGTAATGGTTGTCCATGTGCTCGCTGGGCTATCCAGAGGGGGGACATATTCAAACTGAGGAATCCATCGGGGCTGTCACGAAATCGTTCGAGAGCCAGGTGTCTCACGCTTCGCTCCAGTTCTAGAAGGTCCTGCGGATCGACATCGGGATCAACAAACAGCGGACCGGCACTAGTAATGCCTCCGGAGTCATCGCGCAGACGGGCAAGCGCTTCGTACCCGGCAATCCGGCCTGTAGCTGTGTCTATCAAGGGTTGAAAGTAGGGCAAAGGCTGACCGTCAATCACGTTGCTTCTCCAGGCACATTATTCCGCTAGATAGAGGACACAGCTAACTAAGCAAGATTATAGCCAAGCTCCGGCAGACCGCTTCCTGACGAAAAAATGCGCGAAAGATGTGCATGAATGGCTGATCTGGTATGCACCTTGCACCGCAACGGTGTGCATTACCTTCTGCTCCTGCACCTGACTAATGCTGAAGGGCTGCTAAAACTTAATTTAATTAGTTAAGCAATTGATATTTATATATAAAAATCCAGCGCTTTGAGCTTGCCCTGTGACGGTCGTCATGGCAATTCCGGTGCAAGGTGCACCAATTGAGGTCCGGCGCAGGGATAACGCTTCAAGTTGGTGCGCTACATAAATGAGGTTATATATGGAAGAGCTGAATAGCGCGGTAGACACGCTGGTACATGGCGCCAATACGCTGTTCATACTCATGGGAGCCATAATGGTGCTGGCAATGCATGCCGGCTTCGCCTTCCTTGAGGTAGGGACGGTTCGACAGAAGAGTCAGGTCAATGCGCTGTCCAAAATCATCGGTGATTTTGCCGTATCCTGTCTGGCCTATTTCTTTATTGGATACTGGATAGCCTACGGTTCCCACTTCTTCGCGGACGCGTCGACGTTGTCCGAGAACAACGGGTACGGGCTGGTTAAATTCTTTTTCCTGATGACTTTTGCCGCGGCCATACCGGCAATTATCTCCGGCGGTATTGCTGAGCGGGCCAAATTCGCTCCGCAGCTTCTTGCCTCTTTTCTGATCGTTGGTCTGATCTATCCGTTTTTTGAAGGGGTGGTCTGGAACGGCAATTTGGGTTTCCAGGCATGGCTGAATAATACATTTGGGGCGCCTTTTCATGATTTCGCCGGGTCCATCGTGGTGCATGCCATGGGCGGTTGGCTAGCACTGGGTGCAGTGCTCATGCTCGGGGCTCGTCGGGGACGTTATCGTGACGGGCACGTGGTGGCCATGCCGCCTTCTAATATCCCGTTTCTTGCCCTAGGGGCCTGGATTCTCACGGTTGGCTGGTTCGGTTTCAACGTAATGTCAGCACAGACGCTTGAAGGTGTCAGCGGTCTGGTGGCGGTCAATTCGCTGATGGCGATGGTCGGCGGCACCATTGCTGCGCTGTTAGTCGGACGATGCGACCCTGGCTTTCTGCATAATGGACCTTTGGCCGGGCTTGTGGCTATCTGCGCTGGCTCCGATGTCATGCACCCAATAGGGGCGTTGGCCACAGGTCTGGTAGCGGGCGGGCTGTTTGTGTGGGCATTTATCCTGACCCAGAACCGTTGGAAAATTGATGATGTTCTGGGTGTATGGCCGTTGCACGGTCTTTGCGGCGTCTGGGGCGGCGTGGCTGCAGGTGTTTTCGGCTCCCAGGCAGCCGGTGGTTTAGGTGGGGTCAGTCTGGTGTCGCAACTGATCGGCAGCCTGGCGGGAGCCGCTGTAGGCCTGGTAGGCGGGCTGCTGATTTATGGCGTCATCAAGGCCGTGGTGGGGATTCGCCTGAGCGATGAGGACGAGTTTCAAGGGGCGGACCTGGCCATCCACCGGATCGGCGCTGTTTCCCCCGACTGATTATTCCTGCCACAAAAAAGCCCGGATCCGTTCAGGGTCCGGGCTTTGATACTCGACTGCCGATTACATCAATGGAATGGTGTAAGCCAGAATCAGGCGGTTTTCGTCAATATCGCGAATAACATCTGAGCGTACCATCGCGTTACGCCACTGCATCGATACGTTTTTCAACGGACCGTTCTGCACCGTGTAGATGATGTCGATGTCCCGCTCCCATTCCTCTCCGGTGCCGGCGGCGCCCAGATCGATGTTGTCCCCTTTTACGTAACGGGTGAAGGCCTTCAGCCCTGGAATGCCCAGGGACGCGAAGTCGATGTCGTAACGCAGCTGCCAGGATTTTTCACCTGCACGAGCAAAATCCAGAATCTGGATGTAGTTGGCGATATAGGGGTTGTTCTGCGTCAGGTAAGGAAACGCAGTATCCCCGTCGCTGTACTGATAGCCGACCCTGAAGGTATGCGCGCCGGTGCCGGCAGACAGCAGGGCAGACTTCAACTGGTGGTCGATTTCCAGGGACTGGTTGCCATGGTCGCTGGTATCGAAGTAGGCCAGATTCGCGCCCAGCTTCCAGTCGCCCACCGGCTGGGTGTGGATGACGTTGACCAGGTTCTGTGCATAAACATCATCCAGCTCCGCTCGCCACAATCCGAGGACCGTATTGTCGGCATTGAACTTATAGGCGCCGCCCAGATAGTTGAAGCGATCGGAGGTACCCCCGACGGTCGCTCCGATGTCTTCCAGGTTAGAGCTGTTGTAGTAACTGACCTGTCTCAACTGACCGGCCTGGATATCCAGCCCCTCGACTTCGCCGATTGCCAGGGCACCGCCGGTGTAGGTCTGGGGTAGCAGACGGATGTCGCTCGCTTGGGCGATGGGCAGGGCAGGGATCAGGCCGCCGACCTTCAGCTCGCTATTGGACACCTTGGCCTTGGCGGTGAAGAGAATATGGCTGTAGCTACCCGGACCTTCGTCGCCGAAGGCGTTCGGCAACAAGCCGGTGCCAGCGCGGTCGTCAGCTGAATCCAGTTTCAGGCCCATTGCCGCATGCACATCCAACCCCAGCCCCTGGTCGCCATGGGTGTATCCCGTTTTGCCTCTAAAGACAAAACCTTGCGCCCATTCTTCGGCTTTGGACTGCGCGCCAGGAGCGCGAAAATCACGGTTGAAATAGAAATTGCGCAGCTGCAGGGAAGCTGTAGCGTCATCGGTAAGGCTTGAGGCCAGAGCTGACGACGTCGGGATCGTCAAGGAAAGGGCCACGGCAGCGGCCAAGGCATTTAGTGTGACATGCTTCATTGTGTTCTCCTGTTTATTATTGTACGAACCGGAGCCAGCCGGGGCGCCAACGACAATAAAGCACGAGAGGGATTGCCTGACCCTAAGACCTTCGTCGAACGGTGACCGGGCTTTCAGGCCAGTTCTCTGGAAGGTGAGCAATGGTGGACGGCCAAAGCCCTTGATTTAGAGCCACGCGCACCGTCTTGCCGAACGGTGCTGGCCGGTCAGGGCTGATGCGCCACAAGCACTAGACCTTCGGAGGGGGTGGTCGTTTTGACAGGGCTCAGGCGATACGGCAAAGTACGCGCCCTCAATCAGGCCGCGCCTGGTTTTCCCTCCCTCCTGAAGGAGTCAACAATGAACGCCGTGGTCGCTGCCGTTGCGGTAATGCTGGTCTTGAGTCTGTGCCGGGTGCACGTAGTAGTTGCTCTTATAGTGGGGGCGGTTACGGGCGGGCTGCTCGGCGGCCTGGGCCTCGAAGCAACGCTGGACGCTTTCCAGGGCGGCCTCGGCAAGGGCGCGAATGTTGCGCTGAGTTATGCTCTGCTGGGCGCCTTCGCGGTGGCGATTGCCAAGTCAGGTCTGGCGCATGCCTTGGCCGACAGGGCGCTGGGTCTGGTCAATCAGCAGCGCGGGGAAGGGCATGGCAAGCTCAAGGCGATGCTGCTGATGGTTATTCTTGCGGTAGCGTTTTCTTCCCAGAATGTCCTGCCGATTCACATAGCCTTCATTCCGTTGCTGATTCCACCGCTGCTGTTCGTCATGGCACGATTGAACCTTGACCGACGCCTGGTCGCCTGTGTTCTGACATTTGGCTTGATCACGCCCTACATGTTTCTGCCCGTTGGCTTTGGTGGCATCTTTCTCAACGATATTCTTTTGGCCAACGTCATCGAAAGTGGGGCAGATGTGGGTGGCGTGAATGTCATGGCTGCGATGGCTTTACCGGCCCTAGGTATGCTGCTTGGCTTGCTGATCGCGGTGTTCATAAGCTACCGCAGGCCGCGTGAATACGATGATGCGCGCATAGAACAGGGCAGCTCCGAATCCGTCAGCTACAACCGCTGGTCCCTGGTGGTCGCGTTAATGGCCGTCGCCGTAGCGTTCTCCGTGCAGCTGTGGCTGGACTCGATGATCATCGGTGCGCTGGCCGGCTTTGTGATTTTTTCGGTATCCGGTGTGGTGCGCTGGCGCGAAGCTGACGGGGTATTTACCGAAGGCATGAAAATGATGGCGATGATCGGTTTCATCATGATTGCTGCGGCGGGTTTTGCCGAGGTCATGCGGGCGACCGGGTCCATTCAAACCCTGGTGGATAGCTCCGCTGCGCTGATTGGCAACAACAAGGCACTGGCGGCGCTGCTGATGCTGCTCGTCGGGCTGCTGATCACCATGGGTATCGGTTCGTCTTTTTCAACGATTCCGATCATTGCTGCAATCTACGTTCCGCTGGCCTTGCAGCTGGGCTTCAGCCCCCTCGCGATAGTTGCGCTGGTTGGCACGGCTGCTGCCCTGGGTGACGCTGGTTCGCCCGCGTCGGATTCGACGCTTGGCCCCACGGCTGGCTTGAATGCCGATGGGCAGCACAACCACATCTGGGATACCGTGGTACCAACGTTCTTGCACTACAACTTGCCGCTGATTGCGTTCGGCTGGCTGGCGGTGATGGTGCTCTAGGCCATACGTGAAGAAAGCAGGTTGCCGGTAGCCGCGCGCAATGCACGGCTGCCGATCCCCAGCTGAATCAGATGCGGAAACGGCTCACCAGACCATCGATCTGTTTGCCTAATTGAGCAAGGTGTTGGCTGGCCTGGGCTGTCTGCTGGGCGCCATCAGTGGTTTCGCGGGCTAGCTCGGCCGCTTCGGTAACGTTGCGATTCACGTCCTCGACAACAGTAGATTGCTGGGTAGTCGCGCTTGCAATAGAGGCATTCAGTGCGACCATCTGCTGCATGGACTGGGAAATCTGTTCCAGCGCTTCCCCTGCGGCGTTCACCTGCTCCACGCTTAGCTCGGAATAACGGCTGCTTTCGTTGATAACGTTCACCACCGTCTGGGTGTTGTTCTGCAGCTTGGTGATCATGTTGTGAATTTCTTCGGTGGACTTCTGAGTGCGCTGGGCGAGGTTGCGCACCTCATCAGCCACCACCGCAAAGCCACGTCCCATCTCGCCTGCACGGGCCGCTTCGATCGCGGCGTTTAGGGCCAGCAGATTGGTCTGTTCGGCTATGTTGCGGATCACCACCAGAACCGAGGTGATCTCGCTGGCGTCCGTAGACAATGTTTGCATGTGTTCGACTGCGGTCTTGACGCTGCCCGAGAGATGGTTGATCTGCTCGATGGTCTTTTCTACCTGCATGCGGCCATTACTGGCGCCTTCGTTGGCGTTCTCGACCTCCTGCGCCGCCGCGTTGGCATTCTGGGCCACGTCCTGAACACCGTAGGTAATTTCATTGACGGCGGTGGCCATCAGTTCCATACGCTCGGATTGCCGCGTCATGTCACGCAGGCTGTTGTCGCTGATGCGTTCGAGTTGCTGACCCGCGCTGATCAGTTGCCGGGCACTGTCACCCAGTTGCAGAACGATCGAACGCAGGTTCTCGGTGAACTTGTTGAAGTGATGGGCGATCAGCGAAATCTCGTCGTTGGCATCATCATCCAGCTTGCGGGTCAGATCGGCTTCACCGCTGGCGATGTCACGCATGGCCTGCATGACCTGATTCAGGGGTACGGAAATGCTGCGGCCAATTATGAACAGGATGAGAATCATCACCGCAGTAATGACGGTGACAATTACCAGTAGGCGAACGATTTCGCTGATGAACTTGGCCTGCATGTCCTCCAGGAAAATGCCTGTTCCGATCATGTATTCCCAGGGCTGAAAATGAATGAAGGCAGCGATCTTGGCTATCCCGGCATCCTCGCCGGGCTCGCCACCTGGGCGGGTCCAGCTGTATTCGATATGGGCGATGCCCTGCTTGCGGACCATGTCGACCATCTGGACGATGACGTTGCTGCTGCCGTTCTGGCTGTTCATGTTGGTTAGGTCGACGCCTTCGGTCTGCGGCGCCATCGGGTGCATGATCATGATGTTGTTCATGTCGTTGACCCAGAAGTACTCCTTACCGTTGCCGTAGCGCAGACCGCGTAAGGCTTCCAGCGCTTGCTGCTGCGCTTGCGCTTCGGTCAGCTCGCCCCGGACTTGCTTGGCATGATAGAAGCTCATCAGACCGTGGGCACTTTCGACGAGGTGGGTGGCCTTGGTAATTTCAGCCTGCCGGAGCTCGGTCTTGATACTGAACAATGCGGTCAGCACCAGCAGCGTCATGTGCCAGACCCGGCGAAACGTCCGCCTCACAAGCCGCCGACGGACCATCACCACCACGGCCATCAACGCCCCGGCAATGAACCCGTAAAGCATCGCGCTGAGCACGAATTCCCAGCCGCCGATGGCGCCTATGGCCCCGGCCAGCTTTACGTCGCCGCCGCCGGGGGCTCCCACGTAAAACCAGCACAGCGCCAGCGGCACCAACCCCGCCGCCAGCCCGGCCACAGAACCGACCAGCCCCAACTGCTCGCCCCCCAGGCCCAGTCGGCCGGTGATCGCGTTGCCCGCCAAGCCGATCAGCATCGCCGACAGCGTGATCCAGTTAGGGACCATGTTCCGGCGCAGATCAACCACCGAGGCCGAGATCACCAGCACAGCCAGCGCCGCCAGCGCCCACAGGGGCATCTTCAACGGCAATAGCGAAGCGATCATCAGCCCGCCAGGGGGCTACGGCGTGGGAACGTCCACGCCGCCGGAGCCAGGCACGGCCTGACCGGCGTCCGAGGCGATCTGGTTCCACATCTTGGAAACCCACTCGCCGATCGCCTGCCGGAACATTATCAGCAGCCCAAGCAGCGGCAGGACGATGGCCGCGATGATAAGCAGCTTCTCCAAGCCTTCGGCGCCTCGCTCGTCCTTGTGCAGCTGCTTCAGCACGTTCCAAAGAGCTCTCATATGCACTCTGCCCGGGGTCAGTCCGTCGGATCCCTTTCCCGTCTGACCCGTCACGGAAAGGGTATGGTCTGCATGAACGAAACCATCTGAAAGTGTGCCACCAGCAGCCGGAAGCACCCTTTGAAAATGAAGTACATAGGCAGCGCCACGAACGCCAGCACCATCGTCCATTCCAGCGTGAGCTGCGCCTCGTTCTGCCGGTATAAACGTCGCCAGGGGCGTGCTATTGCCTTTTTCGCCGGCGTCACGTCTGCAC
>LAZR01000201.1_pt1 | contig 61708 bp, 53 predicted proteins | sample 329461 | NCBI WGS metagenome assembly LAZR01 (sample SAMN03002196, study PRJNA259156) | marine sediment metagenome | biome: sea floor; feature: Hydrothermal impacted sediments; material: marine sediment; isolation source: Loki non-amplified sample from Loki's castle hydrothermal vent sediment ... | reverse complement strand
AAACTCTCCGCCCAAACTTGTGCGAAGCAACCCGAAACTGAGAATCGCGCCGACGGCGATGTGATTTTCAAACAAGGTGTTGCGACAGATCGCCTGTTCGTTGTCGTCAAGGGCGCAGTTTGCGCGGTATAGATCGAATAGACGACCCCCAAGTCGGCCATTCAAGCGGACTCCCGTACGGGCAAAAACTTGGCAGTGTTTGGCAAAACCGCGCACGCTAAGAAACTTTGCCAAAAAACTTAAACATATCAATTGGCGCGACCCCGCGGTTTTCAGCACCTTGCGATAACGCTAGGCCGCGATACCTGCATTGGCGTTGGCTTAATTGCTGGGCAGACCCAAGGATACCAAAACTTCCAGTTCTTTCTCTAGCCGTGATACCATTTTTGGCCACGTCGGAAACGGAAAAGCGGTGCGCCACTTTTCTTTGGTTAAATCGGGGCGCTTTTCCAATGCGCGGTCCAAGAAATGTTTGGCCCGGTCCAGATCACCGAGACGGACATATAGATAGGCCCCGACAAAAAGGGGGAAGTATTCAACTTGCGGAAAGCTACAAGCGGCCTCGATATCTGCTTGAGCCGCAAGATACCCGTTTTCGGGGTCACGGTTCCAACGCGCCGATGCCAGCATAAAGTGAAACCCCCATGCCATCGGATCTTTCGGGTTCAATGCGATGGCGGCAAGGGCTGACTCTTCCATCCCGTCAAAGTCTATGTCTTCTTGGAAAAGGTGTACGTAAGTGCGTGCGTGGAACATGAATGCATTATTGTCGTTCAGCGCATAGGCGCGGTCGAGTGCCTGAAAAGCTTCGACTTCGCGCCGCATCATTCCCAGAATTGACCCCATTGCGATATGACCATCTTCCAGCCTGTCATCCAGTTTGATGGCGGCATTAGCGTGCTCTATCCCTTTCATAAGATCAACGACCGGGTCTGAACTGCGCCCGATGACAACTATGGCAGAGTGCCAGCGTGCAAGTTGCGCCCGCGGCAGCGCGAAATTCGGGTCGGCATTCGCCGCTGCGTGAAACAGCTCAAAGGCCCGTTGATAGCTGTCAGCCGTATAAGAATATAATTCGGCCATGCCGCGCTGGCTCAACTCCCATGCGGTCAGGCTATCGGTGGCTTTGCGCAGCGAAAGCGCACGTTCATTGGCACCCATTTCGGGGGTGATCGCATTGACAATCGCTCTGGTCAGTTCGTCCTGAAGCTCGAATACATCGCTGATTTCTCGGTTCCAGGTCTGCGACCACAAGGTCGCGCCCATTTTGGCGTGGATCAGCGTGACAGCCACGCGAATCCGCGCCCCACTGCGCCTGACGCTGCCTTCGATCACGTAAGATACACCCAGTTCATGCGCAATTTGGCGGACATCCGTTTGGGTGCCCTTGTAAGAAAAGGCCGTGTTACGTGCGATAACAAACAACGATCGAAACCGCGCCAGTTCGGTAGTCACATCCGCCGCGATGCCATCGGCCAGAAAATCCTGTTCCGGGTCAGATGACTGGTTTTCAAAGGCAAGAACCGCGACTGACGGACGTTCGCTGCGTTTTGCCGGTGTGTCTGGTTCGGCATGAACGCCTTCGACTTTGACGTTCCACACCCCGACGGGGGCCGGCATGTTTTTCACATATTGCAGACCCAGCTCACGGAAATCCGCAGCGAATTCGGGGGGGATTAGGTCGCGGGCGGCATCTGAAAGACAAATACCACCAGGCGGTGCCAGGCTTTCCAGACGTGCCGCAATGTTCACGACGTCACCTAGCAGGTCATCGCCATCTATGATCGCGTCGCCCGAATTGATGCCGATCCGAAATCTAAGCTGTTCGGACTCGGGCCGGCGCCCCTCGCGTTTGTGCATTTTCCGCTGCACATCCAACGCGGCGGCCAGCGCAACATGCGAGGATGCAAATTCGATCAGCATCCCGTCGCCCATGGTTTTAATGATCCGACCACCGGCATCCTCTATCGCGGGAACGATCACCTCTTGGCGGACAAGACGAAACCGATCAATGGCCGAGACCTCATCAGCCGCAACCAGTCGCGAATAGCCAACCATGTCAGCCGCTACAATTGTGGTAAATCGCCTTTCCATCAGATTCCTTTTTTGCTTGGGCTCAAGCACATTGGATCGAAATCATTACATGGGTAGCGCCGTATCAAGACGGTCTAACTATGCTTACGGTATCAACAGAAAATTGGACGTTCAAAGGTGTAAGTCCGGTATCCGGTCTTGGCGTGGCCATTTGCTCCCATAGATTGCCCCAGCCTTCTGACCAAGCTGTAACGACATTGATCTTAGGGTCTTTGAAGGCGTCAATAATCGCCTCGGCAACCCTCGTGGAAACCCAGATCAGGCCATAATAGGCGGGTATATTTTTCAATGTTCCATAGCCCTGAACCGAATACCCGTATTGCAGCAGTCCGATCAGCGACGTTAAATTGCCGCCGTCGGGCCGCTCCTCGCTCAAAAAATCCAGAAAGCTTTGCGAGGATTTCTCGTTGAACAATTTTCTGGGCGGTACCATCGGCATTGGTGTGTGGTGACCCAACAGCTCTTCGCGCAGTGCGATATACCGGGTGAGATCCCGCTCCATTGTGCTGATAATTTTCTGGGGCGGGGCATCGGGCGCGCCTAATTCCATCGCAGCCTTGCGAATAATATATGCGCCATAGGGGATTACCCCGTGGGGATTCGGATCAGGGCCAAGCTGATCTTTGGTCATTATTCCGCGAAACATTCCCCCGGCACCGCCGAAGCCAATCCGGTCGTTGCCTTGGCGAAACCGGCTCATATCTTTGACAAAATGGTCATAGGCCGGTGACAAGTAACAGGTGCCCAGCTCGCAAATGACGTTGAGTTCTGAGCCGTCTTTCCGCATTTGCAGCTTTTTTATCGTGTGGGTTTTACCCCCAATACGCCCCGATTTTTCGTAAATCGTAACATTGGTGTATTCCATGTCTCGCAAGACACTGCCGAACATCAGCCCGCTGGGACCCGCGCCCAAAATGCCAATGGCGGCTGTCTTATCTGTGGGAAGGCCAATCTTGTTCGCATCATCTGTCAACAGCATTTGTATATACTGGTAAATATCCAGAACCGACTCGAAACAGGTCGACGCATGGACGAATATTGTGTTTCGTTTCCCCTGAATTCCTAGGTATTTCCAAGGCAGATAGTTCTTTAGATCGGCATCCGTAAAGTGATCAAAATAGGGGGTCGTGACGTGATCAAGGATCTCGAAATCGGTACCATAGCACCAGTTCACGTCGTCGCTTAACCCTTGACGCATCAGCTCGTCGATCCACTGCTTGAACTTTGATGGGTCTGATGGGGCGTCTTTTGTTCTGACGATCTGGTATACAGTGACGTAGTTATAGGCCAATTCGTTTGCCGCAGCGACCGCAGGGTCGATGGAGTCGGCTTTTAAGTGCGGCTCTGCCGTGTCAATCGGGTTTTCGGTGCCCGCGCTTAAGGCCTTTGCGGTTTCGTTTCGATAACCGTAGACCTTGCCCGACATTGTTTCCAGAATTGAAGGCGCGAAAATGACACCGTAATGCGCGGGGTTTTCTTTGTTTACCTTCACTTTCAAAAGTGTCGTGTGAAAGGTAAAGTTTTCGAACTTGCCGAAAATGGTTTTTTCGAGCGGCGAATAATCACAACGGTCGCAAAGCGCATTTGGTTCGCAAGCGATCACCAAATAATCCAGCTGTACGGTGTATTCAGGCGCGCCGATCGGCGCCCCGGTTGTGCGATAGGTCAGTTCAATGCGTTCTGTTGTATCGTTGATAATAGGTGTGTCAGTCACCGACTTTCCCTCCCTAAATAAGTGTTTTGGACCAGTGTTTTCCCATCAGTTCGGGAAATTGGTGGGCACATCTGCCGCGCCTGCGCTGTCCATAATAGATCAGGTTCCCTGACCCAAACCTCGGCCGGGAAGGCATCCTTTAAGACAAGGCGGAAAAACCCCATCTGTCAACTGATGAGTCATGATTTATTCTGTTGGTCATGCGGACGGGGGGGTAGGGCGTGACCAACATTGCGGTAGCACGCTAGGCTGCATTGCCAATTTTGACGACCGAGTTGCGGGACGTCGAAGCCCTTAGCGCTGAGCGCAGGGTGGTCGTCAGCTATGAAGCAATCCGGGGTTGGGTCAGCCGCTTTGGAACGTAAATATCCGCCCTAAACGCTACCGACTTCCTTTACCGCCTTTTAGAAACGGCTTGACATATTTTGGTTCGATCAGACGAACAGGGTGGCTCCACGCCTCAAACTCGTTCCCCCAATGATGGCTCCCTGAGCAAGCTTGCCACCGCAATGGTACAGGTTTGGCAACTCCGAAATGAATGGCAGTAGTTTGCTGCGTCCAAGCTGCGGGCTAAAAAATAGCTGTGCCTGTTGAGCTACAACCACGTAGTTGAAATACATTGCATCGTAAGGTCTATGCCGACAGGATACCGAGTCTGTTACCTTGATATCTCCCTGGCTATGTGAACCTCTCAATACTAGCACAACGCTAGATGGGGGATGTCCAATCCATCAGAACCTTCATCCCCTGTCAATAATCAGCAGACAGGCCCCCATGATCTTGCGGGTGTCATCATAAACGTTTGGACGTTCGCCGCGCCAGCGGGCGAAATGCCGATGCTGGGGCGGGACAGACGAGGTTAGTGCGCGCAATGTCGTTTCGGTTTCGCCTGCGAAATTGCAGAATCTTCTCCGCAGGTTGTCATGAAACGTCGTGCGGTGCTTCACTTCCATCCGCAGATGAAACAGCGAACTGCGTGTGCGGGGAGCAATTTCCATCGCTTCAATTTGTGCAGGTGCGGCACGCCAGATATCAAGGGCAGCGCGTTGATGGCGGTCTGCGCGGGGTAAATTACCCGCTTCAAGCGCAACGATACAAAGGTTCGCGCGTGTTGTGGCGCGGCGCAAATCGGTCCGCTTAAAACATAAGCGGGCCAAAAGATCAGCCTGTCTAAATCGGACAATAGCGCGGCCTTTCGCGCCTTCGACCCAAAAAAGATTGCCCGCCTCAAGCAACCGTTCCCAAACCAGATCTGCACGCGACCAACCTGCGGCGCACGCGGTCTTTAATTCGACGTCGTTGCTCTCAAAGCCCCAGATATGCCGCCCGAACGTGTTCGTTGTCATGCAATTCACTCGCGGGGCCCTCCAAAGCCATATTGCCGGTCTCAAGAACATAGGCGTAATTGGCCAGTTCCAACGCCAGCACTGCGTTCTGTTCAACCAATACTACCGATAGGCCACGTTGGTTAATTTCCTCGATGATCACTGCTATTTCCTCGACGATCACCGGCGCAAGGCCCATCGACGGCTCGTCCATCAGCAAGACGCGCGGATCTGACATCAACGCCCGTCCGATGGCCAGCATCTGTTGTTCGCCCCCCGACATGGTTTGCGCCCGTTGACGGCGGCGCTCGCGCAGGCGGGGAAAACGATTGAACACATCTTCAAGATCAGCTTCGATCTTGTCTTTGTCCTTGCGCAGAAATGCGCCCGTGCGCAGATTTTCCTCGACCGTCATGTCTGGAAAAATGCGGCGGCCTTCGGGCACGTGAGCAATTCCATGTGCTACGATTTTGTGCGGAGCCATACCATCGACTCGTTTGCCATCGAAGTAAATCTCGCCGCCCTGCAGCGGTAGCATGCCCGACATGGCCCGCAATGTTGTGGTTTTGCCCGCACCATTTCCGCCGATGATCGTCACGATCTGGCCTTCGGGTACACCGATCGAAATATTCCGGATCGCGGATATTTTGCCGTAGTTCACACTGATATCGCGCAACTCAAGCAACATGGCGCGCGCCTCCAAGATAGGCTTCGATCACATCTGGATGATTGCGAATTTCCGCAGGGCTGCCTTCGGCAAGGAATTTCCCAAAGCTCATACAGGTGATGTTGTCGCACAGACCCATGATCGCCTGCATGTCATGTTCAACCAGCAAAATTGTAGTGCCCTCGGCACACAGGCGACGCATCAGGCCCATCATTCGCCGGGTTTCTTCGGGGTTCATGCCGGTGAATGGCTCATCCAGCAAGATCAGGTCCGGGCGCGACGCATAGGCGACGGCCATGCCAAGTGCGCGCTGATGACCATGGGAAAGATCGCCGGCCATTTCATGTTCAACATCAGCTAGGCCGAAAAATTCCAGTGACGTCCTTGCTCGGTCCAAGGCATCGCGCCGTGCCGAGCTGTCCAGACCAAGAATGGCTTTCAACAGGTTTGGCCGAAACGTCATGTGCGTTCCAATGAGGGCATTATCCAATACAGACAGCTCTCCAAAAAGTGTCGAATGTTGGAAGGTCCGCACGACCCCGCGATTTGCCACTTCGTGCATCGGCAATCCCGAGATGTCCTGACCGTTCAAAAGTACCCTGCCTTGACTGGGCTTGTAAAACCCGGAGACCATATTGAAGGTCGTTGTTTTACCCGCTCCGTTTGGGCCGATAAGTCCGTGGATGTTGCCTTTCTCAACTTTGAAGTTAAGTCTATCAACGGCAGTCAGCCCGCCAAATCGCATCGTCAAATTCTGTACTTCGAGGAGGGGGGTCATTTGGCATCCTTTCGGCGGGTGACTTTCTGCACGATGCTTTCAAGCCCGTTGGGCATGAACAGGATCGACAGGATCAGGATCAGTCCGTAGATCAGCGGCCGGGTCTGTTCGAGACCAAGCTCACGCAAAACGATTTCGTTCAGGATGGTCAGGACAACGCAACCCAGGATTGGTCCGTAAAATGTGCCCGTGCCTCCGACGATTGCCCAAGTGAGCACGAACACCATCACCTCGACATCGAAGCTGTTGGGATTGATGGTGCCGATGTAATGGGCAAGCAGCGCGCCGGCGATGCCTGCGAAACCGCTCGCGATTACGAATGCCATCGTGCGATACCTGCGCAGGTTCACCCCGGACGCCTGTGCCAGCTTGTCTTGCCAATGAACCGCGTGGAACGTCAGACCAACGGGGGATTTCTCGATCCGCCAGAGGATCCAAAGGCACAGCGCGACGACCACGGCGGAAAAATAGAAATAACTGACCGGCTCGAAAAAGTCGAATTGGTAGATTCCGATCGAAAAGTCAGGCATGGGGTCGATGCCCTTGATCCCCTTTGCCCCACCGAACGGGTCGCGAAAGCGCTTCCACAATAGTCGGATGATCTCGCCTGCCGCAAAGCTGCCGATCAGGAAATAAAAGCCTTTCATACGAAAGAGCGGGACGCTGAGCGCTAAGGCGATCAGTGCAGAGGCAAGCCCGCCGACAATGATGCCAAGCGGCACCCAAAGGCCAAGCTCTTTGGTGACAAGAGCAGAGGCATAGGCGCCGACACCCATAATAACGACATGACCAAGAGACCATTCGCCCGTCAGGGTCAACAACCGGTAGGAGGCGACGACGAGTATGTTGATGGTCAGAAAAACCAGCACTTCTTGTTGCGAAAAGCTGACAAGATTGGGCAGCACGATCAACGCGATGGCAAGTGCGACCCATATTACAAAGTTACGCACGATCCGCACTCCCGAAAAGACCGGTGGGTTTGACAATCAGCACAATCAGCATCAGGGCCAGACCGGTGATATCCGCCAGCACACCGTCAAAGAAGGTTGTGACGAAAGTATGCACAAATGCATAGACCACTGAGGCGAGCACCGCGCCTTCCAACGACCCTACTCCACCGACGATGATGACGATAAAGGCGGTAATGATGACCGAATGGCCCATATGGGGATTGATGGAGATGAGGGGTGCGGTCAGTGCGCCTGCCATCCCGGCAAATCCGGCACCGATGAACATGGCGATCATCGCTGTTTGAGTAACCGAAATACCCTGCAACGCGGCGGCTTCCGGATCCTGAGCCGAGGCACGTAATGCCCACCCAAAGCGCGTGCGCTTGAGGAAATACCACAGCGCGGAGAGCATCACGAAGGCGGTCACAATCACATAGACGCGCGCGACGGGAATGCTGATCTTATCGGCAAACCTGATGACATCTTGCGTGACGGGCGGAATATGTTCCATCCGCACACCGAAGCCCAGAACCGCTAGCGCTTGGAGGACCATCAAGAAACCGATGGAGGCCACCAGCCCCCCCAGTGGATTATCCCGTAAAGGGCGAAACAGCGCGCGTTCCATGAGCAGGCCAAGCAGGCCGACAAAAATCAACCCCGCTGCTACTGCAACGAAAAACGGGACCATCCGATCAGCGTAGAGCGCGACAACCACGTAAGAGCCAGCCATGAACAGCTCTCCATGCGCGAAATTAATTACGCCCATTACGCCAAAGATCAGGACCAACCCGACAGCGACAAGCGAGATATAGGACGCGGCATAGATCGCGTTTAGACTGGTCTGAGCCAGAAGTTCAAACATCACATATACTCATTTAGGATAAATGGCCTGCGGGTCGGAATGACCCGAACCGCAGAGTTTTGAACCGTCGGATCAGCCCCGCTGATTCCACATCTGATCATAGGCAGACATGTGCTTGATCAAAAGATCCCCGTGTTGTTCGTACCACGCAGGGATCGACTTGAATCCCTTGATGACTGCTTTGCCATTTTCGATCACAACCACCGGCCAATCCCCGACCAGCGCATTGTCGATGCCGAACATCTCTGTACCCCACCAATCGGCGTCGCCAAAGGCATGCTTACCTTTTCCGTCGTCCTTCATAGCGGCCAGCACTGCGTCCGGCTCAACCGAGCCCGCTTTTTCAGCACCGGCCTTCCAAAGCTGCATGATCGCGGCATATTCCCAGCTTACTGCACCCCACTGGCCCGGGAAACGCTTGTTATATTCTTCGTAAAACCCATTCGCGTCGTCGAAGTTGATGTTGTCGCCATTGAGCGCCGGATCATCAAAGTCGGGAAACTGGAAGATGAAACCCTCCATGAATTCCTTCGATGTTTTGGCGATCAACTGGTCATAGAAATCGGCTGTCGCCGAAATGATCTGACCCTTATAGCCTTGTTGAAACAACTGTTCGCAGATTGGATGGACATAGTCGGAATAGCAGGTGTCGAGACAGACAATATCGGGACTGGTCGACAGCAGTCGCGTCACGATCGGCGCAAAGTCGGTCGTCGCGGGATCAAACAGCAGCGGCTCGTCCTGCATCTCGATCCCTGCTGCTTCGAACGCGGCGAGGTAAGTTGCAACAGAGGGCAGGCCAAGCGCATCATCCTGCGCGCACATGACGGCGGTTTTCAGTTCGGGCTTGTTTTCGGCCAGCCACTGAACGCCAGTAACAAGATAGATCGGATGCACTTCGGTCGGTGCCAGAAGTGTTGTTGTTTCCGGCGAAAGATCAGACGGAAGCAGCGTTGAAAACAACATCCCTGTCCGGTCTGCCACAGGTTGAACGCCCGGCCAGGTATCGCCACCCAACATCATCACGAATTTAACACCATCTTCGCGGATCAGCTTTGTGGCACCGGTGCGGGCCTTCGCGGGGTCGTATTCGTTGTCGTATGAAACGAATTCGATCATGTGACTGTTATCGCCGATCTTGATTCCGCCTGCGGCGTTAACTTTCTCAGCCCAGATTTCGCAACCGCTCAAGCCAGGGGCGCCCCAAGCAGCGGTCGCACCGGTCAGCGGCGCTAGAAAACCAATTTTGATCGGCTCTCCTGCGGCGAGCGCAATGGATGGAAGGCCAGCACTAAGCGCGGTAGCCGCCGTCGATTTAAGAAATGTCCGGCGCGAAAGGTCTTTCTTCAGGATATTTGAAAACATCAATCTCTCCATGTTGGTTGCCGCATTCGAGCGCGGCTACTTCAGAAACCAATTTCAGGCCAATTTTCGAGGTGGCCCCCGCCCACTCTTCTCGGTGGTATGCTTAAAATTATGACTGGTTCTTTACAAAAAGCTAGCAGCGTATCGCTTTCCACACAAGAATATTATTTTCTTTAGGTATTTGGACCCCTTACGAAAGTTGCGCACTAGATCGAACTGGTATAATTTTGATCCAGCAGCAGGTGTCCCGTTGAACCAAAAGGCTGCACCTTTGAACCGATTCTGGTTCAACGTCGCACTCCGGGGTTTGCGGCAATGTGTAAGAACTGAACCAAGGCACGCTGACACGCCGACGCCAGAAGGGGATCAGATGTTTGATGAAACTCACTGGCATGAAGGGACGGGCCGATTGCGGTCCGGAATGCAAAAGAGCCCATTCCCAAACCTATGTGCTTTTTGGTAAGGACAGCGCCTGACTGGACCAAAAACCAGTAATGCTTCAAAGTGCCCCTTTCCAGTAACCGGATTCCATATCCAATCCTGCGACCCGCGCCGGATCCGAAACAGAAGCTTATCAAATGAACAGCGACGCCCTCAAAATGACTTCGCAGATCATCGCCAGCCACTCGGTCGGGGCGACGGTGCAGGTTGTGCTTGACCGGGTGTTTGCGCAGATAAAAAATGGCAAGTATCCTTTGGACACACGCCTGCCGTCAGAGCGGGCGCTGGCCGCCGAACTGGGCGTCGCGCGCAACACGGTACGGGAGGCACTTGATGTTCTGGCAGCGCGCAAGGTGATCAATCGCCGGCCAGGAAGCGGCAGTTTTGTAACGTATCAATCCGAACAGGACGAAGACGCGCCGGCGACTGCGGTTGCGTATGACACAAGCCCGCTTGACCATCTGGTGGTTCGCGGCATTCTCGAGCCCGAAATGGTACGTCTTGCGGTAATTAACATGTCACCCCGGGACATTAACGATCTGGAAAAGCTGATGTCCGAAATCGAGGCCGTGCGAACCGACGTGGCAGATTTCATAAAATGCGAAGAGAACATCTATCGCAAGATTGCGGCGGGAACGCGTAATCCGCTGCTTGCCTCATGCTACAATCTGGCGATTGAATCTTGTCGTACTTCGTTCCGCACTGCGCTGCTGCGCCGCCATCTGACGCCAAAACGTATCCTTGAATATCAGCAACGCTACAACGCGCTGTTCAATGCCATCGCATCGCGTGATGTCGAGCGCGCAGTGGAATTCATAAAGCTGCATCTTATCGAAGAGCAAAAGCTGCTGCTGCAAAACCTGTGATCAGACCGCCGGAAGCTCCGAGTTAAAGCTGGGTTGGAGTGCGCCGGTTGTAAGACGCTGGTGCCAAAGCTGCCCGAGGGCTGACATTTCGTCTTTCAGCACATCGCCATGCTGCCCAAGCCAGTCTGGGATGGATCCGAATTCAACGATGCGTGCCTTGCCATCCTGGATTGTGACCACCGGCCAGTCCCCGACAAGCGCATTGTCGATGCCGAACATGTCCTGCCCCCACCAACGGGCTGGGCCGAAGGCGTGAGACACGTGGCCGAGCTGTTTCATCGCGGCCAAGACCGTCACCGGCTGGACGCTGTTGCACTTTTCAACTGCTGAATGCCAGATATCCAGAATGGCCGCATATTCCCAGCTTACAGCACTCCAGCTTTGCGGGAACCGGCGGTTATATTCCTCGTAGAAGAGGTGGGGTTGGTTGAAAAAGAACGTTTTCTCACGCAGCAAAGGATCATCAAAATCCGGAAACTGAAAAATCACACCTTCCATAAATTCCGCAGAGGTACGCGCCAGCAGTCTGTCATATTGGTCAAACGTACACGAGATGATCTGGCCGTCATAGTTTTGTGCATGGGCATATTCGGTCATCGCGTGGACCATCGGTGTGTAACTTGTGCACCAGCACAGCACGTCCGGCTTTGCGTCCAGCATCGGCTGTACAATTGATCCGACATCGGTCGAATCCGCAGAATATTGTATTTCCTTCGTCACGGCCATTCCTGCACACCCAAAGGCCGCGCGGTAGGTTGCCAGCGATGGCAGGCCAAGCGCGTCCTTCTGGCTGCACAGGGCAACGGTCCTGAGTTCGGGTCGGGTTCGGGCAAGCCAGTCCACGCCGGTTACATTGTAAATCGGATGTAACTCGCTGGGTGCGATCAAAAAGGGCGTATCGGGCGACAGATCGCTGGGCAGCAGCGTTGACGTCAGAATTTTTCGGTCGCTCAGGTAGTCGATTATGGGCGTGAGCGTATCGCCCCCGAGCATAAGCAGCAGGTCCACCCCATGATCTTCGACCAGTTGCCGCGCGCCTTCCGTTGCCCTGTCGCCATCGTATCCACAATCAAACTGTTTGATCTCGACGGGATAGCGCCGCCCGCTGATCATCAGTCCGCCCGCACGATTAAGCGAATCGGCCCAAATCTGACAACCGTTCAAACCGGGTAGACCCCACGATTGGACCGGACCGGTCAGCGGTGCAAGAAAACCGACCCGTACGGGTTCGTTCATACCCACCGATAAGCGCGGAAAGGCAGAAGAAACCGCTAGTTGATGTGCAAAACTGGATGACGTCATAGATTTCCGTCTAGCACTAACTTCTGTCGATTTCACTATCTTTTCGACCTGTTCCTGAATGATCTTGACAATTTGGTATAACCAATTGCACCATTTAAGAACCAAAAGAACCACATAATTATATTTGGTCCATACCAACAGGAGTGTAACAGATGAGTTCCAAGCGTGTTGCGATCATCGGGGCTGGCCCCTCCGGCATGGCCCAGATGCGAGCCTTCCAAAATGCCCAGCAGAACGGGGAGGACATCCCTAAAATTGTCTGCTTTGAAAAGCAGAGCAACTGGGGAGGGTTGTGGAATTATACTTGGCGCACCGGGCTAGACGCCCACGGGGAGCCGGTACATTGCTCGATGTATCGTTACCTGTGGTCCAATGGTCCCAAGGAAGGTCTCGAGTTCGCGGATTATTCATTCGAGGAACACTTCGGCAAACAGATCGCTTCATATCCGCCGCGCGCAGTGCTGTTCGACTACATGGTAGGCCGGGTTGAAAAGGCCGGTATCCGTGACTGGATCCGCTTCAATTCCCCGGTTCGCTGGGTGCGCTATAACGAAGCTGACAAGACTTTCACCATCACCGTGCATGACCAGATTGAGGATTCTACCTACGAAGAGGTGTTCGACAAAGTCATCTGCGCTTCGGGTCACTTTTCGACACCCAATGTGCCGGAGTATGAAGGGTTTGAAGTATTCAACGGTCGCATTCTGCACGCGCATGATTTCCGTGATGCCCGGGAATTTGCAGGTAAGGACATCCTGATCATAGGGTCCTCTTATTCTGCCGAGGACATCGGCTCCCAATGTTGGAAATACGGAGCAAAATCAGTTACCTCTTCCTATCGCAGTGCTGCAATGGGATTTGACTGGCCCGATAATTGGGACGAAGTTCCGGCGCTTGAGAGGGTCAGCGAAAAAACCGCATATTTTAAGGATGGTACGTCACGCGATGTTGACGCGATTATCCTTTGCACCGGCTATAAGCATTTCTTCAACTATCTGCCGGATGATCTGCGCTTGAAAACCACGAACCGGCTGGCAACTGCCGAACTCTACAAAGGTGTGGTTTTTGTGAAAAACCCGAACATGTTCTATCTTGGGATGCAGGATCAGTGGTTCACGTTCAATATGTTCGATGCGCAAGCCTGGTGGGTCCGCGATGCAATCATGGGTAAGATCGATGTGCCGACCGATGTGGATATTCTTGCAGCCGATGTGGATGAACGCGTCGCGCGCGAAGAAGCCAGCGACGATGTGAAATACGCTATCCAGTATCAGGGCGATTACGTCAAGGAACTGATTGAGGAGACCGATTATCCAAGTTTCGACGTAGATGGTGCATGTAAGGCTTTCTTTGCATGGAAGCAGCATAAGGCCGATGACATAATGGCGTTCCGTAACCAATCCCATAAGTCGGTTATCACCCATACCATGGCTCCTGTGCATCATACGCCGTGGAAGGATGCTCTGGATGACTCGCTTGAGGTTTATCTCGAAAATTGAGGCAGTGCGCTCGTCGTGGTTAAGGGCAGATGGGCAACGCTGGTGCACCCCCTTATTCATTCGCGGCAGCGCGTCTGCTTTAACGGGATGTACACCCGGGCACTCCTAATTCCGTGCGCTTTCTGGGTCATAGGCAAATTGGTTATCTGAAGTCTGAGCCTTTCGCGTCGGCTCAGACCTGCCAGCGGGCAATTACTGAGCCGTCGCTCCTCTCCGAAACACTTTACTTTCCCCTCAAGAAATAAGTATTCTTTCGTATCTAGATCTTGCAAGGGTATAGTTGTGAACTCAGACTTGCCACACCCGCTCCATACGCCGTTGTGTTCCATTCTCAAATGTAGGGTGCCGATATTGTTGGCCGGGATGGGGGGCGTCGCGCGCTGGCAGCTGGCAGCAGCCGTCGCGAAGGCTGGCGGATATCCTACGTTGGGAATGGTCCGTGAAACCCCCGCATTGATCGCGTCCGAGATCAGAGCTTTCAAGGCGGCGACCAATCGGTCATTTGCCGTTAATCTTATTCCCGCTGCGACGGAACCAGCGCTGCTGGAGGCACAGTTGCGGCAGTGTCTTGAGTTGGACGTTATGGCCTTTTCTTTCTTCTGGGATGTGATGCCAGAGGTGGTTGCACGTGTCCGCGAGACGGGTGCAACGGTATTGCACCAAGTTGGGTCACTGGAACAGGCGCTCAGAGCCCAAGATGCGGGGGTTGATGTGATCATCGCGCAAGGGATCGAAGCGGGCGGTCATGTTCACGGCCGCAATCGCTCCTTTGATCTCGCCAAAGAAATCATCCAAGAAACGCAGCTTCCCGTCGTGATTGCGGGCGGCATTTCGACCGGCAAAGAGCTGGCCGATGCCCTCGGACTGGGGGCGCAGGGCGTTCAATGCGGGACGGCGTTTCTCGCCACCGACGAGTCTTTTGCCCATCAGTATCATAAGCAGCGGGTGGTCGACGCGGATGCCGAAGACACCGTTTTGACCGATGTTTTTGTGCTGAACTGGCCCAAGGGCGCGGCAGTGCGGGTGATTGGCAACAGCGTCACCAAGGCCCTGAACGGAAATCTTTTTGGGCATGATCCCGATATCTTGCCGCGCGAGGCGATAGCTTGGGACGATGGTGTCGCACGCTATCGCTTCAGCACGGATTCGCCCCTGCGTACGACCACCGGCGACTTGGAGGCGATGCCAAGCTTTGGAGGGCACAGCGTCGGATCAATCCGTGACATTGTGCCCGCCAAGGTTCGGCTGGAAAAAATTGAGCATGATGCCGTGCTTTGTATGAGTTCTGAGCGGGCGGCAGAAAATGCGCCCTTTTCCAAAACTGAAGTGCCGCAATGGCGCAAATTAAAACGAACGGAGTTGCGAGCATTGCGCAAGACGCTAAGCGTCGACGCACATGCAACCGCCTCCAACCGTATCGCCCTAAGACTGGAAGCGTTCCTGAATGACCGGTTCGACGGTGCGGGGGGCCGGGTGCTGTCGATGTATTGGCCGATCAAGGGCGAGCCTGATCTGCGTGATCTCATGTCAAGATTACACGCAGGCGGGGTCATCATCGCATTGCCGTTGGTCGAGACAAAGGCCGCGCCTTTGGTGTTCCGTCGCTGGACGCCGCTGACAAAAATGACCCGAGGTGATTGGAATATCCCTGTTCCTCCCCCAGAGGCTGAAATCTTGAAACCCGAAATCGCGTTGGCCCCGCTGGTGGGGTGGGACATGTCGGGATACCGGCTTGGCTATGGCGGTGGTTACTTCGATAGGACCCTCGCGGCGCTTGATCCATCACCATTCAAGATCGGCATTGGATATGCGTCCGCCAGACTTGAGACAATTTTTCCGCAGCCTCACGATATACCGATGGATATCATTTTGACCGAGGCGGGCACGTTTGCTGATTGATCCAGCCGGGGAATGATTCCACGGTTAGCTGACGGCAGTGGCCTGGCAAATGGTTTGCCCCGCAAAATTGCTTGCAAGTCCTACGGGGCTGACTGCCCACTTGGTCGCCTGATCGAAGCAATTCTTCATATTTTCGACAAAATGCCGCTGCGCTTCGGCACATTGGCGTCGCGGTTTATCTTCGCCGACTTTACTCAGACCCGTAAAATATACCGCCAAGGGATGTTGACCTAAATGAAAATAAGTTAAACAATGGGAATAAATCAAGGGACGGGTACTCATGGCTTTGGATCAACAAACAGGCGTTTGGAAATCAGGTAAGGGCAAGGGTCGTCATACGACCAAGGGTCGCCAGCTGCTGGACCAACCTTGGGATGAAATCCGCGTGCTTCTGGGTGACACCCCCCGCCGCCGGGATTTGCTGATCGAATATCTCCATCTGATTCAGGATAAGTTTGGACATCTCTCAGCGGCGCATCTGCGTGCTTTGACCGAAGAGCTGCGCATCTCAATGGCGGAAATCTACGAGGTTGCTACGTTTTACGCCCACTTCGATGTGGTTAAGGAAGGTGAGGCACCCCCACCCGCGTTGACGATCCGGGTCTGCGATTCATTGTCATGCGAACTGGCCGGTGCGCAGGCATTGAAATCTGCACTGGAGGAAGGGCTGAACCCTGCCGAGGTTCGGGTGTTGCGTGCGCCTTGCATGGGGCGGTGCGACGCGGCCCCCGTCCTGGAGCTGGGTCACAATCACATCGACCACGCCACACCTGAAAAAGTGCAGGAGGCCATCGCGGCGCAGGAAACACATGTGCGATTGCCCGCGTATGAAAACTTTGAAGCCTATTGCGAGGCTGGCGGATATGAGGCGATCAATGGCCTGCGGTCAAAGCATCTGGCCTGCGTGGTCTTGGCGGGGCGGGTTTCCCATCGGGTACCAAATGGGGTTTTGTGCGCGGAAATGCCGGACCGCGGTATTTGGCGGTAAATGGCGACGAGGGCGAGCCGGGGACGTTCAAAGACCGATACTATCTCGAACGCACGCCGCATCTGTTTCTTGAGGGCCTGTTGATCGCAGCGTGGGCCGTAGAGGCCGAAACCTGCTTTATCTACATGCGCGACGAATATCCCGCGGTGCTGGAGATTTTGGCGCGCGAGATCGCGGCACTAGAACAGGCCGGCATCGTCGAAAAAGGCTATATCGATCTGCGCCGTGGTGCTGGAGCCTATATCTGCGGCGAAGAGTCCGCGATGATCGAGAGCATCGAGGGCAAGCGGGGCATGCCGCGTCATCGTCCTCCTTATGTTGCGCAGGTTGGCATCTTTGGCCGCCCGACTTTGGTGCATAACGTCGAGACCCTTCATTGGATCGCGCGGATCTGCCGTGAGGGTCCCGAATGTCTCAATACCACGCAAAAGAACGGGCGGACGGGGCTGCGCAGCTACTCCGTTTCGGGTCGGGTTGCCAATCCGGGGGTCTATCTGCTGCCTGCTGGGTCGACCATTCTGGATATCATCGAGGCGAGCGGCGGCATGGCTGACGGCCACGTATTCAAGGCCTATCAGCCGGGCGGGCCGTCGTCGGGACTGTTACCTGCGTCTATCAGCGATGTGCCGCTTGATTTCGACACGCTGCAACCCTTGGGCAGCTTTATCGGATCGGCGGCAGTTGTCGTGCTTTCGCAGACCGACAGCGCGCGGTCAGCGGCCCTGAATATGCTGCGGTTCTTCGAAGACGAAAGCTGTGGACAGTGTACGCCCTGCCGGGTGGGGTGTGAAAAAGCAGTCAAGCTCATGCAGGAAGAACATTGGGATCAAGAATTACTGGAAGAGTTAAGCACCACAATGGTCGACGCGTCGATCTGTGGTCTGGGGCAGGCGGCACCTAATCCGATCCGCATGGTGATGAAGCATTTCGCGGATGAAGTGACGGCCGGTCGGGGCGGGGAGAAGAAACAATGAGCGAGACTATTACCTTCACGCTGGATGGCGAAACTGTCGAAGCGGCAAAAGGCGACACCATATGGGAAGTGGCAAACGGGCGCGGTCTCAAAATTCCGCATCTGTGTCACAAGCCCACACCTGGGTACCGCCCTGATGGTAACTGCCGCGCTTGCATGGTCGAGATTGAAGGTGAACGGGTACTGGCCGCTTCTTGTATCCGCGAGCCCTCCGAAGGCATGGTCGTGACCACCAATAATGCCCGCGCAGAAAGTGCCCGCCGCATGGTAGTCGAGATGCTGCTGGTCGATCAGCCGCAACAGGACGTCGCCCATGATAAATCCAGCCATTTCTGGGATATGGCGGCACTGCAAGGCGTGAGCGAAAGTCGCTTTCCAAAGTTGGAAGCGGGGCGCATTCCGTTGCTCGATAACAGCCATGTTGCGATGTCCGTCAATCTGGACGCCTGCATCCAGTGTGGTCTGTGCGTGCGCGCCTGCCGCGAGGTGCAGGTGAACGATGTGATCGGTATGGCCGGACGGGGGCATGACAGCTATCCGACATTTGACATGGCCGACCCGATGGGGGAATCCACCTGTGTGGCATGTGGTGAATGCGTGCAAGCCTGCCCGACGGGCGCACTGTTGCCCAGTACGGTCGTGGACGAAAATCAGGTCGGCGACAGTGCTGACTTTGACAGCGAAACCGCGTCTGTCTGTCCGTTCTGCGGCGTGGGCTGCCAAGTCTCGCTCAAGGTCAAAGATGGCAAGATCAAATACGTCGAAGGCATCAACGGTCCGGCAAACGAGGGACGGCTTTGCGTCAAGGGCCGCTTTGGCTTTGACTATATCCACCACCCTCACCGCCTGACCAAGCCGATGATCCGCCGTGCAGACGCGCCGCCCAAGGGCCTGAACGTTAACCCGGGCGATCTGTCTACTCATTTTAGGGAAGCCAGCTGGGACGAAGCGCTGGATTTCGCCGCCGGAGGTATGGCGCGGATTGCACAGGCCCATGGCGGCAAGGCAGTTGCGGGGTTTGGATCGGCCAAATGCACCAACGAGGAAGCTTATCTGTTCCAGAAGCTGATCCGCCAAGGTTTCAAGCACAACAATGTCGATCACTGCACAAGGCTGTGCCATGCCTCGTCAGTCTCGGCGTTGATCGAAAATGTCGGCTCGGGTGCCGTCACGGCGACATTCAACCAGATCGAAAATGCCGATGTGGCAATTGTGATAGGGGCCAATCCGGTAGAAAACCATCCGGTGGCGGCGACCTATTTCAAGCAGTTCACTAAACGCGGTGGCAAGCTGATCGTGATGGATCCGCGGGGGGTCGGGCTTCGGCGTTTCGCCAGCCACATGTTGCAATTCCGACCCGGAGCAGATGTGTCGATGCTGAATGCGATCATGCATGTGATCGTGGCAGAGAAGCTCTACGACGAACAATATATCGCGGCCTATACCGAAAATTGGGAGGCTGAAAAGGCGCATTTGGCTGACTTCACGCCGGAAAAGATGGCAGAGATTTGTGGGATCGACGCCGAGGTGTTGCGCGATGTGGCACGGACGTTTGCGGGCGCTAAGTCAGCGATGATTTTTTGGGGCATGGGCGTGTCGCAGCACATCCACGGCACCGATAATGCGCGCTGCCTGATATCTCTGGCGTTAATGACCGGTCAGATCGGGCGGCCTGGAACCGGCCTGCATCCTCTGCGCGGGCAGAATAACGTGCAGGGGGCGTCGGACGCGGGATTGGTCCCGATGTTCCTGCCCGACTATCAAACTGTAACGGATGACAAGGTGCGCAAGGCGTTTACCGATGTCTGGGGCAGCGATGATTTCAGTGCTGAGAAGGGGCTGACGGTCACCGAGATTGTCGATGACATTCATGCCGGCAATACCCGATCAATGTATATTCTAGGTGAGAACCCTGCAATGTCGGACCCTGATGTCGAACATGCGCGCGAAGCTTTTGCCAAGCTGGAACATCTGGTTGTTCAGGATATTTTCCTGACCGAGACGGCAAACTACGCCGACGTTCTTTTGCCGGCTTCCACGCTTTATGAAAAGTCGGGCACCGTCAGCAACACCAATCGGCAGGTCCAGATGGTGCGTCAGGCCGTGCCGCCGCCGGGTGACGCGAAAGAAGACTGGTGGATTGAGGTCGAACTCGCAAAGCGACTTGGCCTTGGCTGGACATATACCAATCCCGGTCAGGTATTTGATGAGATGGCGCTGAACATGCGGTCTTTCGACAATATCACTTGGGAGCGGCTCAAGACCGAGGCGGTAACCTATCCATCGCTGTCGCCAACGGACCCCGGTCAGGCTGTGGTATTTGGCGACGGGTTCCCGCGCCCTGAAGGAAGGGCCAAATTCACGCCCGCCAGCTTGATCGCGCCGGACGAGGTGCCCGACGCCGAGTATCCGATGATCATGACCACGGGTCGGCAACTTGAACATTGGCACACGGGGTCGATGACCCGCCGTGCCAGCGTTCTTGATGCGGTGGAACCCGAGGCCAATGCCTCGCTCCATCCAAAGACCCTGCGTAAGATGGGCGTGGAACCCGGCGGGATGATCCGCCTGACCACACGGCGCGGTACAATCACCATCATGGCGCGCGCGGACAGGGCCGTTTCAGAAGACATGGTTTTTGTACCTTTTGCCTATGTCGAGGCGGCAGCGAATATCCTGACAAACCCTGCAACCGACCCATACGGCAAGATACCCGAATTCAAGTTCGCCGCTGTCCGCGTGGAACGAGCAACAGACAGCGAGATGGTCGCCGAGTAACCGGCAGCCGATAAAAATATATAATTCTGACTAGGAGCACGACCCCATGGCCTTCAAGACCGACATTCAAATTGCACGCGAAGCGAAGAAGAAACCAATTCAGGAAATTGGCAAGATACTGGGTATTTCCAGCGATGATCTGCTGCCCTATGGCCATGACAAAGCGAAGGTCAGTCAGTCTTTCATCGATAGCGTCCAGAAGAACAAAGACGGCAAGCTGATCCTTGTGACCGCAATCAATCCTACGCCCGCTGGCGAAGGCAAGACGACCACGACCGTGGGTCTGGGCGATGGCTTGAACCGGATCGGCAAGAAAGCGGCGGTCTGCATCCGCGAAGCTTCGCTTGGACCAAACTTTGGCATGAAGGGCGGGGCCGCAGGCGGGGGCTATGCGCAGATTGTGCCGATGGAAGAGATGAACCTGCATTTCACCGGGGATTTCCATGCCATCACCAGCGCTCATAACCTGCTGTCCGCGATGATCGACAACCACATCTATTGGGGCAATGCGCTTGAGATCGACACACGCCGCGTGGTGTGGCGTCGCGTGCTGGATATGAACGACCGTGCCCTGCGGACCATCACGGCGAGCCTTGGCGGCGTTGCCAACGGTTTCCCGCGCGAGGCCGGCTTTGACATTACGGTGGCCTCCGAGGTCATGGCGATCCTGTGTCTGGCGAAAAACCTCAAGGACCTTGAGAAGCGTTTGGGCGATATGATCGTGGCCTATACCCGCGAGCGCAAGCCGATCTATGCCCGCGACATCAAGGCCGATGGTGCGATGACAGTGTTGTTGAAAGACGCGATGCAGCCCAACCTCGTGCAGACGCTTGAGAACAATCCGGCCTTCGTACATGGCGGCCCGTTTGCCAACATCGCACACGGCTGCAACTCGGTCATTGCAACAACGACTGCGTTGAAACTGGCGGATTATGTTGTAACTGAAGCAGGCTTTGGCGCTGATCTGGGTGCCGAAAAGTTCATGAACATCAAGTGCCGCAAGGCTGGGCTGGCCCCGTCCTGTGTTGTTCTTGTCGCCACAGTGCGGGCAATGAAGATGAATGGTGGTATCGCCAAGGCCGATCTGGGCACCGAAAATGTCGAGGCCGTCGGTAAAGGCTGCGCCAACCTTGGCCGCCACATTGAAAACCTGAAATCGTTCGGCGTGCCAGTGGTGGTGGCGATCAACCACTTCGTGACCGATACCGAGGCCGAGGTTGAGGCTGTGAAGGCCTACGTTAAGGGCCAAGGGTCTGAAGCTATTCTGTCGCGTCACTGGGAATTGGGGTCCGAAGGGTCTGCGGAACTCGCTACCCGCGTGGCCGAGATTGCCGATAGCGATTCTGCGAATTTTGCACCGATCTATCCGGACGACATGCCGCTGTTTCAGAAAATCGAAACCATTGCGAAACGTATCTACCGCGCGGACGAGGTGCTGGCGGATACCAAAATACGCAACCAGTTGAAAGAATGGGAAGAGCAGGGCTATGGCCATCTGCCGGTTTGCATGGCCAAGACGCAGTATAGCTTTACCACGGACCCCGAACGCCGGGGCGCGCCTACGGGTTTCTCGGTGCCGGTGCGTGAAGTGCGCCTTTCTGCGGGCGCCGGATTTGTCGTGGCCATCTGCGGTGAGATCATGACGATGCCGGGTCTGCCACGGGTGCCATCAGCCGAAAACATCCGGTTGAATGCAGACGGTGACGTCGAAGGTTTGTTCTAAACGCAGTGCGTGAGATCGCGCACCCTGCAAAATGACAGATGTAGGGTGCGTGATTTCACGCACCTTTGCCAATTCAAGCTATAGGAAAATAAATGACAGCGACCATTATCGACGGCAAAGAATTCGCAGCCCGAGTGCGCGTCAAAGTTGGCGACCATGTGACACGTCTGAAAAATGACCATGGCATCACACCGGGGCTGGCCGTTGTGCTGGTGGGCGAAGATCCTGCTTCACAGGTTTACGTGCGCTCAAAGGGCAAAATGACCGTTGAGGTGGGGATGAAATCGGTTGAACACAAACTGGATATCAACACAGCCGAGGCTGACCTGCTGGCGCTCATTGATCAGCTGAACAACGATCCCGAAATCCACGGAATTTTGGTACAATTGCCGCTGCCCAAACATCTGAACGAAGATCTGGTGATCAATTCGATCTCACCCGCCAAGGATGTTGATGGTTTCCACATCTCAAACGTCGGACTTCTCGGCACCGGGCAAAAATCCATGGTGCCCTGTACCCCGCTTGGCTGTTTGATGATGCTGCGCGACCATCACGGGTCGCTGTCCGGCATGAACGCTGTTGTGATTGGCCGGTCGAATATTGTCGGCAAGCCGATGGCGCAACTGCTGTTGGGTGATAGCTGTACGGTGACGATTGCCCACAGCCGGACCAAAGATTTGGCAGATGTTGTGCGCCGTGCAGATATCGTCGTGGCCGCCGTCGGGCGCCCAGAGATGGTGCCGGGCGATTGGATCAAACCCGGTGCAACCGTGATTGATGTCGGAATCAACCGTATCGAGCGCGACGGCAAGAAAAAGCTGGTCGGCGATGCCGATTATGAAAGCTGTGCCGCTGTGGCGGGGGCGATCACACCGGTGCCGGGCGGCGTGGGGCCGATGACAATTGCCTGCCTGTTGGCGAACACCGTGACCGCGTGTTGCCGCGCGCATGGATTCGATGAACCTGAGGGTTTGACGGCATGAAAGATGCACACATCGACCACCGTCTGATTGATGGCAAAGCAGTGATGTCCCGGATTTTGGATGAGGTATCTGCTTATTTCGTACAGGCCGCCATTGGAGGTAGGGTCGCGCGTCTGGTTTCTGTCAGCATCGGAGACAGCCCCGAGGTAGCCGTATACGTCCGCAATCAAGCGCGGGCAGCGGTAAAGGCGGGGATCCGGTTTGATCAGGAGCTTTGGAGCAATGAGGTCAGCCAAGATGAATGCAAGCAACTCATTTCTGAAATGAATGATGACCCAGAAGTTTTGGGGATTATTCTGCAACGTCCGGTGCCGGACCACATCAATGTCCGTTCATTGCAATCGGCGATCCATCCGCTCAAGGATGTAGAAGGCATGAACCCTGCATCCATTGGCAACATTGTCTACTCCGACATGGCGTTGGCACCCTGTACGGCGGCGGCGGCTGTGACACTGATCAAGGAAACCGGGCTTGATCTCAAAGGGCTTGAGGTCGTGATGATCGGCCATTCCGAAATAGTCGGAAAACCTGTCGCATTGTTATTGATGGCAGAGGGCGCGACGGTGACAGTCTGCCATCATATGACACGGTCGTTGGCCATTCATTCGCGCCGTGCCGATGTTTTGGTGGTCGCGGTGGGCAAGCCGCATCTGATTGGCGCTGAAATGGTGAAACCAGGTGCGGTGGTGATCGACATCGGGATAAATCACGTAGTCGGTTCTGATGGTAAATCGCGGATTGTTGGCGACGTGGACACGTCTGCCGTCAAGGAAATTGCGGGCTGGGTCACGCCAGTTCCAGGCGGCGTAGGGCCGGTGACGGTCGCGATGTTAATGCGCAATGCCATGACAGCGCATCAGCGCCAGCAGGCAGTTGGTTGGATCCAATAATTCTGACGTAAATTTTGGTTAAACTTCTGGTCTGGGAGGAGAACAAGATGAAGCAGAGCGTATTAGACCAGATCGGTGGCGAAACAATTCTCCGGAAGCTGGTGGATGAATTTTACGATTTGATCGAAACCATGCCCGAAGGGGCGCAGATCAAAAAGATGCACGACCGTGGGCATGGGCTGGAACATGTTCGGCTTGAACAGTTCAATTTCCTTTCGGGTTTTCTTGGTGGCCGACGTTACTATGAGGAAAAATTTGGTCATATGAATGTGAAGCTGATGCATGAGCATGTCCCGATTTCGATGGAGGAAGCTGAAAACTGGTTAACCTGCATGAATACGGCCTTTGCGAATGTCGGTTTGGCAGGTCCAGAAGTCGAAAAGCTCAGGTCTGTGCTCCGCCGTGTTGCGTTGCTTTTGGTCAATGATCCCGGATCTGGGGGCTTCGCGTCAAATCAGGGCAGCAGCAGCACCTGAACGTCTGCCACATTCGTACCGGTGGCACCGGTGATCAACAGATCGCCGCTTGCGGCCAGAGCTGCATAACTATCATTATTGTAAAGTAGGGCTGCAGGATCGACACCAGCTGCCCGCATCCGGGCTGTACTGCATTTGTCGACGATCCCGCCGGCCGCGTCGGTGGGGCCGTCACGGCCATCCGTACCCCCAGATAGAAAAACCCAACCGTCGGGCAGTTCCCTGGTTGCCATTGCGATCCGCAGCGCCAGTTCTTGATTGCGGCCCCCGCGCCCCGTGCCATTAACCTTCACCGTGGTCTCTCCGCCGAATATCAACGCCGTAGGATTGTTTGTGCGAAGGGTACTAGCGGATGTGATGATGCTCGCGGCAGCGGCAGTAACGTCTCCGATCAGACGGTCGCTGGCAATGGCGGCGTGCCACTGGTTCGGGGCTGCTTTCAGCATGGCTTCAAGGGATTGGCGGTTGCTTCCGATCAGATAATTTCCGGTGGCAAGGAAATCTTTATGATGGTCCGTGCTTTGCAGCAATGTCTGAACGGTCGCCGGCAATGCGGCGTAAATCTCTGATGTTTGAAGTAGTTCTTCCACGTCGCGACGAGATCCTAGGGGGGCCACGGTCGGGCCGCTGGCGACCGCGCGCAGGTCGTCGCCGATGACGTCGGACAGGATCAATGCGGTCACTGGCGCAGGCGCAGCGCGGCGCGAAAGCCCTCCTCCCTTTAACGCGGATAATTGTTGGCGCACCATATTCATCGCGACAATATCCAGCCCTGAATCCAGCAAGAGCTGGCTCACCGCTCGTTTGTCGGCGAGGGTCACCGGGGCGATCGGTGCGGGGATCAATGCAGACCCGCCGCCGGAGATTAACGCGATGATGCGGTCGTTTTTATCTGCGCTGTCAAGCAATCTGATGATCTGCTGCGCTGCATCGAACCCATACTTATCTGGTACAGGGTGCCCGGCGGTGACAATGGTGGCACCGGTGACGCGTTGGTTGTTTTCATGGTGGGTCACGCCAAATGCGGTTACTGGACCGCGCAAATGTTCCAGTGTTTCACGCAGCATGGCCGGGGCGGCCTTGCCGATGGCCAAGACGATATAACGCCCGCCAGCAAAAGGCGCTGCTGGCGGGCAGAATTTGAAGTGACGCCGGACTGCACATGCAGGGTCGGCAGCATTTACAGCCACGGTGAACAACTGACGTGCGAGATCGCGCATGTCAGCCGTGGCGCTCATGCGCCGCTGATCTGCTTGGCCTTTTCCACCAGCACTTCGGCTTGCCGGATCGAGGCATAATCAATCAGGCGGCCATCAAGAGAAACCGCGCCTTTCCCTGCTGCTTCGGCTTCGGCCATCGCCTTGAGAATGCGCTGCGCACGCTCGACCTCCGCTTCGGACGGACTCATGACCTCATTTGCGAGCGCAATCTGGCTGGGATGAATGGCCCATTTGCCTTCACATCCGATCACAGCGGCGCGATACGCCGCCGCCCTAAACCCTTCGGGATCAGAGAAATCCCCGAACGGTCCATCCACCGGACGCAGGCCATTGGCGCGTGCGGCAACCACCATGCGCGAGATCGCGTAATGCCACATGTCGCCCCAATGGGTGTCACGGCGGCCGTCGCTATCGGGGTCGGTCAATACGGAATAGTGCTCGTTCACACCGCCGATCACCGTCGTGCGCGCACGTGTGCTGGCTGCATAATCTGCGACGCCAAAGTGCAGGCTTTCATTGCGTTTGGAAGCGGCAGCAATTTCGTGGACGTTCTGCATTCCAAGCGCTGTTTCGATAATGTGCTCGAACCCGATGCGTTTTTTAAATCCCTTCGCATCTTCGATCTGGGTCACCATCATATCGACGGCATAGACGTCGGCGGCGGTTCCTACTTTCGGAATCATGATCAAGTCGAGCCGCTCTCCGGCCTGCTCAACAATATCTACCACATCACGGTACATGTAATGCGTATCGAGGCCATTGATCCGAATCGACATGGATTTGGTGCCCCAGTCGATGTCGTTCAGGGCCTTGATGATGTTCTTGCGTGCCTGGGGTTTTTCGTCGGGTGCGACAGCATCTTCAAGATCCAGAAAGATGACGTCAGCGTCGGAATCTGCCGCTTTTTCAAACATTTGGGGTTGGCTGCCGGGGACTGCCAGCTCGCTACGGTTCAGGCGTCCGGGGGCCTGTTCGACGGGGAAAAAACTCATGATCCACTCCTTGGGCGTGCGTTGCTCTAGAAGCTGCCATGCAATTAGGAAACTTAGTTTCTTGTCAAGAAATATTAATTCACACTCCCCGATCGCTACTTTTCCGCCAGCTTTTGCGTCGCGCGTTCGCGAGGTAATCTGCTGCTGTAATAAAACGCGATGGCTTGGGATCGGTTGCGGACAGAAAGTTTTTCAAAAACGTTCGAAAGGTGAAACTTCACAGTGTTGATCGATATGTCCAATTCCTTTGACAGTTCACGATTGGTAAGGCCCGTGGACAACGCGTCGAGCAGAATGCGCTCGCGTCGGGAAAGCGCATAAATCGGATCTTTCTGAAGTTCCCGAACGTCGAGATAGGGAAAGACCATCTTGCCGGCTGCGACGGCGACACAAGTTTCAAGGAGACCCTCGACTGGCACGTTGCGGGCTACGAACCCTGCTGCGCCAGCCGCCATTGCCCCACGATGGGCATCACTATTTTCATCGGCATAGACTACCAGACGGGGGGCTTTTTCATGCTCCCGCAACACCTCAAGCAGGCGAGCGCCGCCAAGCACCGGCAAATTCCAGTCGATGACGCCGACCTGCACGGGCACCCGCATCACCGTGCCTAGGAACCCCTCGGCGGTGGCGGTGGTGCCCACAAGCGAGAATCGCTTGTCCCGTTCAAAATAGGCAGACATTGCCGAGAGCACGAGCGGGTTGCTATCGGCTAGCATGAGAGTAATCGGTTTGATCGCGTCGCTAACCATAATAAATTAAATCCTTTTTTAGACTAACCTATACCTTTGGGTAGGTGCATCGAGTGTATACCTTGGTATTCTTGCCTTTATAGGTGGGGAAATCCCTACCCATATAGATACCCATAAGCAGTAGTGACGGATATTGCGCGATCTGTCGATGGGGTGTTTCCTACAGTGAGAATTAAAACAACTGACAGGAAACATAATCGCAATGACCGACGCTATGATCTTTCCGCAACTCGACATTCCTCAGACACTTGCCGCAGGTCCGGGGCCCGGTAACACCGATCCCCGCGTTTTGCAGCGGTTTGCGGCGGCTGGTGTCGCTGACCACATGCAGCCAGATGTGCTGCGCGGGATGGTCGAGGCAAAACATATGCTGCGAACCGTGATGGGCACCCGCAACGTTCATACCTTTGGCGTTGCCGGCACCGGGTGGAGCGGGCTTGACGTGATGTTCAATGCCGTGATGCCCGGAGACAGGGTCGTCGTTTTCAACAACGGCACCTTCTCGGGGATCGACGGTCTGACAGTACGGATGAAGGCGGCGACTGCACATGAATTGGCTGCCAATCCGATGGACCCGAGGGCCGCGTCGGTTACGACCATTGATGCGCCCCACGGCACGTCGGTGAGCGCCGAGATTGTCGAGCAGGCGCTGTCGGAGCATAAGCCGAAATGGGCCGCAATGGCCCATTCCGAAACCGGCGCGGGGCGCGTGAACGATATCCGCGGATTCTCAGACGCCTGCGTGCGGCATGACGTGATGGGACTGGTCGACGCGGTGTCGTCGCTGGGTGTCGAAGATTTTGCGATTGACGATTTTCCGGGCATCCACGGCTGGGCATCCTGCCCACAGAAAGGCATCTGCTGTCTGCCGCTGACCTATGCGCCTGTGTCCTTTACCGAGCGGTATATTGACGCGCTCAAGGCAACCGGATGCCGCAGCTTTGTCCATCATCCGATCCTCGAGGCGCGCCATTGGGCGATCATCGACGGAAAGGACACCGACAAGGGTGTCTATCACCGCACGCACAGCCCCTATGCAGTCGCCGCTTTTCACGAGGCGCTGCGGATCACACTGCAACACGGGGTCGCGCAGCGGGCACGGGATTACGCCTTCCATGAAGCCGCCCTGCGCGATGCTGTGACGTTGATGGGCTGCAAAGTCACGTCAAACATGACCTCGCTGGTGGTGCTGAATTTACCCGACACGCTCGCTGGTAGAGAGATGGAGCTAGTGCAGAACTGCCGCGCCGACGGTTTCGGGATCTGGCCCACGTTATCCCAACCTGTGCAAATCCGTATCGGCATTCTGAACCTGCTGGATCAGGCCTCAATCTCAGAGATCGTCACACGGTTTGGTGGCGCTATGCGTGCCCTGGGTGCTGATGTCGATATCGACGCGGTGCTTGCACAGTTGAACCGGCACTACGAGAAAAGCATCGCGGCAGAATAAGCAGTCATCTGGGAGGGTGGGAAATGGATATTCACGAATATCAGGCCAAGGAGCTACTCAGCAACTTTGGCGTCGTCGTGCCACAAGGTGCTCTGGCGTATAGTCCTGAGCAGGCGGCATATCGGGCCCGCGAAATGGGCGGCGAGCGTTGGGTGGTCAAGGCGCAGATCCATGCCGGAGGCCGCGGCAAAGCCGGTGGTGTTAAGGTCTGCAACAGTGACGTGGAAATTCAGGTAGCCACTGAAAACATGTTCGGCCGCAAACTAGTTACCCATCAGACCGGCCCCGAAGGCAAGGGTATCTACCGCGTCTATGTCGAAGCAGCGGTCCCGATTGACCGCGAGATTTACCTTGGTTTCGTGCTCGACCGGACGAGCCAGCGCGTGATGATCGTGGCCAGCGCCGAAGGCGGGATGGAGATCGAGGATATCTCGGCCAACCGACCTGACAGTATCGTGCGCGCCACCGTCGAACCGGCTGTTGGGCTCCAGGAATTCCAATGCCGCGAGATCGCTTTCAAGCTGGGGGTCGAGGCAGGCATGGTGCAGCAGATGGTGCGCACCCTTCAGGGCTGTTTTCGCGCCTTCACCGAGCTTGACGCAACGATGGTTGAAATCAATCCGTTGGTGATCACCGGCGACAATCGGATCATGGCTTTGGATGCCAAGATGACATTCGACGGCAATGCGCTGTTCCGGCACCCTCAAATCTCCGAACTCCGAGATAAGTCTCAGGAAGATCCGCGTGAAAGTCGGGCGGCAGATCGAGGGCTGTCCTATGTCGGACTGGATGGCAACATTGGCTGTATTGTAAATGGCGCAGGCCTTGCGATGGCGACGATGGATACGATCATGTTGGCTGGTGGCGCGCCAGCGAACTTTCTCGATATTGGCGGCGGTGCCACGCCAGAACGGGTTGCCAAAGCGTTTCGTCTGGTCCTGTCCGACAGCAAGGTTGAAGCCATTCTGGTGAATATCTTTGCGGGAATCAACCGGTGTGACTGGGTCGCGGAAGGCGTCGTTCAGGCTCTGCGCGAAGTAGAAGTGAACGTCCCTGTGATTGTGCGCCTTGCGGGCACCAACGTCGAGGAAGGCCAGAAAATTCTGGCGCAAAGCGGTCTGCCGCTGATCCGTGCAACAACGCTGATGGAGGCGGCAGAACGCGCGGTTGGAGCCTGGAAAAGCGATCTTGAACAAAGCACCAAAGTGAGGGCCGTGAGATGAGCATCTATCTTGACCGTAATACAAAAGTGCTTGTGCAGGGCATCACCGGCAAAATGGCCAGGTTTCATACCAAAGATATGATTGCCTATGGCACAAACGTCGTCGGCGGCGTGGTGCCCGGCAAGGCGGGTGAAACCGTCGAAGGGGTACCGGTTTTCAATACAATGAAGGAGGCGGTGGCCCAGACCGGTGCAGAAGCGACGCTGGTTTTTGTCCCACCGCCTTTCGCGGCCGACAGCATCATGGAGGCCGCAGATGCCGGTATCCGCTATTGCGTCTGTATCACCGATGGCATTCCAGCACAGGATATGATCCGGGTGAAACGATATATGTACCGCTATCCCAAAGAGCGCCGGATGGTGCTGACCGGGCCGAATTGCGCGGGCACCATCAGCCCTGGCAAGGCAATGCTGGGGATTATGCCCGGGCATATTTACCTGCAGGGGAACGTAGGGATCGTCGGCCGGTCCGGAACGTTGGGGTATGAAGCCGCGGCACAGCTCAAGGAACGTGGCATCGGAATATCGACTTCTGTTGGTATCGGCGGCGATCCTATCAACGGGTCGTCGTTCAGAGATATTCTTGAACAGTTCGAGAACGACTCTGAAACCCACATCATTTGTATGATCGGCGAAATCGGGGGGCCACAAGAAGCAGAAGCTGCCGAATACATCCGAGATCATGTCACCAAACCTGTGGTTGCCTATGTTGCGGGGCTGACAGCGCCGAAGGGCCGCACCATGGGTCATGCCGGGGCTATCATTTCGGCATTTGGCGAAAGTGCCAGTGAAAAGGTCGAGATCCTGACCGCCGCCGGCGTGACTGTCGCCGCCAATCCGGCAGTGATCGGTGAGACAATCGCAAATGTGATGCAATAGGAGGGCGTACCATGGCGAAACCCAAGATTCTGGTGACCCGTCGCTGGCCGGCAGCGGTCGAAGCGCAACTGTCTGAAAGCTTCGACACTGTTCTGAACGGTGCCGACACTCCGCTCGGACCGGCAGATTTCAAAGCTGCGTTGGCGTGTTATGATGCTGTCTTGCCGACCGTGACTGATGCGATTGGTGCGGCGGCGATGCAAATGGAAAAGGTACAGACCAAAATCATTGCCAATTACGGTGTTGGCTTTAGCCATATCGACGTGGCAGCTGCGCATGGCCTTGGGATTACGGTCACGAATACGCCGGATGTCTTAAGCGAATGTACTGCCGATCTGGCGATGACACTGCTGCTTATGGTGGCCCGACGCGCTGGTGAAGGCGAGCGCGAGATCCGCGAAGGCCGTTGGACCGGTTGGCGTCCCACACATCTGATTGGCACCAAAGTGTCAGGTAAAACGCTGGGGATCATTGGCTTTGGCAGGATTGGTCAGGAGATGGCACGCCGGGCGCATCATGGTTTCGGGATGAAGATCATCGTCCAGAACCGCAGCAAAGTTGCCCCCGATGTGCTGGCGCGATGCAATGCAACACAAGTGGCGGATATCGAGACGTTGATGCCACAGTGCGACTTCGTTTCCCTGCATTGTCCGGGTGGGGCGGAAAACCGCAACATGATCAATACGGCGCGGCTTGAGTTGATGAAACCTGACGCGTTCTTGATCAATACGGCCCGTGGCGAGGTGATCAATGAACTGGCGCTGTCACAAGCGCTCTGGTTTGGCACCATCGGCGGCGCGGCTCTTGACGTGTTCGAAGGTGAGCCCCGGATCAATCCAGGGCTTCGGGATTGTGACCGGTTGGTGATGCTGCCGCATCTGGGCAGCGCGACCAGAGAATCCCGCGAAGCGATGGGGTTCAGGGTAATCGAGAATCTTCACGATTTCTTTGAAGGCCGTGAGCCTCGAGACAGGATCCACTGATGGAGCAGGTGCAACTGTCGCCTGAGGCTGCATGTGTCATTGGGACAGATGAAGCATATGCCGAGACTTTGCGGTTCGAGCTGCATGGGCTTTGGCGCAAAGTCATCGCGCGCCGTGCGCCACAGTTGGCACAGCAGTTGGATACGAGCGGAAGCCCGTTGCCGCAGGGTCGCGATCAGGTCAGCTATCTACAGGCGCTGAATATCTGGTTTCAGCTTCTTAAAATTGTCGAGGAAAACGCCGCTATGCGCGCGCGACGCGAGGCCGAGACCAAAGAGGGTGCCGCCGCGGTAAGCGGAAGCTTTGCCAAGGCACTCGCTGACGCAGAAAATGTCTCTCGGCGGGTATTTTGCGATGCTGCAAGTCGGCTGTCGGTCGGTCCGACATTGACCGCCCACCCGACAGAAGCCAAGCGCGTGACGGTGCTGGAAATTCATCGGCGCATCTATCGGGGGCTGGTGACACTCGAAACCCACCGCTGGACCCCGCGCGAACGCCGCGATCTGATCCGTGACCTAGAAAGCGAAATTGACCTGCTGTGGTTGACAGGCGAGCTGAGGCTGGAACGGCCGACACCCGAAGACGAAATCGAATGGGGGCTGCAATTCTTCCGTGATGCATTGTTCGACGCAGTTCCGGAAATATTTCACAGGTTTCATGACGCAGTGCATGACCGGTTTAACGTCGAGGATCAGTCTACCCCGTGTGTCCAGTTTCATTCGTGGATTGGCGGCGACCGCGACGGTAACCCCAATGTAACCACCAAAACCACCCGCACCGCGCTGGAGCGGAACCGTTCAACCATTCTTGATCGGTATGCATCTGCACTGACAAATGCGGCGCGGCATATCAGCGTGAGTTCTGCAATTGCCCGGCTATCGCCCGCAACGTTGGCCGCCTTGGCAAAAGTAACCGATCCCTTTCCATCGGGACCCATCGGCGGTCACAGCAATCCCGGAGAGCATTTTCGTCAGGCTTTAAGTGCCATTCAGCTTCGGGTGAGCGCCACGCAGTCTGGAGGGGGGGTGGCCTACCGCCACGTGAGCGATTTTATCGCGGATCTGCGGCGTATTGAGGATGCCCTGGCCACGATTGACGCCGAGTGGCTAGCAGTTCGACATCTGCGGCCAATACGGTGGCAGGCCGAAGTTTTCGGGTTTCGCACAGTCACATTGGACGTGCGGCAAAACTCTTCTGTGACGACCCGCGTCCTTCATGAAATCTGGGCACGAACCGAACCCCCACCCGAGTATGGAACGCCGGAATGGTCAGCGCGTCTGCGTCGCGATCTCGGCGCAGTCGATATGCGGTGGATGGATGATAAAACGCTCAGCGACGAGGCCTGTGAACTTCTGGGTTTGCTGAGACTGATGCGTGAGGCAAAGCGCGGCAGTGATCCGCAAGCGATGGGGCCGTTCATTCTGTCGATGACGCGGTCTTGCGACGATCTGCTTGGCGTATATCTCTTGGCGCGCCACGCGGGCTTTGGCGCTGAAAAGCTGGACCTACGCGTCGTGCCGTTGTTTGAAACAATTGACGATCTCCGCGCCGCGCCGCGCATTCTCGACGCGCTGCTGAAAGTCCCGTTGGCCCGACGCAGTATTGTCGGTCAGGGCGGACAGATCGAGGTCATGCTCGGCTACTCTGACAGCAATAAGGATGGCGGGTTCATCTGCTCGACCTGGGAACTGGAGAAAGCGCAACGCAACATTTCGCGGTGTCTGGCAGAGCATGATTGCCATCCGGTTTTTTTCCATGGGCGCGGTGGTTCTGTCAGCAGGGGAGGCGCACCGACCGAACGGGCGATTGCAGCGCAGCCGCACGGCACGATTCATGGCAAGCTGCGGACCACCGAACAGGGCGAGGTCGTTTCCTCCAAATTCGCGAACCGAGGCACTGCGCAATATGAGCTGGAACTTCTCGCCTCTTCGGTGCTGGCGCGGTCGCTGAACAAGACCGTTCCCGACATCAGGCCCGATTTTCACGATGCGCTTGAGGCGCTGGCCGGGATGTCGCAAACGGCCTACAGCACTTTGCTGCACCAGCCGGATTTTGTGAAATACTTTCAGCAGGCCAGCCCGGTTGAGGAACTGGCAATGCTGAAGATGGGCTCGCGCCCCGCGCGGCGGTTCGGTGCAGAAAGCCTTGATGATCTTCGGGCAATCCCTTGGGTCTTTGCATGGTCGCAGAACAGGCATTTGATCACGGGTTGGTATGGCTTCGGCTCGGCGATCGCTTCGTTTCGCCGGTTTCGAAAGAACGAGGGCGATGCGCTGTTGCAGAGCATGTTCGCACAGTCGCCGCTGTTTCGATTGATTGTCGATGAAACAGAAAAATCATTGTTCCACACGGATATGAAGATTGCAGCGCGCTACGCCGCTCTGGTCACGGATGAAGAAGTGCGCCGAAGAATATTTGGAATGATAGAGCGCGAATATGCTGCAAGCTGCTTGGGTCTGAAAGCTATTACCGGCTCGGCCCAAATCGGCGCTCGATTTCCGATGATGGCAAATCGTTTTGCACGGGTGCAGGGGGAATTGGACCGTGTGCATGACATGCAGATCGGGTTGCTGCGCGATATCCGTGCAGCACCTGATGGAACAAGCAGCGTGCCGCTCATGCAGTCAATGAATTGTGTTGCCGCCGCGCTCGGCTGGACAGGGTAAATTGAAGATAAAGGAAATGATAACATGAATACGTATTACAGAAAGTCCGGATTTTTTACCGAAACGCTCGCTGCTCGTGATCCCGAAATCTTCGGCTCCATCACGGACGAACTGGGCCGTCAGCGCAATGAAATTGAATTGATCGCGTCAGAAAACATCGTGTCGGCAGCGGTGATGGCCGCGCAGGGATCCGTTCTGACCAACAAATACGCCGAAGGCTATCCGGGGCGTCGCTACTACGGTGGCTGTGAATTTGTTGATGTTGCTGAAAACCTTGCCATCGAACGCGCATGCAAGCTGTTCGACTGTAGCTTCGCCAACGTTCAGCCAAACTCGGGCTCGCAAGCCAACCAAGGGGTATTCATGGCGCTCTTACAGCCCGGCGATACCATCCTTGGCATGTCCTTGGACGCAGGCGGCCACCTGACCCATGGTGCGGCCCCGAACCAGTCCGGCAAATGGTTCAACGCCGTCCAGTACGGCGTACGCAAGCAAGACAACCTGCTGGACTACGATCAGGTCGAAGCGCTTGCCAAAGAGCACAAACCCAAGATGATCATCGCCGGTGGTTCTGCCATTCCGCGTCAGATCGATTTCAAACGCATGCGCGAGATTGCCGATATGGTCGGGGCTTATCTGCACGTTGACATGGCACACTTTGCTGGCCTCGTGGCAGCGGGCGAACATCCTTCACCGTTCCCGCATGCACATGTGGCCACCACGACAACGCATAAAACCCTGCGCGGCCCGCGCGGCGGGATGATCCTCACCAACGACGAGGCGCTCGCGAAAAAGTTCAACTCCGCCATCTTCCCCGGCATTCAGGGCGGCCCCTTGATGCATGTCATTGCCGCCAAGGCCGTGGCCTTCGGTGAGGCCCTGCGCCCCGAGTTCAAGACCTACATCAAACAGGTCGTTGCCAACGCGCAAGCCCTCTCAGACCAGTTGATTAAAGGCGGGCTTGATACGGTCACCCATGGCACCGACACCCATGTGGTGCTGGTCGATCTGCGCCCTAAAGGCGTCACCGGCAATATCGTCGACAAGGCTTTGGGCCGCGCCCACATCACCTGCAACAAAAACGGCGTGCCGTTTGACCCTGAAAAGCCGACCGTCACCTCCGGTATCCGCCTCGGCTCGCCTGCTGGCACCACACGCGGCTTTGGTGAGGCCGAATTCCGTCAGATCGCCGATTGGATCATCGAAGTGGTCGATGGGCTTGCCGCCAATGGCGCAGAAGGTAACGCTGCCATTGAAGCAAAGGTTAAAGCCGAAGTTGAAACGCTCTGCGCCCGCTTCCCGATCTATCCAGACCTGTAGTGCATGGTCGTTATTGGCTTTGCCATCGCCCGGCGCGCAGATTTCAATGCGCGCCGGATAACACCTAAAAATGACATTGCCCCAAGGCAATAGGGCTATCTGGTCTCAGTGAGCTGACTCAGATATCCAGCGTGTGTTGTCTTTCCCACTCTGTGAAATGACTTGCGAAATCGTTCCACTCTTTGTGTTTCAGCTTGAGATAGGCCGCTGAAAACTCTGTCCCCATCGCTTCTTTCAAGCCACCGTCCTTGTCATACTCGCGCAACGCGTCGAGCATGTTCAGCGGTAGCTTGGGCGCATCGGTGATGGTATGCCCTTCTGCATACATGTCTATATCATGCCGCTTTCCGGGGTGGGCCTTGGTGCGCACGCCATCGAGACCGGCGGCGATGATGACAGCCTGCAAAAGATAAGGGTTCACAGCGCCATCGGGCAGGCGCAGTTCGAACCGTCCAGGACCGGGCACCCGAACCATATGGGTCCGGTTGTTGCCAGTCCATGTCACGCTGTTGGGGGCCCACGTCGCACCCGAAGAGGTGCGCGGCGCATTGATGCGCTTGAAGCTGTTCACTGTCGGATTGGTAATTGCGGCAAGAGCGCTTGCGTGTTTCATGATGCCACCAAGAAAGTGCGAGCCTTTCTCTGACAAACCGAGCTGCGCAGTTTCGCTTTCGCCGACTTCGCCGGCGAACACATTGGTTTTCGCCTGCTCACCCGGCGCATCCCAGACCGAAATATGCGCGTGGCATCCGTTTCCGGTCAGCCCTTGGACGGGTTTGGGCATGAACGTGGCGCGTAAGCCGTGCTTTTCGGCGACGGTTTTGGTCATGAACTTGAAAAAACTGTGTTGATCCGCGATGGTCAACGCATCGTCAAAATCCCAGTTCATTTCCCACTGGCCGTTGGCATCTTCGTGGTCGCTCTGGTAGGCCCCCCAGCCCATTTCGAGCATATAATCGCTAATCTCGCGGATCACTTCGTAGCTGCGCATCATAGCCTGCTGATCGTAACAGGGCTTAGCTGCAGTATCCAATGTGTCTGAAAGCGCAGTGCCTTCCGGGGTCAGCAGAAAGAATTCGGCTTCAATGCCCGTTTTGACATGCATACCCTCATCAGCCGCTTCGCGGATCAGCCGCCTTAGGACGTTGCGGGGGGCTTGCGCCAAATCCTGACCATCCATGATGCAGTTTCCGGGTACCCAGGCGATTTCGGGCTTCCAGGGAAGCTGAATCACTGCGCTTGCGTCGGGCACAGCCAGCATATCGGGGTGGGCCGGCGTCAGGTCTAGATACGTGGCAAACCCTGCAAACCCTGCGCCGTTGTTTTGCATATCTGCAATGGCACGCGTCGGTACAAGCTTGGCTCTCTGCGATCCCAAAAGATCGGTAAACGAGATCATAAAGTATTTGACGCCACGTTCTGCGGCGTAGTCTGCCAAGCAGACATTTTGATCCATTGGCATTACCTGAAATCCTATCCCTGTTTTGTTACTATCGTTTTTTTAACCGTCATATATCGTGGAAATGCCAAACGGCGCACCCAGACAGGTGCGCCGTTTATCACAGTCCTCAGAAGTTTCCCTTTCCTGGGTACCAATTGGTCCCGGCCAACGGCACTTGCGCCATCGCCGCCGCTTCCATTGTTAATGCAACCAGATCTTCCGGTTCCAGATTGTGCATATGGTTCTTGCCGCAGGCCCGTGCGATGGTTTGTGCCTCCAGCGTCATTACCTTGAGGTAATTCTTGAGACGCCGCCCCCCCTCGATAGGATTAAAGCGTTTCATGAGCTCTGGGTCCTGCGTGGTGATGCCAGCGGGGTCGCGGCCTTCGTGCCAGTCGTCATAGGCTCCGGCGGTTGTACCCAGCTTGTTGTATTCTTCTTCCCATTTAGGGTCGTTGTCGCCCAACGCGATCAGGGCGGCCGTGCCGATGGCGACGGCGTCTGCACCCAGTGCCAATGCCTTCGCCACATCTGCCCCCGACCTGATACCTCCAGAGATGACGAGCTGTACTTCACGGTGCATTCCCAGGTCCTGCAATGCCTGAACGGCAGGGCGGATGCAGGCCAAAGTGGGCTGTCCGACGTGTTCGATGAACACATCTTGCGTCGCAGCGGTGCCGCCCTGCATCCCATCCAGAACCACAACGTCCGCACCAGCCTTTACCGCCAGGGTGGTGTCGAAATAGGGCCGCGCACCTGCGATTTTTACATAGATCGGCACGCGCCAGCCGGTGATTTCACGCAATTCCAGTATTTTGATTTCCAAATCGTCAGGTCCGGTCCAATCGGGGTGGCGACAGGCGGAGCGTTGGTCGATGCCCTTGGGGAGATTGCGCATCTCGGCCACACGGTCAGAAATCTTCTGACCCAACAACATGCCGCCGCCGCCCGGTTTTGCACCCTGACCCACTACAATCTCAATTGCGTCGGCTTTGCGTAGATCATCAGGGTTCATACCATAGCGTGACGGCAGGTACTGATAGACCAGCTTGGTGGAATGCCCGCGTTCTTCGGGGGTCATGCCACCGTCGCCTGTGGTCGTTGATGTCCCAGCCGCACTGGCACCGCGCCCCAGTGCTTCCTTGGCAGGGCCGGACAACGCGCCAAAACTCATTCCGGCGATGGTGATCGGGATATCAAGTTCGATGGGGTTCTTGGCAAAGCGCGTACCAAGGGTAACTTTAGTGTCACATTTTTCGCGGTAGCCCTCGAGGGGATAGCGTGAAATAGACGCGCCCATAAAGAGTAGGTCGTCGAAGTTTGGCACGCGACGTTTCGCACCGCCGCCGCGGATGTCGTAGATGCCTGTCGCCGCAGCGCGGCGGATGTCACTATTAACGTCCTGGCTGAATGTTGCGGATTGGCGCGGCGTGGTCCGTGGGATACCTTTGTGATCCTGATCGTTCATGGACATATTCCTTAGTAGGCCGACGCGTTATCGACGTCAAAATTATATAGATTGCGGGCCGAGCCATAGCGGGAGAATTCTTCAGGTTTGGCGTCGGCACCCGCACGTTCCAGCAAATCCTTCAGGATTTCGATGTGTTCGGGGCGCATTTCCTTTTTCTCGCAATCTGCCCCGAGGCTCTTGACCGTACCGCGAACGAACAGCCGCGCTTCGTAACAGCTGTCGCCAAGAGCATCGCCTGCATCACCCAGCACCACGAGATTGCCTGATTGCGCCATGAAGGCAGACATGTGGCCGATGTTGCCGTGAACGACAATGTCGATGCCCTTCATCGAAATGCCGCAACGCGAGGAGGCATTGCCTTTGATGACAAGCAATCCGCCGTGGCCGGTGGCACCAGCATATTGGCTGGCATCGCCCTCAATGATGATCGTGCCGGACATCATGTTTTCGCCTACGCCGGGGCCAGCAGAGCCATGCACGTTGATCGTGGCCTGCTTGTTCATGCCACCGCAGTAGTAGCCGGTTGAACCCTTGACCGTTACTTCGATGGGCGCGTCTAGACCGACAGCAATGGCGTGACTGCCCTTTGCGTTCACGATCTCCCATGACGTCTGATTGGTCTGGGCGTTCTGGGCGTGTAAGGTTTCATTGAGGGCGCGTAGCCCCTCTGCCTCAAGGTCAAATACTTGCATTTCAGGCGGCTTCCTCAAGTTTGGTTGGGCCATCATTATGCGACCAAAAATAGACGGTGGCGGGCTCAGGTTCCCAGACGCGGGCGGTTTCGATGCCGGGCAGGTTGACCAACGCGCGATATTCGCTGCCAAAAGCCACATACTGATCAGTTTCGGCCATCACAGCCGGTTTGCAGGCAATCGGGTCACGCACGACGCCAAAACCGTCCTTGGTGCCTACGACGAATGTAAAAAACCCGTCCAGATCCTCCAGCGAAGACTTGAGCGCCTCGCCCAAAGTCGCGCCATTCTGCATTTTCCATGTCAGATAGGCCGCGCCGACTTCGGTGTCATTCTCGGTTTCGATATGGATCCCGTTGCGGCGGAGTTTGCGACGCAGGGAATTGTGGTTCGACAGCGACCCGTTATGCACCAAGCACTGATCCGGGCCGGTGTTGAATGGATGCGCACCCATGGTGGTCACCGCCGACTCGGTGGCCATCCGTGTATGGCCGATGCCATGGGTACCTGTCATCTTCTCGACCTCAAAGCGGCGCGCCACATCCCGAGGCAAGCCAACTTCTTTGTAGATCTCAAGCGATTCGCCCGAACTCATGATCCGCACATCGGGCCGAATGTCGCGCAGCGCCTCGCGGGCGTGGGCTAACTTATCGTTGGGCAGCAACAATACCGCGTGGGTGTCTTTGCGGAGTGACGAGACACTGGCGTTGATCAATTTACCCAGATCATCGCCGATTGTGGCAAAATCTACGTCTGCATTGTCGGATTGCACGGTGAGCTTGGCCATGCCGCCGGACTCGTTGCCATAGATCGCGATACCCGCACTGTCGGGTCCCCGGTCCGTCATCGTGATCAGCATGTCAGTCAGCATTTTGCCCAACTGCGGTTCAAGAGATTTATCTTTCAGAAAGAGCCCTACGATCCCACACATCGCCTTATTCCTTTTTAAGAGTTCTAATCTGGAACCTAGCAGTTGGGAAAAACAAATTCAACTACCAAGAATATTATTTTCACGATAGGAGCGGCGCGCGAATGTGGAAATGCGCACGCCGTTCCCCATATTTTACGTCTAACCCCCCAGCTGGAAAATCTGGTTTGAGATGACAACCACGGCCAGACCGGCCGCAAGCGTGATGTACGGTTTCATTCCGGCTTTGCGAACGGTGATGTCGGGATTGCCGCCTACTGCAAGATCTTCAAGCATGTTGGTGGGGAACTGGCCTTTGTCAGTAACGTAATGACGATAGGCAAATACCGGTAGGATGACAGCAATCGCGATAATCGCGGAACGCAGCGTGCCTTCGCCCCAAACGTTGGCACCGGCCCCCAGTAGGACTGCGTTCACGAAAGCAAGTCCGCCCCCGATCCACAGCAGAAAGGTCGGCGCTTTCCAAGGTCTTTTCGCATTGGCGTTATCAATGCGGTGGAGCCAGCCAGAGTGGAGGTTCAGGAAGTTAAATACCAGATAGCAGCAGTTTGAAACAGCAAGAACAAACAAATAGTCGGACATCATCAACAAGATCAGGTTGAACCCCAGATCTGTCCACATCCCGTTGACCGGCGCGCCATGTTCGTTGGTGCGGGACAGATATTTTGGCAACCATCCATCGACGGACCCTTGATAGAGCGTCCGGGAAGACCCTGCCATCGAGGTCATGATCGCCAGAACCAATGCGAGAAACAGCATTACGACCATGATCTTGGCGACAATAGAGCCACCGCCGACCATTCCCGCCATGGCACCAGCGACGGCAGAGCCATCGACAATGCCCGGTTCCAGCATGCCTTCTACACCCAGAACGCCCTGAAAGCTCAGAGGCACCAGCGTGTAAATCACGATACAGACCACACCAGCGGCGATGATCGCACGCACGGTGTCGCGTTGCGGGTCGCGGAATTCACTGGTGTAGCAGATCGCGGTTTCAAACGCATAGGCAGACCAAGCAGCGATGAAGAGACCGCCGAGAAACAAGGTCGTGCCTTCGATGTCCCACGATCCGGTGCTGGGAACGACTGGAAACAGGTTCGCTGTGACGACGTCACCGGAAAGAATTGGCACAATTCCGACAATCAATAGAGGGATCATCACGGCGATGCCCATGATCGTCTGAATTTTGGCCGCGCGCGAAATTCCGTGATGCTGCGCGACAAAGACCAAAAGCAGAATCACCGTCCCGACGATCGAAGTCGCGTTTATTCGTAGCGTTAGACCTGCGTTTAGGAAATCAAGATTAAGGAGGGTGATCTGCCATGTATTAATGGCGGCATCGGCACCCATAAGGGATGTCAGAACATACCCCGCCGCAAGCCCGCCACCAATGGCCAGAACCGGCGTCCATGCCAGCCAATTACACCAGACCGAAAGGGGCGCGATTACCTTGGAGTAGCGCACCCAAGCAGCGGCACCATAGACCGATGCCCCGCCCGATTTGCTGGGGAAAAGGCCCGCGATTTCAGCGTAAACGAAAGCTTGCAGGAAACCGAAGGAAACCGAAAGCATCCAGATTATCCAAGATGGATTGCCGACGGTCGCGGCGATGCCACCGATGGAAAACAGCACCAGAGCAGGCACGCCCGAGGCCATCCAAAAGGCATCTTTCCAGCCGATCGTTCGATGCAAACTCCCCGTGTCGCCTCTCGGCGCGGCATTTACGTTTGTTGTAACCATTATTTCGTCCCCCGTTGGATATTCTGCGTCTTTTGACGACCTTGTTGCCCGACACTAGACCCATAAATTGCCTTTAAGGAAACTTTTTTTCTTTATGACTTGATTTTTCAAGTTCGCAGTTGTCAATTGTTTGGGGAGTTGCCGTTGAAATCTATGGCCTTAGCCTGCTTTAATTCTTCGCTGAAAAGCCCGGAAATTGTGCAGACTTAGGTTTGATTTGATCGGTAGGGTGCTGCGTATTCAGAGCCCAAATTTGCGTGAACGCGCCGCTGGATTGCAGTCGGCGAGATAAATCAAGGAGTTCGACATGACAGCATCCTGGAGATTTTCGGCCATCGCCGATCGTCACCGCGCCATGGGGTCTAATCTGGAAGACTGGGGCGGCATGGGGACGGCTTGGTCCTATGATAAGGACCAGACCGAGGAATATATGGCGATCCGCACCAATGCCGGTTTCATGGATGTGTCGGGATTGCACAAGGTGCATCTGGTCGGCCCACATGCCGCGCACGTGATTGACCGCGCCACCACCCGTAATGTCGAAAAGATCAAGCCGGGCCGGTCGTCCTATGCCTGTATGCTTAACGACGAAGGCAAGTTTGTCGATGATTGTGTAATCTATCGAATGGGACCGAATTCATGGATGGTGGTTCATGGGACCGGCGCGGGCCACGAGCAATTGACCATGGCGGCGACGGGCCGCGATGTGGATGTGCGGTTTGACGACAATCTTCATGACATCTCTTTGCAGGGTCCTAAAGCCGTCGATTTTCTGGAAGAGCAGGGCGTGCCCGGCATTCGCGACCAGATTTACTTCAGTCACCAGCACACGACGCTATTTGACAAGCCGGTGACAATTTCGCGCACGGGCTACACGGGTGAACGCGGCTATGAGATATTCTGCCGTGGTCAGGATGCGTTGCATATCTGGGATACACTGGTCGAGAAGGGCAAGCCCAAGGGCATTATCCCCACTCGTTTCACCACGCTAGATCTGCTGCGCGCCGAAAGCTATTTGCTGTTCTATCCCTTTGATAACTCCGAAACCTATCCGTTTGCCGACGAAAAGGCCGGCGATACCTTGTGGGAACTGGGGCTCGACTTCACTGTGTCGCCTGGCAAGACAGGGTTTCGCGGCGCCGAAGAGCATTACCGTTTGAAAGGTAAAGAGCGTTTCAAGATTTACGGTGTTAAGCTGGAAGGCGAGGAGCCTGCGGAAGAAGGTGCACCTTTGATGAAGGACGGCAAGCAGGTCGGTGTCGTAACAATAGGGATGTATTCACCGCTAAACGAATGGAACGTCGGGATCGCACGGATGCCGGTGGACTGCGCAGTGGACGGCACCCAGATGACCGTGAAAAATGCGGGCGGCGACATCAAATGCGCCGCACATTCACTGCCGTTTTATGATCCTGACAAAAAGCGCCGTACGGCCAAAGGTTGAGATCAGCAGGCGCGCGGCGGATGATTGCCGCGCGCCTGGTTTTTATCGCATCAACAGAGGAACGATACCAAGAATGAGCACGTTCGAGTTTCCGCCGTCGATCATCAGCAGACCAGTCTACGGGACGCTTGCACCGCGCCGCGGCAAACATCACCTGATGATAGCAGACGCCGAAGGTGCCGAGGCACTGCTTGAACTTGCTGGCAAGGATGCGGCCCTGATGCCACGCGCGCATATTATCTATGTGTCCGGGGATGTGGAAAATCCATTTGTAGAAAAACTGCGGAACATTGCGCCTTTGCACCTTTATGTTGGTCCCAGCTATAATGCGGCTGTGCCGCGTTTGCGTCGCATGTTGCAGGATGCTCACATGGGATTGCAAGTCTATCTGGCCGGCACAGAAGGGCTGATGGGGCAGGCAATGCTCGAGGCCACCAGCGCAGGGATCCCCCATACGGCGATCCAGACCGAACACCGCGGATCGGTCGCGCGCCGGATGCAGTGCGTTCACTGCAAGGGCATTACGGAAAATGTCATAACCGATCCGTTTACCTGTTCGCATTGTGGGCTGCATCTGTTTGTGCGCGACCATTACTCGCGCCGCATTGCCGCCTATCAGGGGGTTTGCGTTGATGCCGAAGACCCCGGCAATGTCCCTCCGGCAGTGAGGCTGTATTCATGAGCGCGGGAACCACCAAGATTGCGGTTACCGTCACCGATATCGTGCCCCTCAACGACTTGGTCACACGGTTCAGGTTCGAACGGACGGACGGCGGGTTGCTTCCCACCTTCTCGGGCGGGGCGCACACCGTGGTGGAAATGAAAGACGGCGGGAAAACGCGCCTCAATCCATATTCCCTGATGTCGGACCCGTCGGATCAAACCGCCTATACAATCTCGGTACGTCGTGATGATGCAGGGCGGGGCGGATCGCTTTTTATGCACCGCAACGTCACTGTGGGCGACGAGATGGTGATCAGCTATCCGGTGAACCTGTTCGCCTTGGACCTACGGGCACACAAACATCTGATGATCGCTGGCGGTATCGGCATCACCCCCTTTATGGCGCAGATCAAACAGCTTGTGGCGACAGATGGCAGGTTTGAGCTCCACTATGCCTGCCGCAATCAGGCACTTGGCACATATGCGGACGACCTGACGGCCGCCCATACCACCAAGGTGCATGTCTATTTCGACGATGACAAGCAGGCCATCGACCTTGAAAACCTGCTGGATGGTCAACCGCTGGGCACGCATCTTTACGTTTGCGGCCCCAAAGGCATGATCAATTGGGTGCGCAAAACTGCCGAAGATCTGGGCTGGCCGGACGAAGCTGTGCACTACGAAGAATTTCTCGCCCCTCAATCGGGTAAGCCCTTCAAAGTGAGGTTGGCCAAGTCCAATCTGGAATTTGAGGTCGGCGAACATCAGAGCCTGCTCGAAGCCATTGAAGCGGCGGGTGTCGATGCGCCTTATCTGTGCCGTGGCGGTGCCTGCGGCCAGTGCGAGACCGACGTGATCGAAGCAGATGGTGAAATCTTGCACCGGGACCATTGGCTTGAGGATGATGAAAAACGATCTGGCAGGAAAATCATGCCCTGCGTCAGCAGACTTGAGGGCCGGATTATTGTGCTGGACAGATAGGGAGAGCACGCGATGACCATTCAGTTCAACGATGAGACGTTCCGCGACGACTATACCTTCAAAAATTCCCAATGGGCGATTGACCGGTTTCCGTTTCCGTTTCACGAAGACAGCTACATGTATTCTGTCAACATGGAGCAGCATCAAGGGGGACCCGAAGGCAGCATCTACGAAAAGCGGTTCGATGTGGATGAACACTACATCGCAGAGATGAAGGACCGTGCGCTGGTTTTGGCGGATGATCCGCTGCGCTGCCAGTCTTTGCCGCATATGACGCTCGCGGGTTGGGACCTGCTGGAGTTGATCATGGTATCGAAGTCCGAAGATTATCCGGACATGTTCGAGTTGCACCGGGACGGCAACAATTGGCATTGGATCAACAGGCCGCTGGGGATCGACCAGAAGTTTGTATTTATGGACGAGGCTACGCTGCCCTACGGGCCGATGGAATACATCACCCGACAGACGCAGGGCGATTTCGCTCTTCTGGATCAGAGGGATGAAAACCTGTGGATGGATGCTGGGATGATCACGACACAGGCGGACTGGTCGCTGGATTTCGACATTGGAATGAACTTCTTTGAGTGGCACGCACCGGTACCCAAGGCCCATGAGATGGGGATTTTCAAACGGGCGCTGAAATTTCTGCTGAACGTTCAGCAGGGAATGCCGGCGCGCCGGTTGAATTGGACGATGACGGTCAATCCGCTGCTCGATACCAGCCCGGAGAACTATCACAAATGGGGTGTCCAAAAGACCACGCTGACGCCTGAAAATGTCGGCCAGAAACAGTATTTGCGGGTCGAATTGCAGACGTTTTTCCGGCTGCCGCGCTCAAACGGACTCGTGTTCCCGATCCGCTGTTATCTGATCGCGCTCGAAGATCTGGTAACCGTGCCGAAATGGGGGCGGCGGCTGCACCGGGTGATCCGCGACGTTCCGGTCGAACTGGCCACCTACAAAGGCTTTATCGACAACCGCCCGATGATCGTTGATTATCTTTCGACGTTTGACGATGGCCTGCCGACATCGCCCGGAATTTGGCCCGAAAAGGCAACCGAACCGCCGTTGAACATGTAAAGCCGGTGGGCCGGATGAAGCTTAGGTCGCTTGCGGATAGGAGATTATCGAAAGGTAGCGCGCTGGCAGCTTTGAAAGGACTTCTGGTCCGTGCGGTGCATCAGCATCAAAGAATAGCGTGTCGCCCGGCATGAGCGTATAAATGTCGTTGCCATGACGGTAATCAACTTCTCCCTCCAGCATATAGATGGTCTCGATTCCGTCATGCTGAAAGACCGGAAAAACATCGGATTTCTCTGACAATGTGATCAGATAGGGTTCGACCACCACACCACTGGCATTGGAGCCGATATGGCCGAGAAGATTGTATTGATGACCTGCGCGGGTTCCGCGCCGTTCGGTTTCGGCGCCTTTTCCTGCTTTGGTCAAGACCGCGCTGCGGCTCTCTTCAAAGCCCCGAAAGAATGAAGTCAGCGGCACGCTCAATGCATGGGACAATGCCTGAAGGGTTGTCAGAGATGGCGATGTGTTGCCGTTTTCGATCTTTGACAGCATACCTATTGAGAGGCCGGTTGCCTCGGCAAGCTCAAATACCGTCATGTTCTGCTGTTTGCGAAAGCTCCGGACTTCCTTGCCGATGGCTACTTCAAGCACCTTCTCGCGGTCGCCGCGGACCTTGTGGGGATCCTGAGACAGAACTTTCGTTGACGCATCGGTGTTGCGCTTTGTTTTTTTCATTCGATTACGCCTCTAATTTGGACTTCTGCAGCTCGATACTCTTGAAGGTTTTCCGCATCAACCGCAGATTAGCGAAGCAATAACGTGACTTGGCAGCACCCGTGTGGGTAATAATTGATGAATGAAGTTAATAAATCAACTACATTGGCATTTTTGATCTATCCGGGTTTTCCGATGGCTTGCCTGACATCGGCGATCGAACCGCTGCGCGCCGCGAATGAAATCGTGGGTCAGAAGGCTTTTGCCTGGCAACTCATTTCCGAAACTGGCGGCCGGGTTTCTTCCAGCGCCGAAGTGGGATTTGACCCTGATCATGCTTTGGAAGCGGCGGATAACGTCGACTATTTGTTTCTGCTGAGCAGTCCACAGTCAAAGTTCGAGCGACCAAAAGCATCTGAAGGCCATTTACGTCGTCTTGCCCGGCACGGGGTGAAAATGGGAGCCATTAGCGGTGGCGTGTTTCCACTGGCGCGCTCTGGTTTGTTGTCGGGGTATAAATGTAGTGTGCACTGGTGCTACGAGGCGGCCTTTGCCGCCGAATTTCCGGATCATGCTATGACCGGAGACGTGATCAACATCGATAAGAACCGGTATACGGCATCCGGCGCCGCCGCAGCGTTTGATCTGATGCTGCATTTGATTGATGAAAAACTGGGCCAAGAGGTCACAACCGAAGTGGCGTGCTGGTTTCAGCATCCGCTCATGCGCGGGGCAGGGGTGCGCCAGAAAACCCCGACCGTTGGCAAGAAAAGCACCTCAGACATGCTGCCTCCGGTTGTTGCACAGGCCGTTGAAATCTTTGCGAGCCGCATTGCAGATCCAATTGCGATTGAAGACGTCGCAAAAGCCGTTGGCGTATCATCGCGCCGTATAGAGCGCAGCTTCAAGCAGGCCACTGGCCAAAGCCCGTCGCATTATTATCGCGCGCTTCGGATGAATGCGGCACGACAGCTGGTTTTGTATTCAAAGGATACCATGATCGAAATAGCCAACGCCGTTGGCTATTGTAGCGCTGCACCGATGATACGTCATTACAAGCAATCGTTCGGGTTAAGCCCGAGTGAAGACCGCAAGACCATCAACATCTTCCGCGTTGAGAATAATAGTGCGATCCCCTCGACTTAGGGGGGCTAGATTCAAATTGCACTAGTGGCGGCGACAGTAAGGGCATGATGGATCGACCCTGCTGACGAGCGCGGTCCCATGACACTGAAGTGGATGTCTTTCGTGCGGCAAATCAGGAAACATCCCAAGTGTTCCAATCGGGTACGCGTTGCATGCCCCCGTTCCATCGCACGGGTATTGGCATTGCACAGCCGTTCAAGCACGTCATGGCACCGCGCCCCTTCCAAATCGAAACGACACCAGCCATCGGTCTGTTCGGTAATGGACGCAGTTTCACCAACAGCGGCTTTAAGCTGGGCTGCGAGATCTTCGTGACTGTCGTGCGGCGCTTCGATCATCCATTGCTGCGGTCCGCTCCAGAATGCGGTGAAAGGACCTGCCGTGGCGGACGTGGCGATATCGGGCAGTGCGGTGCCGATCAGTTTTTCGACTGCGGCGGTTGCATCGATGGCGCGCCCACGCCGTGCCGTAACAGACGCAAGTGCCCATTCAGGGCATTCCGATATCCGCAAACCGTCAAAACTGTCGATTTTTGGGGTCTCGCCGCCCAGAGGGGTGAGGGGTTTCAATTCATGCACGGAGCCGTTCTCCTTCGGGATCGACAAAATGGGCAGCGACGACTTCTACGTCAACATCCGCACCCGTCAGAGGTGTTACGAGCGTCAGAATCTCGCCAAGCCGGTTGCTACCGTCCTTGAGCAGAGCAAGTCCGATGGATGAGTTGAGGATCGGGGAATAAGCGGCAGAGGTAACATAACCTTGGTCATGCTGTGCATCCACCGGGGTTCCCTTGGCCATCAAATGACCGCCAGCGGTGATCTTTTCTGCACTGTTCACGGGCTTCAAGCCGATCAGGATCAACGCGTCGGGTTGGTTCAAACCTTCGCGCTCTGACAGGATTGATCCGATGCTGTCCTTTTTCTTTGACACCATCCGGCCCATCCCGAGGTTCAGCGCGGTGGTGGTACCGTTCAGTTCGTTGCCTGCGGCATGGCCCTTTTCAATGCGCATCACCCCAAGCGCCTCCGTGCCGTAGGGGACGACATCAAATTCGCGGCCTGCTTCCATGATTTTCCGGATCAGCGCATCGCCATAGCGGGTCGGGACTGCGATCTCATACGCCAGTTCGCCAGAGAAAGAGATACGGAAAAGCCGGGCACGCAGGCCGCCGCACACAGTGATTTCGCGGCAAGCCATGAACTCGAACCCTTCGTTGGAAAGATCCACGTCGCTGTTCACGATCTTTTGCAAAAGCTTGCGAGAATTCGGGCCGGCCACTGCGTATTGCGCCCAGGCCTCCGTGGTTGAGATCAGTTGGACGTCCATGTCGGGAAACAGGCACTGGCGGACAAACTCAAGATGTCGATATACGTTGACGGCGTTCGCGGTGGTGGTCGTCATCACAAACCGATCTTCGGCTAATCGGGCAGTGGTCCCGTCGTCCATTGCGATACCGTCCTCGCGCAGCATCAACCCATACCGGGTCTTGCCGACGGCCAGTTTGGCAAATGCATTGGCATAGACCTTGTTCAAAAATTCAGCAGCGTCGGTCCCCTGAACATCGATTTTTCCAAGCGTGGTAACATCACAGACGCCGACCGACCTGCGGACCGCGCGAACCTCGCGGTCAACGCTTTCCCGCCAATGTGTTTCGCCGGGTTGCGTAAACCACTGTGCCCGCAGCCAGTTGCCGACCTCAACAAAAGTGGCGTTGTTTTCGACGGAAAATTTATGGCTGGGGGTTTCACGAACAGGATGGAAGTTCTTCCCGCGCGCCCGCCCTCCCAGTGTTGCCATTGGCACCGGCGTATATGGCGGGCGAAAGATCGTCGTGCCGACTTCGGGGATCGACTTGCCCGCAAGTTCCGCCATGATCGCAAGGCCGCCCATATTGGAGGTTTTGCCCTGATCTGTGGCCATCCCGAGTGTTGTGTAGCGCTTGAGATGCTCTACAGAGCGAAAGTTTTCCTGATGGGCCAGCTTCACATCCTTGACGGTCACATCGTTTTGTTGATCCAGCCAAGCGCGCCCTTTGCCAATCTTAACGTGCCAGAACGGTTTCAGATTGACGGGCGCGTCCTCTGCCTGCGGCAGGTCCATCACTTTCGCTTCAATACCCAGATCAAGTAGCGCGGCAGCCGCTCCTTCACTGCCCGTCCGCAGCGCAGCGGCGGTCGCGAAATCACCGTTGGCCGCACCGGCCACGCTCAGACCGGGGGTGCCATCGGGGCCGGGAACGAAGGCGGCGATGGTGTCATTCCACACCGGTCGGCCGCGCTGATGGCAGGTCATGTGAACGTTGGGATTCCAGCCCCCCGAAACACCAAGTGCCCCGCATTCGATCACGCGCTCGCTGCCATCAGCAAGCTGCACCTTGATAGATTTAAGCCCCAAGCGCCCGGATGTGTCGATCACCTGTGCACCGGCCAGCAATTCGCAATCCGCAATGCGCCGTGCATCGGCGCGGATGTCGATCACAGCTGCGACCTTCACACCCTTTGCCATAAGGTCGACTGCAGTGAGGTGGCCATTGTCATTGTTGGTAAAAATCGCAACACGTGGCGCAACCGTCACGGCCCAGCGGTTGGCGTAAGCGCGCATCGCACCGGCCAGCATGATCCCGGGGCGGTCATTGTTTTCAAAGGCAATTGGCCGCTCGATCGCGCCTGCGCAAAGCAGGGCACGTTTGGAATAGATCCGCCACAGAATTTGACGCGGTTTACCTGTTGCAGGGAGCGCAAGATGGTCACTGACCCGCTCTACCGCACTATAGATGCCGTGATCAAAGGCACCGACCACTGTAGTGCGTATCATGCACCGCACGTTTGGCAACGCGTCCAGTTCCGCCAAGGTGCTTGCAGTCCAATCGTAGCCCGACTGGTTTCCGACTGCGAAGTTTTCGGCATTCAGACGTCCGCCAAAGACATAATCTTCGTCTGCGAGGATCACTTGCGCGCCAGCGCGGCCCGCCCGCAGAGCCGCCGCAAGCCCGGCGGGACCGCCACCGATAATCAGCAAATCGCAGTGCAGAAAACCCTTGTCATATTCATCCGGGTCGTCCTCGAGCGACAATGATCCAAGCCCTGCGGCCTTGCGGATGATCGGTTCGTATATTTTCTCCCAGAACACGGCGGGCCACATGAATGTCTTGTAGTAAAACCCGGCGGTCAGAAAATTAGAAAATCTGTCATTGATCGCCATCGCGTCAAACTTGAGCGAGGGAAAACGGTTCTGGCTCTTGGCTTGCAGGCCGTCGAACAGCTCCGCCGTGGTCGCACGGGTGTTGGGTTCTTGTCGCGCACCACTGCGCAGTTCAACCAGCGCGTTGGGCTCTTCGCTACCTGCACTTAAAACCCCGCGGGGGCGGTGATATTTAAACGACCTCCCCATCAGCCGCACGTTATTGGCCAACAAGGCAGAGGCCAGAGTGTCGCCCGGATGGCCGAAATAGCCCGCGCCATCAAAGCTGAATGCTACGGTTCGCGACGTGTCAATCTGACCACCGGCAAGACGGTTAGGCTGTTTAGCGTTTGTCATTTGCTGCGCCCCTGGCTGCGTGCCACGTCAGCGGCCATTTCGACGTTGATAATTTCATGGGTCACGGTGTTGCGTGTCACGACGAGCCAACTGCGGTCGCCAATCTCGTGGAACCATAATTCGCGGTGTAGACCCGCTGGATTGTCACGCAGATATGCGTATTCGTAAAACGCATCCGCTGCGTTTTGGACTTGCCAATCAGGGCGATTGATCAACGAGGCATCGCCAAGATACGTGAACTCCTGCGCATCGCGAGGACCAAGAAGCGGGTGATTGATAATCATGTCAGAGGCTCCTCAATGCAGGTTGGGCTGCGCGCCCATACCTTTTTCGTCGATCATGAAGCCACGGCGAAACCGGTCAAATCGGTAGGCGGTCGCAACCTTGTGCGGCGTGTCCGTCGCAAGCAGGTGGGCATAGCACATGCCCGATGCTGGTGTCGCTTTGAACCCGCCATAGCACCAGCCCCCATTGAAATAGAGCCCGGCAATGTCCGTGCGATCAATGATGGGCGAGCCGTCCATCGACATGTCCATGATCCCGCCCCACATCCGCAATAGCCGTGCGCGCCCCAATGCCGGGATCAGAGCCATGCCGCTTTCGCAGACGTCTTCGACCACCGGCAGGTTGCCGCGCTGCGCATAGCTGTTGTAGCTGTCCGGATCGCCGCCGAAGACCAGCCCGCCCTTGTCGGACTGACTGCAATAAAAATGCCCCGCGCCAAAGGTAATGACACCCGGCAGTATCGGTTTCAGACCCTCGGATACGAATGCCTGCAAGACTGTGCTTTCGATGGGCAGCCGCATATTCGCATTTGACATCAACCGCGACGATGACCCCGCCACACAGGCCGCTACCTTGCCACCACCGATGAAGCCGCGCGATGTTTCGACGCCAAGGCAGGCACCATTTTCTATGCGAAAGCCGGTGACTTCACAGTTTTGAATGATGTCGACACCCAGACTGTCGGCACCGCGCGCATAGCCCCATGCGACAGCATCATGTCGCACGGTGCCGCCGCGATGTTGTGCCAAACCGCCCTTGATCGGGAACCGAGCATCGTTGAAATTCAGGAAAGGGTAGCGTTTTCGGATCTGCTCAACGCTGAGCATTTCGGCATCGGCACCATTCAGAATCATCCCGTTGCCGCGCCGGGTAAAGGCATCGCGCTGCGCGTCGGTATGGATCAGATTGAGGATGCCGCGCTGGCTCACCATCGCGTTATAATTCAATTCCTGCTCAAGCCCCTCCCAGAGCTTCAGCGAATATTCATAAAACGGCTCGTTGCCGTCGAGCAGATAGTTGGAGCGGATAATGGTGGTATTTCGGCCCACGTTGCCGCCACCGATCCAGCCTTTCTCCAGCACTGCGATGCGCTTTTTGCCAAATGTTTTGGCAAGATAGTAGGCAGTGGCCAGCCCGTGACCGCCACCCCCGATGATAATGTAGTCATATGAGGCCTGCGGTTCGGGATCACGCCACACGGGCTTCCACCCTTTGTGTCCCGTCAACGCTTCCTTGATAACCCGAAGACCCGAATATCGCATGAAATGACCTCATTCATCTGCGACACTATATTCGCCGGAACGCCACAAAAATTAAGGGTCTGATCGGACGTTCACGTGTTCATTTCCGACAAATGCGAAATTTAGCGCCTCACGTCGCGTAGCTGGGTAACGCGGCGGCGACCTCGGTCAACCACTTTTCGACAATCTGGCATTCATCGAAAGTCTCTCTGTTTTTTGGGCGCAGCAGATAGTAACCGTCATCTGTGCGGACTTGGATGTCACCCAATGGACGAACAAGTGTGCCTGCGGCAAGGTGCCTGTCGACCAGATGCCCCCATCCCAAGGCAAGACCGATACCGTCCAGCGCTGCCTGGATCGCGAGGGGATATGTATTGAACAACATCACTTGATCGGGCTCGGTCCCGATCTCACCAACGCGGGAAAGCCATGATGTCCAGTTCATCCATTCCTTGTGCCCGGCGTTTACCTCGATCAAATCTTGGTTTTTTATTGCGACGGGCGTTGTCGCTGTGGGATTGGCGGCAAGGTAGTCTGGGGAACAGACCGGAAATACTGTTTCCCCAAACAGTAGTTTTGCGTCATGGGCGGGCCACCCCGCGTTGCCGCGCAGAATGGCCAAATCGACCGTATCGCCAAGGCATTCGGCATCGTCGTCAGACGCAACCAGCATGATTTTGATATTTTTGTTGGCGCTCCGAAACACCTGAAGGCGCGGCATCAGCCAAAGTGCTGCGACGGAGTTGGTCGCCGCGAGCGTGACAGACCTGACCTGATGTTCCGAGACGATGTGCCGCGATGTCTCGCGCAGGCTCTGTAAGGCAGGCTTTATCAGACTAAGAAAGCGCTGACCCTGCGGCGTAAGATGGATCGAACGATGCCCTCGTATAAAAAGCGGCATGTTGTAGTGATGTTCAAGAAGCCTGACTTTGCGGCTGATCGCAGTTTCGCTGATGTTCAGTTTGGTTGATGCACCGACAAAACTATTTTGCTCTGCTGCCGCTTCAAACGCCAGAAGGTAATCAAGCGGTGGCAGCGCTGGGTTGCCTTTTTTCATTTCTTGATCACGGCCAATCTATCCTTTTGTGCAAGGCGCGTACCGCCAATCGGAGCGGGTTCCAATGGCAGCATGGCGCTAATTAGCGCAGCCATAGAATATCAAAATAGCACTCAAAGAAAAGGCCATTGATGCGCAATATGCATGGAGTTCTAGCGCGATTCGGATAGAGGAATAACCGGTGCTGGCAGATGCTTCTGTCAGCTTTAATAATTAACTTCCGCAAACTTTGACTGGGATACCTGTCATGAATATGTCCAACAAACCACTTTTTCAGACCCCATACGAGCGTGCAGGAGTGGTAACGCCCGGTCTACCGATCCTCCCGTTCGGGATTGAGCGGCACCCGGTACCTGGTGGGGGCAGCCGCGCGGTCGGCATCATGAAAGGTGACGAAATTACCGTCCAGGACCGCGAAGGGTTGCAACCGGTAGAGCTGGTGTTTTTTGCCCCAGATGGAAGCTCCGATGCGGGGATGATTGGGGCCAAAGGCGGACGTGACCCTGTCGGGCTGAAGGCAGCGCTTTTGGGCGACCCTTCTGGTGCCAAGGTGGTGCAAGCGCTAGAAAAGGCAGGTTTCGACATTGGTCGCGCCGATGGCACAACGGTTTTCGCAGAAGGATCAAGCGCGGGGGATTATCAGACCTTTATCGCCGCGTCCGACGGCCTGCTGATCGTCTGCGCTCCCGGTGCCGCGATGGAGCCGCATGAACAGTGGGCGCCGACAGAAGTTGCTCTCTATGTGAAGCGGCTGAATCCGGGTGATGCTGATGCCAAGCTTTTGGCACCCGAACCGTTGGCGGATCCGCTGGCCGATTTCAATATTTTGCCCGGTGAAGCTAAGGCATATGAAGTGCGTGCGGGCCAGTATATTCAGGTGCTAGACGTGCAAGGTCGCGAATGTTCAGATTTTCAGGCATTTTCACACCGCGCTCTTGATAAAGGGCTCGAGCGTGAGATCGACCCGACAACCACGCGCTCTTTGATGGGTGCACTTTATCCGACACCGGGCCTGTTCGCTAAATATTCAAATTTTGATCAGGAACAACTGGTCGAGATCGTACGCGATACGGTCGGACGGCACGATACATTCGGCCTGTCATGTACGGCGCGCTATTACGAAGACCTCGGCTATCCTGGCCATATCAACTGCTCGGATAACATGAACATTGAACTTGCGCAGTACGGCGTGCGCCCGCGTGGTGGTTGGCCTGCAATCAATTTCTTCTTCAACACCATGCTGGACGACTCCAACGCGATCACCATGGACGACCCTTATTCTCGCCCCGGTGACTACGTGCTGCTGCGCGCTTTGACCGATCTGGTCTGCATATCCACAGCCTGCCCTTGCGATATTGATCCGGCAAATGGCTGGAACCCCACGGATATTCAGGTCCGCACTTATGATAAAAGCAATGATTTCAGCCGCTCTATCGGTTGGCGAAAAACACCGGAGGCGGATATGGAAGATACCAAAAAGACAGGATTTCACGATTGCTTTGCCCGCCATACCCGTGATTTTGTGGAGTATGCGGGCTATTGGCTGCCCAACCAGATGACCAACCACGGGGCGATCGCCGAATATTGGGCGGCCCGTGAAAAAGCGGTGGTGATGGATCTGTCACCGCTGCGTAAATATGAGGTGACAGGCCCGGATGCGGAAAAACTGATGCAGCTTTGCGTCACCCGCGATATCAAAAAACTGGCCGTGGGCGGCATCGTTTACACTGCGATGTGTTATGAACACGGCGGGATGATTGACGACGGGACCGTGTACCGTTTGGGCGAAACCAATTTCCGCTGGATCGGCGGCAATGATCAATCTGGCCTGTCGCTGCGAAAGCAGGCAGTTGAGCGCGATCTGAACTGCTGGGTGCGGGCGTCTACTGATCATCATTGCAACATTGCCGTTCAGGGCCCTCTCTCGCGAGATATCCTCAAACAGGTGATCTGGACCCCACCGCAGCAGGCGACGATCGAGGAATTGCCGTGGTTCCGCTTGTCGATCGCACGGATAGGTGATTTCCACGGGCCGTCTGTTGTGGTCAGCCGCACCGGATATTCTGGTGAATTGGGATATGAAGTATTCTGTCATCCCAAGGACGCGGTTCAGGTGTTTGATGCCATCTGGGCGGTCGGCGAACCCATGGGAATGATCCCGTTGGGCCTTGCCGCACTGGACATGCTGCGGATCGAAGCAGGCTTGATTTTTGCCGGATCAGAATTCGATGAACAGACAGACCCGATGGAGGCTGGTATCGGCTTTACCGTGCCCCTGAAAAGCAAAACCGATGACTTTATCGGTCGCGCCGCGCTGGAGCGGCGCAAGGCCACGCCAAGCAGAAAGCTGGTCGGGCTTGAGCTCGAGGGGGGGGTTGTCCCTGTGCCCGGCGATTGTGTGCGCGTCGGCAAGCCGCAGATCGGTGAAATTACATCGGCTATGAAATCGCCCGTACTGGGCAAGGTAATTGCACTCGCGAGGGTTGACGTGGCCCATGCCGAGATCGGTACTGCTATTGAGATTGGTCAGCTTGATGGTGAGCAAAAACGACTGAAAGCAATAATTGTGCCATACCCGCATTTCGATCCCACGAAGGAACGCGTGAAGGGCAACTATAGCTGAACGCTGGGTACTGCAAAGTTGTTGGCGGCAGGTTGCGAATGTTGGACGAACACGACCACGCCGCCATTTCAGCGAATGTAGCAAGACCAGAGGCTGAACGCCTTTAGCCAGGAGTGACGGGATGATGCTGCGGGGTTCTATTGCACCAGTGTCGGGGGCAGAGCTGGCCTCCAGTCAGGCGGCCAGTCAGGCGGCCAGTCCGAAGACCTTTTAAACAAAACGGATTTCGCCTGTCCCAATCCTGCGCCGCGTGGCTTTGCGCATGAAGGAGCATTTCGCTTTCTCATGGCCGAATCTATGCGCCCCACTGTTGATCATAGATGCATCAACCTCGATGCCGTGCTCTGCCAGCCGATTTTTTGCATCGTGCGCGATGCGTGCGTAACGACAATACCCCCGCATCGCGCTCAGAATAACTTTGTGGGGAAAACCGATGATTTTCGAGCAAACTATCAGACATCGAGAGCCTCCAAGTCAGAGCATTTTTTCAAATAACTATTTGAAATCAGATAAATTCAAAGACCGCCCCGTACGTGCGTCGCTGAAACCCCTTAACTTTTATAGCGGGTCTCTAAACGGCCTTTTTGCAAGAGCCAAATCGGAAGCGGGGCCTTTTCCCTCCCGTGCACTGGTGACATTCAGATTTGTCAAGCTTGACATAATGTCACAGGCCATGCACTCCTGACAGGACAATAGTTTTACTGATAATAAATTACGCCATGTAAAGAAGCGTAGCACAAAACAGCCAATGGGAGAGTCAAATGCCAGATCTTACCGAGCGTATCAGAAAGATGCACAGCCGCGATATCGCCGTCGCCTGGGCTTTTGTAGTCGGTCTTTGGCTGGCCATCATCTTTGTCGCGCTGGCGACGTGGAATTTGGCGCCTAGCAGCACGGCGCGTTTGGTACTGCTGATCGGTGGGGCGACCATTCTGGTCCTCAATACTGCAGCGATCTTCGCCATGTTGCGCCATTACCGCGAGGATCGTGATTTCATGTACGGGCTGGACATCAAGTTTCTTGATCTCGCCCGTGCCCAGAAAAAACGCTGAAAGGGCCGGATATGGCAAACTACATCCCCCCCGTCCAAAGCAAGATCAGCCAGATCATCGACGTGATCGTGCTGTTGGTTTTGGCGGTTGGCGCGCTTTATGTGCCGCTATTCTTGAACTTGGTCGGTAGCGCACAAACCTCAAATGTTCCGGACAACCCCACGTGGGAAGGCTTGGGGCAAAACCCCACTATGGTCGAGAAATGGAACGAGCTCGGCTACGCCACTGCTGCGGACGCGGCCGAACTGATCACAGCACGTTTTGATTACTCCTTCTCAATCCTGAACCTTCTCGTGATGATCGTCGTCGTCGTCGGCTATTATGCCATCGTGCTGCGGTTCTCCGGCAAGGAGTATAGAGAAGTGATTTCTGAAAAATTTGGCGACAAGTGAGCAGGGACTGAACATGGATATCTGGAATGTCATGGAATACACCGCTTGGGGTCTTTCGATCGTTTTTGGGCTATATATTGTCATCGACTGGATCAAAACCGACAGCACCTACAGCGAAGAGGAACTTATGTCCTCGCGCGAGGGTGAGCTTGAGGCGATGACCGAAGAACAACAACTCTGAACGGGGAAAATAAGATGTCTAATACCGATATCACATCTGCCGAAATGGATGGAATGGGCCCCAAAGGAACCAAGCTAGGTCTAGCGCGGGTATTGGGGCCGGCGCATATTTGGGGACTTGGCGTGGGGATCGTCCTTGTGGGCGAATACATGGGCTGGAATTTTGCGGTCGGCAAAGGCGGCGCGTATGCTGCATTGCTTGCTTGCTGGTTCGCCGGCATACTTTATTCCTGCGTCGCTATGATTGACAGCGAGGTGACGTCGACTGTCGCCGCAGCAGGCGGCCAGTACACGCAGGCCAAACATATTGTCGGCCCGTTGATGGCCTTCAACGTCGGCCTCTATTTGGTCTTTGCCTATACGATGCTGGAGGCGGCAAATGCGATCACGTTCGGCTTCTTGATAGATACAGTGGCCGGCATGACCGGACATGAGGGCCTCGATCAGAGGCCTTTTATCATTTTGTCGATCATGTTTCTGGCATGGCTAAACTATCGCGGTGTTCTGGCAACACTGACCTTTAGTTTAGTTATCACGGCGTTCGCCTTTTGCGCGATCATTGCGCTCTTTCTGTCGACGGCGGTCTTTATGTCTGACAGCCCGTTGCGCCATGTCGAGTTAATGACAGATCTGCCCTATGGCTGGCTGGGTGTCCTGGCGGCGATGCATTTCGGCCTGTGGTATTACCTCGGGATCGAAGGTACCTGCCAAGCGGCAGAAGAGGTCCGGTCGCCCGCGCGCGCGCTGCCCTTTGGTACGCTTGCCGGTATCATGACACTGCTGATTGCGGCGACGCTGACATGGTATGTTAGCGTTGGGCTTATGCCTTGGGAGTATTTGGGCCAAGCGGGTGTTCCTCTGTTTGACGCGGCACGTCTGTCGGGTTCGATGACGCTGATGGTGCTTTTGGGTGTCGGCACGATGTTCGCCACGCTAGCTTCGGCCAACGGTTGCATCAATGATGCCAGTCGGGCGTGGTTCGCCATGGGACGTGATCACTATTTACCCGACTGGTTCGGCGCGGTGCATCCCAAATTCCGCACACCTTACCGGTCGATTATCTTTCTTGTGCCAATCGCGTTGGTTTTTGCCTTGGGTGCGCCTTTGGATCAGGTGATCACATTCTCGATCCTGTCGGGCCTTTTGGGTTATACTTTCATGCCGATGAACGTGATCTTATTCCGCCGTAAATGGCCGCTGGACACGATCAAGCGGGGGTATGAGCATCCGTTCCACCCGATCCCGGCGATCATTCTGTTGTGCCTGTGCGGGGTGACGTTCTTTGCTGTATTCCTCGGCTACGGCTCACAACTGGTGGCGATGCTATCTTTCTACATCATCGTGTCGCTTTGGTTCCACTTCTGGCGCTACCGCTTTGTGCGGCGGGCTGCGCAGTTCACGATGCCGTGGCCTAGGCCGCGCGGCTACTGATACAAACGGATAACCGGCCCGCTCCTTCCGCGGGCCGACCTCTTTTTTCCCGGAGAAGCAATGGACCGATTTGTCACTGGTGCAATTTTGGTAGGGGCCGCTATACTGTTTGTTCTGCTGGTGCAGCACTTGCGCCGCGCATCGGTCCAGAGAATTACGCAGCGCACGCGCTACCTTGATGCCTGCCGCGCCCTGCTGGATGCGCCACGTATGGGGCGCGGAAACAGCGGATTCGCCCGACTGGGTGGGCATCATCAGGGGGTCGAGGCGGATATCCAAGTGCTGCCCGACACGCTGACCTTCCGCAAGCTACCCGCGCTTTGGGTGCTGGTGACGCTGCCCGGCACTCTGCCGGTGAGCGCCACGATAAACCTGATGATCCGTCCGACCGGGATAGAACCCTTCTCGCGGTTTCAGTCGCTGACACATCAGTTGGAACGGCCCGATGATTTTCCCGACGATTGCGCGATTCGAACTGACAGCCGCGCTCATATGCCACCCGAGGAGCTGGTGAGAGCTCACCTGCATATTTTCGACGATCAGAAAGTTAAGGAACTGGTGATCTCCCCCAAGGGCGTGCGCATCGTGTTTCTGGCCGAAGAGGCGCAGCGCAGCCGCTATCTGATCTACCGAGACGCAGAGATGGGCGTCACGCCTCTGGCACCCGACCTTCTGAAGCCCAAGCTGGATCAACTGATCGCCCTGCGCGCGGATGTACTGAATGTCGAAACAGCCGAAGTGCAAGGCTTACGCGCATGAGTATTGTGTCTCGCGCCACAGTAAACCCGCACCTAGTGCTGGCTTCGGCGATTATCCTGCCAGCCTCAGGCCAGGTGCTGAATCGACAGCCTGTACGTGGTCTAGTCTTCGTGTTCTTTATATTACTGCTGGGCGGCTTTACGCTTCAGACTGCGGCACCTGGCGTGTCACTTGTTGGCAAGCTGTCGGGCGGCCTGTTCGTCTATGCAATCGCGATCTACGACGCGTATAAAACCGCTCGTATCCGCCACTCCGTCTGGGCAGCCAGTCGACCCAGACAACCGTCTCGGTGCCACTGAACTTGAACGCCGCTGGGAAGTCGCGACATCGGCACCTTAATGCCACGGGCCTACGTCCCGACTGCATCACCTCAGAATGAGCTCGTCCCGGACTCCCCGGCGAGCTTGAGGATATGCTCCCTGACGGCAAAACCGCTGCCCTCAATCGAAATATGGGACTGGTGCATTAACTGTGGAGCTTTTGCGCTGAATATTGACAAAGGACCGCATCATGCCAAGTAAATGGCCATTCAAATGTTGTTGTCACTCTTGGCAAACTTAGCCCGGTGACGAAGGTAGAAATCCCAATAATAGATCGCATTATTTTTCCTCGCTCAACGATTTTCAAGTCTATCTGTAGGGGCAAAAACCGGCCCGCCAAAAGCAGGGAACTCGCAGATTTGTAACACTTGACCCGATTTTGAACGTCGATACAGATCGTTGCCTAAAATTGATGCGAAAAACAAAGGGGACCGGTTATTTCGCTGTAACGAAGTGGCGCTTATGCCGTCAGATATATGTACCCTTAATATCAGGAGGCTCACATGAACCACACAACGACCAAAATCGACC
>LAZR01000200.1_pt1 | contig 61713 bp, 70 predicted proteins | sample 329461 | NCBI WGS metagenome assembly LAZR01 (sample SAMN03002196, study PRJNA259156) | marine sediment metagenome | biome: sea floor; feature: Hydrothermal impacted sediments; material: marine sediment; isolation source: Loki non-amplified sample from Loki's castle hydrothermal vent sediment ... | reverse complement strand
GGCCCTGCCGCGCAGGGCTCGCCTGGACGAAACTGAGGAACTTTTCGAATGGAGGGACCCGTTCGACGTACCCGCGACCAGCATGTGGCTGTGGCCATCGACTGGTAGGCCAGACTTTTTCTCAAAATATCGCGTGGATTCACCTGGCCCCTATGTGCCGCGAGACGGCACGCCGCCCTTTATAGCGCCTCCATGCATAGTCGGGATTGCGCCGGACACATTGCGAGAACAGGTCAAGGCGATTGCCCGGCTGGAGATTATCGAAGGCGAGGATCACTTTCTCTTCAAAGCATCTGCTCCAGGTGGGCAGCCACTGATGCCAACCAGGGAACCCGCAGTCATCGCCTTCCAGGAAGGCGGCTGCCGCTTCATGTGTTTCGATGATGAGAATGACGAGTGGAGGACGAATCTGTATCGCGCCCTTGGCCTTTCTAGGTTGTCCTTCGAGTCCGAGGATCAGGGCATCGCCATATTCGCGCTAAATCTGCGGAATGCGTATGTCGGACCGCAGGTTTAGCCTGTCGTCGATGAAGGGCATGTTTTCGGCAGATTTTCCGAGTGGTATATCTCGTATGGTCCAACGGTCCCGACGCTAGTTGGTGGCAGCGTCTTTACCATCCACCCTGATCGCCCCGGAAATTTGGGGCGCAAGTCGCTTGAACCGACCACATGTGTCGGTCTTCAGGATATCCCGAGCGATGAGCGCCAGATCACGTGCATAGCCATCGAACTCTCCCCGGCGGAAAACGACAAGCAGTTGTCGGCTTAACGGCGGGCCTGGAAGCGGAATCACCGAAACCCCTTCGACGTGGGCGATGCCCTGAAGAATGCACAGAGGCGTCGTAATCGCGACGCCTGCCCCGTTCGCCACGAGTGCGACGACCGCATCCGACATGTCGAATTCGAACACCCGCCGGCACGATACCTCTGCCTGTTGGAGATAACGCTCCACCTGAGCGCCAACGAATGAGCGTCCGCTGTGACGCACCAGGACGTTGCGATCGAGCACTTCCTGGAGATCTAGGTTTTCAAGGTCGGCGAGGGAGGTGGTTTTCACCAGCAGGACATATTGCTCGGTCGCAATCGGCCTTGTCTCGAAGCCGGCGTTATAGGCGGAATCACAAGTGATCGCGATGTCGATCCGACGCCGCGAAAGAGCCTCTCCGACACCATCTGCAAGTCCGGACATCCCGCTGAGACGCAATGCTGGGTGCTCGCTCGCCATTTTCTGGAATATCTTCGCCGCAATCGTGCCCGCCACGGTATCCACGAGACCGATCCTGAGATCGATGGCCCCGATGGATGCGGCGGTCGCCCTGACCTTGCCGGCCATCCCCTCAATGATCACCTCGACGGCTCGCATTTCCGACGCCAAGGCGAGACCGGCCGCAGTCGGCATAAGTGGGCGCACGTCTCTATGAAACAGCGGCACGCCAAAGTGGTCTTCGACCTTGCGCACGGCCTGAGATATCGCTGACGGACTGACCGAAAACCGTCCGGACACTTCACGCATGCTGCCGGCTTCGATCGCCGCTGCAGTCATGCGAAGCGCCTTCATGTCCACGTCCCCTCCTTGCTGAAGCGTCGCTTCATTCAAATATTAGTTTGGCTTCACCTGTTGCCACGCCGCAAGCGTCTGGTCTAGGCTCATGCCCAATTAAGTTGCCTGATCACGAATTGACTAGAAAGTGCATGGATGGATTTCGACGTTGCGGTCGTAGGGATGGGCGCCATGGGAAGCGCCATCCTCTACCAGCTATCGAAACTTGGCGTCCGCTGCGTCGGCATCGATCGGCATAACCCTCCGCACGCCTTCGGATCTAGCCACGGTGACACGCGGATCACGCGCCAAGCGGTTGGCGAGGGCGATAACTATGTGCCCTTCGTTAAGGCTTCCCATGAGATCTGGCGCGAACTCGAACGTGAGACCGGACAGTCCCTACTGATCGAATGCGGCGCGCTGGTCCTGGCGGCGGCAGGCGGGAAGGCCCCGCACCATGGCAAGGGCAACTTCGTCGAGCGCACGAGACTTGCCGCCGAACGCTTCGGCATACCGCATGAGATGCTGGACGCCGGTTCGATCAACGCTCGTTTTCCGCACATGGTTGGGCTTCGCGGTGACGAGATCGGCTATTTCGAGCCCGGCGGCGGCTACGTTCGCCCTGAGGGCTGCATCTCCGCGCATCTGACAATGGCCCGAAAAAACGGTGCCGCGATCAAAACCAAGACGGTCGTGCGCTCGGTGACGCGCTCATCCGGCGCCGCTGTGATCGAGACCGATACCGGATCGATCACAGCAGAAAAGGTCGTCGTCGCGGCCGGGGCCTGGACACCCGGCCTTCTCGGCGAGAAGTTCCCCAGGATACTGTCGATCTCGCGGCAGGTTCTGTACTGGTTCGAGATGGAAGAGTCCGCTGCGGCCAGCCCTGACTGGCCGGTGGCAATCTGGATGCACGGCGCAGGCGAGGAGGACTATTTTTACAGCTTTCCTCCTCAAGAGGGCGAGCATACCGTGAAGGTGGCCACCGAGCATTACGCCGAGAACACCGACGTCGACAGCATTCGACGCGATGTTACAGACGGTGAGTCGGCGGCGATGTTCGAGACGCATGTCAAAGGGCGTCTGGCTGGCGTGTCACCTCGTGTCGCACGGACCGCGACCTGCTTGTATTCGACGACGCCGGACCGCGGATTCGTTCTCGATGATCTCCAGGACGCATCTGGCACCTTCGTCGTGTCGGCGTGCTCCGGCCATGGCTTCAAGCACTCGGCCGGTATCGGTCTCGCTGTGGCAGGTGCAATCGCCGGAAGATCCGCTGATTTTGACCTTTCCCCATTCTCGATCGCCCGGTTCGGGTGACGTGGATGAATCACCACCGAAACGACCAACAACCCAAGGAGAAAGTCATGCCAAAGACCCGGACATTCGTCCTCGCGCTCGCCGCGACCGCTCTTGCCGGCGCGTCCGTCGCAGGGGCAGCGAGTCTGCAGGAAATCAAGGACCGCGGCACGATCGTCATCGGCGTGAAGGCCGACTACAAGCCGTTCGGCTATCGTGACCCGTCGGGTGAGATCATCGGTATCGAGCCGGATCTCGCCGCTAATCTCGCCAAGGATCTGGGCGTCAAGCTGGAACTCGTGCCCGTCATCTCGGCCAACCGCATCGAGTTTCTGCAGCAGGGGCGCGTCGATGTGCTGATCGCGACGATGTCGGACAAGCCGGAACGCCGTAAGAGCGTCCAGGCGATCGAGCCCCTCTACTACTCAGATTCCGTCAACATTCTAGCCAACGACCGGGCAAAGATCACGTCATGGGACGACCTGAAGGGCAAGCCGGTCTGTGCCACGTCGGGCGCTTGGTACAACAAGGAGATCGCTCAGAAATACGGTGCCGATATCGTCGCGTTCGACGGCTCGGACAAGCCGCTCCTGGCGCTTCAGCAGGGCAAGTGCGTCGGCTACGTCTACGATCAGAGCTACATCCAGGGCCAGCTTCTCGATTCGACGTGGAAGGACAAATATTCAATGCCTCTCGAAGGCATCCTCGAGACACCCTGGATGATGGCCGTCGCCACCGGCAACGAAAGCCTCCAGAAGGCAATGCAAGACGAGACCGTGAAATGGCTCAAGGACGGCACGATCGTTGACCTCGAGAAGAAGTACGGCATCAAGCCTTCTGCCTATTCCGAGCGGATGCACGAAGAATACGCGGGCAAGTAATCCTCCACAGGAGCCGGTCACCCCGTCTGGCCGGCTCCCTTCTTCCTCTTCCGGGGTCCGTCCATGCTGCAGTCCGTCGCGGATTGGTTCCGTGAACTGAACGAGACGACCGGTCTCAACTTCACGGTCTTCTATGACGCCTATGATGCTGCCAACTTCTTCGACGGCATCCTGGTCACCATCGAACTGACGATCGCGTCGGTGCTCGCGAGTCTCGTGATCGGCATCGTCGGCGCTTTCGTACAATCTGCCGGTCCGCTATGGGCAAGGATGGCAATCGATGGGTTCGTATCAATCTTCCGCAACACACCGCCGCTCGTCCAGATGTTCTTCTTCTATTTCGGGATCGGCAGCCTGCTTCCCGCATCCTATAACGACATCGGCCTGATCGAACCGTGGCTCACGAGCTTTCAGTGGGCCGTTCTGGCCCTTTCACTGTTCGCGGGTGCCTTCAACATCGAGATATTTCGGTCGGGCATCGAGGCCGTTCCGAAGACGACCGTCGAGGCCGCCGGAGCGCTGGGCTACACCAGTCTCGGCCAATACCGCTACGTCGTTCTGCCGCTTGCCTTGCGTATCTGCCTTCCGGCGTTGACCAACAACCTGGTCAACCTCCTCAAGACGACCACCCTCGCCTACACGATCGCCGTCCCGGAGACGCTTTACACGGTCAAGCAGATATGGACCGCGGCGCAGAACGTCCCCGAGATGATGTCGCTCCTCCTGATCGTCTACATCGTCCTTGTCGGCATCCTCGTCTGGATCATGCACGCTTGGCAGCGGGCCATCGAAATTCCCGGATACAGCCGATGACAGACGTGCCGGACCCGAAACGTATGGACGTCCTCCTCCCCCGCGCCAGACGCGAAAGCCGACTGACTGTTGGATCGATCCTTGCCTTCGCGGCAATCGTGATTGCTATCGTCGGCATAGCCGGCGTTGCTCGCTCGCAGATTCTCGGGGCCGGCCCCGAATCCTGGATATCGGTGCTGTGGAAATGGAGCCCACTGTTGCTGGGCGGCTTCGCGTTCAACATCGCGATCTCGATCGTCGCCATGACCATCGGCACGATCCTCGGAGCGGGTCTCGGTATCGGTCTTCTCAGCGAGGTGACGGCGATCCGGAAGACGTCTTGGTGCGTCATGCAGATCTTTCGCAACTCGCCATGGCTCGTTCTCCTGTTCTTCGCCATGTTCCTGGTGCCCTTCCAGATCAAGATCGGCGACTTCATCATCCCCCTGCCGGGATGGATCAAGGCCTGCGTCGGGTTCTCCCTGCCGGTCATGGCCAACGTCGCGGAAATCGTGCGCGGTGCGGTCAAGTCGTTGCCTGGAACCCAGTGGGAGGCGGCCGAATCCCTCGCCTTCACGCGAAGACAGACGATGTGGATGATCATACTGCCGCAGTGCTTCAGACGCATGTTGCCACCCTGGATGAACCTTTATTCGCTCATCACCATGGCGACCGTTCTGGCTTCCGTTGTCGGCGTCTCGGAGATGCTGACCCTCACGTCCGACGTCCATGCCGCCGAAGGCGGACGTCCGGAGCTTTTCGCGCCGCTCTACGGCTTCGCTCTCGTATGCTTCTTCGTCTACTGCTACCCGATCGGGCGGCTGACCATCTACCTGGAGAGACGCCTTCATGTCTGAAAACGTCGCCAAGGCCCCTGCGTCGGATGCAGGCCGACCCCTCGTCCATCTGATCGACGTCCACAAATCCTTCGGGGACCTGGAGGTGCTGAAGGGTATCGATTTGAGCATCCAGAGAGGGGAAGTCGCCTGCGTCATCGGGCCGTCCGGATCGGGCAAGTCGACCCTGATCCGGTGCATCAACGCGCTGATCCCGGTGACCTCCGGGTCGATCCGCGTCGACGATATCGAGGTGAGCGATCCGAAGGTCGACAAGCTGGCCCTTCGCCGGCGCGTCGGCATGGTCTTCCAGCAATACAACCTCTTCCCCCACAAAACTGCACTCCAGAACGTCATGATGGCGCCCTGCCACGTTCTGAAGCAGGACCGAGACGAAGTGGAAAAACGGGCCCGCGGCCTAATGGCCAAGGTGAAACTGGAAGACAAGGAGAACGCCTATCCGGGCGAACTGTCGGGTGGCCAGCAGCAGCGCGTCGCGATCGCCCGAAGCCTCGCCATGCAGCCGGACGTCATGCTATTTGACGAGGTAACCGCGGCGCTCGATCCCGAAACGGTCCAGGAGGTGCTGTCCACGATCCGGGAACTTGCCGAAGACGGCATGACCTGCGTCCTCGTCACCCACGAGATGGGCTTCGCCCGTGAGGTCGGCGACCACGTCTATTTTACGGATCGCGGAACGATCGTCGAGCACGGGCCGCCGAAGGAATTCTTCGCTTCGCCGCGGGACGACAGGACGAAGAAGTTCCTTTCGCAGGTTTTGTAGATCGATAGGCGCGACCTGAATCAGCCGACAACGGCACAGCCGACGACAAATCTCTACGGCGCATCTTTGCGTTCCCAGAACACCACCTTTGGTTCTCGCGAAATGGCGGTCAGAAACGAGCGGTGGAATCAATGGTTTGAGCCGGCGTCCGGCACACCTTTGATGCGCGCATCAATCGCCGTCCGGCCGAACTGCCGACGTCGCACGAGAGCATCTAAACGGCGCCTGCCGCCAGGGCGAAGCGCTCTATCCCGACTTGCTTGTCGGGTCCGCGGGTTTCGTGCAGGTCAGTTCGGGCCGAAAAAACAGTCCCGCCTTGAGGCTCTCGCCGATCCTGTCGGCCTTGAGATGGAAGATCGCGGCGATCTCCGGCGGGAAGCGGCGGCTCGTCGTCGCGCGCCAGATTGCCAGCCAGCAGTCGAACATCCCCGGATCGATCTCGTCAAGATGTCTGCGATGGACGGCGAAGGGATTGCCCTTGTAGGCACCCGAGCCCCGCATCACCGACGACCAGAACGCCGTCAGGCGCTCCAGATGCGCCGGCCAATCGTCGATCGCCCGCTCGAAGATCGGACCGAGGACCGCGTCCTCGCGCACCAACCCGTAGAACTCGGCCAGCAATTCGCGAAGCTCGCTGTCGCTCACGGGCTGCGTGTCGGACACCTGAAGCATCGATTCACCTGTCGCTCTGTCGGTCGCGTCCTAACACGCTGGACTAAACATGCAAATGGAATATATGTTTTAGCGACCGGATCGAATGCGAGCTGTCGCATGCCCCTCGCCCGCTACACCGACTATACGCTGCGCGTTATGATCCATCAGGCTGCGCGGCCGCATACGCTTTGCTCGATCGGCGAGATTTCCAAGGCTTGCGGCGTTTCCTACAACCATCTCACGAATGTGGTCCACGAAGTTGGCAACGCCGGCTGCGGCTCCGCTGCCCGCCGGCGTGGAGGCCTGACATGACCGATCTGATCCCCCTTTCCGCGACCGAGGACGTGGAGGTCGACGGCGCCCAGATCGCCCAAGCCTTCCATGTCCCGGTCCCGTTTTTCATGGCCGAGATGCGACGCGGCAATGTGCGTGGCACGGTCGAACGCGGCGCCGGAGAGGATGCCGGGCGGCACCGGCTGATCTTCCGTTATCGCGGGCGAAAGCTCGTGATCCTCCGCCAGCCCGACGGACGCCTCGTCATCGACGCACCGGGCGACCCGGCGTCCCCGCCGGATACGGGCGGGTCGTGACGCGGCCTGTCGTGGCTGCGCGCAGAGGCTCAGCGGCCGGACTTCGGCGAAACACACCGCGTGCAAGGTCCACTCCCACGGCCTAGCCGACATCAGCGCTCAATCTGCTCTCGACGCCTTTCTGTTTCCTGGAAACCTGGTCCTGCGCAAATGCGGGATCGGCATCGAGGAGGATAGCGGACTGTAACGCTCCCTCGTCAACATGTGCGTCTGGGGAACGGTCTCGCTCTTCGTGGCAGTGGATCTGTTTCTGTGAATACCGGCCCAACGCCCGCAGATAGCCTAAGCCAGGCTCGCGCCCGCCCGGCGCCAGCGTGCGCATCGGCTCCGCGCCGGCAGTTCACGCAGCTGGAACGGTCCAGGCCCGCGCCCTGTGCATCCGGACTCCGAAGTCCGCCCTTGCGAAGCTCCCAAACGTGCGGCCATCTGCTATGGAACGGCAAGACGCAGGCTGGAGAAGACGATGCAAGAGACGGATATTCTACCCCGAGGTGATCTCACCGTGCGCATTCCGGCGATGCCCGCCGACGCCAATGCCAATGGCGACATCTTCGGCGGCTGGGTGATGTCGCAGATGGATCTGGCCGCCGGCATCCGTGCCGCGGAACGCGCCCGCGGCCGGGTCGCGACCATCGCCGTCAACGCGCTGACCTTCAAGCGACCGGTGAAGATCGGCGACACGCTCTGCGTCTATTCGTCGATCGAGAAGATCGGCCGCACCTCGATCACGCTCTCGATCGAGGCCTGGACCAAGGCCCGCGCCTCCAATGCGCGGACCAAGGTGACCGAAGGCACCTTCGTCATGGTGGCGATCGACGAGAACGGCCGTCCGGTGGCGATCCCGGCGGAGACGCTGGCGGAGTGAGGCCCTCGTTCCATCCGTCCGCCGCGCCGGTCTTGGCGCGGCAAATCGGCAGGGCCGTCGCCGGAGCCGGTTGTCTCACCCCTTCGGGAAGTCCGTCGCTTCGCCGGTCGCTCGCCATTCCTCTATCTCCGCCAGCCGCGCCTTCAGCCGCTGGGTGACCTGGTCGACGCCCCAGGCGCCGAGCACGAGATGGCGCGGTGGCGCGGCGTGCTCGGTCAGCGCGATCATCGCCTCGGCCGCGCGCACCGGATCACCGGGCTGGGCGCCACTTCCCCTGCTCGTTCCCTGCATGCGCTTGCCCGCCGTGTCGGCGTATTCGGCAATCCGGTTCGGCGTCTGCTTCAGCGAACGGCCCGCCCAGTCGGTGCGGAACGGCCCGGGCTCGACGGCCACAACCTTGATGCCGAGCGGAGCCGCTTCGGCGGCCAGCGCGTCGGTGAAGCCTTCGACCGCATGCTTGGTGGCGGCGTAAAAGCCCGAGCCCGGGAAACCGATGAAACCGGCGACCGACGAGATGTTGAGAATGTGACCGCTGCGCTGCTCGCGCATACCCGGCAGTACGGCCCGCGTCAGTGCGAACAGGCCGAAGACATTGGCCTCGAACATGGCGCGGATTTCGTCGTCGTCGCCCTCCTCGATCGCGGCCTGGTAGCCGTAGCCGGCGTTATTGACGAGCACGTCGATCCGCCCGAAGCGCTCTTTTGCGGCCGCCACCGCCGCGGCGATTTCATCGGGCTTGGTCACGTCGAGCGAGACGGCCAGAGCGCGATCCTCCGCGCCATCCACGAGATCGGCGACGCGCGCCTTGTCGCGCGAGGTGACGACAGCCCGCCAGCCGCGCTTGAGAACGGCTTCGGCAAGTTCGCGGCCGAAACCGGTCGAGCATCCAGAGATGAACCACACGGGCGTGGTGGATTCTGTGGTCATGCTTTGCCTTCCAATATCGGGGAGAGCGCCGCATGCGGCGCAGGGCGATGGGATCCGAAAGATAAGTCAGACAACCCATCGCACAAGGCGGACACTGCGGTCACAGGGCTGGACACGGCCAATCCGCACGCCACGGCTGACTCGGGGCAGCGCGAGGACCCATCTTGATGCCAGCGCCCAGGCGGGTATCTGCAGTCATCCCTGCCCCAATGGAGCCCACTGATGATTCAGACTCTCGTCCGCGACTATGGCCACATTCATCTGGGGATCGGCCTTCTCGGCAATTTCCTATTCGTGGTCGGCTCGGTGCTGTTCTTCAAGACATTCGAGGCCTGGTACACGGTGGCGGTCTGGATGTTCGTTCTCGGATCGACCGGCATGTTTCTCGGCTCGGTCGGGCAATTGCTCAAGACGCTCTACGAGGCCGAAGAACGCCGGCGGCGCTGACAACGACCCGGCGCCGTGGATTTTCGCCCGACCGCCCCCTACTTGCACACCCCACGTCGCCGGTTCTTGGCATCCAGATGCAGATGGTCGGCGTGGGCGCGGTTATAGCCGGGTCCGAGGACGGTGCCGAAGTAGCGGCAGCCCGACTGCCGCACGCTTTTCTGAAAGCCCTTCTGCCGGAACGAGAAGAACCCCTTCTTCTCCACGTCGAAGGTGCTGCCGTCGGCGAATTTGAAGCCGCGCACGTCGAGGGCGTTACCGCTGGCGTGCTCGCTGATCGTGCGTGAGCCGGCGATGCGCGAACAGCGATAGGACGACGCGTTGAGCACCGCCGTCGGCCGGGTCCATAGCCGCCAGCGTGCCGCCGGCTTGACCTCGTCCTCGACCCATTTTGAAATGCGCGCTGCCGCGGGGCAGTTCAGCGTAGCGGCCGGCTGCATCCGCACGCCCTTGGCGATCTCGAGCACCTTGACCGGATAGGAAATGCCGCAGCCCTTGCCTTTGCCGACCTGCGCGACATCGACGAATTTGACGCCCATTTGGCGCAGCGCCTTGCGGCACATCGCCTCCGATCGCGGCAAAGCGGTGTAGCCGCTCGGCGTCTCCTGTTCGAGACGGCCGCGTCCGGGTACTGCGTCGGGCCGTCGCGCCGGTTGCGGCTGGCCGCCGAGCGCGGCCACAACGCCCCGATGCGGTACCAATTGCGGCGAAGGAGCCGCGCGGGACGCCGTCTGCGGTGGCGGGATCGCCCCCGGCGTGACGCGCTTGAGGCCTTGCCAGGGATCGTCAATGGGCTCGGTCGCGCCGAAGCGCGCGGGATCGGCATCGACTTCGGTTGGCGCGTCAAGCGGCGGCAGGGCCGCCGGATAGGTCGGGGCAGCAGATGTCTGGGGCGTCGCGGGCGCGATGGCCGCGCCACCGCCCGTGGCGCGCGGCGGGCTTCGTCCCAACAAATCGTCGAGGAGCGCTGTTTCGTCTACGGGTGCCTTTGCCGCAGCGGTCGCCGGCGGCATCGGTTGTTGTGGCTGGTAGATCTCAGTGTCTGGTCGGCCGACACCGCCAACGCTCGGCGTGTAGCCCTCGCCAGCCGCCGGCAGGCGGCCACCCCAGATCATGGAGCCATTGCCGCTCTGGGCCAATGCGCCCGAAGAAAGGCTCGCCGCCGTGAAACAAACGGCGGCGAGCGCAACTCTGCGCCATCCGCTTTTACGCAATACCATGCGATGGCCTTTCGTCTTCCGCGAAACTCGAGCGGGACGAGGAAAACCTATCGGCGTTTGGTAAGCGAAGAATGAACGGGACGCCGAAAAGCGTCGCTGCCGACAGGCGCGGCGTTCAGCCCGGAAACATCTTCGGGGCTGCACCCGTTGCAGCGGCATGCACCGGCGGCGATGCCGAGCCGGTGAACAACAGCGCCGCGGCCAGCCAGCCAGTCGCTGCCTTGCGGGACAGCCGTCGAGGGACCGCCAACCCCGAGACCTCACGAGCGTCGCGTGATGCTCCGCTAACCACGCGGATTTGCCACATCGGTGCGCCGGAAACGATCCGGCCGGCCGGGAAACCGGAAGCGTGTTGCGAATGGATCGAGGGGAGCGAGTCGTTCTTCATGACCCGAGAGTCGCGCACCGGCTCTGAACCGAGCATGAACGGATGCGCCGCAGGAAGCGCAACACGCTCGATAGTACGACGGCGCGACCGAGCATACCCGCCAGCCTGCGTCCCGCCCGGTCACACAGTCGGCGAGTGTCCGCCCTCGAAAATCGGCGTGCCGGCCGCGACTTCGTGAAACTCGCGCGCCCGGAGCCACCGCTAGCGTATCCTCGCAGAAGCGAGCGGCATTCGGCGACGAGGCAACGACGATCGGCTGATTCTTTCGATTGACAGCTACGGAAGCTTGCGGTTGTATCAAGTTGATACACTTCTGTTGACGCAATAGCCCATCCTGTCTTTTGTCGAGCCATGAATGAAAAAATCAGTTGATATCCGTAGGCTTTGATTTAATACTTCCCTTGCGCAATATCAAAATATCGGGAGGCGTAAACAATGCGTATGTTTCTGATTTCCGTTGCCGCTGCGGTCAGCACGTTGGCGTTGTCAGTTGCCGCTGACGCGAAGACGTTCACGCGGAAGGTCGTTGAAAACAACGACAAGTGCTATTTGGTCGAGTATATTCCCTCGACCTACATATTCAACACCAAGGGCAAGAAAGTGAGCGGCGAAAGCCGTAGCTGGGTCGGAAACATCGCCGATGGTGCAGTGATCATCAAGCGACGCAATCCGGCCGTCTACATCCAGACTCGCAAATTGCTCGAGCAGGACCACTACACGCTCGTCGCGCAGGGTTGCTGACGCTTCGGAGAGGGAGCCCCTGGGCCTCCTCTCCCCCTTTCCTTTCGCGCGCATCGGTTGGAGATGAATGATGGCCATCGGGCTGCTGACTCTCATGGCGGGACTGGCGATACCCTTCGCATCCCCGGATATCGATGCCGCTCCGCTGCCCATAACCGCCGACCTGAGCATTGCCTTCGAGTTCGTAGAGAAGGCAACCGGCTACGATCTCAACGCCCTCATCCGCGACCGGCTGAGCGAGGAAGTCAGTACAGTCCCGCTCGACAGTTGCGCCACGATCGATATTGGCATCGGCGGTGAAACCCTCTTCGGCGAGCCGGTGGCATGCGATGATGAACGCTATGTTTTCGATCTGGTGGGTCGGCACGTCATCGTGAGCGGCGTCAAACGCGATCATCCGCTCAGGGATGTCGAGCCCGGATATGTCATCCTGAACGGCGTGCCGCTGCTCGTTGAAGATGAGGAGCGCGTCATCGATCCCGCCCCCTCGCCGACTTGGCAATTTCCCTGACCCCGAACCGAAGGCTTTCGTTTTCCCTCTTCAATCCGTTTAAGATCGGCAGGTGTGCGATGATGAGAACGCTACTCAATTCGGCGGGATCTTTGGAAAAACGGATTAAACCAACCTGCGGCAATAGCGGTGTCTCGCACGGGAGTTCCTATAGGACGGCACTGTTATTGGCCGCCCTTGTCCCGCTCCTCGCCGCATGCCAGTTCGACGGGCCGGGCGCCCGGGCAGCTCGGACGTTGACGAACGAGCGTATAGCGGCGGCGCCGATGCGGTCGTCCACGCCCTTCGGCTACGCCGTACGAACCGCCTCGCCGCGACCGGCGACCATTCTCAGCCTGCACTTCGAGTTGGTGGAGCAGGCGCAAGGCTACGACCTCAACGCGGTCGTCCTCGACCGCTCGACGGGCTCGCTGCACACTGCGAAGATCCGGCGCTGCAGAACCATCGACCTCGACTCCTTCGACGCCAGCAGCCGGAGCCTTTTCGCCACGCCCGTGCTCTGCGACGGCCGCTCCTATTCCTTCGATACACTCGGCGAGCGCGTCGCTGTCGTCGGTCCGCGCCGCAATTATATCCTGCGGGGCCTGCCAGCCGGCCGTGTCGTGCTCAACGGTGTGCCGCTACTGATCGAACCGAGCGGACATCGCCATCCGGCCTCCGGCCCGCGGGACCGGTCGAGCCGACAGATTCCCTTCACCATCCAGTAATACCAACCTGCGGTGACAGGGATCTCTTCGATGGCGCCGAGCGGGCTTGTCCGGCCAGGAGCGCCGCATCGCGCGTCGCCCCGCTCCTAACCATGCATCGGCGATAGCCCCGTCGAATGGAATTATATCACCGCAGGTTGGTCGTCAGTCGCCGCCTGGGGTTTTCCGATTGCCGTCGTCGCATCCCGCATGGCGATGAACGACCGGAGATCGAGCCGGGACCGCGTTCGTAGCCGGCGCTCGTCCTCCGTCTCTCGCCGGCTCGAGCGTTACCGACCCCAGTCATCTGTGCCTGATTGGTCGAACGCGGGCCGCCCCCCCGATCCGCTCAGGCCGGACACGCTGGGACGCGGCCCCTTGCCTCGTCTGCATTCGCCAAATGCACTTCGGATGGGGCTTCGCCTCCGCCATGACTTATTTAGCGTTAAAGCGGCGCATCGAATTGTCTTCTCACGCGAATCTCAGTAGTAACCACCCGATCGAAAAAGCCTGATTCAATACGGGCTATCGTTTAAATATTTGCAATTCTTTTTCTCCTTTTGACGTTAGCTCTACGTAACATAAATTGGATTGACGCGATCTTAGGCTGAGTTCCCCATGCTTTACCGCCCCGCTATTAGTCTTATGCTTGTGCTAACACTGACAGGGTGCGCCGCCGTCCCAACGCGGTGCTACGTCACCCTCTCGGACGCAGGCCAGCCGAGCGCGGAGGCCTGCGAGAGCGGATCGCATCTGCGTGTCCGGCCGATTACCCTCGAGAACGCGGCCTACTACGCGCCACCCTACGTCCTCGCGGCACTGGCGAACGAGGGCTATCTGTCCATGTCCACGACCGACTCCGGGGACGATCTGCCGACTGTGATGCAGTCGGAGGCCCCCGTCTTCTCCGTCGATGATCAAATTGTCTACGACCACACCGTCAGCGACCGCCTGCCGATCTTCTCGCTCGCCATCCCCGCTCTGTCGCTGTCGATCGAGCTCAGCCTGCCGCGCAACGAAGCCGCGTCACAGGCACAATCCCGACCCACGAGTTGAGGCCCCGGCGTCTGACGAGCTGAAGCATCGCCGGCCCGCCGGCTCGGTCGACCCCGCTGCCGTGCATTCGCCGGCCGTTCCATCGCGTCCCCCGCTTTCCAGTCGCCGTCATGGTCTCTATATGTTCCGCCATGGCCTCCCGATCCAAACCGAACCGCCCGCGCCCGCCCGCCGACACCGCCGACGAGCCGCCCTTCGATCCCGGCGCGCCGGCCCGGCGCGGACCGTTGCAGGATTTCGCCGAGGCCGCCGAATCCACCCGGCCGGCCGGCTTTGAGGAAGCGCCGCAGGCGTCCTTCGACGGCGTGCCCACCGGCCCGCTCTCCGGCTGGGCAGACGAGATCGCGCAAGCCGCCACCGTCGACGCCGAACGCAAGGCGGACACCGATCCGAAGGGCAAGGCCGACAAGAGGCGTGGAGCGCCGGAGGCGCGACAGGGAAACGAAAAAACTGACCGTGGGCGCAAGTCCGCCGGAGCGAAATCGGAAAAACCCCAGAAGACCTCCCGCGGCACCTCGATGGGCACCACAAGCGATCCCAAGCAGCGCGCCGCCGCCGGGCTCAATCCCGTCGCCGGCCTCGACGTCTCGCTGGAGGATGCCGGCTCGCTGCCCGAGGGCGGCGTCACCGCCACCGTCGACGCGCTGACCAAGCTGATCTCCGAGGGCAACCCGCTGCTCAAGAACGGCGAGATCTGGGTGCCGCACCGGCCGGCCCGGCCGGACAAGTCCGAGGGCGGCGTGCCCTTCCGCATCGCCTCGGATTACGTCCCGAAGGGCGACCAGCCGACGGCGATCGCCGATCTCGTTTCCGGCATTTCCGATCACGACCAGACCCAGGTGCTGCTCGGCGTCACCGGCTCCGGCAAGACCTTTACCGTCGCCAACGTCATCGAGAAGACCCAGCGCCCGGCGCTGGTGCTCGCACCCAACAAGACCCTGGCGGCGCAGCTCTACGGCGAGTTCAAGAATTTCTTTCCCGACAACGCCGTGGAGTATTTCGTCTCCTATTACGACTACTACCAGCCCGAGGCCTATGTGCCGCGCTCGGACACCTATATCGAGAAGGAATCCTCGATCAACGAGCAGATCGACCGGATGCGCCACGCCGCCACCCGCGCCCTGCTCGAACGCGACGACGTCATCATCGTCGCCTCGGTCTCCTGCATCTACGGTATCGGCTCGGTCGAGACCTATACGGCGATGACCTTCCAGATGGCGATCGGCGACCGGCTGGATCAACGCCAACTTTTGGCCGACCTCGTCGCCCAGCAATACAAGCGCCGCGACATGGACTTTCAGCGCGGCAGCTTCCGGGTGCGCGGCGACACCATCGAGATCTTCCCCGCCCATCTTGAGGATCGCGCCTGGCGCATCTCGCTGTTCGGCGACGAGATCGAGACGATCCAGGAGTTCGACCCGCTCACCGGCCAGAAGACCGACGACCTGAAGTCGGTCAAGATTTACGCCAACTCCCACTATGTGACGCCGCGCCCGACCCTCAACCAGGCCGTGAAGTCGATCAAGCAGGAGCTGAAACACCGGCTGGTCGAGCTGGAAAAGGCCGGTCGCCTGCTGGAAGCCCAGCGGCTGGAACAGCGCACCCGCTTCGACATCGAAATGATCGAGGCCACCGGCTCCTGTCCCGGCATCGAGAACTATTCGCGCTATCTCACCGGCCGCCAGCCCGGCCACCCGCCGCCGACCCTGTTCGAATATCTGCCCGACAACGCCCTGGTCTTCATCGACGAATCCCACGTCACCGTGCCGCAGATCGGCGCCATGTATCGCGGCGACTTCCGCCGCAAGGCGACGCTGGCCGAATACGGTTTTCGCCTGCCCTCTTGCATGGACAATCGGCCGCTGCGCTTCGAGGAGTGGAACGCCATGCGGCCGCAGACCGTCGCTGTCTCGGCCACCCCCTCCTCCTGGGAGATGGAGGAGGCCGGCGGCGTCTTCGCCGAGCAGGTGATCCGCCCCACCGGGCTGATCGACCCGCCGGTGGAGATCCGCCCGGCCCGCTCCCAGGTCGACGACCTCATCGGCGAAATCCGCGAGGTGGTGGCCAAGGGCTACCGGGTGCTGTGCACCGTGCTCACCAAGCGCATGGCCGAGGACCTCACCGAATATCTGCACGAGCAGGGCATTCGCGTGCGCTACATGCATTCCGACATCGACACGCTGGAGCGCATCGAGATCATCCGGGATCTGCGCCTCGGCGCCTTCGACGTGCTGGTCGGCATCAACCTTCTGCGCGAGGGCCTCGACATTCCCGAATGCGGGCTGGTCGCCATCCTCGATGCCGACAAGGAAGGCTTCCTGCGCTCGGAAACCTCGCTGATCCAGACCATCGGCCGCGCCGCCCGCAATATCGACGGCAAGGTGATCCTGTATGCCGACCGCGTCACCGGCTCGATGGAGCGGGCGATGGCCGAGACCAGCCGCCGCCGCGAGAAGCAGGCGGCCTTCAACACCGAAAACGGCATCACCCCGGAATCGGTGAAGGCGCATATCGCCGACATTCTCGATTCCTATTACGAAAAGGACCATGTCCGCGTCGATGTCGGCCCCGGCGCCAGGGAAGGCGCCCTCGTCGGCAACAATCTCAAATCGCATCTCCAGCATCTGGAAAAGCAGATGCGCGACGCCGCCGCCGATCTCGACTTCGAAACCGCCGCGCGGCTCCGCGACGAGATCAAGCGGCTGCAAGCCAAGGAGCTGGAATTCGGACCCGATCTGGGCCGTGGCGGCCTGCCGGGCGACGGCACTGACGCGGAAGCTGCTTCTTCTCCCCGACGGGGAGAAGGTCCCGGCAGGGGGATGAGGGGGCCCGAGCGAAGCGAGGCAGACGACACCCTCGCCACCGCCGCCGCGATGGAGGAAGACTCGATCTCCCCGGTCACCGGCCGCTCCAAGCACGGCCGCAAGACCAAGCGCGACCGCGCCCCCGCCGGCGGCGAACGGTTTGGCCCGCGTGGCGAACCCCTGAAACCGCGCGGTCAGGGCTCCGACCGACGCCCGGCACCGCTGGCGCGAAAGGCTTCAGAAAAGAACGCCGAGCCCGAAGCCGGCGCGGCGCCTTCTTCGCCCCGAAGGGGAGAAGGTGCCCCGGAGGGGCGGATGAGGGGGCCCGGCGAAGCCGGTTCCTACTTCCAGAAACCGTCGCTGGACGACATGGGCCCCGGCACCGACACGGCCCTGCCCGATCGGCCGGAGCGCCGTGGCGAAGGCTACTTTCGCAAGAACAGCCTCGACGAAATGACCGTCGGCCGCACCGAAAAGCCGGCCGGCAAGACGCCGCCGAAGAAGCCCTCCGACGACTCCCCTGCCCCGATCCGGCGCGAGCGCATCGGCCGCGGCTCCTACGAAGACCCGGCTGACGAAAAACGCCGCAAGCGCCGGCCCGGCAAGACAGGCCGGCCGGGACAGTAGGGGAAGCGGGGGCGCGGGCAGCGCGACGCCCGCCTCACGCCTACCGATCCCTAATCCTGAGCTTGTCGAACCGCGAGGCGCCTCGCCAACCGGCGGGTTGCTTTGCGGACGCATCGGGCGATCGGCTGCGTTACCGCCGAAGCTGGTGGCATACACGTTGACCAGCAAAGCTGGTCGCAAGTGCCACCGCTGCGAGAGGGAATTGAGAATGAGACGGCGAGCCGAAATTGGATCGCCATAATGCTCGCCTATATTCGAACTACCGGAATGCTGCGAGGCATTCGCAACGGCGCACTGCTGTCAATATTAGCCAGCCCACCGATTACAGAAACCAACTCTCAAATCATGGCCTTGCAAAACGGCATATCAATGAGGGCGGAATTTTTGGTTGGTTCGGCCACCATATTTGCCTATTACTGCATTTAGGCAAACACGGTGTGCGTATGGCATCTATCAGAAAATCTGAGGTCGTTCTCCCTAAGGAGATATTCGACCTCGTCTTTGGGGTATCGAACGGACAAAAATGGCTGCGCACGCGAACAAAAGGCTTGATTAACCTTTTCGATATATGTGAAAATTCCGATGAAAGACAGCTGATTTTCGACCTATTGAGCCGGTTTCATTACCTTGATGACGACGGGTTCAATAAGAAAATCGATGAAATCATTGAGTACTTCCACGCTCTATTTGAGAACGATTTCTCCCAAGTCGTTTTCGCTCCCTTGTATAATGATAATAAAGACGGGAGATCTGATAGTTCTTTTGCAGCGCTTTATCGCCTCAAGACGCGCTTTCCGACCGGTCGCATGAGTAGATATAGAGACAGTAATTCTGCATTCAGAGCGATACATCTTCCGGACGTTAAATCTGTCGTAATGGTCGACGACTTTTCCGGAACAGGGAAGCAGGCAAGTGACGTGCTCAAATCCCTGTCGAGCCAGATTAAGAGTGCAAATCTGAACGTGCATTTGCACGTAGGAACTATTGCGTCGATGGCGAAAGCCATGCGAGCGATCAAACCTCACGTCGAATCACATTACTCCTGCTTGATTCTCAACCGCGGAATATCCGATCATTATAGTTTCCTTGAAAGGAAAAAAATGATCGAATTAATGAAGAATATAGAAGGTAAATTCCAAGCGCCCGCACGGTATAATTCCGTTCTCAGGAAGCTCTACCACCGAGGCTTCCAAGAAAGCGAATCTCTATTTAAATGCGAGAACAGCCGAACCGCCAATAACGTTTTTCCTGCGTTGTATTGGCGATATCTCAAAAATGGTGAAGAGATAGATAACATTCTGGAGCCGTACTAGTGTCTTCCCACCACTTGAAAATCATTTGCGAGGAGATTGCGCGCGGCGATGTTATCCAACCATTTGATTTGCATAACCGGCTCCTTTTAGCGCCGACGCAGATAGTGGACGCGATGTCCCTGCTCGAAGACCTGGGGATTGCCAGGCTGACACCGAGCGGGATCAGGCGAAATGACAATTGGCAATTGCTGATGTTGAAGAACCGCCATCGACTATTTCGAGATACCGCCTTCAGGATAGTGCCAGAGGAATTTTTTGCTAAATCACCTAGGGAGGGTGTCTATGTTCCAAACTACGACTTGGTGAGAAGGCACGGCTTGCCAACTACAAAAACAAAGCTTAAAGCCCAAGTGCAGCCGAGAGGCTAGGACGATGAGGTGTATTCGCCTCAGGCCATAGCTTGGCTCGAACGCCACTGCAATGGTTCCCATTGCGGCGCCCCTAACGGGGCCGCTTATACCTCTAAAGGGTATCAAGGGAATAAAATGATTACAGTAAGTAGACTCTCGGCTGCACTCTCTTGATAAATTCCGACCCACTTGAATCCGCGTTGGTAGAACTTCGCGTTCCCAGTCATTGGATCAAATCATATCTCCAATACAGAGATAGATTGGAGTCATCTGGCTTCCCTTGCATTTTTGAACTTGATCACCTCGCATATCATTTATCATTTGAGCCATCCGCTCTGCGTGTACTCGTCCATAATCCACAGGGAAGTTATAATTTTATTGAGATCCCTAAGAAACGCGGCGGAATTAGGAAAATTAGCGCGCCGCTTCCTGCGCTATTGTATGCGCAGAGATGGATAAAGAATAATATAGTAGACAAGCTAAACATCGACGAATCTGCGCATGCCTATGTCCGGACAAGATCGATTGTAACGCACGCAAGACTGCATATCGAAGGACGCGTTATATATCGGACCGATATTAGAGATTTTTTCGGTAGCATATCTTTTGATTCCGTGGTATCACTAATATATTCTCTAGGGTACTCTCAGGATGTTTTGTTCGACATCGCTTCGATTTGCTGTCTTCATGGGTCATTGCCGCAAGGAGCATCTACAAGTCCGGCATTAAGTAACGTTATATTCTACAAAACTGATCGGGCGTTGAGCACACTCGCCAGCAGTTTCGGCCTACGGTATTCGCGCTATGCGGACGATCTTTGTTTTTCTGGCGAGCATATACCACGAAAATTCATCGATAAGTCGACGAGCATACTCAACGCCGACGGGTATATTCTCAATTCTGAGAAGACACGGCTAGAAACTTCGCGTTCGAGACGCGTCATTTGCGGCCTCTCGATAGGAGACGGACGGGTCAAGCCAGTGAAGAGTTTCCGTAGAGCAGTGCGTGCAGAAACGAACAATTTTTTAAAACAAACAAAAGAGCGCAGCGTTGTATATTGGGAGGTCACGCCCTTCTTTATCGACCGATTACTCGGTCGACTCAATTTTTGGAAATCAGTGGAGCCTGATAATAAGTGGATAGTAGAACACGAGCAGATCGTTAGGCGACGAATACGTACGATTCTCGAAATGTAACGTTCGCCGATGATGATCGTCGGCAAGCCGCCCAACTGATCCCCCCTCCGCGCCACCGCCTCCATACTCCCCATCGCCGCCCACGGCGGGCACGCACGATCGCCGGGATCGGTCGGGGTTGGCGAGCGGTGTCCGCGGCGGACTCCGTCCGGCGGAAGCCCAGTCCCGGATCACCCATTTCCTCATGTCCTGCCGCCTAGTAGACCGCAGCGCTGCCCGTCATAAATTCCACGCCCCCCCGTCACTGACATCCCGCCTCAATCGCAGAACGGCCTCGACAGCCACGCGCCCTTTCGCCCTTGTGGGAGGGAAGGCGCCGAGCCGCTATGCCGGGCGTCATCCTCAGCCGCGGCGATTGGCGCAACCGTCCAACCCGGTCGTCATCCCGGCCTTGAGCCGGGATCCATTCCAAGCCGTTCGACCCGCCAATCCGTCACCGAACGAGATGGGCATAAAAGTCGCGGCATGGATCCCGCCTCAAGGCCGGGATGACGAGTTCTGGATGGGCGTGCGCTTTCCAGCCGGATCGCCGGCGGGGCTGGAGCGGAATCGGGCCGGCTGCAATTGTGATGTCGGGAATGGTGTCCCCGCCCCCCATCGCATCAGGGTCAAACCAGGATTGAAAATCTTGGAGGGTTCTCAGGATTTTTGCCGCTTGGCGCGGCGGTCCCTTGGCCTTGCAAGGCTTGGGAAATGGTCGGAGCGAGAGGATTCGAACCTCCGACCCCCTGAACCCCATTCAGAGGAGTCCTGTAAAAACTCCTGTCTGCCGACGGCCGTCGTTAACCGCAACATCCTGCAACGCTTGATTTTTCCTGGAGACACCCGAAAAGTCCATCCCGTAGTCAGTTGGACCGCATCAGTGACAAATCAGTGGCAGGGACCATGCCTACCAAGATCACCAAACGGACGATCGACGAGGCGCTCCGAACCGCCGGCCGCGTCCGCCTCACCGATACGCAGAAGGGTCTGATGTTGCGGACGAGGTCCGGCGCGGCTGTCTGGTCATACCGGATGCAGCGCGACGGACGGCAGGTGTTCGTCGATCTCGGTACCCATCTCGACATCAATCCCGACCAGGCGCGTATGCTGGCCGCCGAAGCATCCGATCTCATCCGCCGCGGCGGGCGGCCCGACGACGAATGGGTGGCACGGCGCCGCGTCGGACTCGGCGTAGACGAGACGGTCGTCGCCCGATCGACGAAGCCGACCCTCGCTCAGGTCCGCGGCGATTTCCTGCTCTGGATACTCGGCAATCGCCGTCCCAAGACGCACGCGGACTATCGGCAGACGCTCACCCAGCCCGCCCTGGCGAGATTGATGGACCAGCATATCGACCGGCTGGAGCGAGAAGATTTCGCCGAGGCGATCGCCGCAATGGCCGCGACCGGACGGTTCCGCAATGCCGAAAAGACAGGTCACATCCTGTCGGCCATGTGGTCGTGGGCGTCACAGGATCATCTGATCCGAAAGACCGGCGCGACACGGGGTATGCTCATCGGACTGAAGCCACCGGAAACGCAGATCGTCAAGAAGCCAAGGAGGGTCCCGTCGCCGGCTACGGTTCGAACCCTTCTGGCCATGCGAAAAGACATGTCGCCGACGATTGCCGACGCGGTGACGCTGCTCGCATACACGGCCCAAAGGCGGTTGACGATCGTCTCGGCCAGGCGTGAGGATTTCCAACGCACAGGCCAGTATCTCGTCTGGACGATCCCCGGTCCGAAGATGAAGGCCGGGCGCGAGCATGCGATTCCCCTTCCTCGCGAGATATGGCTGATTGTCGAGCGGGTCGAGAAGGGATTTCTGTTCCCGAGCGGCGCCGGCCACGTCAGCGAATACACGCTCACCCATGCGCTGTGCGATCGCCCGGTCGGGTTCTCGCCGCATGACCTCCGGCGGGGATTTTCGCAGCTTGTCCGGGCGAAGGGTTTCACGACGGCAGACGTGAAACTGGTGCTCGATCACAGCGAGGGCGCCGGCGACGATGTGACGCTTGCTCACTACGATTTCTTCGCTGACATGCGCCGGAAGCATGCGATCCTGAGGGCCTGGGCGGATGCCCTGAAAGACAAGGCCAAGCAAGGGCGAGCGAGGGCGGCGTAGGGTTTCCACCCAGAAATCGGCTATTTCCACCCACGGTTTTCCCAGACTCCGCGGAAACCTTGGGTGAAAAACGGGGTTCTGCCGGGTGGAAGGTGGACACCTCCGAAAACTTCTGTTTCGGGCTCTGACGGATCGTTATGATGGGTTTGGCCCGCTCCGCCCCGTCGAATGAGGCTGGTTTCAGGTCATCGGTTGCCGTCTTGATGGCTACGGTCGCTCATGCGGACGCAATTCGGCTGTCGAGCCATCGCCATCGTTTCATATTGTAGGCCATGTTCGCCAGGGTGATTGCGGCCTTGGCCCTGGCGATGCCGATCGTGCGCACGAAGATGCCCATGGGGCCCTTCTGGTAGGCGAAGACATGCTCGACGCGTGATCGCACCGCCGACCTGGCTGCGTTCGCCTTGCGCATCTTCTCCGGCATGGGCCGGCCCTTCGGCTTCTTGCGGTGAATGCGGCTGGTCTTGCCAGCACCTTTCAAAAAGCGCTCGTTCTCGGCCGAGCGATAGGCGCTGTCCGCCCAGACATCCGAGGCCGTGTTCGAAGGATCGATCAGCCCCTCGCGCAGCCGGGCTCCATCGTGGGCGGCCGCGTCGGTGACGAGAGACTTGCGGATGACGCCGTGCCGGCGATCGACCGAGACGTGGTTCTTGTAGCCAAACGTCGGGATGGCGATGTCGACCTGCTGCTTCTTGCCTTCGTCCGCCGGTTTGGCTTTGGAAAATTTCACCGTCCAACGCGCATCGACATCCTTTTGCCGTGCCTTGAAGGGCTTGTCCTTCCAGATCTCTTTTGCCGTCTCGCCAGTCTTGATCCGCGCTTTCTCGTCCTCGGTATTGCGCTGGCGTGGCGCGGCGACCAGCGTGGCGTCCATGATCTGACCGGACATCGGCAGATAGCCAGCCTCGCTGATCGCCCGATCGAGCCGCGCGAAGAGCGCATCGTAAGCGTCTGCCGCGATCAAGGCCTCGCGGAAGTCCCATAGCGTGTTGGCGTCGGGAACCGGGTCGCCCGGACCCAGGCCGCAGAACCGCATCCAGCTCAGCCGGTCCCCCACGAGGAACTCGGTCTGGTCCAGAGACAGGCCGTTCAGCGCCTGAAGAACAAGCATCTTGAACTTCAGAACCGCGTCGAAGGGGGGCCTGCCACCCTTGCTTCGCTCAGTGCGAGGCACCGCTCTCGCCAGCTCCGGCCGGAACATCTCGAAAGCGACCGTCGCGGAGAGCTTCTCAAGCGGATCGCCACGACGCGAAAGCTGCGACAAACGATCCTGGACATCCCAAAAACCCAACTGACCCGACATTCGCCCCTCCAGACAACGCAACGTCAGTGAATCAGATCGCGACAAAATTCGCCAGTTTCCGGAGGCGTCCAGGTTCGATCAACCGTCGTTCTTCCGGACCTCGGCTGACGTCCCGATCAGGTCAACGGCACGATTGATCGTGTGCTGGTCGTCACCCCGGATCTGGAACTGCATTCCGAGGTCGGGATCGAGGAAAAACACGATGGAAATGTTGTCGAACCCTGGGTCCTTGCCGAGACTTTTCTCCACGTGCCGGACGATGGGATTAACAAGCGCCTGCAGCGCCGGCGAGGTTATCTCGTCGAGCGACTTTGTCATGCCTTCGTGTTCGACCATAAAGATCATTTTCGAAGCGCCCTTGCCTCAGCTATGAACCGTTCGAGCGACCATAGTTCATCCCGTATCCCCTGTGGGTATTTCGACCATAAGGGGACTGGCACGACAAGTTGCAGTCCGGCTTCCCGCATCTCCCGGAACTGATTGTCGCTTAGACCTTCCTGCAGCGTAATAGCGTGCTTCAGTGGAATTCGGTCTGCCTCGCGCATTATCTGCCGCCATCTGTCACGCAGCGTGGTCTTGGCCGCAAGAATACGAAGCTCCGTTGCGGGGTGTTCCGGATCCTCATAGCGCCCCTTGTTGGGAAACAGAAAGTCGGGCTTTTTTCCGCCCTCGATCCGAGCGTTGAACGAGAAGTCGACACCTTCGACGAGTCCCTCCTCACCGAGAATATGTCGGACATGAAACTCAAGGGAGTTTCCAGACCTCGACTTGCGCCGCTGCATGACGCTGTTCGCAAACTTCAAAAATTCCTCGAACTGCTCGAAGCCCCGGGCAACGGTCTCCATCGATCCTGCCCTCTCGATGCTCTGAAATATCTCCCACTCCACGTCGCGCCGCCTGACCAGCCGCTTGTCAGGGTCCAGTCCGGTGCCGGGAAACAGTTCAACGGTCTTGTCGACAATCTCCTGCCCCGACGGAAAGTTGTTTATCCACGCTGCCGGGATCTCTTCCCTGGACATCCGTCCAACCGGAGCTGCCGGCGCCGTCCCCCTTGTCAGCCTCCCGAAAAGAGGGCCAACCGGCTGCTGCCTGGACCACCGTACGGCCTTGCCCGGATCGATCGGACCGACCAGTCCCTCGATGGCATCTTCTTCTTCGACACTCTCGCAGACCCATGCATTCGCCCGGACCTGGCCGTCTTTGCCCGCCCGGAAGACCAATGCGGTCAGCGCAGACGTATTGTCGACGTCCTGGAAGGGAGACTGACGTCCACCGAACCGTGTGATCCGGACTTCGTTGCGCGTGCCTGTCTCGCCCGGCACGCGCCGGGCATTGTAATAGATTGCCACAACCTTAGCCTGCGAGACGTCCGAGGCCGGATGTGAATCGATCATCAGATCGAAGTTCTGTCGGGGATTCTTCTTATCGACCGTGTCTATGGCCGGAAACAGTTCAAATGCGATCGGCCTCGGAACATAGATACCGACCTGGTGGCCGCCGGTGAGTCCCGTGTCGTTGCCGGACAGTCGTTTGACGTACCAGATGGCATCGCCTTCCGACGAATGTTCCTCAATCCACTCCTCGATAGGCATCACCGGCATTAGCCACTCCGCGGACGATTCCCGTCCGCCGGCCAGCCTCCAGCCATTTGGCGACGTTGTCCAGAGCTTCGCCTTCAGGGAGCCGGTCGCGACCACGGAAGGCGCACTCCCAGACAGCCATGACCCGCCATCCGGCGGCCACAAGGACGGCTTCGGTATTGGCGTCGCGACGAACGTTCCCTTTGATCTTGCCTTCCCAAAATTCCTTCCGCGTCCCCGGTAGACGGAATAACGAGCAGTCGTGGCCATGCCAGAAACAGCCATGCACGAAGATGACCGCCCCAAACTTTTGCAGGACGAGGTCAGGCCTGCCCGGCAACCGCCGGTCATGCAACCTGTAGCGGAAACCGCGGGCATGAAGCCCGCGGCGCACGATGAATTCCGGTTTCGTATCCTTCCCCCGGATGCCGGACATCATCCGGCTGCGTGTGGCAGCGTCGACAACGTCAGGCAACCGCAGCCATCTCCGGCTCCCTGAGCCGAGTTTCACTGTCGAGAATGAATGGTTCCATGTGCTTCGCGACCGCCTCGACGACAGGGACTGCAACGGAGTTGCCAAACTGCCGATAGGCCTGCGTGTCAGAGACCGGGATCTTCATCGGGCGATTGGTGCCCGGGCGGTCGAAGCCCATCAGGCGCGCACACTCCCGAGGCGTCAGGCGCCGGGGCGCCCCGCCGGGACGCTCGATCAGAATTTCCGAGCCGTCCTTGTAATATCGGGCCGACAGAGTGCGGGCTACGCCGTCAGGGCCAACGAGGCCGAAACCGAAGCCATTTCCGGCCGCCTTGTGCTTAGCGGCATAACCCTGAAGATAGCCCCAAAGGTGGTCGGTCAGGACATATTTTTCCGAGACCATGCCGTCTGCATCGGTAAATGGAATCTCCGGCGCCTCGCTGCCGTCTTCAGGATGCAGGATCGAACCGAGCTTCGGGCCGTGAGACGACGATGGAATATCGAGATCATCGAAGGAAAACGCGTTTGGTTCGCGGAAACCGACGATGAATATCCGTTCGCGGTGCTGCGGCAGAAAACCCTTGGCGTCGATGACGCGGGCACGAACCTGATAGCCGAGTTCCTCCTCGAGCGTCCGCATGATCACGCGAAAGGTGCGCCCCTTGTCGTGGTTGACGAGATTGCGGACGTTCTCCAGCAGGAAGGCCTTCGGGCGATGATGTCCGATGATTCGTGCGACGTCGAAGAACAGCGTCCCCTGCGCGTCGCAGGCGAAACCATGCGCCCGGTTGAGGGAATTCTTCTTTGAAACGCCGGCGATCGAGAATGGCTGGCAGGGAAAACCGGCCAGCAGGACATCGTGAGGCGGAATGTCCTCGGCGGCAACCTCGGTAATGTCTTCGTCGATCGGGTGGTCGCACAGGAAGTTCGCTCCGTACGTCGATCGGGCGTATCTGTCGCGCTCGCAGGTGTAGACGCAGCGTCCGTCAATGGATTCAAAACCGCGGCGCAGTCCGCCGATGCCGGCGAACAGGTCAATGAAGGTGAATGTCCCGGACGTCTCAGCGACGTTCGACCCTGCCAGTTCAGAGACGTAGCGGATAATTACCCGACTCGGCTTTGGCTCACCAGCTTCCCAGCGACGGATCGTGCGGGCACTGACCTCAAGTTCCTCGGCCAGTTCCTCGATCGACATACCCGTCGCTTCCCTCATACGCGTGAACTCTGAAACTGCGGACATTCGAATCTCCGACCCTGGGGCGATTTTTGACAATATGACAGAATGATTTCCGAATTACCAGAACAAAAGTATAACACTGAGTTTTCTTCGACCCTACAACGCCGCGATCGCGTCCATGTCGTCGTCAGCGATCGGCACCGGCGGCTCAAGCTCCGGACTGATCGCCATTTCCAGGTGCTCGTAGTAGGCTTCCAGCACGTCGTCCGGCTGCTCGTGGGTGCCGAAAGACAGCCAGTGTCCATCGCCGGCCTGGACGAGCGACATAGGGAGCGGTCGCAGTATCCGTGACACCCCACGAACCGCGTCGATCCACCTCAAGCAGTTGACGTTGACAATGACAGGCCCGCGCTTTTCGCGGACCCGGGCGTCGGTCACGTCGATCGGCGTCTCCGGCCACGCCTCGACCGCCGACCAGTCGATCTCGCCGACCCGCTCGCGGTAAAAACGCTCGCGCCGCCGGACCTGGGCGACGTTCGCACCGGTGATCACGGTGCCGCATGATCGGACCGCGTAGGTATCCATCTGGCGCAGCCAGTGATCGCAGCGCCGATAGATCCATACCCTCCAGACGGGGCCGATGCCATTGTGCACCTCGTCTGCCTGTGCAGCCTCGACGACGACGCCGCCGGCGAGCGCGTGTGTGCCGAGATTGCGCCATGCAGCCAGGACGCGTCCGGCGTCCAGCAGCAGGACTCCGATGCCCTGACCGACGGTGCGCCGGTATGTCGGCGCACCCCTCGACTCGAATAGGACGCGAGGTGTGTAGGGTTCGTATCGGACGTCCCTATACGGGCATTCCAGATAGGTCTCCGACATGTCCTCGATCACTGCCCGAACTTCGGCTTCTTCGAGGGTGTCTCCGGGGACCGAAGCGAACGATAACGGCTTATCGTTCGCTTTATACACATCGATTTCCGCCATCACGCGCTCCCCGCGGCCACCAGAAAATCGACCCAGTAATGCCCGCCTGGCGAAGGAGCGACGATGCCGACCTCGTCGGGATGGGGGTCGTGGACGATCTCGCCGCCGCGGCAGACCGCGGAATGGTTTTCGCCCGACCGGCTCGTGCCGCCGAGTATCCACCACGTCGTGGGGTTCCAGGCAGCCCAAGGACGCAGGCGACTGCGGTGCGATGACAGTCGCCAGTGACGCCGGCATCTGGATCGTGCCGGAATGCCTGTTTCGGGAATTGATAGGTCATCTCACGCGCTCCCCGTCTTCTGGCCGCCGCCCTGGCTGACCGAACTCCGTCCGAAATCGAACGCGTCCAGATAGCTCCTGACGATCTGCGGTATCTTGTCGGCGTCGACGCCGGCAAGGTGAGGCGTCGGGATGCAGCATGCGAGGTGGCCGTCACGCCACAGCCTCACCTCCCGCCACTTTTCCTCTATATCCGCCTTCGGCCCGTCGGCCTCGCGAATCGCTGCAACGACGACCTTGCGAAGGTCGTCGATGCGATCAAACCGCTCAAGCTCTCCCTCCCTTTCTGCCTCGTCCCTTGCCTCCGAGCCGGTGGCGATCGCCGTCTTGACGGCGCAAGGCAGGCACCGGCTCGCCCGCTTGTCGCCGGTGAAACGCCGGGCGCAGGTCCGGCATGGGACGCTGTAGCCGCCGGGCGCGAAACCGGCGAGCGGGAATGCGACGCCGCGCTTGGCGAGGTCGTCGGCGAAAGACGAATTCCGGAGGGGTGCGGGATTGTCAGCCATCAGATCGCCCTCCCTTCCCGGTCGCCGAAGGGACCGCGATCCAGATCTTCGGCATCCCAGCGATATTCCTCGGGGATCTCACTAGACACGCGGGAACTCGCCACTGCCTCGGCCAGCGTCGACCGGATCATTTCCGCCGACGCATTCTGTGCGGCGAGAGCGCCGGCCCGGTCGATGACCGCCCGCAGTCTGCCGATCTCACGCTTCGCCGCCACCCTCTCCTCGTTCCTGTCGATCCGCGCGCTCATCTCTTTCTCCTGTTGTCAGCCAGCCTCGACGAGGCGGTCGCTTATTTCGCCCACATGTTCATTATTGCCGGATCGGTGTTCCTTATTTCGCTCATATGTTCACTTCGCCGAGTCGGACGGGCCATCAACTGGTCCTGCAGGGCATGTATCCGGCGTCGAAAATCCTCGATATCGTCCGGGTGGTGATCGGTCAGCGCGACGAAGGCGTCCCAGGCGGACGTCAGATGGGACAGGATGGCGCCTTCGTCGCGCGTCATGCGGACTCCTTACCGACGGAGGCGATATCCCCTGCCCTGTCGACTACCCATGATGCCGTCCGGCAGGCGCCGGCGCAGCGTGTATGCCCAGACGCGGACAATGGTGTCGGCCGTCACCGGCCCGCCGTCGGCCCGGTCGCCATAGATCGCATCGACGAGATCGCCGGTGCGAACCCAGGCGCCGCGAGCCGATCGAAGGACGGCGAGCAGGCGGTCGGGGCCGGTCATGCGCCCTCCTTCGCGATCGGCGCGTAGGTGACGACCTTCTCCAGCCCGAGTCCTTCGAGGATCGACTGGCCCGGGTCGCGGCGGCCAAGAAGGACATCACTGACGTAGGCGTCCGACACGCCATTCGCGGCTGCCCAGGCCATCTGCGACCCTTCCTGCCGGCATTCGTCCCGCAGGAGATTGATAACGTCCGTCATGGTCATGCTTCCATCGCCTTTCTGGTGCCGGGTCGCCCGGGTCGCCGTCGGGCGACCCGGGCTTGTGGTCAGGCTTCGGCCTGTTCGGCTTCGTAGCCGTCGACATCTTTCACGAGCCACACGTCGTGCTCGTCGCATGTCGGACATTTGGCGTGCGGATCGTCAGTGCCGTAATCGCGCAGCAATTCCGTGATATTGCAGCGGAATTCGGTCCCGCACCGGTCACATTCGCCGCGCCACCAGTCTTTCGGGCCGCTGATAATTTCAGTCGCCATTGTACTCTCCTTCTCCTTCAGTCGCCGCCAGCGTCATGCCGACGGATCGATTTAAGCTGCCGCCCTTGCTTCCACTGCCGGCTGCCAGCCGGTGATCCGCTGCCAGATCGCCCGCACGGTGGCCACGTCGTCGGCATTGTATTCGCGGACCCGCTCATACTCTCCGGCCTCCCACAGGGCCGACACCTGGGAGCCGTCCACATCGCCCTTGCCGGGCAGACCGAGTATCCGCGCCAGCCGGTCCTGTGAGATCCAGCCGCGGGCGCCCTCCCACATGACCATCGTGTCGGGGACGTCCTGAGACCACGGGCGCGCATCCACTGGCCACCAGTCCGGCACCCGGATGCCGAGCACGATCGCCCGCTTCCAGATCCAGCGAATGTCGAAGCCGACGATGTGGTGCCCGACGAGCACCGGCTGGCTGCGGTATTCCCGGTAAAGTCCTTCCGCGACCGCGAAAAATCCTTCGATCAGCCACCGCTCCTGGGCTTCGGCGTAACCGTCATCCGTTGCCGATGTGCCGGCGACGATCTCGCCGTCGGCAACCGCCCATGCGATCGACGCAATCCGGCCCAGTCCGCCGTCGAGGGCGGTCTTGGCGACCGCTTCCTTGATCGCCGCGTCCCGGTGATCGGCCTCCCATGCCGCGATCGTCTCGGCCTTTTTCATCGCCGCCGGGTGCGTGACGCCGGCGGCGATGTCGGCGATCAGATCGGGATCGATCGTCGGGAGTGTCTCGAGCTCGAAAAACAGCTTGTCGTCGATCATGCGGCGATCCTCTCATCGATTTTGATCCCGGTGATGTCCTCCAAGGTCCGCTTTCCGGCCTTTCCGGGCATCATCATCGTCTGCCCGATACGCCGCTCGGTCTCGACGTACTCGCGATAAAGGTCCGGCATCGCCATTGCGGCGGTCGTCAAATCGGACGCGTTAGACATGATGCAGAAGCAGCAGGACAACCGGCTCATGCCGAGTTCGTAGGCGTAGTGGCGCTTCTGGCCTGCTGCTTCGATCGTCTTCCAGACCTCGTCGATGCTGAAGTCGTGAATGGGGAGCCACGTCCACCATTCACGCCCGGCGGCTGCCTTGGCCAGCTTCGCGCCACGGGATGCTTTCGCATCCCGTTCCCGCCGACTGTCGTTGACCAAAGCATCTTTTTTTGCCCGCCCCGGCGACTCCTGCGCCCGTATTCCAATGCAGTCGACGACTTGGCCCCTGAATCGAGGGTTTGCCTTCAGATGGCGTGCGATCTCACGATTGATCGGACCTTGCTTGAGATCCGACGTGCACTGACGGTTCTTCGGCGGCGGGAACATCCGTCGATTCTCCACCATGGACAGGAAGTCCTTGTTCTCATTCCTGCACACGATCAGCGACAGGCCCTTCGTCGTCGACCGGATGTGCTCCAAGTTGCCGGGCCACTCGACGCGACCGAGATCGGCATGGATGACCAGGATCTGGTCGTCAGGCACCAACGCCCGGACCACCGCCGTCATGGCCTGCGAGTCCTTGCCGGCGCTGTGGTTGATAACGAACAGCGCGCCGGCATCACGGAGTTCGATGATTTCGGGGGGGACGACGCGCTCGCAGGGGCCGAAGTCGAACGATGGCTGATTTTTAGTCGTGGTCATGTGGCCTCCTTGGCTAAGCCGCCGACGCGGCAAAAAGATTGGATTGATGCAACGCTGGCGATCCAGCGGCGGCCGCGCCGTTGAGCCAGATGACCTCGACACGCCTCTTGCCGCCGGCGTCGGTCGAGGCGCGCTCCAGTCGCGTCCAGCCGGGCAACCCGGCGCGGTAGAGCGCGCTGTCGTAGCCGGATACGATCGCCATCCCTCGCAGGCCCCGCAGGACGGCGAGCAGGTCGACGTGGTCGGCCTCGTCCATGTCGCAGGTGTAACCCTTCCCGGGCGCGGATCGGGCGCTCGGCAGATACGGCGGGTCGACATAGTGGAGCGTGTCCGCGCCGTCGTAAGCTAGCAGCGTCTCGATCGCCGACTGGTGCAGGACCTCGACGCCGTGGAGCCGCTCGAAGAATGCCGGCATCGCCGCCGGCCAGGTCGCCCAGTCGTCGGCGGGACTGGTCGACCTGCCGGGCATCTTCGCCGGGTCGCGATATCCGGCAGGACGCCCGTTCGAGCGGGTAATCGCCGCCGATCGGGTCATCGCCCCGCAGACAACGCCCCGCAGCGCCCGGCGCACGAAATCCGTCTGTTCCGTGTCATGCAATTCCGTCATCGTCTCGGATGCATAAGGCGTCCGCTCGGCCATCGTGGCCAGCGTCTGCGAAAAGATCGGGTGTCCGGCGACCCGCAGGAGCCACACGACATCGAGATCCAGGTCGGACAGGATCTCGACCGGCGCCTGCGGCTTGCGCAGCAGGACGGACGCCGCGCCGGCGAAGGACTCGGTGTAGACCCGGTGGGGCGGCATCGCGCCGACGATCCACGGCGCCATCTGCCATTTCCCGCCGTAATACCGGCACAGCGGGCGGTGAGGCGACGCGGTCATGCCGACGTCTCCAGCCAGAGATCCTTGACGTTCGCGACGCCGATCCTCTGCAGCCTGCGATAAATCGTCATGTCGCTGACGCCGAGTGCGATCCGGATTTCTTCGACGGTCCTGCCTTCGCGAGCCATCGCCTTGACGACTGCGATCGGCGCGATCGGTGGTTGCTGCGCGGCCGGTTCGACGGGCTTCGCCGTCCGGCGATTGATCTTAAGTCCAAGATCGCGCTGATATTCCCGGGCCGTATCCCATGTGACGCCAAGTGCGCTGGCGATCTGTCTTGTCGTCAGGCCGGCGGCGTTCAGATCGCGGGTGGCGTCGATCTGGCGCTTGGAGGTGGCGCGGCGGGCGTCGAGGCTGCGCTCCTGTTCGCGCACCGCTTCGCTCTGCGGGGTGGTCTTCATGCGCTGCAGGTGCCTGCACACAGCCGGGGCGCTAACGCCGACGCGCTTGGCGATCTCGCGCAGCGACAATCCGTCGCCGCGCAGTTTGAGGATCTGTGCACGCCGGGTCGCGACGACGCGGTCACGCTCATCCGTGCGCGCCGGATAGCGTAAGACTACCATTTTCGTGGTGAGACCCATGATCTTGAGATCGGCCCACACCAGCGACTCGCAGGCACCAATACGTTCGCCGATCTCGCGCAGCGTCAGACCATTGGCGCGCAGTTTGCGGACCTTCGCGCGACGAGCGTCGGTGGCGCGCTCGCGTTCGTTGACATGCGGCGGCTGCTTGACGACCTTTTTCTCGGGCGCCTCGACACCCGTGGCCCGCAGTTCGGTCCACACAAGATACGGGCTGGCGCCGATGCTCTCGCCGATCTTGCGAAGCGTCAGACCCTGGAGCCGCAGTTTGCGGATCTTGGCGCGACGGGCGGCGAGGAAACGTTCGCGTTCGACGACGGGCTTCGGACGCCGCGGCGCCGTGGTCGGCTTGTCGGTCCGCGAACGCTTGCGCCGCACCCGCGGCTCGGATGGCTCGGCGGATGCCTCGGTCGTCGCATAGCGGTCGATGACACCTTGGACCGTCACGATGTCCAGACCAACCTGTCGGGCGATCCGCGACGGTCGCCAGCCCTCCGCGTGGCGGTAAAGGATGGCGTTCCGGACATGGACGATGACACTGGCGGCCGGCACCAGACGGATGCGGGACATCTGCGACGCCACAGCGGCAGGCGACGTAGCGAGATCGTCGGCAATCGCGGCGACGCCAAGACCGTCTGCGACCCGCGAGCGCAAGGCCTCGACGCGGTCGTCGGTCCACTGGGTCCTGGAGACAGCAACATTCATGCCGCGACTCCTCTGTGCATCCCGAGATCGTGGTCGATGATGTGCATGATCTGCCAGTATGCGTCCGGCGAGATCTCCCCGGAGAACGTTGCCATCATCGCCGCGGCGCGATGCCCGTCGTCGCTGCCGGGGCAGACGTCGTAACAGACGCCGTCGCCGTCGATGCCGGTTTGCGCCCAGCCGGAAGCCAGCCGCGACCGCTCATCACGGGTGAGCGCGCAGACGTCGGTGAGCGCCGTCGCGGCCTTGGTGTCGACCACCCGACGCCCGGTCTCGATGTTGTGCCAGGTGTGAGCCGACATTCCGGTGTCGGCGGCGAGGTGGGCCTGAGTCATTCCCCGGCTGGCACGGACCGACGCCAGGGCGCGGCCGAAAGCGGTCTTGTTGCAAGTGCTCATTACCACCCCCTCTTGCCGCGACGCTTGCGATCCACGGTCACGACGCCGTCCAGGCTGCGATCATCGAGGATGAACCTGGGCACCGGCGGCTTCGTGCGCACGGGCTTCGTGTCGTCCTTATGATTTTCTGGCGGCGCTTCATCCGGTGGCGTGACCCGCCGGTCCGATAGATCGAGATTGAACATTTTTTCGCAGTCCCATGAAAATGACTCTGCTTCATGGTCGCAAATTTTTTCAGACGTTCAAGCTTTATTTTTGATCGACGTTGATTTTTTTGTCGATTTGATTTTGGCACGTCTACAGCGCGGCCATTTCGTGCCGACTTGATGTTGGCACGCTTAGATAGCTCCTTGTTACTTTCATGCCTGGTGGCGAGAATAACCATGACGCGACGGGTGCGGCGAAGGAATTTTCTTTCAGGAGTTTGAAAAAGTCTTGAACACAGGAGGCAGGAAAAATGGGAATTTTTGGAGAAATCCTTGCGAAGTTGCGCAGGATTTTACGACGATCGGTTCGCCTGATCGTGATCGCCGGGGACACGGTCTGCGGTCTCTTCACCAGGCGCGAGGTCGTGGAGGAAGAGATCGTCATCGAGCGCGATCCCGGCGGCGAGACCGCCGTGCAGGACACGACGGCCAGGTCCGGACGTCGCCCCCTGACCGAGCGGGTGCGCCAGGCCGCGTCCTTCCGCGAGGGTGGGATGGAATGGCGGTCGATGCTGATGGCTCATGAGCACATGATCGCCGATTGGATCGCTGGGCTGTCGGCGGGCGACCTGCACCGGGTGGCACGGATGGACGCCGACATGCTGTCCGCTCACCTCGCCGGGTATGTCGTCGATGACCTGCCGCCGCTGCCCGAGGACTCTCCGATCATGGACGTGCAGGCGCCGCTCCAGCCGTCGATGGATCCGCCGACTGGACGTGCCCGCGGATCTGTCGACGAGGACTATCTGCGGGCGATTTTCGCCGAGGCATGGCCCAGGCGCAGTGGACGCCGGGTCGCATCGACGTGAGCAGCAAGCTCGCACCGCAAGATACCGACCTGCGCCATCAGCCTGTCGCGCTCCTGGACCAGGGCGTCACGCTCGGCCCGGGCGTCCCGAAGGGCGGCGATCAGGCGGTCGATCGTCGGGCGATTGCTGGTGCGGATCACGCGCACCGGCTGGCGGCCGCCGGAGCGAGCCATGCCGATGCCGGCGGAAAAGACGATGCCCTCGAGGGCGGAAACAAAGCTCATCTGTAGGCCTCCACTGCCTGGTGTCGATTTATCCATGAGACCACAAAATGCCTGAAAAGACCTTAATCGAACCCCGAAAATCCGAGCGACAGGTCCGTCGCGAACGGGCGGACAGCACGGCTGCATGGAGGGAGCGGACCCGGCATCGGCCCGATCCCCGCGTTGTCGATCGCGCCTTGCTCGAGGCGATCGTCGTGGTCCTGGTCGACACGAAAATCGTCCCGCCGGCGACCGCGATGGCGATCGTCGAGAAAGCGACCGAAGCGGCGGTGCTCGGCCTGGTCCGGCAAGGATATGGCGAGAAGACTTCGCGTGCCCGGATCGGCAAGAGACTCGGCGAGCACCATCGGACCGGCAAGACTTCGGTCGTCAAATCGGCCCTGCGGGAGGTCGGGCTGGGACCACGGCGTGCGATCGAGACCCCGGCGACACCCCCGTTGGTCCAGCATACGGCGTGACCCCTCAAACACCTATTGACAACCCGAAATTGTGTATCTGCATTGGTCACACATTAGCCAGCAAGGAGAGATGGCATGACCCAGACCCATTCCGAGACCACCGCTGCCACGGTGGAGACCGCCGTGCCCCAGACCTTCTTCGACCTGATGAAGGATCTCGGATGCGAGACCGAAGCCGACGCCCTCGCCGTCCCCTACATGGGCGACGGGCACGACGAAGCCGGCGTCGGTGATGTTTACGGCGACGCCTTCGTTGCACAATGGACTGTGGGTCCGGCGCTCGGAGCCAATTTCGAGCGCGGCTGCCGCGATTACTGGATCATCAGCGCGGGCGGCGAGGCCTTCGCCGAGGTGCGGGTCGATGAAGACGGCAGCGTCGCCGTCCACGATCCTTTCACGACCGCCGAGCAGCGGATCGCCTTCTGGGCGACCATGCACAAGAGCGAGGTCATGGAGGACGTTCTCGATCTCGCCGATTCAAAGGACTATCGCTACCGGCTCGAAGAGATCGTCTCCCTGTGCGATTACGATATCATTCGTGCCGTCCAGATGGATGCGCAGGTCGACATCCACCCCGTCGCGGCCGGTCTCGCGATCGAAAGCCTACATCGCCGGCGCCGGCATGATCCGCGCCGGCATCTGGACCTCGTCCGACAAGTCTTCCAGCCTCCTGCTGACGTCCGAAGACGATGCCGGTCTGGAGCGGGCCAGTCTCCTGGTCCGGGCCAGGAATGCATATGACGGCGATCCGGACGACGGTGAGATCGAGGTCGGCGTCTGGCATACCGGCACCTGACAATCACGCACCTTGGCGCCGGCGATCCACTCTTCGCCGGTGCCTTTCCGATTCGCGCAAGGAGATCGCCATGAATGTATTCAGCCAGATAGCTGGCAATCTCGCCATCGACGGCGACAAAGGGCTGCTCGCCGACGGGCGGCGGATCGTAGCCGAATCGAGGCCCTGGTTCGGGTCCGGGCAGCGTCCGGGTGTGGCGGTGTCACATCGACGGCGATGGACGGGCGATCCACGATATGCGCTGGCCGGGCGACGGCGCGATCGAGGCATGGGCCGACCGGCAGTGCCTCGGGGGTGAGATCCATCAGCGGATGTCGACAGTCAGGGACACCGTCGAAGCGGCGATCGCGTCCGGCACGCTCCGGATCACCGGCGACATGGTCCTGGCACTTGCTCGCCATGTCGAGGTGCGACCATGACCGTCTTCGCGGCCTGCCTCGGCCATCTGGGCCTGACCGCGGTCGAGGCGGCGACGTTGCTCGACTGTTCGCCGGCGACGGTCCGGGCGAAGATGAAGGGTGCCCGCCAGATGACGGCTTCCGACGCCGCGGCGATGATCCCCTTGTTCCGCCGCATCCAGACTGGCGATGTCGCCGACCAGCCGGACGGCGTCCGGGATGCGGCTCATGCCCTGCGTATCCTTCGCGGCGTCGAGGTCGTGCCAGAACGTCGGCCCGGCCCGAAGCCGAAATAACCCCGCCGCCCCTTAAGTGATCGAAAACCGCCCCGGATGTCTCCGGGGCGGCTTTTTCATGCGCGGTTCGGTCGCCGCCATCCGCGGCGTTGACGTTATCGTCCAACTCGATGGAAACCTCCATATGGATCAAGGCGCTATTCCGGATTTTTTCCGGCCATTTCGCCATGTCCGCCATTTGGCCCCCGGTTGTCCGGAAAAATGGCGGAGCCTTACGCGGTAAGGGTTTGTTGGAGGTGAATGGCGTCCATCGCGGCCATTCCGCCGTCGACGATGGAGCGCTGGTCGAATTGTGGCGGAAACTGATGGCAAAATGAACTCATTCTGAATTCATCGCCCGCCAAGCGAAACCGGTCACGCCGTGATGACCGGAAAATGGCGAAAGTCCTGTACAGCAGGGCTTTGATGGAGACGGATGGCGGCCATTTCCGCCAAGGCCGCCGCCATGGCCGAAACTTGGCCGGAAAAATGGCGGAGGCCTGTGGCGCAAGGCTTTGTTGGAGGTAAATGGCGCCAATGGACTGGATGGCGGTTCCGGCGATGGAACGATGGCGGAATTGCGGCGAAACCGGTCCACGTGGCCACGAAGGATGAGACGAAGACCCTGGATGGCCTGTTCGTGCCTCGCCAGGCCGGTCGAAGGGCGGGATGGGCGACGCCCCGGCTGGAACCCGACTCGGCCACCGGGGAGCCGGCATCCGGGCGACAGCGCGGATCGGCGAGCGGGATCGAGGGGCTGGGGATGCCGCAGGACGCGCAGGAAGGCACGCTGCGTGGCAAAAGATGCGAAAGATGAGTGCGGGTCACCCGGGAATGAAAGCCGTCGTATCGGGCGTTTATTCGGGTGGTTATGTTTGAGACCGGTGCGGTGGGAATCGGCCCTGGAATGCCCCAGTTCGAGCCGTCGGTTCGACTCGCGCACGTAGAAGATAACTACACATATATCTTCGGAGAAGAAATATGATCAGTAAATATTCTCCATTAGTAGGAAAAATCGGATTTTCATGGGTGACTGGTCTGCCCTGCAGACCGGTCTCGGCGCCCATCCTGACGCGACGGTGAAGCGTCACCGCCGTAGAACCGCTGCGCTTCGCGCTGCCATGGGGAGATCGTCGTCAAGGGCACCGCCAGACTCGCCAGCACCGCTCCAGCGATCGTCCTGCATCGCCGTGAAAACGTCAGGAGCGCCCTTCACGAACCGCTGCGCCTCCCCTTTGGACCCGGCGCCCGCCGACGACCATGAGATTTATTTTCACCCCCTGACGTCCGCCTGAGCACCCCTCCTGTTCCATTTTCGATCCGACCATCCCCGACTCTCACCCGAGCACGAATTCGCCGCCCAGTGCCCATCTATTCGCGCCCCAGACATGTCGCAAGACCCCTACCCGATCCGCGACGATCAGGTAAATCGTGAGCGATATCCGGGACTTGACCGATGCCTGGCGGTCGCCGATCTTCTAGCAGATAGGGGCGACTGGAGGCGGTCACATGGGAAAATTCACACCGGCGAAACGACACTTCGTGCTGGCGGCGACACCGCCGGCTGACGACTACGCGCCGTCCGAATCTCACTGGGTCGAGCGCGGCGTCGACCGGCTCTACGTCGGCGAACTGATCCGGATCAGGCAGGGCGACCGCGTGCTGAAAGGCGCCGGATCTCACGGGCAGCGGATCTGGGGAAAGACCGTTCGACCCGACGGGCGCGAGATCACCGAGCGGGTCGAGACCACGACATACGCCGTCATCACGCGGATCGGCCAGAAGCGGGGTGTGCCGACGGCCTACTACCGGGTCGTTTCGACCGACTCCGGACGCACGTCGCCGTCCGGCGCTCTTGGTATTCCCGCCGTCCTTACCGACAACGCTGCCCAGGTCGGAAAGCGCCAGCGCGAGGTCCGTCGCCTCGCCGGCAGCGGCCCGACCGCGGAAGAGCGGGAAGCCATGGATCCCGAGACCCACTCACGGGAGGCGCGCCGGCTGGAATTCGCTGGCTTGCTCGACGCGACCCGTGAGGCCGGCGGCTACGATGATCTGCTCCACGGCGATCCATACCGCGAGGACACCACGCCGGTGACGGACGAACGGTTTGAAGGCTGGCGCGCCGGTGATTACGAACCGCCCGCATGGGCCTTTTCCGTCCTTCGGCGGCTCAAGATCGCGGACGAAAATTTCGTTGCGGAAGCGGCGGAAGATCCCGGTGAAATCGAGCTTCACGGCGAAAGTTCCGTGGCCGATATGGATACGCTTTCCGTCGACGAAGACCCCGATGACGATCCGGTCACGGCGCGCCTCGACGAGGCTGTCTACGACCCCGGCTACACGATCGATCCGGACGCCGAGGGTGACGACGATCATTACGGGATCGCCGCGGAATGAGCACGCGAAAACGCCCTTTGCGTCGCGCATCGAGCCGTGGTAAAAAGCCGGGACATGCTGCTTCGGCGGCGTCTACGATGACTACGCCGGCCGATCTCGACGATCGCGCCGGCGATTTTTTCGCCGGGGCCGATCCTGCGCTGGCGGATTTCCTGACCGCCTACGCCAAGCTCCACGACATCCCCGAACTGCTCTTGCCCGTGAGATCGCCACCGGCGACGGCTACCGCAGGCCGTCGCCGAAGCCGGAGCCGGTCGTCGAGGTCGAACCTGTGCCCGAGATCGTCGTCGAGCCGCCTGCCGACGGCGACTATCTCAGTGCATTCCTGCGGCTGTTGATGGAGGATCCGGGTGGACCCACGTTGACAGCGGCGGGCGGCGGCTGCGACCCCGTGATCGAACGCGGGAGATCGTAAGCACGGGACATGGCGAAAAGGCCGAGGATCGTGGACCTCGACGGCTGCTGCAATTGATAGAGGCGTCGCCAGAAGGCGTCCGATGTTCGCCTACGACTCGGCCCAGTCCGATTTGATCCCAGTCGTCATTTTCGCAGCCGCGCCCACTCGGCCGACCGCCTCACCCCACGTGGCGATCATCGCACGCCCTCGGTCGACTTGGCCCATAACGGCAACGTCCAACTCAAGCTGGATTTGCTCGAGGACGCGGCCGTCGACGACCTCGTCGACGATTTTCATCCACATCCGGCTGCGGGGTCGTCGGCGCCCATCCGTCCGCCATCGCCGCGGCGATCGCCTCGTCCGTCGAGCGCACCTCGCCGGCAAAATCGCAGCGGAATTCGTCGCGATGCCGGCATCGGATCGAGCGCGGGACCGGATACGACCTTATAGCCCTCTTCGGCGAGCCGCTCGACGACCGACGGCGTGTGCGCCGGCACGTATCGCACCTCGCCGCTTGCGCAAATTTCGAAGAACTTTACCCGAATTTCCGGGTCTTCCGGGATCTTCGAAGCGTTCGCTCTCGGCGTGATTCGCGACCGCATCGCCGGCGCCGATGGCCGACTGGCGTTCGCGGGCAGTCTCGACGGCGGAACCGACGTGGGCGACGACGTCGCCGGTGAGTTCATGAGCGAGACGGTATGAGCCGCCATGGATGGATCTTCACGGCAGCTTTTTCGCTTCCGGCACAAATCGACCGCCAACGCATTTCCGGTCGCGCCGTGTTGGCAGGGAAATGGCGGGAGCCCTGCTGGGTCTGGATACCTTCTTCATGGCCCGTTTATGCATGGCCGCATGAAGCAACCATCGCCGTTCCACGACGGCTTCCGCACTCCGATTGGGTCTCGTTTCGTCACTCGTCTTTGTCCGAGCGTCCGCAGCTTTTCTTTCTCTCCAGTTGCCATTACACTCGGTAGAAAACTGCCCGAATAGTCAGTTTGCCGCCCATGAGAAAGGGAGCCGAAGCCCCCTTTTGAATTTGTCTGGTGACCGGTTGACCAAGTCCATCTTTAGGAAAGCCGGAATCGCTTCATCGTTCGTGTTGTCCGGCGGCGCATCTTCGCCAGCTTCGGCACCGCTCGGTGCTTCGTCGGCGAACACCATGCCCGCAGGCAACCGCTTTGCCGTTCGCAGCGTGGCCATCCGACGGATTTCTCGACGATTTGAAGAACCGGCAGTTGCGCCATGCCGGCTGAGCCGCCATGAACTCTCTTCGAGTCAGTCGAGCGCGATGCCATGCAGGTGCTGTCGGCGGCGCCATCCTCAATACCGTCCGGACACTGCTTCAACAGTCTGCCAGGGTCATTCATCTGATGGTTGTCGATCCGGCCGTCCTGACCCACGAAGTGCTTTCTCCGCCGCCTCGCGAGCCCGATCTTCCCGGTCCCATGCATGGAAGCGCTCGATCGCGCCTTGAGCGAGGACCTGATCCATCGTCCTGTTGATCGTCATGCCGCCCACGATACCCGTCCACTGCAGTCCATCGATGCCGATCCGCAGTTCGCCTCCACCCTGCTCGCTGTCGAACTGGCGCCATGCGGCCTGCCGCAGGCTGGTCTCCTGCCGCTCGCGCTCGTCTTCCGCGCCTAGCGATGCGTCCAAAAGGTCCGGCTCGCCAGCGTCAGCCCGTGTGAACCGTGCCTTGCAAAGAATGCGTCCATCGGCCGGGCTATAGCCGGCGTCGGTCAGCCTTCCGAGAAGGACCGCAAGGGGATCGTCGAGGCAGGCTGCAGCCCAGGCGAAGGCGTTTCGTCCGCCGTGGTCTACCCAGGACAGCGATGACCAGCCCCTGGCGGCGAAGCTTGCTAGCGGCGCCGACTGCCGCGGATCCAGCCCCTCGGCAAGAAAAATTTCTCTAGCGCCCGCAGGGCTGTCGCCCACAATGTCCCGGCATTGCGACATCGCGAGCTCAGCTGAGACGATCCCCCCGCAGCGCCGGGCGATTTCCCAGACACCCCGGGGAAGGCTTCCATGCGCATCCTGCCGGTAGATCAGCCGCTCGAGACCGACCAGCTCGTCCCACACGATGGCGTCCGGAAGTGCGTTTGTCAGGGCATACCAAACCGCCGGCTCGCCACTGCGATATACCGGACGCAGGCGACCGACGAACTGCAGTAGCTCTTCCTCCCGGAACTGGCGCTGGAGCAGCGATCCCCATTTTGCTGGATCTTCGGGAACCTCGATTTCAACGTCGCGGCCGTCCCGCATCATCAGCCGACGCTTGGTCCTGTGAACACGCCCGGCTCCACCGTTTGAGGCAGGCGATCCCCGGTAGGACGGCGGTTCTGGCACTTCGTCATCGTAGGTCAGTGCCGCTGCGAGACCACTCAGGACACCGGGAGGCAGTTCCATCCGGCCGACGGAGATGGCGGCGACATGATGCTTTGCGAAATCGAGCCCCCTCAGATCTCCGAAATGGAGAAAGTCGCTATTCACAGGGCTCGCCCAGGATGTCTGCAGAGCACGGCGAACCCCCTTGGTCGCGGCGACCAGGACGCGGCCGTCCGCATGCAGGCCGCACACGGTGCTGATCGCTCGCCTGACAGCGGACAGGAGAAACGCCGCCTCGGCCTGAGAGGCCGAATCGTCGGCCCTGCCGAGCAGCTGCATCTTACTGTAGCTCCTATCCGGCATACCGATCGAACGCAGATTGAAGAGTTCACAAACGCTCGCCATTCCCCCTGTTCCTATTTCGACCCGCGTTTTCGCGGGAATCTTCTCTGTTGCCTGCCAGAACGGCCTACGAACCCGGTCAGGCTATTGACCTATCTCGTGAAATCGCAAAAGTCTCTGCAGAATAAATCGCAGAGTTGCCAGCCGATGCTCCCCCTCCCCTCGAGGATTATCGAAGGCCGTTTCCTACCAGATCCAGCCCTGCCGATCACGCCCGAGGCGATTCAAGATCTTCTTGTGCCACTCCCTGCCCGGCTGATCGATGCGCTGCGACTGTCGGAGCCCGCAACGGCACGGGACGGGGCGCTATTGTGGCTGATCCTCGCAGCAGAGGCTGAAATCGCTGCAACGGGCAAGACCATCGAATCGTCACGTTCCCTCCCCCGGGCGACCGTCGCCCTCATCTACCGGCGCGGCGGCCTGCGAGCGCTCCGGGAAAGCTTCGCGCGACTGAATCTCGCCCATGTCGATTTTGCCCCCGACCGCGTGCTGGCATTCGCGAAGTCTCCCACCGTCAACCGGGCTGGAGACGTCGAATGGCGGCTCGATCGTCGTCTCCTGGAATGGCTGCGGCCCTCGATCTCAAAGAGGAAGGTAGAACCTTTCGCTCGGATCGAACTGCGGGTCGCGCTCGAAGCGCGCAGCCGCTGGACGATGCCGCTTTATACACATCTGTGCACCGCCGCTGTCCGGCTCCGGCCTGAGGCCAGTGCCGACGGGTGGATCGAGTATAACTGCGGCAAGAGGGATCTCGCGAGCCGATTAAGTTGGATCGGTCGTCACGAGCGGATGAAAGACTTCGCCGGACAAGTCCTCAAGCCCGCGCTGCGAGATCTCACCGGCAGCGCGGCGAAGCCCCGCTATCTCCAGATCGCCACGGAGAGTGAAGCCACGCGATCGGATCGGATAATCCTGCAGCTCAGACGGCTCGGGCGCACCGGCGCCGCGCTGGATGCCGTCGGGGTGCGAGAACGCAACCGATCCTGGCGAACGCCGGTTGCGGACTCCGGGCAAATTCCCCGCGTGACCCTCCACGACTTAGTGCCGCCGACCAAAGCGGCGGAGGCGGATGCCCCCCGATCCGCGATCGACTGGGATACGATTTGAACAATGATCGCCGGCGATCCGCGTGAACATTCTGTTCGTCGACTATGCCGGCGACACGGTGCCCGTCGTCATCGACCGGCTCAAGGGCACGGTGCGGCGCGCCCAGATCTTCGTGGCGGTCATGGGCGCCTCGAACTTCAGCTACGGCGAAGCGACCTGGACGCAGGGGCTCGGCGACTGGATCGGCGCCCATGGCCGGGCTTTCGAGGCGGTCGGCGGCGTGCCGAACCTCCTGGTGCCAGACAACACCAAGGTCGCGGTGATCAAGGCCTGCCTCTACGACCCTCAGATCAACCGCACCTATGCGGCGATGGCGGCGCATTACGACACGGCCGTGCTGCCGGCGAGGCCGAGAAAGCCCCGCGACAAAGCCAAGGTCGAGGGCTGCGTCCTCATCGTCGAGCGCTGGTTGCTCGGCCGTCTGCGGCACCGGATCTTCTACAGCCTTGCCGAGCTGAACGCGGCGACCGCCGATCTCATGACGCGCCTCAATGAAGAGCGCGTCATCCGCCGGCTCGGCCGCACCCGGCGCCAGCTTCTGGAGGAACTCGACAGGCCGAAGCTGAAGCCGCTGCCGGTGGAGCCGTATGTCTTTGCCGAATGGCGCATCCGGCGCGTCGGCATCGACTACCATGTTGAGGTCGACAAGCACTTCTACAGCGTTCCCTTCCGCTTCGCCCGCCAGGAGGTCGAGGCCCGGATTACCGCCCGCACGGTCGAGGTCTTCGCCAGGGGCGAGCGGATCGCCGCCCACCTGCGATCGAGCGGCAACGGCGGACACACCACCCTTCGCGATCACATGCCCTCCAGCCATCGCCGCCATGGCGACTGGACCATCGACCGGATCCGCAAGGAGGCAACTCTCGTCGGTGCGGCGACCGGCATCCTTTGCGAACTCATCCTCGAGCGAAGATCCCATCCCGAACAGGGCTTCCGCACCTGCATCGGCATCCTGCGACTGGCCAAGCCCTTCGGTGCCCTGCGGCTCGAAGCGGCCGCCGAGCGGGCGATCGAGATCGGCACCCTGTCCTACGGCTCGGTCCGCTCGATCCTCGACAAGCGTCTCGACCAGGCCGGGAAGAGACGAGAGCCCGGATCGGACGTCGCGCCGATCCTTCACCCCAACATCCGCGGCCCCCGCTATTATCAATAGGAGACCATCATGCTGTCGCACCCCACCCTCGAGCAGCTCAACCACCTCGGCCTTGCCGGCATGGCCGAGGCCTTCGCCGAGATCGAGGCCTCCAGCGAGGTCGGCAGGCTGACCCATCCCGAATGGCTCGGCCTCCTGATCGATCGGGAGGTCACCCATCGCCGCGACAAGCGCCTCGCCGCCCGACTTCGATATGCCAAGCTTCGCCATCAGGCCGTCGTCGAGGATGTCGACTACCAGGCACCGCGAGGTCTCGACCGGACCCTCTTCCAGAAGCTCTGCGGCGGTGCCTTCATTGCCGCCCACGACAATCTGATCCTCACCGGGCCGACCGGGGTCGGGAAGAGTTGGCTGGCGTCCGCCATTGGCCACAGCGCCTGCCGCGACAAACGCTCCGTCCTCTATCAGCGCGTGTCCAAGCTCTTCGCCAACCTCGCGACAGGGCGCGGCGATGGTCGCTACGCCCGCATCATGCGGACCATCGGCGGGGCCAGCTCCTGATCCTCGACGATTGGGGCCTTGAGCCTCTCGACGATGCCGAGCGCCACGATCTCCTGGAGATCCTCGAAGAACGATACGGCCGAAAGTCGACCGTCGTCACCAGCCAGATCCCCGTCGAGCGATGGCACGAGGTCATCGGCAATCCGACCTATGCCGACGCCATCCTCGATCGCCTCGTCCACAACGCCCACCGGATCGAACTCTCCGGCGACAGCATGCGGCGAACACGCCTCAAACCCGCATTGAGAGATTGACCCGGCAAGCTCCGGGTGACAGGAAAATCAAAGGCCAGCAGCGCTCGATAAAGCGGGCGACATCATCCCGGAATCCCGGGCGACTTGATCTCGGAATGGCCGGGCGACTTCGTCGGAACACGCATCGTCTATGCCAAGCCACCCTTCGCCGGGCCGAAAGCCGTCCTCGCCTACCTGTCGCGTTATACCCACCGCGTCGCTATCTCAAACCGCCGGCTCGTCGCCATGGACGAGACCAGCGTCACCTTCCGCGTCAAGGACTATCGCCGCGAAGGCGCCAAACCACATCGCACCCTGACGCTCGAAGCCGGCGAGTTCATCCGCCGCTTTCTTGTCCACGTCCTTCCCAAGGGCTTCCACCGCATCCGGCATTACGGGCTGCTTGCCGGCGCTGATCGGAAGGCCAAGATCGAACGCGCTCGGGAGATGATCGCCCGGGAAAAGCCTTCACCTGCAGCTTCGACGAATTCAGACCCCGAAGATCCGGCAAAGCCATGCGAGCGTGAGCCATCGAAGCCCCGGGACCTGCCACCTTGTCCATGCTGCGGCGGCCGCATGCGGCGTGTCGCCATCCTGCCGAGCCTCGCCAGAGCACGGGCGCCGCCCTTCAAATGCAAGCCAAACGGGCGGTCGCCATCATGACCCGGCACCGCCAGCCCATTCCGACAGTTCGCGCCGTGTCGTTTCGGCCGCCGCCGGAACTCGTGCCTAACGCTTCCATGAAACGCTGGCGGGCCAACGGATCCAGCTTCAACTCCCTGGATCGGGCCGCGAGCGGCTGGCGAAAGGACAAAACGCTCCTCGATCACCGCAAGGCCATCAAGAAAACCTCGCGTTCCTGATCGTCATCCAGACGCTCAGCCGATCCCGATCTCCCAAATCTCCATAAACCGTTGCAGACGCAGACCCGCTCGTTCGTGCTTGGGCGGTTGTCGGACGCCGGACCACCACCAGGCGGCAATCATCGCGCTCGCCGGCATCCGAAAACCTTCACCGCGGCCGAGTTGTACGCGTGGGAGAACCTTCCGTTAACCATGATAACAACAGATATTTGACACTCGGCAGTAGACGTCAATAATCAAATTCACCTGCAAGTCCTGATCGTCGGTCAGGACGTGTGGCTCTGCGGAGCCGACGGTTCGAGCGACAGCGTTACAGGTTATCTGTCCTTACCTTTTCCAGCTTTGCTGGATAGCAGCCTCTTCGCGGCAAATCGCGAGCGGCAAAGGTAAGGGCGTGACCATCCCTTCCTTGTGATTATTTTAGCGGTCAATAGGAAGGTAGTTCGTCAATGAACGACTCCACTTCGCTTTCTTTGTTCTGCCACCGGTTTTCCCCGGGCGAGATGCAGGTCGTGGTTGCGGGATCCCTCGGCCACGATTTGGCATCGATTCATCTTGCCGACGCTCTTCGCCCGCAGTTGCAGGACAAGAACTCGGCCCTGCGGGCGATCATCATGTCCTCCGGTCTGAAGATCAACACCGACAAGCTTCTCAAGAAGATCGAGAGGCTCTCGGTGAAGGAACTGCTCCTTCTCCAACGGACCGTTGCCTCGGCATCGAATGCGCTGCACGCGGATCCCGAAGCCATCTTCGGACCGAGAAGCCTGCCGTGCCTCAGCGTCCTGCGCGTTGCCGGGCTCGTCTCGCCGACTGACAGGCCGGCGTACGGTTTGATCATCGTCAGTTTCGACGATGAGGGTTCCTGGGAAGAAATCGTGCTCCGGCACGCTTCCAAGATCGAGAATTGCGACCTGTCCTGCGTCGGTATCATGGAGCGGGCGGAGCGGATCGTGGAACTCGTGTCTTCCGCCCGGGCGGAAATCGATGGTGCTGCCGCAGAGCTGATGCAGGAATGTTACGGTCTCGCCAGCGCTTCGGGGCTGAGGTTCGCCCGAGTGAACGTCCGGGCCGGGAAGGTCTCTCTCACCGAGATTCCGGTGATTGATTTGCAGCGTGACATCCGCGATCAGAGTTTGAAGGGCCTCGTGCTTCAGGGCGTGAACGCTCCGCCGCCCTCCAACTAAGCTCTCAATAAAGCGCGATTGGGCGGCGCCAGAGTCTAGATTTAAGTTCTGGCGCCAGTCCTTCGTAATTGATCCATTCCCGGCATGCGCACGTCCATGAGGATGGCGCAGAAGTCGCGCTGCAGCACCAGCCGCAGCGCCTCCAGTCCGGACGTGGCCGAAACCACATCCGCGTCGAGTCCCGCCAGCACCTCCGATAGCGCGGTGATGTTCCGCGGGTCGTCATCGACGAGCAACAGGGCCGGCCGCACCGGCGCCATGGCCTGGTCATCCGGGAGATTGGCGTAGGCTAGATCAGTCATCGATCCCCAACATGACAAGCTGCCATTGGTCCCGGCCAGCACCGATTCATTCGACAGCTTCGCGCCTCTGGTAGAGCCATGCCCGTATCGTCGAGATGAGCTGTTCCGGATCCACTGGCTTGGCGATGTAGTCCGAAGCCCCTGCGTCGAGGCATTTCTGCCGGTCCTCCTTCATCGCCTTGGCTATCACCGCGATCAGTGGCAAACGCGCGACCGCACCGCCGAGATCCCGAATCCGGCGAATCGTCTCCTAGCCGTCCATCTCCGGCATCATGATGTCGACCAGGACGACATTCAGGCCCCGTATCTTGCGCACCAGATCAATTCCGCCGCGACCATCCTCGGCGTGAAAGACCTCGACGCCATATTGCTCAAGAACGCTGGTCAGCGAGAAAATGTTGCGGATGTCGTCGTCGATGATCGCGACCCGCGTACCGGCAAGACCGGTATCCTCGCGCTCGACGCGCCCCACCGCTTCCTGCGTCTGGTCGGGAAGGTCGGAAACCCGCTGATGCAGGAACAGGGCGGCCTCGTAGACCAACGCATCGCTGCTGGTCACGAGCCGCTTGTTGATCCGGGGCATCCGCGTCTGGACGATTTCCATGTTCTTGGCCGAAAGGTCCTTCGGGGCATAGACGATGACCGGCAGCCCGTCGGCCAGCGCCGCGCCCGACAGATCGCCGAGGAACTTGGTGCCTTGGGCAGGCACCGATGAGCAGTCGATGACGACGCAGTCGTAGTTCCCCGATTCCGCTTCCTTCAAGGCACTGCCGGGCCTGACCGTCTTGACGACCACGCCCGGCTGCTTGCCAAGCAGGCCCTCAAGCGCGGCATCGCCACCTGCGCCCTTGACCACCAGCAGCCCGCGTTCCGGTCGTTCGACGAAGTCCTTGAGGCGAACGAAGGCGGCGAGGAGCTCGTCGCGTTCGGCGGGTTTGCCGGTGAAACCGTAGGCACCCATCTTCACCCCGCGGCGGCGCTGCTCCTGCACCGAGATGATGTGAATTGGGATGTGCCGCGTCAGCATGCTTGCGGAGTCGATGTCGTCGACCTTGAGGCTGGCCACCTCCGACACGCGCAGGCCCGCTCCGTAGGCAGCTCCAAGCGCGGCCCGATATTCGCCCCGGGCGCCGCCTGAAGAAGCCGCCCGACCTCCTCGACGCTGAGCACATCAGGCAATTTGCGCGGATATCGGGCCAGGACGAGCCGGCGCGACTGATCCTGCCGGTCGAGCGTGACGGTAAAGAAGAAGCGCAACGCCGAAACCGAGCCATTGATCGTCGGCGGCTGCACGCCGCTCTCGACCTGGTGAAGCTGGAAACGACGCAGGTCGTCGGCCGTCGCCGTGTCAGGCGAGCGGCCGAGGAAGGCGGCGAAGGTCTGAACGACGCGGATATAGTCGCGCTGGGTGGCCTCGCGCAGGCCGCGCATGACCATGTCTTCGAGCATGCGGCGGCGCAAGGGGCTGACCGGCCCATCATTCGAGCTCTGGGGCATCGGATCTCTCCATGAGACAAGAGGAACCCCTCATGCTCATGGCGCCCACCGCACCCGTTCAATCTCCTATCGTCCTCATGCCGCTATCAGCCGACCGTGTAGCCGCCGCCCATCCCGCGAAAGCGGGTTCGTGCGTGGGCGCGAAGCCGCCGGTTGGCCATCGGCCGGGCATCGCAGTAGCAAATGCTCACGAACCATACGAACGGAACGATAACGCCTTATCGTTCGCTTTTCGTAGATCGGTGCGGCCCCCTCTCCGTTCGCGACACAAACCGCATCGTGCAAGGGTCCGATAAGTGGAGATTATTGGACCCTTGGCGAAGATCCCTGGCGGGACCGCCCCGTGATGATCCGCCCCTTCTTCGTTGCGGCCATTGGCCCTTGCGGACGTCCGCAGAGCAGCCTCCGCAAGAAATCATTGAACGATCATCTGCATGCTAGGGCCGTAAGGCGGTCGCTAACCCGCGGCGTTTGACGGCCTCGAGGCCTGGTCGGCTTGAGGCGTCCGACCAGGCGCCGGTGCGCTTGACCTTTCCTGCGCGCCGGGCCACTTGGCGGGTTGGCGCATCGCCCGCGGGAGTGGGGACCAAGTGATCGAGACCGAACTCAAGATCTCACTCGACGAGGCCGGCGGGGCCGCGCTCTCGGCGCACGCCGCGCTGGAGCGGATGCGCATGGCGCCCCGTCGGACGGAGGACCTGGTCTCGACCTATTTCGACACGCCGGACCAGTCGCTGGCGAAGGCCGGGATCGCGCTCAGGCTGCGAAAGATCGGCAGGCGCTGGGTGCAGACGGTCAAACGCGAAGACCCCGGGGCGGCGAAGGGGCACGGATTGTTCTCGCATGTCGAGGTCGAGTTTCCGGCTCCCGGCGGAAAGCTGATCCTCGACGGGCCGGACGACCAGGGCGTCTTCGCCGCGATCGCGGAGGCGGCCGGCGGCGCGGAGTTGGCGCCGCTTTTCGAGACGCGGGTCCGCAGGATCGTCGAGCGGCTGGCGGCTCCGGCCGGCGGCGAGGTCGAACTGGCGATCGATCGTGGCGAGATCGTCGCGGGAGAGAGCCGCGCGCCGATCCGCGAAGCCGAGATGGAGCTGATGGCGGGCGACGTCACGGCGGTCTTCGAGGTCGCGTGCGCGCTGTTCCGTGAGGGTCCCCTGCGCTTCGCCACCGCCAGCAAGGCGGCTCGAGGCTACCGGCTGGCGGCGACCGGGACGGCGGACCTGCCACTCGAGCCGCGGAACGCGGGCGACCTCCGCTATGACGCCGACACGCCGATCGAGACGGTGGCGCGCGACGTGCTGCGTGACTGCTTCGCGCAGATCTCCGTCAACATGGTCGTGGTCGCCGAAAGCGAAGCGCCGGAAGGGCCGCACCAGCTGCGGGTCGGGCTGCGGCGGCTGCGCACGGCGCTCGACGTTCTCGGGCCGAGCCTCGGCGGGTCGGCGATCGAAGCCCTGTCTGAGAAGGCGCGGAGTTTCGGCCATGTCGTGGGCGCTTTGCGGGACATCGACGTGCTGATCGGCGACGTCGTCGGGCCCGGAACCGCGGGTGGCCTCGACGCGCCGGCGCGCGACGCGCTGCTGGCCGCGCTGGACGGGCGGCGGGACGCCGTCAGGGCCGAGGTCCGCGCGGCCCTGGCGGGACCGGAGGCTCTGGATTTCGTTCTCGACCTCATGCGGCTGGTCGAAGCGCGCGGATGGCTGGAGCCGTCGGATTATTTGCAGACCGCCCGCCTCGCGACGCCGACGGGCGAGATCGCATCGCGGCTGATGGACCACCGTGCCCACCGGGCGCGAAAAAAGGCTCGCAGGCTGCGCCATCTGTCGGACGAGGCGCTGCACGAGTTGCGCAAGGAGCTGAAAAAACTCCGCTACGCCGCGGATATCCTCGATCCGATCTATCGGCACAGGAAGTCCGCCGCCTACATCAGGTCGCTCAAAAAGCTGCAGGACACGTTCGGCAGCCTCAACGACGCGACCATGGCGGCGGAGTATCTTGCTGCGCCGGAGGCTCCGGGCCGGGACGATCCCGACATCCAGCGGGCCGTCGGCTGGGTGCTGGGACGGCTCGCGTCGAAAGTCGGCGAGGACCGCCCGCGTCTCTTCGACCGGTGGGACAGGTTCGCCGAAACCAAACCGTTCTGGGATTGACCGGGGGAACGGGCGCGAGGCGTGCGTCTGTCGCTTGGCGGTTCGGGCGGCAGAGCGCGATTGCGGTCTTCAGGGTCCGGCTCATCCGGTCTTACGTTCCGCGTGGGCGGCCGCGGATCCTGTTGCGGAACCAGAGCCGGGCACGGGGGCCTTTTTCCGAAACGACAGCGCCGATCAGGGGGCGGCAGGTCTGACCGCGGCCGAAGAACCGAAAGGATCTCTGCCGCGTCCGTCCAAAGCAGCATTCGGGAAATCGGGATGATGAGCCGCGGCCCGCGTCCTGAACAGGCGTCCGCCTGCGGCCAAGGCTTTCGCGGCGAGAGCGTCCTGACGGACGGTGATCATCTTCAGACGGGCTTCCAGCTCGGCTTCGATTCCGGACCGCGAATCCATCGCTTCGAGACGCCTCCGCAGAACGTGAAGGTCATGATGGTCGCCGAGCGCCGTGCAAAGCGCCTGCATGGCGCCAAGCCGCGCACCCGCCACATGCGCGACATCGTGAAGAACCAGCAGATGATGCGCGTGGGACTTGGCCCGCTTTCGCTGCGCGTGTCGCCGGCAGCGGCTTGAAGGCCGCCAGATCGGCGACGAGCCGCTCGCCGATCGTCTCGCTGTGGCGTCCGGCCCGCTCGCCTTGTCGTTGGCGGCATCGATCCGTCAGCATGGCGTTCAGATCGTCGAAGCTCGCCGCATGCGGGATCGGCGTCATGAAGTTCAGACGCGCGTACTTCACCACCCCCTCGACCTTGCCTTGTCATTGCCCTTCGCTGGTCGCCCAAAACGATTCCGGAACAGATAGTGGCTCTGGAGTTCGGTGAAGGCTCTCGTTCGCTCGCATTTGCCGTCGCCGCAGATCTTCGCCACCGCGATCGTGGTGTTGTCGTAGAGAAGCGATAGCGGTACGCCGCCAAAGAAGTCGAAGGCCGACACATGCCCATCGAGAAACGCCTCCGTCGTCTCCCGCGGATAGGCCTTCACGAACGGCGCGTCCGACTGCGGCACGTCCATGCAGAAGAAGTGGATCTTCTGGCGAACCCCGCGATCACCGCGATCGCCTCGCCGAAGTCCACCTGCGCGTGGCCTGGCGGATGCGACAGCGGCACGAACGTCTCCCGCTGGCGGCCGCGGGCAATCGGGACATAATCCTTCACCACCGTCAGGCCGCCGCCGTAGCCATGCTCATCCCGCAGTCGCTCGAATATCCGCTTGGCGGTATGGCGCTGTTTGACCGGAGCCGTGCGATCGGCCTCCAGGATCGCGTCGATCACCGGCAACAGCGCCCCGAGCTTCGGTTTCGCCACTGGCTTCGACCGTGTATAGCCCGGCGGGATCGAGAACCTGCACATCTTCGAGATCGTATCCCGGCTCAGACCGAAGACCCGGGCCGCATCGCGCTGGCTGTTGCCTTCGAGATGAACGTAACGACGGACGGCAGCGTAAACTTCCACGGCAAACATTCCCGGCCGCTCTCCCAAAAGGAAAACAGCCTAACCACTGGCCGGGTTTACACCGGCGCGGCAACCTAAATCGGCGCCGCTTCGTGGCCTAGTTTCTCACAGCCCTACACAGCTGGATGCGATTCTGCGGCCTGGGTCCGGGCGACTCGGTTCCCGACGCCAACACGCTATGGGACTTCCGCGAGGCCTTGATCGCGGCAGACGCTTACGATGCGCTCTTCGCGCGGCTCGATCGGGCGATCAGCTAGGCTGGCTATCTGCCGATGTCCGGTCAGATCATGGACGCCACGCTGGTCGCCGCGCCACGCCAGCGCAATACCGAGGACGAGATGGCCAGGATCAAGGCCGGCGAGACGGCAAAACAGATCTGGAAGGACAAGCCCTTCAAGCACGGCAAAAGGATGTCGATGCGCGTTGGACGGTGAAGTTTTCCAAAGCCAAACTGGCGGACGAAGGCAAGAAGCAGCAGGTCGACATCGCCATCCCGACGTTTGGCTACAAGAACCACGTCTCGGTCGATCGCCGGCACGGTGTCATCCGCAAGTCTCTCGTCACCGACGCGGCTGCCCATGGCGGAGCGCGCTTGCGTGAAGGGCTGATTGATCCTTCGAACACCGCCTCCGATGTCTGGGCCGACAGCGCCTACCGCTCGGCCGAGAACGAGCGCTTTCTCAAGAGCGTCGGCAAGACAGCCGCATCCATCGCAGGAAGCCGAAAGGCCGGCCCATGCCGGAGAAGATGCGCAAGGCGAACGCAGCCAGGTCGGCGGTGCGATCACGCGTCGAGCATGTCTTCACCTGCCAGAAGGGCCCCATGGGCATCTTCGTGCGCACGATCGGCATCGCCAGGGCCAAGGCCGCAATCACGCTGGCGAACATGGCCTACAATATGAAACGATGGCGATGGCTCGACAGCCGAATTGCGTCCGCATGAGCGACCCTAGCCATCAAGACGGCAACCGATGACCTGAAACCAGCCTCATTCGACCGGGGCGGAGCGGGACGAGCCCATTATAACGATCCGTCAGAGCCCGAAACAGAAGTTTTCGGAGGTGTCCGATTGTGTTAATTTCCATGACGGACGCCTCCCTGTTTGAGATCTTCAACGACCTCACTCTGGCACGTCGATGCCGTCGGGGGTGTCCACCCCATCACCAAGATTTGCCCCGGACCACTCGATGGGGGCCGACCAATCATCCATCGGACGCTGGTGCACCTAGGAGATGTCGGGCGAAGGGCGGGATGGGCGTGTCTGAAACACCATTGGGCCAAATGACGAACAGGTCCTTGTGCAGCGGCGGTTCGAGGAAGGGAATGGCCCGCAAGGTTCCGGCCGTCACTTCATCGGTGACGGCCGAGGCCAGAACTAGGGAAATGCCGATCCCGGCCTTCACCGCCTGCTTGACGGCTTCGGTACTGCCCAACTGAAGGGAAATCCGCGGCATCTGAGCACTGTCGCCAAAGTACTTCGCCAATAGCCTTCCGGTCCCGGTGCCAGACTCGCCACCAAGGAGTTCGAATCCCGATAGGCGCTCGCGGTCGATCTCGGTCCGAGCCGCCAGCGGATGCTCCGGCGGAACGATCACCACGACCGGTTCGCTTCGCCAATGCTCGCAGCGGAACCCTGGGCGGTTGTCCCACCACTCCATCACGGCCACATCCACCTCGCCGTGTTCCAGCTTCGGGGCGATGCTTGGGTTGCGGTCGATCACGATATCGAAAGCGGAGAGGTGGCGGGCCTGAAGATAGGATCGGATGTGGGGCTGAAGAAGGTAGATGCCGATGTTTGAACTGGCGCCGATCCGGAGCCGTTCCCCGGATATCGCGGCCAGCGCGCGCTCGTTCGCCTGGCGGATGCTCTGGGCATAGGGCAGAAACCTAATCGCCTCGCGTGTGGGGTCGCAGCCGGTCCGAGATCGATGAAACAGCGAGGCGCCAAGCTGTTCTTCCAGCTTCTGGATGTGCAGCGAAGCCGTCGGCTGAGCAATGTGAAGCTGTGCAGCCGCCGCTTGAAAGCTCCTGTGGTCAATAAGAGCCAAAAATGTCCGGACCCATACGGGATTCAGCATTGCAGCACTATGTCACCTGTCCCGGTTCGTTGGCAGCATCCATGGGCTGCTTGCCGGACAACACTTGAAGGATGTTTTCCGCCGCCCGCAGCTCGATCGCCAGACGAACCTTCTGCACGGCCGAACCGATATGCGGACTGAATATCGTATCTGGATGGTTCAGCAGCCCAGCCTGGATCTGCCGGGGCCGATCCTCGCGCGAGCGATCCTCAAACTCGAATACGTCAGCAGCGTAGCCGCCCAGCCGTCCGCTGGTCAGCGCCGTCAGCACGGCCGCCTCGCTCACGACGGAGCCGCGGCACGGATTGACGAGGTAGGCGCCAGGCTTCATTAGCCCCAAGGCCCTCTCATCAATGACGTGGACGGTGTCTGCGGCGAGCGACAGCGCGAGGATCAAAATGTCGGCTTCCGCCAGCAGACCGTCCAGGCTGCGGCGAGCGATCCCGAGGCGGGCCGCGACGGCGTCTGAAGCCGGCGTCCGGTCGGCGTAGAGCAGCACCGCGCCCCAGCCCTTCAACCGCTCGGCCAAGGCCATCCCGATCGCGCCCATCCCGACAATGCCGATGGTCGAGCCGCTGATGCCCAGACCGTAGAATTCCGGCCGCCAGCCGGCGAACTTGCCGCCGCGCACCCTCGCGTCGGCCGGGATCATCTTCCGCGTCAACCCGATCGTGAGGCCGATCGCCAGTTCGGCCGTGGGAACCGTCAGGAGGTCGGGCACGAAGCTCAGCCACACACCCCGGGCCGCGCAGACGGCAACATCGAAATTGTCATAACCCTTCAGCGCCGCGCCGATGACCCTCAATTTCGGGCAGGCGTCCAGAAAGGCGGCATCCACCCGATCCGGCATGAAGGCCATCATGGCATCGGCTTGGCTGACGCGGCGAACGACTTCTTCCGCGGGCAGGGTCTCGGGCGTCTGATTGGCGTCGAGGTCACACTCGGCCCCGAGCAGGTCAAGGACCTCCTGATGAACTGCATGGGTAATGACGACACGTGGTTTCACACCAGCCAACCTTATTTGAACTTCTTGCGGAGGTAGCCGCTCATCCCGTCGACAAGCGTGACCATCGCAAGGATGACGAGCAGGATGGCGCTGACTTCCTGATATTGCATGATGCGCAGCGACCCCATCAACTCGAAGCCGATGCCGCCCGCGCCCACCATGCCCATTACCGTGGACGCCCTGAAATTGTACTCCCAGCGATAGATGGAGACGTCGGCAAATTGCGGTAGGACCTGCGGCAGCACGGCGTGAAACAGCACCTGGAGCGGGGTGGCGCCCGCCGCTCGCGCCGCCTCGACCGGTGCTTCATCCATATGCTCGATCGACTCGGCGAAGAACTTGCCCACCATGCCCACCGAGTGCAGCCCGAGCGCCAGGACGCCCGGAAGGGCGCCGAAGCCGACCGCCGCCACGAAGATGATGCCCATGATAAGCTCGGGTACCGAGCGGAGCGCGTTGAGCAGCGTGCGGGCGAGGTGGAACACGGCCGGATGCGGGGCCGTGTTCCGGGCGGCCAGGAAAGCCAGCGGAAAGGAAAGGATCACCGCCATCGCCGTCCCGGCAACGCTCATCGCCAGGGTATCCACCAGCGGCCTGATCCAGTCCCACGCATTGGTGAAGTCCGGCGGCATCGCTTCGCCGCCGAGCATCAGAATGGCCGGGATCCCGTCGGCCAGCACTCCGAAATCCAGGATGCCGACATACCAGAACGCTATCAGCACGATCCCGAGGACGGCGGCACCCTGGGCGGTCTGGCGGATCCATGCCCGACCGTATTGATCCAGATAGTAGTGACTCGTGCGGGATTCGGCGGTTGCGGTCGACATCTTCGCCCCCTCACATCGTCGCGAAGTCGAGATTGAGCAGCTTGCCCAATTCGCGGATGACGTCGTAGTCCGTGTCGGCGATCGGCGCGAAACCGTCCGCCTTGAAGTTCTTCAGCACCGTCGCGTCCTTCAGGTTGACAAAGGAACCGCGAATCTTGTCCTTCAGCGCCGGGTCGAGGTCGGACCGCATCGTCCAAGGATATTGCGGGTAGTCCTTGCTGTAGCCGAGGACCTTGACCTTGCTCGCGTCGACCAGCTTTCGTTCGATCAGCGTATTCCAGATCACCTCGGAAAGGCCGCCGGCGTCGGCATTGCCGTTGGCCACGTTCATAGCCACGGCGTCGTGGCTGCCGACGAAATGTTGCTGATAGTCGCGCTCGTGCACCAGCCCTGCTTCCGCCATCATCGACTTCGGGATCAGATGGCTGGAGGTGGAGGCGCGATCGCCGAAGGCGACCTTCTTGCCCTTGATGTCGCCGATGGTGTTCACGCCGGCTTCGGCGTTGGCGATCACCACGGCCCGATAGGTCGCCTTGCCGTCGCTGACCATCGCCGCGAACGGTTCGATTTCGGCTTTCGTCTTGGCCAGCACGTAAGAGAGCGGGCCGAAATAGGCGATATCGATCCGGCCGAAGCGCATCGCCTCGATCATCGACGAGTAGTCGGTCGTCACGATCAGCTCAATCTCCTTCCCGAGCTCACGCTCAAGGTGATCCTTGAGCGGCTGGTTGCGCTTGATCAGTTCGGACGCATTCTCATCCGGCAGCAGGGCCACCTTCAGCGTGTCGGGATTGGCCTCGGCGGCCAACGCCGGCGCGGTCAGCCCCATGGCCAGGACGGCGGTCAGGGCAAGTTTCAGCAAGCGGTTCATAGGGACATCTCCATTTCGGGGGTGAACACGGGTTTGACGGGGATTTCGCCGCCCTTGGGACTCTCGGGCGCCTGCTCGTTCGGGCGCTTGTGCCCGGCATAGATCTCGCCGAGCCGGGCCTCGCTGAGGTCCCGCGCGGCCCCGTCGAACACGATGCGCGCATTGGCAAGGCCGACGATTCGATCGGCGAAACGCTGGGCGTATTCCAGCTGATGGAGCGAGACGACGGCGGTGATGCCGTCCTCCTTGCAGATCTGGCGCAACAGTCCGAGCACTTTCTCCGAAGTCGCCGGGTCGAGGCTGGCGACCGGCTCGTCGGCCAGAATCAGGGTCGGCTGCTGCGCGAGCGCCCGCGCGATGCCGACGCGCTGCTGCTGGCCGCCGGACAGCTGGTCGACGCGGCTCATCGCCTTGTCGGCCAGGCCGACGCGCTCGAGGCAATGAAGGGCGAGTTCCAGTTCCGGGCGGGGCAGCGGAAAGAAGCTCCGCAACGTTCCATGGTAGCCCAAACGTCCCGTGAGCACGTTCGCCAGGGCGCTGAAGCGCTCGATCAGCTGGTGATGCTGGAAGACGAACGCCGTCTGGCGCCTATGCTGGCGCAATGCCTTCGCGGAGCCTAGCGCCCCGAACTCAGGCGAGACCACCTCGCCGGAGGTGGGGCGCACCAACAGGTTCAGCGAACGCAGCAGGGTCGATTTCCCGGCACCTGAAAGCCCCAGTAGGACCGTAAACTCGCCCTTACGGAATTCGACGTTGGCGCATCGGAGCGCAACGACCCCATTCGGATAGGTCACTCCGACATTGCTGACCCGCAGCCCCCCCGGCGGTGACTTCAGGGCTGGTTCACACCTCATAATTCACACCTCATAATTCACGATCCATGATGCGAGAAGGCGAAACATTGTATTTTGCAATGCGTAGAGGCGAATAGTAACTCCCGGATGACGCTGCCATGAAGGTTTAATGACGAGCCCGCCGGTCAATGGGTGATGATCGAGATGATCGTCCGAAAGCCGCCCGACCAAGTCGGTTTCGCCATTTCTCCAAGGGGCTGGGTCGTAGAGCGCTTTCTGCCTGCATCAGCCGCAACCGATGGCTCGGGAAAGATTCGGAAGCGACGCTCGTATCGGCAAAGGTGGATCGCGTCCGTCAAGCTGGTGTAAATTTGAAGGCGGCCATTCCGGTGTTCGTCATGCGGCGGCGGGTTGAAGTTTGAGGATGGGATCGACCGCAATGGTGTCGATCTGAGTCATGGCCTCGAAGCCCGGAAACCGGCGCTGGTATCTGGCGATGAGTTGCGGGTCGAAGCTCGACTGCCGATCTCGCGGCACGGCCAGGTTGCGCCCGTGTCGGCGCGCTGCCGACACGCTTGAAAGCCTTGCCGGACAGGACGCAACCGTTCCACCGTCTCGCGCAGGACGATAGCCCGCCGATGAAGAGGATCGACGATCAATGATCCGCTGGATTCGCGATATTTTGGCGCGCCGCTCGCCGGACCTCCGCCGCGAGGCAATGGTGCTGGTGACGATGCACGGACCGAAAGGTGCGTGGATCGAGGCCCGCGATCGGCGCCGCGCGGCTGAGAAACAGGCTCGTTGGGATGCATCGTCCGTCAACGAGCGTCGCCACTGGTCGGCCGTCATGCGGGAGATCGAGCACAAGACCGGCTACCGCCACCTGCCGGGTACGGCAACGCGTATACGCAAGTGACGCATCAAGGAAGAATAAGCAAAGCGCGGCACCAGCGGTTGGGAGCCGACGATGCCGCGCCAATTCTTCCCTCCAGGATTGCCCACCACGGGGAAGTATGGGCAGGTTAATTCAAAACTCCTTTACGTCAACATTTGCCCCAATCTGCGCGTTTACCCAGGTGCCGGATTCGTGGTGCGCCACAGCAGATTCTGGGAATGCCTCCGTCCTTGCCCCGACCGATCCCACAAAATGCAGTCGCGCCGAGCTACTCACGGATCACCGCGGCGGACTTAATTGCGCCGGCTTCTCCGTAGTTTTCCGATTTGCAACGCATAGAGGGCGGCGTCGGCCCTGCGCTCCGTTATCTTGCTGTTGCCCTATGGCTCGCGCGGCTCTGTCGAATGGGCGGGGCGATGCAATGTCCCCGCACATTGTCACCAACCACCGCTCGGTCGCAAAGTTGCGGACGACCGACGCGGCAAGATCGGGGGAATATCGGCGACAGGTTGCCGGACAGCGGGCGAATTGTTGCCCGGTCGAAATTGCCCGTGCAACGGGGGGTATTTCAGTTTTTCCGGTCCCAGGTCCGTTTCAACCGGCGGTAAGAACTTGGCGGCAATGCCGCATTAATCACCATTCGCTAAATTGAGGCATTCGATGAAAGAGCGAGATGCGCCGTGAATATCAAGAAAATTCTGCTCGACGAGCTTCCCGGCTTCATCGACGCCATCGCAGCGAGTGTCGCGGTGATCGATCTCGATGGGGGAAAACCGGATCGGGTCCTCGCCTGCAACTGCCATTTTCGCCGCATGCTGGGAATCGCCGCGACTGACGGGGTCGGGGCACGGCTCAGGAATCTCTTGCCGGGCTATGCACGGCGGGACATCCATGCGCAAATCGAGAAATGCGTTCGGACCGTCACCCCGGTCGAGATCGTGCAGGCCCTCGATCTGGAAGGCCGGACGTTCTGGTGGCGCATTGCGGCGCAACCGATCCTGAATGGTGCCCGCGAGCCAGGCGGGGTCTTGCTCACCTGCCTCGAAATCACCGAGAAGATCCGCTTGGAAAACGAGCTGAAGACGGCGAATTCCCGCTTCGGCGCGGTCATCCAGTCGGCCTATGACGGTATCGTCACCGTGGATCGGCAGCAACGCATTCATTTGTTCAATGCCGCGGCCGAGGAGATGTTTGGCTACAGCGCTGAGGAGATCGAGGGCAAACTGCTCAACACCCTCATCCCCGAAAAATATCATGACCGTCACGGTCAGCATTTGGAGAATTTCACGACATCGCCGATTGCCTCGCGGCAGATGTCCGAGCGTGGGGGGCGGATTTTCGGCCTGGCCAAGGATGGCACGGAATTTCCCATCGAGATCTCGATCGCGAAGATCACTGTTGACGGAGCCACCGAGTTCACCGCCCTCATCCGCGACATCTCCGAGCGCGCCAAGCTGATCGACGAGTTGAAGCGCCAGGCGTTGATCGACCTGTTGACGGGACTGCCGAACCGGCGGTCCTTTTATGAGCAGGCTGTCCACCAAATCGCACTCGCTCGCCGTCACGAACGGCCACTCTCCGTTTTGATGATCGATCTCGATCGCTTCAAGCGGATCAACGACACCAGGGGGCATCCGGCCGGCGACTTGGTGCTCAAGGCCATGGCGTCCGCCGGCCAACACATCCTGCGCCGATCCGACATCTTCGCGCGGCTCGGCGGCGAGGAGTTCGCCGTGCTCCTGCCCGAGACCGACGAGGAGCGGGCCATCGTTATTGCCGAACGATTGCGCCAAGCGGT